>Ga0182013_10000219_pt1 | contig 76660 bp, 59 predicted proteins | sample 612S2MmetaG_FD_120487 | JGI IMG/M metagenome (GOLD analysis project Ga0182013, IMG submission 120487) | Permafrost microbial communities from Stordalen Mire, Sweden - 612S2M metaG | ecosystem: Environmental > Terrestrial > Soil > Wetlands > Permafrost | place: Sweden: Stordalen | collected... | reverse complement strand
GATGACGCCCGAGGAGCTGGAAGAATTCGGCGCGGCGATGGTGGAACAGATCCAGGAATCGGTGAACGCGTACTACAGTCAGTTCGAAGACCCGCTGGCTGCGGAAGCGGCTGCAGAAGCGGCCGCGGAGACCGAACAAGTCGCGGAAGCGGCTGCCCCGGCCGGGGCCGCGGAGACCGAACAAGTCGCGGAAGCGGCTGCCCCGGCCGAGCCGGCGGAAGCCGAAACTCCCGCGGAAGCAGGTCCCGCAGACGCGCAAACCGAAGCGGCAGAGTCTGGTAGGATGGAAGACGCGGGTTCCCCCACTCACAATCCGTCGGAAGGTTCGGTGCCGGAAGGCACTGGACTGGAAGAGGGCACCCCGGAAGGTAGCGGCGAGTAGGCTGCTCCCCGGGGATGTTGCGTGGCAGGACCGCCTGGGCGGTATAGACTGATAGCTTTTTCTATGAAGAAGATTCGCATCAACGAGCTGGCGCGGGAGCTGGAAGTCAAGGCTCACGAAATTCTCGATCGGCTCCCTGAATTGGGCGTGGCCGAGAAGAAGACGCACTCCAGCTCGATCGACGAGGACGTCGCCATCAAACTGCGCCGGCTCTACGGGTTCGATGTGCCCGACCTGGCGCCGGAATCGGAGTCGGAGACGGCCGAGGAAACAATGCACGAGACGGCGGTAGCGGTAGCCGAGCCGCCGGAGGAGAGTCCGGCGTCGCACGAGAGGCCGGTTGCCACGGAAGAGCCGGCGCCCGCGGCTGGTTCACCGGCGCCGCCCCCCGTCGAAGAGGCGCGGCCGGCTCCCGGGTCCGTCGCTCCCATCCGCCCACCTTTGGCGGGACGGCCCATTCATCCACCGGTGCTGCCTCACGGCACGGTGCGGCCGGAAGCTCCGCGGTCTGCCGCGCCGCCGGTGGCCCCACCGCCGCCAGCTGCTCAGCCGCCGTCGCCGCCGCCGCCCGTGGCGGTGATCGCGCCCGGAAGGCCAGCCCTGCCGGCAGCGAAACCTCTACCTGGACCAGCGGCTTCAGGGCCGCGGCCGGGCCAGATTCTTTCCGGTCCGCGCCAGCCATTTCCGGCGCCCGGCGCGCCTTCGGAAGGCGGGCGCGTCTCGGGACCGGGCGCGCCCATGCCGGGAGCGGTTGCCCGTCCGGCCATCATCCAGCGCCCGCGGCCTGAAATGCGTCCGGGAGGGCCGTCACAACCAGCGCCGCCTCCCAGTTCGCTGGCGGGCGCCCCTTTAGCTCCATCCGCGGGGCGAACGCTTGCCGGGCAGCCGGCGGCGCGGCCCGTGGTGCCGCCGCGGCCCGATCTGGCAATCAAGCTGGGCGGTCCGCCGCGGTCTCCCATGCCGGGCGCCCCTGCCGCGCCGCGGCCGGGAGTTCCCAAAGCGTCGAGCGCGCCGGTTCCCGGGCAGCCGATTTATCGCGGACCGATTCGTCCCGGGCAGCCGATGGTGGCGAAGCCGGGCGTTCGGCCCAGCGCGCCTCCCGGCCGTCCGGGTGGACCGCGCCCGCAACATCCCACGTCGCGTGGGCGCATGGAACCGGGGTTGGCTCCTCCGCCGGTGGAGCCGGCACGCGGGCGTCCGGGCGACAAGCGCCCCGGTTCGCGTCCGCAGCCGCGCGAACGGCACGAAGAAGAGAAGGTCCTACAACCGCAGCGCCGGCACGTGGTGGCCGGGCCGCCGCCGATCAATCGCGAGATCACCATTTCGGAAGGCATCACGGTGAAGGAGCTGTCGGAAAAGCTCGATGTGAAGGCCGCGCTGGTGATGAAGAAGCTGATGGATCGCAGCATTTTCGCGACCATCAATCAGACCCTCGATTCGAAGCTGGCCACGGAGGTGGCGCGGGAATTCGGCGCGTCCACGGCCACGGTGAGCTACGAAGAAGAGGCTATGCAGGTGGTGGACGAAGCCGAGGACACCAAGGACCTGCAGCGCCGCGCGCCCGTGGTCACCATCATGGGCCACGTCGATCACGGTAAGACATCGCTGCTGGATGCCATCCGCGAGGCTAACGTCGCGGGACGCGAGGCCGGCGGCATCACGCAGCACATCGGCGCGTACCAGGTGGAGATGAAAGGCAAGAAGATCGTCTTCATTGACACTCCCGGTCACGAAGCATTCACTCGCATGCGCGCCCGCGGCGCCAAGGTCACCGATATCGTCGTCCTGGTGGTGGCGGCCGACGACGGTGTCATGCCGCAGACCAAGGAGGCGATTGCGCACGCGCGCAACGCCAAGGTTCCGATCATCGTGGCAATCAATAAGATCGACCGTCCCGATGCCCAGCCCGAACGCATCAAGCAACAATTGAATGACCAGGGCTTGCTGGCGGAAGATTGGGGCGGCGACGTGGTGATGGTGCCGGTATCGGCCAAGACCCACGAAAACCTCGATCTGCTGCTGGAGATGATTCTACTGGTGGCCGATATGCTAGACCTCAAGGCCAACCCGAGCCGTCCGGCCATGGGCACGGTCATCGAAGCGCAACTGGATCGCGGACGCGGTCCGGTGGCGACGGTGCTGGTGCGCAACGGCACGCTGGCCGTGGGCGACTTCTTTATTTGCGGCGCGGTATTCGGCAAGGTGCGCGCCATGCAGAACGATCGCGGCGGGCAGATTCGCAAGGCGGAGCCGTCGACCCCGGTGGAAGTGCTGGGTCTCGATTCGCTGCCGGAAGCCGGCGACGATTTCCAGGTGGTCACGGATACCGCCAAGGCCAAACAGATCGTACAATTCCGCGACCAGAAACTGCGCGAGCAGACGCTGGCGAAATCGAGCCGCCTGACGCTGGAGCAGTTGCACAAGCAGATGGAAGCCGGCGAAGTGAAGGAACTGCCCGTCATCATCAAGACGGACGTGGGCGGGTCGGCCGAAGTTCTGACCGAGACGCTGCAGAAGCTCTCCAACGAGAAGGTGAAGGTGCGGGTGATTCACTCGGGCGTGGGCGCGATCAACGAGTCGGACGTGCTGTTGGCGTCGGCGTCGAATGCGATCATTATCGGGTTTAACGTGCGGCCGGAGCGGAACGCGGCTGCGCTGGCGGAGCAGGAGAAGGTGGATGTTCGCCTGCACACCATCATTTACAACCTGACGGATGAGATCAAGCTCGCCATGAGCGGGCTGCTGGCGCCGGTTTACAAGGAAGTTTACCGGGGCAAGGCGGAAGTGCGCGATACGTTCCGCATTACCAAGGTCGGCAACGTGGCCGGCTGTATAGTGATGGACGGCGTCATTACACGCGATTCCGAGGTCCGGCTGCTGCGCGACAACGTGGTGGTGCATACCGGCAAGATCGGGTCGCTGCGGCGATTCAAAGACGATGTGAGCGAAGTGAAGAGCGGCATGGAATGCGGCATCACTTTGGACAATTACGGGGATGTGAAGCAGGGCGACGTAATCGAAGCCTTCAAGACCGAGCGCGTGGCCAACGAAGCCGCGTAAAGTCATGGCTACGGTAGGTGTCCTGACCCTGGAATTACGGCTGCAGAACGCGCACTCCTTGAAAGAGAAGCGCCACGTGGTGCAGAGCTTGAAAGATCGTCTGCGGCACAAATTCAACGTCGCGGTGGCGGAAATCGATTACCAGGACCTGTGGCAGCGGGCCGCGGTGGCCGCGGTGACGGTGTCCTCGGACCGCGAGTTTGCGGAAAAAGTGCTCCGCTCGGTGGAGGATGAGGCGGCGGAAATGCTGGGATCGGAGTTGGCTGGGGCTTCGGTGGAGTGGTTGTGTTGATGGCTCACCACAGAGGCACTGAGACGTCGCGCGGGGCAAGTAAAGGAATATTCACCGCGGAGACGCTGAGACGCGGAGAAAAACAAACGTCAAAGGCCAAACCGGAGAGCGCGGAGGTGGCAGAGGCCGCAGAGGGGTAAGGTTCCCGGGTCTCAGCGTCCTCGTAGCTTCCGTTCGGGAGACGATTGGTCAGGGAGTGGACCGCTCCCTCACGGTCGCGGCTCGGTAAGGGGTTCTGGTAAGCAGGGATGGATGAACGGCGCACATTACGGATCTCGGAAGCGGTGAAGGAGGAGTTGTCGGAAATCATCGGTTTCGAGACCAACGATCCGCGTCTCACGGCGGTGGAAGTTACCGATGTGCACGTCAGCCCGGACGGGCGGCATGCCAACATCGTGGTGGCGCTGCGCGGGACGGAGAAGGAAGCGCGGGAATCTTTGGCGGCCCTGGATCGCGCCCAGGGGTTTCTGCGGCACGAATTGGCCACAAGGTTAAGCCTGCGGCACGTGCCCGAATTGCGGTTTCAGCAGGATAAGAATCCGGATGTTGAGAGCCGAATCGATTTTCTGCTCCGGAGGGCGAAAAAATCTCGCCGGAACGCGGGAAATTAGCCCCAAAATGAAACAGATTGTGTTAGTTTTGTTTCTGTTGGCGGCTCCGGCTGCGGCCGGGCGGATCGAATCGATGCCGCGAAAAGCGGCCCAGCCCAAAGAGGCAGCCGAACATCAGCCAAAGGAAGTTCGCGTGTACTTCAGCGAAGACAGGACGGATCAGCCATGCGCGTGGCTCCAATGACGAGCCGATTTCTGGATGCTTGCCGGCGCCGGCCCACCGACGTGAGGCCGGTGTGGTTTATGCGTCAAGCCGGACGGTATATGAAGCAGTATCGCCAGATCCGCGACAAGCACGGGATTCTGGAGATCTGCAAGCGGCCCGATCTGGCGGCGACCGTTACGTTGCAGCCGGTGGAAATGCTCGACGTGGACGCCGCCATCATTTTTGCGGACCTGCTGCTGCCGGTCGAGCCAATGGGGCTGAAGCTGCGCTACGAGAAGGGTGAAGGACCGGCGATCGGCAATCCGGTGCGCACCTCGGACGATGTCGATTCGCTCTCCACCACCAATACCGACGAGTTGGGTTACGTGGGCGAGGCGATCCAGCAGGTAGTCCGGGCGCTGGCGGGCAAGGTTCCGGTGATCGGATTCGTGGGCGCGCCGTTCACCATGGCGAGCTACATGATCGAAGGCGGCGCGTCGCGGAATTTCATCCGCACCAAGCGGCTGATGTATAGCGATGAGACCTTGTGGCGCCGCCTGATGGGCAAGATTGTCGACGTGCTGGCGCCGTTTGCGCACCTCCAGGTAGCGGCCGGCGCGCGCGCCATTCAGGTGTTCGACAGTTGGGTGGGAGCGCTGGGGTCGGACGATTATGTGCGCTTCGCGGCGCCGTATTCGCGGGCGCTGATCGAACGAATACGGTCGACCGGTGTGCCGGTGATTCACTTCGGCACGGGCGCGTCGGGTTTCTTCAAGGAACTGCACGCGGCGGGCGGAGATGTGATGGGCGTGGACTGGCGCATCAACATTGACCAGGCGTGGATGGACATCAGCTACCGGTCGGCGATTCAGGGGAATCTGGATCCGGTGGCGCTATTCGCGCCGCTGCCGGAACTGCGGATTAAGGTGCAGGAATTGCTCAAACGTACGGGCACGCGTCCCGGGCACATTTTCAATCTGGGCCATGGGATTCTGCCGGAAACGCCGGTGGAAAATGTGCGGGCTGTCGTGGAAATGGTTCGGGAATTCAAGCCGTGAACCGGCCGCGCAGTTAGATGGTAGTGCATGGCGAATAGCCCGGTCATCATTGGTGCTGGTATTTCCGGGCTTTCCGCTGCCTACTATCTGGCCAAAGGCGGATTGCGCTCCACGATTCTGGAATCGCGTCCGCGCATGGGCGGTGTAATTCAGACCGACCGCGTCCAAGGGTGTACGCTCGAGGCCGGGCCCGATAGCTTTCTCTCCATTAAACCGGCGGCGCTCGAGTTGATCCGCGATCTGGGTCTCTCCGACCAGGTGATCGGCTCGAACGACCACCTGCGCGTCACCTTCGTCCGCCGCCATGGCAAACTCGTGCCACTGCCCGACGGCCTCATGATGATGGTGCCCACCAAAATCATGCCGCTGGTCACCACCGACTTAGTAAGTTGGCCGACTAAGTTGCGCATGGGCCTCGAACTGCTCCGCCTGCCCAGCCGTAAGTCGGAAGACCAATCGGTGTCCGACTTCATCGTCGACCATTACGGGCAGGAGACGGTGGATTATCTGGCGGAGCCCCTGCTTTCGGGAATTTACGGCGGCGATCCGGGCGCGCTGAGCGTAGCGAGCGTGCTGCCGCGTTTCGTCGAGTTGGCGAAGAAGTACGGCAGCCTGACGCGCGGCGTGCTGGCGGAGCGCGCGATGGCCGCCAAAAAGCGCGGGGCGAATGCCACTCCGCCTCCCCTGTTCAGCACCTTGAAGGGCGGATTGGGGCAGATGGTGGACGCCGTGAGCGTGGCCATCCGGGGGAAGGCGCAGATGTGGCAGACGCGCGTTCAGCGGGTGGAACGCAAGGGCGCGGAATTCCGCGTGAAGGCGGACAAGGACTGGATCGCGACAGACCGGCTGGTGGTGGCCTGCGAAGCGCACAGCGCCGCCGCGCTTCTGGCGGGGGTCGATCCGCGGCTGGCGGAGTTGCTCGGCGCCGTGGACTACAGCTCGTCGATGACGGTGGCGCTGGGGTTCGACGCCGCCGATTTCGCGACTCCGCCGGTGGGTTTCGGATTCCTGGTGCCGAAGAAAGAGCGGCGCCGCGTGATGGCCTGCACCTGGGTGGGCACCAAGTTCTCGTATCGCGTGCCGGAAGGCAAGATCGTCGCACGGTGCTCGCTGGGAGGCACGTCGGACGCCGGCGCGCTGGAGGAATCGGACGAGGCGATTATCGCCGCGGTGCTGAGCGAACTGCAGGAGATCGCCGGAGTCACGGCGCGCCCGCGGTTTACGCGCATCGCGCGCTGGCCGAAGTCGATGGCGCAATATACGGTGGGGCACGCGGCGCGCCTCCAGGAAATTCAGGCGCGGATGGCTGCCATTCCGGGACTATATTTAGCGGGCAACGCTTACACCGGGATCGGCATCCCCGACTGCATTCGCATGGGCAAAGCGGCGGCGGACGCGATCGTCAAATCGGCGAAGGCTTAGGCGGTATCGTGCGCCTCGCCGTTGACCGGGAGCGACGCCGACTACCGTTCCTTCAGGCAATCGGCCGGACGCCAACAGGCCAGGGTGCGAGACGGGCGCTTTTGCGGCAAATACCATCGCCGCTCAATCTGGTCCAGAAATGAATGGCGCTACAATCCAAGATCGCACTCTCTACCGAGAGACTATAGAAAGCCGCCATGACGGAGAATGCCATCGCCAAAGAGATCGTGGACGCTGCCTTTCGGTGCTCGCCTATGACCTTGCTCAGCGTGGACTCCAAACGGTCAGCCAGCAGGCAATCCCGGCGGTCTACGGAACGATTCGGATCGATATCGGGTTCCGGGCCGGCCTGATTGTCGAGTATGCCCCGGATGGCACACTGCTGACGATCACCGGGTCGTACACCGGCGTTGACATTCCGAAAGACGGTGCGTCATGTTCGGCGGAAAAGATGGGCAGACGCTTTTCATCGCCGGCCGAACGTCGCTCTATAGTGGGCGCATGAAGGTTAAAGGCAGATAAACGCCAGCCTGCTATTGACAGTCGATATCGACAAGCGATATCATCGCAGCGTGAACAAGCCAGCCGACCTTCTGCAGGGCACGTTAGATCTCCTCATTCTTCGCAGGCTCGAACTACAGCCGTTGCACGGCGTAGGCGTCGCCGACCGCATCGAGCAAGTTACAGGGGGCGTCTTCGTTGTGGGCCCTGGCTCCCTCTTTCCCGCTTTGCACCGGCTCGCCGAGAAAGGCTGGATCGCGGGCGAATGGGGGTTGCTGGAAAACGGACGCCGCGCGAAGTTCTACGCGCTGACCGCATCCGGCCGGGCCCAATTGGTCAAGGAGAAGCGCAACTGGCAAAAGGTGCAGACCGCCGTGAACCAGGTGCTGGCGGAGGAGGTCTGAATCCGTGGAGTGGGGCAAGCGTGCAATACATGTTTTCCGGCGGTTCCGCGATCGACCAAAGGTAGAACAGGATTTGGACGATGAGGTCCAGTCCTACTTCGAGATCCTGACAGAGCGCGGCATGGCGCGCGGTCTGTCGCGCGAGCAGGCACAGCGGTCGGCGCGATTGCAGTTCGAAGGCGCCGAGCAAGTCAAACAAAGAGTCCGGGAGGCACGCGTGGAAGCTCCAATCGATACCACTTTGCAGGACATTCGCTACGCCTGGAGATCGCTCCGCAAGAGCCCGGGCTTCACTTTCTTCGCGGTGGCGACCATCGCTCTGGGGCTGGGCGCGAACGCCGCCATCTTCAGCATGGTGGACGGCGTGCTACTCAAGAGCGCCGGCTATCCTGAGCCCGAGCGCATCGTCCGCGTGTGGGAGAAACACCCACAGGGCTCGCGTAACGTCATTTCGCCGGCGAATTACCTCGATTGGAGCCGGCAAAGTAAGTCGTTCGAAGCCATAGCCGCGAATACCGCCGGATCGTTGAGCTACACCGGCAGCGGCGAGCCGCGTTCGCTCACCGTGGGATTCGTTTCCGCTCCGTACTTCAGAGTCTTCGGCGTCCAGGCGGCGCTGGGCCGCACCTTCGCGGACGACGAAGATCGGCCCGGCGCCCAGAAGGTGGTGGTGCTCACCCATCGCCTGTGGATGAACCTGTTCGCAGGGGATCGCGGTGCCGTAGGCCGGACCATGCTCCTGAATGGCGAGCCCTACACCGTAATCGGCGTGCTGCCGGGGGCCAGCGACTTCGACCGGCGGTGGAACGACCTCTGGGTCCCGCTGGTGATTCCCCCGAATTCGGCCAGGGACTACCACTATCTGATCGCGTTCGCACGCTTGAAGCGTGGAGTTTCGGTGGAACAGGCGCAGGCGGAGATGAGCGCCATCGCGGGCCATATCGCCGAGCTTTACCCAGCCATCAAGAAGGGTTGGAGTGCTAAGGTGGATCACTATATGGACGGGGTGGTGGGCCGGCAGACGCACCTTTCGCTGCTCGTTTTGATGTGGGCGGTGGTCGCGGTGCTGCTGATCGGGTGCGCGAATCTGGCGAATTTGCTGATGGCGCGCGCGACCTTACGCGAGCGGGAAATCGCGCTGCGCATGGCTCTGGGCGCGCGCCGCGGACGCGTCATCCGCATGCTGCTGACGGAGAGTCTGCTGCTATCGGTCTGCGGAGGCGCTGCCGGGATCGCGCTCGGCTTCGGACTGCTGAAGTGGATCCAGAGTCTGCTGCCGCCGTTCTATTTTCCGCCTGAGGCGAACATCTCGATGGATGGCCGGGTGCTGCTCTTCCTGGCCGGGGTCACCGTCCTGACCAGCATCGCCTTCGGATTGGCGCCGGCGATTCAAGCTTCGCGGCGGGATACCGCCCAATCGCTCAAGGAAGGCGGACGGTCGAACTCCGCCGGACGCAGAAAACTCGTCGCGCGCCACGTCTTCGTGGCCGCGCAAGTGGCAGTAGCATTCATCCTTCTGGTGGGAGGCGGACTGTTGATTCGCAGCTTCCAGCGCTTGATGGCATTGAACCTGGGCTTCCAGACCGAGGGCGTAGTGGCGGCCGGTCTGCCGCTCGAGATGGAAAAGAATCCCGATGCCGCCAAACTCGCACTCTACATAAATCAATTGCTGGACGAAGTGCGCTCAACGCCCGGCGTGCAAGATGCTGCCATCGCCAGCGCCCTCCCGCTGCAGGGTTGGGGCGACGGGATGCCGTTCTACATGGCCGACAATCGGGAAAAGCGGTTGGGCAGCGGATTCAAAATTGTCACTCCCGGCTATTTCACGGCGCTGCGCCTTCGTCTGAAAGCGGGGCGCTTCCTCGATCAGCGCGATTCTGCCAGTTCGCCCGCGGTGGTAGTGGTGAACGAGTCCTTTGTGAAGGAGTATCTGCACGGGGAGAATCCGCTCGGCAAGCGGATCCTGGTGGAGAAGATCGCTCCCTCGCGGCACGGGCTGTTAGCGATGACCGCCTGGGAGATCGTGGGGGTCGTCGCGGACGAGAAGGCCGACGGCTTGGACCAACTCGAGGACGTGGGTGCTTACGCCAGCTTCGCCCAGGATCCGGTGATCGGGCTGGGACTGGTGGCCAGGGGCGCCGGAGATCCCGGAGCGCTGATCAAATCGATCCAGCGGGGCGTTTGGCGATTCAACAAGAACCAGGTGCTCGACCACCCGATGACCATGGATCAGGTCAAAGCGGAATCGGTGACCTTTCGGAGGTTGCCGGCAGTGCTGCTGGGAGGCTTCGCTTTTCTGGCGATGTTGCTCGCCTGCACCGGCATCTACGGCGTGCTTTCCTTCGTGACCGCGGGACGCAAACAGGAACTGGGCATCCGTGCGGCGCTCGGGGCATCTCGCGGAGCTCTGGTGCGGATGGTGTTGGGCGGGGGCTCGATCCCGGTTCTCGTGGGAATCGTGCTCGGGTTCGGCGGCGCAGCCTGGCTAACGCGCTTCATCCGGTCTATGCTCTTCGCTACCGATCCGCTAGACGCGACGAATCTACTGGCGGTAGCCGCGCTCCTGCTGGCGGTCGCTCTGGCAGCTTGTCTGGTGCCGGCATGGCGGGCGGCGCGAGTAGATCCGATGTCGGTCCTGCGGCAGGAATAGGTGACGCGCACCCAAGGACGGTAGGCACGGAACGCTTCAACGATCTGGTATAGCTGAGCCACAACGACAGCCTCTAGCGCCCCGCGCCGGCCCAAGGCATCATGGGTTTGCAGGCCGCCGTAGTAGCGCTCATAGGTTCCGGCGTTGAGATACGGATTGGTAGTCAGTTGCCTCTTCACATCGTCGGCAAGCGGTTTGCTGAACAGCACAAAATTGGCGAAGTTGAAGATATTGGCGGATTGCGGGGGTTTGAGCGAGTGTCCGCCGCCGCCCATGTAGCGATCGAGAGCGAGATTCTGTGGAGCGCCGAGAAACTGGAACACCGGATTCGCGCCCTCGTAGCCAATGTCATCGCCCTCGGCACAGTTGGCGTAATCGTCGTTGGTGTTATCGATGAGGACGGCTCTCGGAGCGATGGCGGCAATCATCTCGTGACGGTCGAAGGGCAAGCGAGTCCCATAGCCCCACGGCAGGGCCGGTCAGCTAGGTCGGCTCGGCACTTCTCGCAAGGCGTCATCGTCGCCAGGTGACCGGTATCGTCCAATGAGCCTGGCCGGGGCAATCGGGGCGGTCACTTTTCGAAATAGACGTTTTTTGTCCAGTAGCCAGAAAGGACGGGATTGGAAACGAGGATTGACTCCATTGGGCCAGTAACCGGGTTTGCCTCTTGTGCCGTCACTCTTTCCGAGTGAAAAGATCCCTGTGCAGAGCATTGCTCGCAATCGCCCTTACGGGTGGATCGGCGGATGCGGCCACCGCCCCGGCATGGATGCAGGACGCGTCGGGAATCGGAGTCCCGGCTCGTGCAAAAGCTCCCGGTTTCGAATTGCCAGACTCGACGGGGCATCAACACAGCCTGACCTCGTTGATGGAGCGGCACGGCTTGGTTCTGGTCTTCTTTCGCTCGGCCGACTGGTGAGTGTACTGCAAAGGGCAACTCGGCGAGTTGCAGCGCGATCTTCCGTTGTTCAAGCAGGCCGGCCTCGGCGTGGCGGCTATCAGCTACGATAGCATCGCGGCATTGCATGATTTTGCGGTGCGAAAAGGTATCACCCTCCCCCTGCTGTCCGATCACGAATCGCTTGTAATTCGGTCTTACGGCGTTGCCGACCGCCGCTATCGCAAGCTATCCCAACTCGATGTCGATTCTTCCGGTGAGGTTCCAGTGTTTGGTCTGGCCTATCCGTCCGTGTTCGTCCTCAATCCCGACGGAACGGTGCGCTGGCGGTTTGTATCGGAGCACGAGGAACTGCGCCTCACGGCCGGCAGTATTCTCACACGGTCCGTGGGGCAGTTCCCGAATCAGAGCCGGATGCCTCTCGACGCTGGCAGGATTCATCTCGAGACTGAGTCCACCGACACCTCCGCGAGCCTGGGCAGCCGCCTGACGCTTGGACTCGAACTGCGAATACCGGTTGGGTGGCACGTATACGGCCCCCAAGTAGGAGCGGAATACCGTGGGGCCTCCTGGCACATGGATTCATCGGAGTGTTCCATCGACGGTGACGTGGATTACCCGGAGCCGCGCTGGGCGCACCCGGCCTTTGCCGACTCGAAACTACCTGAGTATGAAGGTACGATTCGGCTGACACGCGAATTCGTGATCGTACCCATGCTGAGCGACATGCGGTCGGCCATATTGGAGCGGTTTCGTAAGTCTTGTCTGGATTCCGACTCCAGGTTACGCGCATCCGGATCGTTCGAATTTCAAGTTTGCAGCGATCGCGAATGCCTGCCTCCGGAGTCCGTTCCGCTAAAGTGGAGTTTTGCTTTCGTTCCTCCCGACCGCACCCGCGTGCCGGTCGATCTCTGGCGAGTCTTCGATCACTAGAGGGTTGTGGGGCGGCCTAAGGTCTATTTCGCCATCGTCTCGCACCCTGTCCGGCGTTTGAGCTTGCGCGACATCCGGCAACGTTGAACAAAAAGGGTTTCCGGAAACTGACCCCCGTGGATCTAACAAGGCCACTCGTCGTATAACGCCGATTGCGCTGAAGTGAACCCGCCCCGCACTCACGAAGTCCTCATCTACTGTGGGCGGCTCGCTGGATTGAGGATGACCAACGTTTGCAATCCGGCAATCACGTCTCTTTGACCGTCTTGCCTCGAACCAAGGCGCACGTTCTGTGAAGCGGACACCCAGCCTTTTCCCTACACCGGCGCGCCGGAGTTCGAATTCCTTTCCGCCGCTGCCAACTCATCGATCTGCCGTTGAATCTTCGCCGCCGCCCCTCGATTGCACCGCGCAACCTGCCACAGCACGAGGGCGGGGAAGGCGATCCAAAGGAAAGACAGCAGACCGGCCCCGATGGACCTGTGAAAGAGGGGAATGGAAATCGCTATCGCGATCGTCGCGAAACCGGGGATCAGCGGACCGAGATACCATCTCCAGATGCCGCTCAACGCATCGCGCTGCCGCTCCAGTTGGGCGCGATGGAAAGCCAGACAGCTCTGCCACGCCAATTCTCCGGGCGTGGACGACGCCGACGCGCGGCGATGAAGCTGATACGCCATGTACAACAAAGCAGCCACCAGGAGACCGTTGCCCACGCGCATCAGCGGCAGGCGCGATGTCCAGGCGAAATAACTGAAATACGGCACCATCAGCGCGACCCCGATATATTCGCGCAGATTCCGCCGCGCAATGGTGGTGCGGAATTTCTCGCCCTTCTGGCGAAGTTCTTCCAGCGTAAGAGGAGCGTCTGCCGACCCCTGGGCCTGCCAGAGATTACGAATATCGTTATTCTGCATCGCTGACTCCTTCATGAAATCGCTGCGTCAACAGATTCTTGATGCGGTGAATTTTGGTCGCGACATTGCCTGGCGAAATCCCGGTGATTTCCGCCGTCGCCGCGGCGTCCAACCCTTCCAAATACGACAGGATGACCTGGCGATCGAGCGGCTTGAGCTGCTGGATCAGCGCCAGCAGGCGGTCGACCGAATGGCGCCGGCCGGCCGCCCATTCGCCTTCCGCCGGGTCGGCCACGGCGGCCACTTCTTCCAGGCTGATCCAAGCCGATGCGCGGCTGCGGCGCTGGCCGATCACATAGCTCGTTGCCGCATTATGCGCCACGCGGTACACCCACGTACGCAGCGAACAGCGGCCGTCGAAGCTGGCCAGGCTCCGCCACAACGCCAGATGGAGTTCCTGCAGAAGGTCGCGACGCTTATCGGGATCGGCCTCGTAAGCACTGGCCAGGCGATGGAGGGCCGCGCCGTACTCGGCCGCGGCCTCCAGGTAGCGCTCGTCCTGAGGTTTGCCTTCCACAATCAGGTAGTCGGCGGATGGAAGGTTTTCTTACAGGGACTGGCCGGGCTGTCGCCCGGCAGGCAAGCTAAAGCATGCCCCACGTGGGATAAGCTTCAGCTTGTCCAGGCGAGCCAAGCTCGCCCAGGCCCGCAGGGCCATGGGCACTCCCTTGCGGCCGCGGCTCAGTAACACTAGCGGAAGTTCTCCACCACTTCGATATTCGTCTGGCTCTGGTCCACGCGCGCGTAGAGAATATACTTGCCGTCCGGCGATATCGAATAGGTGGCGCCATCCCGCCAGCCGCTATGCTTGATCTGGAAAACCACCGAGCTCTTCTTTTCCGCGTAATCGAAGAAGGAAACTACGGTATCGCCGGCGCTCCGCGCATACTCGATGTAGTACATGCCCTGTTTGGTGGGTTGCAGGGTGGTGCTCCACATCAGGTCGTGCTCAGGGACAATGGCGCGCTCCTCTTCGCCGCCGCCTATGGGCACGCGGTAGAAAGCGCGATTATTGCGGAAATAAATGTACTTGCCGTCCACCGATTCCACCGGCTGGGCGGCGCCCTCGGAGGTCTGGATTTGCTGCGGCTCGCCGCCATTCGCGGCCGATTTCCAGATCTGATTACGCGCCTGAAAGTAGAGCGACTTGCCGTCGTGCGACCACGAGCCGTTCATCGCGCCTATCTGCACGCGTACCGGCTTTGCGCCGGCCGTGGCGGGCACGGTGTACAGATCGTTACCCTGCTCGCTGCTGGCATCGAAGATCAGCGATTTGCCGTCCGGCGACCAGCGAATGCGCGCCAGGTCCGGACCCTTAAAGCTGGTCACCTGCACGCGATTGCCGCCCTCCGCATCGCTCAGCCAGATCTCGTCGTTGCCGGTCTGGTCGGAGATGTTGGCGATCGTCTTGCCGTCGGGCGAATAGCGCGCGCCGTTCTCGCGTCCGGCGGAGCGAAGGATCGCGTGCTCCACGACATGGTCGTGACTGCCCAACTCCGCGCGCCACACGGACGATACCGTGGGGCTGACGGTATAAACCAGGCGATTTCCCAACGGCGCCACCGCGGCGAATTGCGCATCGCGTCCGGCGATGATGAGATCGCGCGGGCTGCCGCCGTACCCCGGCACGCGCCACAGCCGCGACATGCCGACACGCTGGCCGGTGTAAATCAAGTCCTGGCCATCGCGCGACCAGGCGATCCCGCGAATGCTTCGCCCGTCGAAGGTGAGCGCGTGCGGAGGATTTGCGCCGGCGGCATCGGACACGAAAATGTTGGCGTTGTCGTTTCCGGCGGTGCGCACGAAGGCAATGGAATTTCCGTCGGGCGCGACTGCCGGCGTGGAATCTTCGGCGCCAGCCGGCGGATGGGTGAGCGGGCGGAATTTGCCGTCGGCGAGCGACAGGATGGCGAGGGCCGCCGGTTGCCGGTCGGACGCCTGCACCACAACCAGCGATTGACCGTCGCGCATCCAGGAGACGGAAGGCGAGGGCTGCGTTTCGTCGCCGGGCGCCGTGCACCCGGGAAATTTGCGCTCGGCCATGGGTGTCGAGGGTGAGACCTCTCCGCCTCCGGAAGCGGGGATGACCACGCATTCTCCCTCGCCTTCCGCGAGGCGCACGAATGCGATCTTGGCGCCGTCCGGCGACCAGACGGGGCTGATATCGTTGGCTGGACCGGTGGTCAACTGCTGGGCCGGCCCCACGGTGACGTCGCGAATGAAAACGTGATAGGTCTCGTCTTTAGACGATGTGCCGCGCGCGCTATAGGCGAGGCGCTGGCCATCCGGCGCAAACGCCGGGTAAGCCTTGGCGCCGATTTCGCTGCTCAACTCCACGCGTTTGAGAGCCACCGCAGGACCCGTGGCCAGCCGGCCGAGCAGGGTCACCACGCCGCCCACGGATACCAGGCACAAGGCCAACAGCACCGCTGGACGGCGCCAGATCTTGCCAGAAGACATATGGTAAGTATTATCTCAACTGCAAGACGCGCGGTTGAGGGCAAATGTTCCCGATGTGGTGCGGACTTTAGTCTGCTGGGTCGAGACTCCGATATCCTGATCTCGCACAGTATGGGGCGAGGCTGCGAGGAACGCGAATGAGCCGCCTCTCCCCAGGCCTTCCATCGACGAACTCCGATCGAAACTCGGTCACGGGGCAGAAGAAAAGAAATCTTGGCCGCCGATGAACGCAGAGGGACGCCGATAGAACAAGAACTCTCTTATCAGCGTTCATCGGCGTTTATCGGCGGCTAATGATTTCCCTTGCTGGCACGTGATGTCGGCTCACCGCGGTTCCACAAGATCAGGATGTCAGAGACTCGTCTCGACCCGTCCCGCCGAGATGAGTCTCGGCGCTGCAGACTAAGAGTCTGCGCCACGGATCATTTTGATCCGAGGGTAAACTTGGAAGTGCTTTGTTTGCAACGAAGATCGTTATGCGGCACGGATCATCATGATCCGATCCAAGATCGTTTGGGTTTCCGGAAGTGCGCTTCCGCGCCGGAAGGCCCTATATTTGCGCGCTTGCGCCCCATTTGCGACACTGGCCAAGTGATGGCATTGCGGTGGTTGTCGCTGTGGCTGGTCTCTATCCCGCTGGCGTTTCCACAGAGCAACCCGCTCCCCAGCCACGAATCCTTGACCTACAGCATCGAATGGCGGCTCATTACCGCGGGCAAAGCGACGGTCGAATGGAACGCCGGCGGCGACGGGGCGCAGATCAGAATCAAGGTGGAGTCGGCGGGCCTCGTCTCCAAGCTGTTCAAAGTGGAAGACAGTTACTTGGCCAATTTGGGCTCGGGTCTGTGCGCGCAATCCGTGCAGCTCACTTCGCTGGAAGGCAATCGCAACCGCGAAACTAAGATCACTTTCGATTACGGCAACCATCGCGCCGACTATCTGGAACGGGATCGCGTGAAAAACACCGTGCTGCTGGCGAAGGAGACCGATATTCCGCCATGCACCCATGAGGTGGCCGGCGGCCTGTACTTTCTGCGCACGCTGAACCTGGAGCCGGGCCAGAGCGCCCTGGTGCCGCTCACCGACGGCAAGAAAAGCGCGGTAGCGAAGGTGGAAGCGCAGCAGCGCGAAGAGATCAAAACGCCCGCCGGCGCGTTCAAGACCATCCGTTACGAAGCTTACGTCTTCAATAGCGTGCTCTATCGCCGTCCCGCCCACCTGTACGTCTGGCTTACCGACGACGCGCGGCGTCTCCCGGTGCAGATTCGCGTGCGCATGCAGGTGACCATCGGGACGATCACGCTGCAGTTGGAAAAGCACGAATAACGTGGGACATGCTTCAGCTTGTCCAAGCGAGCCAAGCTCACTCCGCACTTGTAACAAGTTTTTCTGCAACAAAACAGCGGACTTGTGCGTAGTGGCTATTAATCGAGGTCTGCATGAATTTATGGAAAGACGTCCGCTACGGCGCCCGCATGCTGGTGAAATCGCCGTCGTTCACGGCGGCGGCCATCATTACGCTGGCCCTCGGCATCGGCGCCACCACGGCCACTTTCAGTTGCGCTGACGCTTTGCTTTGGAAGCCCGTACCGCTGCCCAATCTGGACAGCCTGGTAATGATCGGCCAGCGTGCCGACGATCCCAACGACTTCAACAGCGCGACCCCCGCCGACATCGACGATCTGCGTCAGCAGAGCACTACCCTCGGACCTGTGGCCAACTGGCAGCAGGGCCTGGCGAATATCGTGGGCAGCGGCGGCGAGCCGGACCGCGTGGCGCAGGGCCTGGTCTCCGCTAATTTCTTCGACGTCATCGGCGTGCAGCCGGCGCGTGGGCGCGGGTTTCAGGCGGGCGAAGATCAGCCCGGCCGCGAGCGCGAAACGATTCTCAGCGATGCCCTGTGGCACAACCGCTTCGGCGCCGACCCCGGGATTGTGGGGAGAGACATCCGGTTGGACGATCAGAACTATAAGGTGATCGGCGTCATGCCGCCTAAATACGCCTTCCCGCTGGGGATCGACCTGTGGACTCCAATGGCGCTCAGCCCCGAAAAACGCACGTCGCGAAAGTTGCAACTCATCGAGAGCATGGCGCATGTGAAGCCCGGCCGCACCGTCGCGCAGGCTGTTTCCGAAGCGGAAGGCATCTCCGGGCGGTTGCGTACCGCCTATCCCGACACCAACAAGAACCGTCATTTTGCCGTCTGGCCTTCGCACCGCTACCTGGTAGACCAGGAAACCAACAATTACCTGATCATGCTGCTGTGCTCGGTCTCGTTCGTGCTGCTGATCGCCTGCGCCAACGTCGCGAATTTGCAGTTCGCGCGCGCCACCAGCCGCCTTCGCGAGGTTGCGGTGCGGACCGCATTGGGCGCCGGCCGCGCCCGCATTATCACGCAACTGGTTACGGAAAGCGTCCTGCTGGCGCTGACGGGCGGAGCATTGGGTCTGGTGGTAGCTTATTGGAGCCTGAATCTGATCCGCGGCGGCATGCCTCCGGAGATCATGCGATACATCGTGGGCTGGCAGGACATGCGGCTCGACACCCGGGCGCTGGCCTTCACCATGACGGCGGCGTTGGCCAGCGGCATTCTGGCCGGATTGGCGCCCGCGTGGCAGAATTCGCAGCCGAATCTCACCGATGCTTTGCGCGAAGGCGGTCGCGGCTCTTCCGGCACCCGCCGGCGCCATCTTCTGAGAAATATTCTGGTGGGCGGCGAAATCGCCCTGGCGGTGGTATTGCTAGTGGGCGCCAGCCTGATGGTCCGCGGGTTCCACAATATTCTGGCCACCGGGGAACGGCTGGAACCATCCACATTGCTCACGCTGCGGCTGGCGCTTACGGAAACCAAATATAAGGAGCCGCACCAGATCGCCGGCTTCTACCAGGATGTGCTCACCCGGCTCAATACGCTGCCGGGAGTGCGTTCGGCGGCCGCAGTGACCTCGATGCCGTACAGCGATCACTCCACTTGGCGCCAATTCACCATCGAAGGGCAAGCTGTGGACCGCGACAACCAGCTGTGGGCGAGTTACCAGATTTCCAGCCCCGAGTACTTCACCACGGCGCGTGCGCCGTTGCGCGCGGGGCGTTTCCTGACTGCCGGTGACGGGCCGGACGCGCCCGCCGTTGTACTGGTAAGCGAGGCTGTGGTGCAGCGGTACTGGCACGGAAAATCGCCCCTGGGGCAGAAAATCACGATTGTCGATTCCAAGCGCCCGCCGATGACGGTAGTCGGAGTAGTGGGGGACATGGTGCACAATCCCTACGACCGCGAGCCGCCGCGCGCGTTGTACGTTCCCTACCAGCAGGAGCCGAACCGGTGGATGGACATCGGCATCCGCACGGCGGGTAACCCGCTGCTGGTGGCGTCCAATGTGGGCGCCGCGATTCGCGCCATCGATTCCGAACAGCCCGTCACCGACATGCAGAGCATGGAGAAGGCGATTCACGATCGCAGTATCGGGCTGCAGTACGTGGAGATCTTCATGGCCGTGTTCGGCGTGCTGGCGTTGGTGCTCTCGGCCGTAGGCGTGTACGGCGTGATGGCCTACATGGTCTCCGAGCAGACCCACGATATCGGCTTGCGGATGGCGCTGGGAGCGCCGCGCATTCAGGTATTACGGGCCATCTTCCGGCGCGGTATGATCACGGCGCTGGCGGGTTTGGCAGTGGGGCTGCCGATCGGCTATGGCTTCGCTCTGATCACGCAGTCGCTCATCTACGGTGTGACGGCAAAGGACCCGGCAACATTCATCGGGATCCCGCTGCTTCTGCTGGCGGCCACCGCGGTGGCAATCCTGGTGCCGGCCCGGCGCGCCATGAGCATCGATCCGATCGTCGCGCTGCGGTACGAATGAAGAAGAACGGGCCGGCTGTTGCCCAGCGGAATCTCGTCGAATATAACGGGGGCACAAAGGAGCGCTCCCTCGCGGTCGCGGCTCATTATTCTCACTACGTTCTGAGCCGCGACCGCGAGCGAGCGGTGCTTTGTGCGTCCAGAGATAATAGGCATTCTATTTGTAATCGGCCCTCTTACCGATCGTTCCTGTAGATTTTTCCGTGCTTCATCACGAACACGACGTGGCGCACCGCCGTGATATCGTCGAGCGGATTGCCCTGCGTCGCCACGATATCGGCTTCCATCCCGGGCGCCAGCGAGCCGATCCGATCGGCCAGCCCCAGCGATTCGGCCGCCACGGAAGTGCCACTCATCAACGCGTCCATGGGCTTGTCGCCGCCGTCTTTCACGCGATAAATGAACTCTTCCGCATTCCGCCCGTGCGCGCCGGCGACGGCGTCCGTGCCCAGTACGATCTTCAACTGTAATTTGCGCGCGCGTTTGTAAACGTCGGCCACCAGTGGCAGCCCCTTTTCCATGTAAGTGAAGCCTTCCTCGTTGTAATTGCCTACGCCGAGAAATTTCGCCTTGTTATCCAGATAATTGTGCAGCACCAGGAAATTGGGATCGAAGTACACGCCGTGGTCCTTCATTAATTGCAGCGTGGCATCGTCCAGGAAGGTTCCGTGTTCGATGGACGTGCAGCCGGCCATCACCGCCGCCCGCGCGCCATCCGATGCGTGGGCGTGCACGATGGTCCGCAGCCCCTGGGCCTTCGCCTCGCCGCACGCGGCGTCGATCTGCTCCACCGTGGCGGTCATCTTGCCGCCGTCGCGAATGCTCGCCGTGGCGAAGAGCTTCACCAGATCGGCGCCTTCGGCCTTGTATTGGTCCACCAGGCTGCGGATATGCTCGGGCGTGCCGGAATTCTCATTGAGCTGGTGCAGCGACGTCAGGATGCGTGGGCCGGGAATGGTTCCGGCGGCGATCATGTCCCGCAGGTCGCCGTCTTGAACCGCTCCCGGACACTGTATGGTGGTGAAGCCGCCCATCAGCGTAGCGTAGGCGTTGCCCGCGGCGTACAGCGTGGCCTGCGCCGGCGTGGTCTTGCCGCCGCGGCCCTGTTCGAAGCGGCCGTCTTTATTGAAGTACCAGGTGATGTGGACGTGGGTATCGATCCAGCCCGGCATGACCGTGAAGCCGCTCAGGTCGACCGTGGGCTTTTGTTTGGCGGCGCCGATACTGGCGATCTTGCCCGCCTCAATCACGATCTCCTGATTCTTGAGCACACGGCCTTTGCCGTCGATGAGCGTGCCCGTCTTGATCACGACAGGTTGCGCCACGGCGAGCGCGGCGAGGAAGGGAATTGCGAAGCAGGCGCGGAGCATGGTTTTCTCGTGGAACCAGCTTAACGCGTCCGCGGAATGTCCGCCGGGAAAAACTTTCACCCTTCCGACCGCTTAGAATAGAAGATTCTATGAGCGTTGCCTATCGACTCACTGCCGCTCTGTCCGTGCTGGTCCTCACCGCCGGCTGTTCCATCAAGAAGATGGCGGTCAACAAGGTGGGCGATATGCTCTCCTCCAGCGGCTCCACCTTCGAGAGCGATGAAGATCCGGAACTGGTGGCCGCCGCCATCCCATTCGGCCTGAAACTCTACGAAGGACTGCTCGCCGAAACGCCCAAGCACACCGGACTCCTGCTGGCCGCCGCTTCCGGGTTCACCGAGTACTCCTACGCCTTCGTCGATCTGAAGGCCGAGGAAGTGAAGGAAGACAGCCTCGACAAGGCCAACGCGCTGACGGAACGTGCGCGCAAGCTCTACCTCCGGGCGCACGGGTATGGCATGCGCGGCATGGAAGCGAAGTACCCCGGCTTCGGCGCCGCCCTCGATAATGACGCCGTGACCGCGCTCAAGCGCGTCCGCAAAGCCGAGGTGCCGATGCTCTACTGGACCGCCGCATCGCTCGGACTGGCCATCTCCACTTCGAAGGGCAGCCCCGAAATGATCGCCCAGTTGCCGCTGGTGGAGATGATGGTCAACCGCATCGTCGAGCTGGATGAAGCGTTCGATAATGGCGCCGTACCGGAGATGCTCATCACCCTGGAAGCCGCCCGCAGCGGAGTCAAGTTGGAAGATCAGGAAGCCGCCATGCGGAAACATTTCGACCGCGCCATGGAGATCTCCAAAGGAAAGCGCGCCGGCACCTACGTCTCCTTCGCCGAAAATGCCGACGAGCTCGCGCAGAATGCCGCCGAGTTCAAATCCATGCTGGAAAAAGCACTCGCCATCGATGTCGATGCCGACCCGACTACGCGTCTCGCCAACGTGATCGCCCAACGACGCGCGCGCTGGCTGCTGGCCCACCAGAGCGATTTGTTCCTGGAAGCTCCCCCGAAAGGACAATAATTCTTATGAAATCCGGAACTCTTACATCTGCGCTTCTGCTGTGCGGTCTAGCCGCCGCGGTCCACGCGCAGCCCATCGAGATCAAAATGGCCACGCTGGCGCCCAAGGACTCGCAATGGTGCGACGTGCTGGTCAAAATGGGTGAACGCTGGAAGGCCATCAGCAACGGCAACGTGAAGCTCACGCTGTATGCCGGCGGCGTGATGGGCGATGAGCCCGACACCGTCAACAAGTTGCGCGTCAAGCTCATCCAGGCCGTGGCGCTCACCGGCGCGGGCATGGGCGAGATCGAAAAAGGCGTCGCAGCCTTGCAGATCCCCATGATGTTCGACTCCTACGAGGAGCTCGATTACGTGCGCGACCGTCTGGCGCCGGTACTCGAAAAACGCATTGAGGCCAACGGCTTTGTGGTGCTCAATTGGGGCGACGCCGGCTGGGTGTACTTCTTCGCCGATAAGCCGATGCCGCGCCTCGACGATCTCCGCAAACTCAAAATGTTCAGTTGGGCCGGCTCCAATGACGAACTCGAATTGTGGAAAGCTAACGGCTTCCGCCCGGTGGCGCTGGCCGCTACCGACATTCAGATGGGGCTGAAGACCGGCCTGATCGACGTCATCCCCACCACGCCGCTCTATGCCCTCTGGAACCAGTGCTTCACCCTCGCCAAATACATGACCGATATCAAATGGGCGCCGCTGGTGGGCGCCACGCTCGTCTCCAAGGCTGTCTGGGACAAGATTCCCGAAGCGCAGCGCGGCCCCATGCTGCAAGCCGCGCGCGATGCCGGCCAGGGGCTTCGCGGCGGCATTCGCGAAATGGGAGACAAGGCGATCGTCATGATGACCGGCGGCTTGCCCGGCAAGAAAATGGACAAGCTCACGATCGTTCACGCCGACGAGGCCACCGTCGCCGATTGGCGCAAGCAGACCGAAGCGGTGTATCCCAAGATGCGCGGCAAAATTATTCCCGAGGATCTTTTTGACCAAGCCCGGCGCCTGCACGAAGAGTACCGCGCCAAGAAGGGCGGTAAGTGAGGTTGGTCCGCGCGTTCCTGAGTTTTGAAAAAGGAGCCGCTGTTGCCGCCATGTCGCTGATGGCGCTCCTGCCGGTGGCGGAGCTGGCGGCGCGTTATACCGGCCTTAACGGAGTGCCCGGGTCAACGGTCTTCGTCCAGCATCTCACTTTATGGGTGGCATTCCTGGGCGCCGCGCTGGCCGCTTCGTCCGATCGCCTGCTGGCGATCTCGGCGAACACTTTCCTGCCGGAGAAATGGGCCGCGCCGGTCCGTGTTCTCGGCTCGGGATTGACAGCGGCGATTGCCGTTGGGCTCGGTTGGGCCAGCTATCTGTTCGTGCTCTCACAGCGCGATGGCGGCGAGATTCTCGCGCTCGGTATCGCCAAGTGGGTGGTGCAGCTGGTGATGCCGTACGGCTTCCTCATGATCGCCATCCGCGCGGTGTGGGGCGCCGGACCGCGCCTTCCGCAGCGCGCCATCGCCGCTCTCTTCCTGCTGCTTCCCCTCGCGCTCTATTTCGCGCCCCAGCCGCAGGGGCCGACGCTTCTGTGGATCGGCATCCCCATAATCCTCGCCGGCGCTGTGTTTGGTTTGCCGATTTTCGCCACCCTCGGCGGCATTGCGCTGCTGCTCTTCTGGAACGCCGGGCTGCCGGTGGCGTCGGTGCCCGTGGAGACCTATCGACTGGTCGCCTCGCCGGTGCTGCCGTCGCTTCCGCTTTTCACGCTGGCCGGCTATCTGCTGGTGGAAGGCGGGGCCGCCGCGCGCCTGCTGCGCGTCTACACGTCGCTCTTCGGTTGGCTGCCGGGCGGACTCGCCATCAGCACCGCAGTGGGGTGCGCCATCTTCACCTGGGCCGGATCGGGCGTCACCATCCTGTCGATGGGCGGGCTGCTGCTCCCCATGCTGGTGAAGGCGCGTTACCCGGAGAAGTTCTCCATCGGACTGATCAACGGATCGGGCTCGCTCGGCCTCCTGTTTCCGCCTAGTCTGCCTGTGATTCTCTACGGAATCTACGCCAGGACGCCCATCAGCACGCTCTTCGTGGCGGGATTCGTGCCCGGACTCATGATGGTGATAATGGTTTCCGCCTTGGGTGTCTTTCAGGCGATACGGCACGGCGCGGAGCGTGCGCGGTTTTCATTCTCCGAGGCCCGGAAGGCGATTTGGGACGCGAAGTGGGAGATCGCGGTGCCATTCATCGTGCTCATCGGACTCTTCGGCGGCTTCGGCACGCTGGTGGAAGCCGGCGCCATCACGGTGATCTACGTCTTTGTCGTCGAGTGCCTGGTATCCCCAGACTTTTCGATCCGCCGCGATTTCCCCCGCGTGACGCTCGAATGCGTCACGGTGGTGGGCGGCGTGCTCATGATTATCGGCGTCGCGGTGGGGCTCACGAGCTACTTAGTTACCGCCGATGTGCCGACGATGCTGATCGATTGGGTGGGCGCGCATATTCAATCTAAGTACGTCTTTCTGCTATTACTCAATCTGGCACTCTTAGTGAGTGGCACGTTTATGGATGTCTTTTCGGCTATCATCGTGCTGGTGCCGCTGATCACGCCGATCGCCACCCGTTTCAATATCGACCCGGTGCAACTCGGCATTATCTTCCTGGCCAACCTGGAGCTGGGCTACCTGACCCCGCCCATCGGCATGAATCTCTGCCTCTCGGCCTACCGCTTCAAGCAGCCGATGGCCACCGTCTATCGCGCTACGCTGCCCGTGTACCTGATTCTGCTGCTCGGGGTGTTGTTGATTACCTACGTGCCGGAATTGACACTGTTACCGGTGAAGTGGCTGGGATTGTAGGACATGCTTTAGCTTGTCCAATCCGGCTTAGCTAAGAGCCGCCTTGCAGGCGGCGGGCAAGCTGAAGCATGCCCCACTAACCCAGCAGCTTCTCCAATTCCGCCTGCTCCATTCCCTCGATCTCCACTACTTTCAGGCGGGCGGTGGCGCCCAGTACGATGCGCACTCGCGCCCGCGGCACTTGCGCCAGTTCCGCCAAGAAGCGCAGGCACTCCTCGTTGGCCCTGCCGTCCACGGGTGACGCCGCCAGATCGAGCTTCCACCCCTCGCCGAACCTGCCCGTAATCCGCGACCGCCTGGCTCGCGGGTGGACCTTCACCGCGATACGCGCCATGCCACCTTTGCCCTCAGATTCGCCACCCCAGCCGCCACGCGCGTATCCACCACGTCGAACGCGATGGCGTCGTCCAGCCAATCGTGGCTCGATCCATCGGCACTCTGCGTCGCCACCGTCAGGGTGTAAGATTGCGGCGTCAGCCAGCACTCGATGGCGAAATCCACCTCGAGTTCGTCGCCGGCCTGAAAATCGCCCAGCGAAGCGTGCTCGATGCTTGTGTTGGTGCCGTACACATCCATCCCGATCCGCGTGCGAATGAGGATTCCAACCATCGGATCGCGGCGCGCCTGATGGAAGCGCGAGCGCACCCGCACCGTAACGGGTTCCCCGCTCGCCACGGAGAGCGCCGGTTCGCCGCGCGAATTGAGCAGTTTCACTTCGAGAATTTCGCTCGCGCCATCGCCGTGCCGGAAGCTGGCGCGAATGCGCTCATCCTTGCGCTCGGTAGGTTCCTGCTTCTCGAGCACCAGCCCGATATAGCGGTTGATCACGTCACTCGGCCGGCCCTGCGCCTCGATGCGTCCGCGATACAGCAGAATCGCGCGGTCGGAGAGCTGCTTCACCAGCCCGAGATCGTGAGACACGAACAGTACGGTCACTTTGCGCTCGCGCAGCTCCTGAAATTTGCGCACGCAGCGGTTAGCGAAAACGGCGTCGCCCACCGCCAGCGCTTCATCGACGATAAGAATCTCGGGATCCACGTGGATGGCGGTGGAAAACGCCAGCCGCACGTACATGCCGCTGGAGTATTCCTTCACCGGCCGCTCGATGAACTCTCCGATTTCCGCGAAAGCTTCGATGGACGGCATCGATTTGTCGATCTCCGCGCGGCTCAAGCCCAGGAGCTCGCCGTTCAGATAAACATTTTCGCGCCCCGTGAATTCCGGATTGAAGCCCGCGCCCAATTCGAGCAGCGCAGCAATGCGTCCGCGCGTCACCACTCGGCCGGTGGTCGGCTGGAGTATCCCGCTGACGATTTGCAGCAGAGTGCTCTTGCCGCACCCGTTCGGCCCGACGAGCCCCAGCATCTCGCCGCTTTCCACTTCGAAGCTGATGTCTTGCAGCGCCCAAAAGTCGGTATGGCGCGGCTTTGCGCGCGGCAGCATCTCGTGCAGCCGGTCCACCGGGCGGCGATAAAGTCGATACAGCTTGGAGACGTTCTGTACGAGGACCAAATCTGATGATAGCGGTCCACGGCCCCGATGCGGGCGGTACACCGCCGGATGGCCCCAAGCGAACCCGTGGCCTGGGTTTTCGAACTGACCGCATTCCAGGAACGCCGGCCGGTTTGGCGTCACGCATACCGCTCCCTTCGGTCGCGGCTCAGTGTCGGCAGACTGCGTTTCCGAGCCGCGACCACAGGGAGCGGAATGCGGGTTCATCCCCACGTAGGACATGCTTCAGCTTGTCCAAGCGAGCGGCGCTCGTTTAGTGATGGAACTGTGCCGCTACCGCGGTGGAGCGGAAGCCCGGCTGGCCGGCAAACCACTCGAGGTGCCGGCGAATGTCGCGCACGAGCATATCGGCCAGGTCGCAGGTGAAGCCGTTGCGCACCACCACGCGCTGCACCACCAGATCCTGGCGATTGGCCGGCATGCGATAGGCCGGGACCTGCCAACCGCGATCGCGCAGACGGTCGGCGAGATCGTAGAGCGACCAGTGGGCTTGCTCCTTGAGCCGCCACGCGAAAACCGGGAGGTCGGTGCCCTGGCTCATCAACTCGAACGGACCGATCCCGGCGATCTGCTTGGCTAAGTGAACGGCCACCTGCTGGCACGCCCCGTGTACCGCCCGATAGCCCGACTTACCCAGGCGAATCAGATTGTAATACTGCGCCACCACCTGGCTGGCGGGGCGGGAGAAGTTGATCGCCAGGGTGGGCATGGAGCCGCCCAGGTAATCGACGTTGAAAATCAGGTCGGGGTGCAGATCGGAGGCTTGCCGCCAGATTACCCAGCCGACGCCGGGGAAAACGAGGCCGTATTTGTGCCCCGACGTGTTGATGGACTTCACCCGCGGCAGGCGAAAATCCCAGACAACGCCGGGTTGCAGGAAGGGCGCCACGAACGCGCCACTGGCGCCATCGACGTGAATGGGAATATCGAGCCCGGTCTTTTCCTGCAAGCGATCGAGCGCGGCGCTGAGGGAATCCACGTCCTCGTAATCGCCAGTGAATGTGCTGCCCAGCACGGAGACCACGCCGATGGTATTCTCGTCGCACATGGCCGCGGCGCTTTCGGGGTCGGTCACTACGTCGCCGCCTTCGAGCGGGACTAATCTTTCCTCGATATCCCAGTAGCGCACGAACTTGTGCCAGCAAACTTGCGTGTTGGCGCCCATGACGATGTTGGGGCGATCGATGGATTTGCCGGCCTTGCGCCGCTGCTCGCGCCAGCGCCATTTGAGCGCCAGGCCGCCCAGCATGCAGGCTTCGCTCGATCCGATAGTGGACGTGCCGATGGTGTTTTCCGGGTCGGGCGAGTTCCACAACTGCGCCAGCATGTGAACGCAGCGCAGTTCGAGTTCCGCGGTCTGCGGGTACTCGTCCTTGTCGATCATGTTCTTGTCGAACGTCTCGGTCATCAGCTTCTGGGCTTCGGGCTCCATCCAGGTTCCGCAAAAAGTGGCCAGGTTGAAGCGCGAACTGCCGTCCATGATGAGCTCGTCATGAATGAGGTGATAGGCCGTGCTGGGTGGCATCTCCTGCTCGGGCACGGCGTGGCGCGGGGCCGGTCCGAGGAGCCATTGGCGGGCGTACATGGGGCGCATGACGCCGAGGTTACGATGTTTGTCGTCCATGATCGGTACGACTTTAGCATTCCGAGCGCGGGTGCGAGAAGTCCGATTCCAGATGGCGCGTCGAGAATCCCTCGGATTTCTTGATTTCGGAGAAATGATGCGGTGTTGGTGACGCGGGCTTTAGCCGGTTTTATGCTGCTGGGTCGAGACTTTCCGGGAAACCTCGTCGCCTTCAGTTGAAGCTGAAACCGCTTGCTGACGCGCGCGGCTCGGAAACGCAATCCGCCGATACCGAGCCGCGACCGTGAGGGAGCGGTCCCATAACGATCTTGGTTTCTGCCGCCAGACACGCTCCCGGCAGGGACCGTCCCCGGCGCTGCGGACAGGAGTGTCCGCGCCGCATGACGTGAGTGTGAGCTACAGTGTCTGTTCGGTGAGCACGCGGCCGGCGATTTCCTCTTCCCAATAGGCTTGTCCGCGCTCGTAGCCGCGGTGGAAGGCCTCCGTATCCCAGACTTCCGGATGCCACCATTTCACGCAATCGCTCACCTCTTCCACGGTCTTGCCGTGGCACTCGCGCCGCAGCGCCGCTTCGAAGCCAGCGCGATACACGTCCTGATCCTGTTCGAAATTGCGGCCCAGCGAGCGATAGTGCTCGGCCTGCGCGTCGCGCAATCCCAGCCACCAATCCTTGCGCGCCGCGTCGATGCTTTGCGCGCCTGCTTCTACGAGCAGTTTATGCGCGCGCTCTTCCTCGTCGCGGTCCTTGGCGAGCACGATCACCAGCGATTTTTTCTGCCGCAGGGCGTCTTCGTAGAAGAAGATTTCGTCAGCCGGCACACCTTCGGTGGTCTTCTCGTCGGCCGCCTTGCCGAGGAGAGCCCCGGTAACGCCCCCGCCCACCCCAAACAAAGCGGCGGCGGCAACGCCAATGGCAAGTATGGGTCCCACTCCCGGGATGAGTGCGGTGGCGGCGACTCCCAGTTCGAAGCCCGCACTCATCCCCACAGCGGCGCCGATAACGCCGCCAATGGCTCCGCCGACGCCCGGCTCTTCGGTCTGTGAGGTCGTGATGGAGTGTATGGCGTCCTCCGGTGAATTCGGATACAACAGGTTGACCTGGTCCTGCGCGAATCCGGCTCGCAGTAACGCGAGGGCCGCATCTCGTGCCGAGCCGGCGTGGCGGAAAACTCCAGCGACGGATTTCATACGCGCAGAGTGTGCACGCCGACATCCTATGTCCCCAGGAGTACGGTTGATAAAATGGCAACAGGTGGGAAAACGAACCAGACGTGCCGGCCGGATTGCTCCCGCACCGGCGGAAGTCCCTGCGGCGATTCCAGTTAACAGCCGAAATCGACGAATGGAGTGGTTTGTCTACGCGGCGCTGGTGGTGGCGACCTGTGCGGTCTACAGTCAGGTGCGCCACTTCGATTTCGTCAATTTCGACGATCCCGAGTACATCGGCGGCAATAATCACGTGCGCGCCGGACTGACCTGGGTGGGAATGAAATGGGCGTTTACGTCCACTGCCGCCGCCAACTGGTTTCCGCTGACCTGGATTTCCAACATGGCGGGTTACCAGATCTTCGGGCTGGAGAGCGGCTGGCATCACTTGATTAACGTGCTGTTTCATGCGCTCGCCTGTGTGCTGTTGCTGGCGGCGCTGCGGCGCATGACAGGGGCGCTGTGGCCGAGCGCATTCGCCGCCTTGGTTTTCGCGCTGCATCCGCTGCATGTGGAGTCGGTGGCGTGGGTGGCGGAGAGAAAGGACGTGCTCTGCGCGTTCTTCTGGTGCCTGACGATGTGGTGTTATGCGCGCTACGTGGAGCGGCCTTCGAAATGGGCGTACGCGTGGGTGGTGCTGGCATTCTGCGGCGGTCTGATGTCGAAATCGATGATCGTGACGCTGCCGGCGGTTCTGCTGCTGCTCGATTTCTGGCCGCTGCGGCGACCCTGGCGGCGAGCGCTGCTCTGGGAAAAAGTGCCGCTACTGGTGTTGGCCGGCGGCGTCGGGATATTGACACTAGTGTCGCAGCAGCAAGGGCACGCCGTGCGGTCGCTGACCGCATTGCCCATCGGAGTCCGTCTGGCCAACGCCGCGTGGACTTACGTGGCGTACATCGGGCGGATGTTCTGGCCGGCGAGACTGGCCGTTTATTATCCCTATTCGCACGAAGCGGCCGCCGGGCACTTGCTGTTGGCTGCAATCGTGCTCGTGGGCGTCACTTACTGCGCGGTGCGCTGGCGCCGAGAATATCCGTATGTCGCGGTGGGATGGCTCTGGTATCTCGGCACTTTGCTGCCGGTGATCGGGTTGATTCAGGTGGGCGGACAGTCGTCGGCGGACCGGTATACTTATCTGCCGTCGATCGGACTTACCATCATCTTAGCTTGGGGAGCGGTCGACTTAGTGAAGCGGTATCCGCAGGCACTGAGGCCAGTCGCGGCGGCGGCCGTGGCGGCGGTTTGCGCATGCCTCGTGCTGACAACGATCCAGACGTCTTATTGGGCCAATAGCGGATTGCTCTTTCAGCACGCCGTGGACGTGACGGACGATAACTATATCGCCGATAACAACCTGGCGGATTACTATTTGACGCAGATGCGGACTCAGGATGCCCGCGCGCCCGTGCTGGAAGCACTGCGACTCAATCCTTATTACCCCGAGGCGCACGTCAACCTGGCGACCATTCTGCGGCGGACCGGGCAAACGGGAGAATCGGAGCACCAATATCGGGAGGCGATTCAGCTCCAGCCGATCAATGCCAGCGCGCATGCCGGGTATGGCGCGCTTCTGCTTCAGGAAGGGCGTGCCGGAGAAGCGGCGGGCGAGTTCGCGCAGGTGGTGAACCTGCAGCCGGAGGATGCCGAGGCGCATTACAATCTAGGCCGGGTGCTGACGGCGGTGGGACGCTTCGATCAAGGTGTGGGGGAATTGAATGAGGCTATCCGGCTGCGGCCGGATTACGCCGACGTGTACCACAGCCTGGGGGTCGCGCTGGCGGGCCGGGGGCGGCTGAATGAGGCGATCGCCGAGATCCAGGAAGAGGCGCGGCTCAAGCCGGGCGACGCCGGCGTTCGCAATAGTCTCGGAATGCTGCTGGCGGGCGTGGGGCGACTGGACGAAGCGATGGTCGAATATGCCGAAGCGCTGAGGATTCAGCCGAACTTCGAGGCGGCACGAAGAGGGCTGGAGGCGGCGAAGGCGAAGAAGGACGCGGTACGGTAAGGGCGGGGCGGGTCCCCATAAGGCTAACTTAAACTAAGCGGAGGTGAGGATGGCTTAGGCGGCGTAAGGACGCGCGCTTGACCTCTTCGTAGGCCGTTTTCGGGCCAACCAGGCGCCGATCAGCAGATCCTCGACATCGGTAAACGCCACGCGACTTCACGCGGGTAATTCCGGCAACGGTTCAGGCACAGCACTCGGACGAACTTCCGAAGCGCCGGCGAAACGGGAATGATAGTAAAATGCCAACTGTTGGAGACGGGTTTTTGCTCTTTGCTAACGCGCCTTCTAGCTAACTCTCGTTGCAGGAGCCGGAGTTCGTGAATTCTGAAATGTTGCGCAACAAGAATGCCATCATCTACGGGGCAGCAGGTTCACTGGGCAGTACGATCGCGAAAGCGATCTCCCGAAGCGGGGCCAATGTCTTTCTAGCCGGAAGGCATCTGCCATCAGTGAAAGCAGTGGCAGACGAGATTGTTGACTCCGGCGGACGAGACCAGCGCTCCGGTTGAGCCCTCGTCCCCAGGAGTTCGTCCATCGCATTGACCGCTCGGACGATGCGAATACCGCGCTTTGTGGAGGTACTAGCAGCTCTCAAATTGTCATCGTCATGCATTACGTGAGTGGCTCCTAGCTCTGAAGCGGACTAACCTTGCTAGTCCACCCCATCGGCGATACTCTTGCGTAATGCGACCCCTTCGGTATTCCATCAACGTCACATTGGACGGGTGCTGCGATCATCGTGTAATCTTACCGGACGAAGAATTGCACCGTCACGCCGTCGAGAACCTTCAGCAGGCCGATGCCCTCCTCTTTGGCCGGGTGATTTACGAAATGATGGAGGCAGCGTGGCGGCCGCCGGCGCCGACGGGAGCGAGGCCTGATTGGATGGAACCCTTCGCCCGGACGATTGACGCGGCAAAGAAGTATGTCGTGTCGAGCACCCTGGACCGGGTCGATTGGAACGCGGAGCTCGTGCGCGGGGATCTAGGGACGGCCGTTCAGCAGCTCAAGCGGGAGTCGGGCAAGGGACTGTTCACGGGTGGCGTGAAGCTCCCGCTGGCGTTGGCGGAGCTGGGATTGATCGATGAGTACGAGTTCGTGGTGCACCCCCGGCTAGCGGGCCACGGGCCGACGTTGTTCGCGGGGCTATCGAAGCATGTCGACTTGAGGCTCGTGAGCCGCCTGGAGTTCGGCTCGGGGGCGGTGGCGATGCGGTATGAGCCGAAAAGGTAGCCATTGGGCTTGTTAGCCCGAGGTGGCCGCATCATGGAGCAACTCGGGCCGGGCCTTCCAAAAATTCCGGGCCTCCCCTGACCGGTCACGGCACCCTCCCCTTAAAGGGCGAAGTTCCGGTTGCGCTGTCGAACGCGAGGCTGAACGGATGAACCGCCGGTCTCAAGATGCCCTTCTGGACGGCCGGATCTTGGTTCGCGATCTGTTGCGCCTCAGCTAGGTTGGCAGCCTTTAACAAGACAAACCCTCCCTGATCATCCAGGAACGGTCCCGCAAGAACCAACTTTCCGTTCACCATGAGTCGCTGAAGATAGCGACCATGCTCCGCCAACGGTTGTTCGCTTGCGGTTTTTCCAGGAAGCCAGTTCGGTCCGCGCTCCAAGACGACTGCGAAATGACTGCTCGAAGTTGGTATTTCCTGGGCACCAACAGCAAGAGTGGCAAGTATGCACAAAAGCGGAAATCGCACCATGCCTCAATGGTAACGCCGCGATTCAGTACGCATCGAACCCGAAAGACTTTGTAGTCCCCGCCCTCGGTCCCAGAGCCCGCCATGCGGGATAGATCCCCGCTGACGCCGTAGTGTTTACCATTACCGATCCCGGTCGCGGAGGTTTTTCATCACCAAGAGCCTCGGAAGTCCCCTTGGGGAAACTCCAACGGCTTTATGCGAGTGGGCACAATCCGACCGAAACCAGCGATTTGACCTTCGAACTGTCCTGGATGAGTGCCTCGAACTGTTAGCAACATCGACGCGCCTCCCGGTCAGTACATACCGCAAAATCAGCGAAAGACCTGCCGGAACAAGGGGCTTTTCGATGTGCGCACCTGGAATTGGCAGCAGTTGAATCCGGGATCTCGGAGTTCGACAGGCAGGAAGAGAGGACGCCGGGGAAGAGGCGGAGACACAGGCACTATCGCGTGATCACCCTTGCTGCTCGAGGATACGCCTCATCGTCTGCAGTTCCTGTTCGACCAGCGGCATACCTCGCGTGAATGCCTGGGACATGGAAGGCGGCTTGACCAGTGTGATCATGTAGACGGAGTCTTTCGTTCCCGCCGGCACAATCCGGGCAGAGGCTTCCCACGATCCTTCCTTCGGATCGACGAACTCGTGGTCGAGGATACCGGACGCCTGGTCGTAGTGTGGAACCAGCCTTCCGGCGCCGCGAGGCGTTTGAATCTCCCACTCGTTCTGCCCCACAGGCCGGATCGATTTGAAGTTGTGGATGGCCCACTGCGGCATGGTCGCGGGATCGGCGATGAATCGGTAAGCTTCTGCCGCGGGGCAGGCAATTTGAACAGACAAGGTCACGGAAGTCGTAGTCATAGTGGTTCCTTTCTTCGGTTCACATCTGATGCCCGCGCGTGATTCACTCTTGCTCACGCCTGCGGTTTCGGGAACTCCTCGATGTGTTGTTCGCCCTTCCGGCCCCAGTAGATCACCCTTTTGCCGGTCAGGAACGCCCAATAGCCAATCACGCCTGCCGCGGTTGACCGCTTCACAAATTCGGGGTACCGCACGGTGTCTGCCTGGGCGCCACGAATTGCCGCCAACAAGCCGGCACTGTGGAACTCCGCCCCTATCGGACCTGGGTCCAGGATCATGGGCACGGTGCGCGTGGTTCCATCCATTAGGTAGTGGGTCTTCTGCTTTGCCGCGAAGTCCACGAGGTACGATTCCACTCCGACTTCGAGCAGCCCTTTGACGACCTGAGGGAAGGTCAACTTGCCTTGCTGCGTTGCTGTCGCCAGTTCGTGAATTACCTGCTTGCTCATCTCTTCTCCTTTACTCGGTTGGTAGTGTCTGCAGACCGTGTGCCTGCACCAGTTTCTTCATCGTTGCTATCAGCGCAGCACGCTCTCCGGTTAAGAGGGGATGGAAGAACTCCTCGTCGTTCTGGTCGGCTAGGGCTGCCAATTGCGGAATCAGCCGCCGCCCTGCTGCCGTTAGCGCGATCGATTGGAAGCGGCGGTCATCGCTGCGCTCCCGGCGGATGATCAGCTTCCTGCTCACGAGCCTATCCACCAGCTTGGAGACGCCGCCGCGCGTCATCCCAATCCGCTCCGCCAGGACGCCCGGGGAGGGCTCCTCGTCGTCGAACATCTCCCGCATCACCACCCACTCGGCCACGGTCACTCCGCTGGCCAGGAGCTTGCGTGCAAAGGCGTGCGAGACGTGATTAGAGACGAAACGCAGCCAGAATCCAACGTGCTTTTTCAGGTCGCTGACGGTCGGATCGGGTCTTTTGGCGTCTTTCATGAATATTACTTTACATGGAAACTGTTTCCACGTCAACTAAATTCCGAGGAAACTGCCGAACTCGGCGCGTGCACAGCAGCTGCTTACCGGTTTTACGCGAGGAACGGGCATACGCCACTCATGCCCGGATGTTCTCAGGAGTTCTCTGATCCGCCGATCCGCTTTATAAGTGCGAAATCGCCATATCACTCACCGAATCCTGCGCCGCGGAAATTCCTCGGATTTCCGAGTTAATTGCCGAGTCACGCGCCACGTTCAAAGCTCGGGTTTGGCCGACACGGGCCGGGAGTCGCGATCTGGGAAGCTTGCCCGATCACGAACGAGAAGCGCGCAGAGCACGTTCCTCCGGCGAGTCCGCGCCGCAGCTCCAAGCCCTCACCATCATGAAATGGCCGACTCGAGAGGCGCTCTTTATTCGTGCCGGAGGGCAGCAATCGGGTCGATGCGGGTCGCCCGCCGGGCGGGCAGATAGCTCGCTACCAGACCCACGGCCACCAGAACGAGAGCGACCGCGCAATAGGTCAGCGGATCGGCCGCGCCGATAGAGTACAGGAATCCGGATAGAAGCCGGCTCAGCGCGAGGGCTCCCGCGATTCCGGCGAGACCGCCGGCAAGTGCCAGTTTCAGGCCCTCGCCCACCACCATGCCGACAATTTGGCCGGGCCGCGCGCCCAATGTCAGGCGTATGCCGATTTCAGGAATGCGCTGCGTCACCGAGCAGGTCATCACTCCGTAAAGACCGATTACCGCAAGGAGCAGAGCGGAGCCCGCGAAGATTCCGAGCAACGTGGCCCGGAAGCGAGGCGCGCTGACCGAGGTCGAGATGTTCTCCTCCATGGTGCGAATCTTGACCAGGGGCTGGCTTGGATCGAGGCGGCGGACCACGGCGCGAAGCGCACCCGCCGCGGAGTGGGGTTCCCCGGCGGTGCGCAAGACGACCGATAAGGAGAATAACGGCAGCACGGTATTCGCCTGGCGATAGGGGATGTACATCTCCGATTTGCCGCCCGCGTCGAGGCTCTGCTTCATGTCGCCGACTACGCCCACGATCTCCATCCACGGAGTCTGGTCGTCTGGCAGGGCGCCAAGCTGCAGATGCTTCCCCAGCGGGGACTGGTCGCCGAAATACTGGCGCGCCATCGACTGGTTGATGACGACGACGAAAGGCGCATTCTCGGTATCGCGGCCGGTGAGGAATCGCCCCCGTAGGAGAGGCGTGCCGAGAGTCTGAAGGTACTGCCAGGAGGCCGGGCGATAGCCTGCCAGGATGTACTCGTGCGCCGACTTCGGAGGCCGCCCCTGGATGTTGAAGTGAATCTGCGATCCTCTGCCGGAGACCGGCAGGAAGGAGGCGGCGCCCGCGGAAGACACGCCGGGCAGGTTGCGCGCTTCGTCCAGCAAGCGGTCGAAGAAGTTCATGCGGGTGGCCGCTTGAGAGTAGGCGTTCTGCGATAGCGGCACGTCGGCAACCAGCAGGTTGCTGGGGCGAAAACCCGGCTGGACGTCCTGCAGGCGTTCGAAGCTCCGCAGCAGCAGCCCTGCTCCCGTAAGCAGGACGATGGCGAAAGCGATCTCTCCGATGACCAGCAGACCGCGCACCTTCTTCTGACCGCTGGTCCCGGTGGATCCACGGGCGGCTTCGTTGAGGGCCGAGCGAAGGTCGAGCCGCAGGGTTTGGAGCGCGGGACCAAGGCCGCAGAGGACGCTGGCCAGCAACACGGCTCCACAGACGAACAGCAGCACGCGATAGTCGGTGGAAACGGGGCCGAGATCGGGGATGCTGGCGCCGGCCAGCGACATCAAAGGGTGGATGGCAAGGTAGGCAAGGCCCGCGCCGGCCAATCCTCCGGCGGCTGCCAGAAGGGTGGATTCAGTGAGGAGTTGTCGCAGAATGCGGCCGCGTCCCGCGCCAATGGCGGTGCGCAGGGCGATTTCCCGGCTGCGGGAAGTGGCGCGGGCCAGTAGCAGGTTGGCGATGTTCACGCAGGCGATGAGCAGCACCAGGGCGACAGCCCCGAGCAATACCAGCAGGGCCGGCCGGACATTCTCCACGAGTTGGCTGTGGAGCAGATTCACATTGGCGCCCACGCCAGTGTCGTACACAGGGTAGGCCTGTTCCAGCCGGCGCGCGATGGCGGACATTTCGATGCCGGCCCTTGCAACCGTGACGTTCGATTTGAGGCGGCCGACGGCGATAATGCCGGGATGCCAGGAACGGTCGTCGGGCAGTTTGGCTGCCCACGGCGCAAAGGGAACGTAGACATCCGCGGGCTGTACAAATTGGAATCGCGGCGGCAGAACGCCCGCGATGGTGTACTGCTGGTTGTCTAACGTCAGCGACTGGCCCAGAGCGGCGGGCGAACCGGCGAACCGGCGTTGCCAGAATCCGTAACTGAGAAGCACCACGGGCGCGGCGCCGGGTTTATCCTCCTCGGCGGTAAAGGTGTGCCCCCGGACGGCGCTCACCCCGAGCAGCGGAAACAGGTCCTCCGAGGCCATCTGGCCGGCAAGGCGTTCGGGGTCTCCCGCGCCCGAAAGAGTGAACATGGCGTTGCGCGCGGCGGCGATGCGTTCGAAGGATTGGGCCTGGCCGCGCCAATCCTGAAAATTCTGCCAGGACGGTCCGAGGGTGGGGAGGGTGGGCATGCGCTCGGTGAGCAGGCAAAGGGACTCGGGATTGTGGAATGGAAGCGGCCGAAGGAGCACCGCATTGACGACGCTGAAGAGCGCCGTATTGGCTCCTATGCCGAGCGCCAGCGTGGCGATGGCGACTGCCGCGAAGCTGGGATTCTTGCGCAGCAGCCGCAACGAAAAGCGCAAGTCCTGGAACAGTATTGGCACGATGGACTCCTCAACCCTGGGTATGGACAGTGTAACAAGGAGAACCGCTGGGCTCCCGCGACGCTTGCGTTCATCGGGCGGGTCCCCGACCCTCGGTCCGCCCCGCCGGTCAGTATCCAGCGCCGCGTCGCCAGAGCACCACAGGCCCTAGCAATCCCGAGGGTAACAACGGCGAGTTAGCCTGATAAAACTGCTGCGTGGTGAGCGTGTACTTCTGCGTGACACCGGGCTGCGCATCGCCGATCAGACGATTCACCCATAGATTGGCCACGCGAATGGCGAGGGCGTTGGCGCCCGGCTTGAGCGCGTCCGTCACATCTACCCGGAACGGCGGTCTCCACACGATTCCCAACAGCTTGCCGTTGACCGACACCTCGGCGACGTTCTTCACGTCGCCTAAGTCGAGGAACAGGCGAGCGCCCTTCTGGAACCAATCGGCGGGTGCCTGGATCGACTTGCTGTAAGTCCCGGCGCCGCTGAAGTAACGCACTCCGGGGTCGGCGTTTTCATGCCAGGAAGAAAGCGCCGCGAGGGCGATGGACTCCGGCGCGCCGCGGCCGGCCTGAAACTTCACGGTCCATGGACCGTCGACCCCGGTGACGCGCGTTTCCGCAGGCAGCGTCACGGTGCGCGAGGGAGTCTTGCCCGGCCGGAAGACTACGAACACGGCGTCCCAGGCGTTCAGTTGCAGCGGTACCACGACGCGGTCGCCTTCCGTCCGGTAGGTGACCGGCTGGCGCACTCCGCTGTCCGCTTGCCACAATTCGGGGACCATGCCCTTTACGCGGAACGAAGCTTCCACCGTCTCGGTGCGATTGTTGCGATGGTCCACCCAGTAGATTTCGGCGGAGGGTAAGCTGCGGTGCACGAACAACAGGGTAGTGTCCGATTCCGGCTTGGTGTATTCGAAATCGGGCGGCGTCTTCAGCGCCGCTTCCGTCTCGGCCAATACCGGGCCGCCGTACACCATGCCACTTCCGTACTTCTGCTGGACGCCGCCCGATCCCCAAAGCTGATCGGCGATGGCGCGGAATTCTTCGGCGTTATCGCTCAAGCTGGGTGTATCGGTAGGTTTCGGACCGGCGATCACGGCGCCGTCGGCAACGAGTTGTTGAATCTTGCGCAGCACCGGAAGCGACATATGCTGGCTGTAGGGATCGAGAGCCAGCACGCGATAGCGCATGTGGCTGGGGGTGACGATTTCTCCGTTCGATACCGCGGTGCGATGGATCAGCGCGTCGGCATTGACGTAATCGAAGTTGTATCCCGCCGGCACCTCGGGCGATTTGCCGCCAAACTCCGCGGTGAGATTCGACCCTTCGCCGTAAAAGTACAGCACATCGGCCACGAACCGTCCCTGCTGCAACATATAAGAACTGCGGGCGAGGTAAGTGACCCACGGCTTGGCCATGTCCGCCCACGTTTCGTTGCGAGTGAACCACTGGCCGTAGGGACCGAGTCCCAGCCCGGGCGCCTTATCGACCAGCGGCTGGTGCACCGAGGTGTGGATCACGAAACGGTTCAAGCCCATCGCCAGCTCTTTATCGGCGGTCGGCTTCAATGTTTCCGGCGACCACGCCCACGGCCCCAGGCGCGCGGTGAGCGATTCCGCAGCCACCAGATTCTGGCCGTAAATATGGGCCACCGACGCCGATTCCCGAATGTCGGCGTTGTAGCTGTATTGCTCGCGGTCCTGGCCCGGCAGCTGCGTCCACATGGCGCTCATGGGAATGTCGGCGCCGCGTTTGACTTCCATGCCGTCGCCGATGAACGCCCGTCCCGATTCGTGCGATTCGCTGTAGCGGCCCATGCCGCGGGCGTGCAGGAGATCGCCGAGCTGGTCGTAATGGTTCTCGGCGGTGAGTTCGCCGATGGTCTCGCGGAAATCCCAGAGGAAGCGATCGCTGGCTTGGGCGCTTTCCACGATGCGGCCGGTGAGGACCGGCATCCACGGGCGCGGATCGTACCCGCGGCGCTTGGTGAAGTCGGCAATCATATCGTCGGTCCAGTTCTGCACGCCCGCTTCCCAACTGTCGGTGACGACATACTGGAGACCGAGCTTTCCCATCAGCGGGCCGACCGTCTCCTGGTACATGTCGAGGTAGTGATTCATGTACGCCTTCACGTCGGCGCGGTTGAGCTTGTCGACTTCGAGGCCGGTGGCTTCGGGCGAGGCCGGCGAGTTGTGCGCGCCGGTGAGCGAATAGCCCATGCGGAGCACGACCCAATGGCCTGCGGGAGGCGTCCACGTAAGTGTGCCACCGGGGCTCATATTCGATGTCAGGTCGATCACGTCCTGCTTGGCGATGCTGTCACCGGCGGTAGTTGCCGGCGTGGCGAAGGCGTAAAGGTCGGGCGCGGTGGCGAAGCCGGCTTTCTCTTCGAATCGATTCACGCGTGTGCCGGCGTAGAGCGCGAGCTGGGCGATGCGGACCTCGGGCCGGGCGGGCGGGAGCGTAGAACCGGTGACGGGCTGCGCGGCGGTCCGGAATGCGACACGAAAGAAGCGCGCCGTTACGGGGAGAAACGAAACCGTGTGCGGAAGCGCTCCGCCGGCGGGAATGGAGGCTGCCGGTTTGAACTGCGCGCCATCGTCGCTGGAGAGCAGTTCGCGGGGGCCGACGCCATTGGCCGCCAGCGTAATCGCCGCGACTCTCTGCGGTTGCAAGAACTCGAATTGAATCCAGGAGCCGTCGGCGGAATCGGTGGCCGGCAGACTGGGTGGATTGTCCGGATCGCCCTTGACGAGGGACCCAGCGTCGAAATGTCCGCCGCTCGACGTGACGTTCGCCGGCGTCAGCGGCAGATCGCCTTCCGGTTCGCGATAGGCGATCACCGCGCTATCGGCATAGTAAGTGTCCGTCGAACCGGCGCGCAGGATGTTTTGAAACGGGCCGGTGACGGCCGGCGGTTGGGGCAGGGAACCGGTGAACGGCTGTCCGCCCTCCACACGAGTCTCGCTCCACACCAGCTTCTTCATGGCCTGCTCGGGTTTCACCCACGGTCCGCCCGTTTCACTCCAGCCGGGCGAACCGGCGATCGCCATTTCCAGTCCGAGCTGGTCGGCCAGGGTAGCGGCATAGCGGAACGCGTCCTTCCACTCGGGCGTCATGTACACCAGGCGGTGGTCCACCACCTGCGGAGTACTCAGCGAGGCATCGAAGTTCTGAAATCCACCGATGCCCACGCGCTTCATCCATTCCAGGTCGAGCTTGATGCCTTCCTTGGCGATGTTGCCGTTCATCCAGTGCCACCAGACACGGGGCTTGGCGCTATCGGGCGGATCGAGGAATCCGCGTTCGAGCGGATCGGCATTCTGCGCGGAGACGGACCACGCGATGAATAGGGCGGCGGCCAGCGAGGCGCAGCCAATCGTGCGATGCATGATTGACTACTATATCGCCAGGCCACGGACGAATGGGGATGGACCGGGACTCTTCCCGGCACGTCAGGTAGAGATGGGCGAGGGGACGGTTCCTGCCGGGAACGTCTCTGGCGGCAGAAACCGAGTTCGTCATTGGGACCACTCCCTCACGGTCGCGGCTCGGTATCGGCGGATTGCGTTTCCAAGCCGCGCGCGTGAACAAGCCGGTTCGATCTCAACGAAAGACGGCGAGGTTTCTGGCAAGTCTCGCCCTGCGCCACGTCTACATGACGGTTAGCGTCGCGGAATTCGAGACCTCGCCGCTGGGGTTGGTCACTTGGACCGCCAGCGCTGGGGAAGTGGACGCCGCGGTGACCGCCACCATCAATTGCGAAGCGCTCACAAATATGACCTGATTGCCGGAATACGACGTGCTGCCCACCGTCACTTGGAGACCGGCGCCGGATTGGAAGTTCGTGCCGTTGACGGTGAGCACCTGCGTGGCCTTGGAATGGATCAACGGATTGGGCATAAGCGACGTAATCGCCGGAAGCGGGGGCGCATTCACCTGCAGGGTGACGCTATTGGATACTCCGCCGTTGGCATTGGCGACCTGCACCGGGTAAACATTCGCGGAGAGGCCGGTGACGACACTTATCTGCAGCTGGGTTGGCGTCAGTACGGCCAGCTGGCCGGCGGCGATCAGCGAACTTCCGATTGACAATTTCAGCCCGGACAGAAAACCGGTCCCGGTGATAGTCAATGTTTGCGGGGAGTTCGATCCCGTCATGGGGTTGGGATTCACGGCGCCGATAGTGGGTGCGACGGGAGCGGCTACCGTCAGGTAGACCGGGCTGCTGGCCTGGCCGGACGGAACAGTCACAACTACCGGCAGAGTTTGCGCGCTGGTACCTACGATTACGCTTACCATTAATTGCGTGCTGCTGACCGACCAGATCTGCGGCCCCTGGTATACGGTCCCACCCACGGTAACTTTCAACGCACCGCCGGCCACGAATCCGGTTCCGCTGAGGACCAGGGTTTGAGCGGAGTTAGATCCTGTCATCGGGTTGGGGTTAGCGCCGGTGACGGCCGGTGGTATGAAAGGGGCGGTCACCGTCAGGTTCACTGCAGTGCTGGCCTGTCCGCTGGGATTGGTTACGACGACCGCAAGGTTCTGCGCGGTGACGCCGACGGCGACGCTCACGGTCAACTGCGAACTAGTAACGGAGCTGATCTGAGCCCCTTGGTAAACGGTCCCACCTACCGTCACTTTCAATCCGGTCCCCGCCACGAAATTGCTTCCGGCGATGGTCAGCAACTGGGGTAAATTCGATCCGGATATGGGATTAGGACTCAGTCCGAACACAACCGGAGCGGGTGCGGTGACCGTGAGTGTCATGGCATTGCTGGCCAAGCCGTTCGGGTCCGTCACTTGTACCGCCAGGCCCTGCGCGGATGTTCCGGCCGTCATGCTTACGGCTAATTGCGTACTGCTCAAAAAGCTGACCTGCGAGCCCTGGTAAACCGTCCCACCGACGGTCACCTTCAATCCGCTGCCGGCAACGAAGCCGGTTCCGGCGATGGCCAGGGGTTGGGCGGCACTCGAGCCGGTCATGGGATTCGGGCTCAACGTTGCAATCGCCGGTGGCGAACTGGGCGCTGTAACGGTGAGGCTGGCCGAATTCGTCGTCTTGCCGCCGGGAATGGTGACTTGTACCGGCAGGTTCTGTACGCTTGTGCCAACATTCACGCTGACCACCAACTGCGAACTGTTCACGAAGTTGACGGAAGACCCTTGATAAGCGATCGAGCCTACGGTCACCGCCAGGCCGCTACCCGCCACGAAGCCACCGCCGTTAATAGTGAGATTTTGAGTGGAAGAGGCGCCGCTCATCGGATTCGGGCTCAGAGAAACAATCGCCGGCGCCGCTGGAACGGCGCTCCAATTGGCCGCCAGAGCCATCACGTCCACGGAACCTAGCCCGGTGGCGAGATCGTAGCCTGCGGCTGCGCTATAGCCCGTCATTGTGCCGGCGTTGGTGCTGGGAGCCGACGTCGAACAGCCCGGCGAACCGCCCTGACACGGTACGGCGTTCGAACCGGTAGTGACATCGTGAAAGACCGAAGGGACGGACGACGCCAGCGCGTAGAGTTTACTGTTGGGATTGCCGTTAGTAGTCTGCGTGTACTGGTTGAGGATGGCCATGAGCGCGGCAAATGACGGCGTGGACGCCGACGTGCCGCCGATCAGGTAGAGCCCGCCCTCGAACTCGATCAGGTAGCCGTCATGGCAGGCGGCCGTAAGAGAGACATCCGGTGTAAGGCGGGTGGTCCCGCCGGGTACTCCCGGCGCGCTCTGCCAGGCCGGGCGCGGCCACACCGCGCTGGCTCCGCCTCCGCCGGCATAAAGGTTGTTGCCGGAGAGTCCCACCCCATAGCTGCTCTCGTTCCAGACCACTTCGGGGATATATCCGGTGGCCGACGCCAGTTGTGCATTGTTCGACACGCTCCAGTAAAGGGACGGGGAAGCCGTGTCGTTGAACTCGGTGCCGCCGACGGCGACGTTATAGGGAGTGGAGGCAAGACCGTTGACGCCGAAGCCCTGACTGGCCGGCAGGGTGCTGTTGGCGGCGTCGCAACCGGCTGAGCCGGTGTCCCCGCCGGCCACGAAAACCGCCATGCCCTGGGCAGCCGCCTGTTGCCACAAACTGCTGAAGAAGCTGTTGGCGATGCCTGCCTGCGCCTCGCAGAGGCCGTAACTCAGACTCACCACCGGAGCGGTAGCGTGTTGCACGATGTACTGCGACGAGAGCGCGACGCCATCGGTAGCGGATGTGCTGGCAGAAGTCACGAACTTGATGGTGGCGCCCTTGGCCACCGCACCCGCCCATTCCACGTCCAGGTCTGCCTCCGTCTCATCGCCGGATACAATCCCGGGGTCGTTGCCGTTCACGAGAATGACCGGATTATTTACCGGCAAACCGAAGGTCGAGCGGAAGGTGGAGACGTCACTCAGTTTGATATCGGTTTCCCCGATTACCGCGATGCTCTGCCCGGTACCGTCGTAGCCGGCGTTCCAGAGAGGGGCCAGATCGTAGATCGCCGCGAAATCGTAGGGGGACAGACCGTGAAGGCCGCCGCTGAAATCGGTCTGCGGAGCTGGGATCATGTGATGGAACGGTCGCACTCCGAAATTGTTTAGGGACACGATGCCCTTCACGATGGGGGCGAAGGCAGCGGGTATGGAGATATCGCCGGCATTAGCAATGTGTTGGCGGCCGTTCCATTCATAGCGGTCGATCTCGGTATGAAACGCCGCTTCCACCTGCTCTACCGTGCCGCTGAATTCGATGGCGCGCCGTCCGGCCGCTACTTCGGACACCCCGAATCCCTGCGATTGGAGCCAGCCCACGATGTTATCGAGATCCTGTTGCGAGACGCCAAATTGCTCGCCGAACTGCGCAGGCGTCAGCCATGCGTGATAGCGGGGGGAATCCGGGTCCTGCTGCTCCGCCAGGAGTTGCGCCAGCGCCGCCTCCTGTTCGGGGCTGCTCGCCAGGTGCAGCAGCATGCGTTCCATCGGCAGGTTAGCTGGCGCCCGGCCGATTTCCTTAGCCGTACCGGCAAGGGGATGAGTTGTCCCAGGTATACGCACTAGAGCGCTGTTATCCGGGGCGCCGGCGATTCGCGGACCCACCTGCGCACAGAGAGCGCCGGCAAACGCCAGCGAATAGATGAGAAAGAAAAATGCACCCGAAGATCTGAAGGACAAGGTAGTCTCCGTGTGGAGTAGGTTTAATTACTCCAACGGCAACCTTATCGGCCCGATTTCAAGGAGCTTCAGGAGTCAATTATCTGAAATTAGCTGAGTCGCGCCAGCCGGCGCGGGTTTTCAGTCTGCTGGCCCGAGACTCCGAACTCTCGATGTCTGTGGATTCACCGGAGAGACGTCGGCGCCGAAGGGGCAGAGGTAACGTGCGTCTCCCCAAGGGATGGCGCTGGCGGCAGAAACAACGCAATCGTTTCGGCAAAAGCAGGTTACCTCCGCCTCCGCGTTCTCCAAAATTGACTTTGTCTTTCCTACTCTGCGTCTCAGCGGTTAGTGTTAGTTTGCGGACGCGAAAATAGCGTGAGCCCGCTTCGCGTTCGGGACCACTCCTTAACGGTCGTGGCTCGGTATCGGCAGACTGCGTTTTTCCGAGCCGCGACCGTGAGGGAGTCGGTTTGCGGGCTCATGGCAATATCCACAACATGGCAGGAGTGCCTGCGCCACCGTAGCCTTAGTTCGCGCCGCCGCGGCCAGCGGCGGGAGCGGCGGCTGCCGGGGCGGGCGGCAGGAATTTGGGGTCGAGGATTTTATCGATCTCGTCGCGCGATGCTTCCAGGTGTGCCTTGGTTTCGGGATCGCTGGCCTTCGCCAGCGCCGCTGTGATGGCGCCTTTGAGCGTCCGCAGTTCGGCGCGATACATGGGCTTCTCGTCTCCCGGAGCGCCGCCGCCGCGTCCTCCGCGGCCTGCCGGGGCGGTCGCCGGAGCCTCCGCCACCGGGTTCATCTTGTTGTTAATGAGCGTCAGGTACGACCGCTGCAAGCCACGCCGGTAGGCGTCGATCTTGACCTGCGGGTTGTCGAGCTCTTTCCACACACCTTTGCGCACGGTGGCCAGGAATTCCACCGGAGAGTAAGCGCGCGAGCCGTCCAGAGTCTCCTGCTCGATCAGGCGGCCGAAGCGCGCGCTGTTCATCAAGCTGGTGAGCACCGACTGTTGGGCGTTGCGAATGCGGTCCAGCACTCCGACGGGCTCGATGCGCCGCAGAATCTCTTCGTCCACCATCCACATGGGCGGAATGAAGGCATTATCGACGAGGAATTTCACGGCCTCCGCCTGGCGCTCTTTTTCGACGAGGCTGAAGATGCGGCCTTCCTGCCCGATGGCCTTTTCCTGGCTGTTGAACCCGCCGACGATTTGCGTAACGTGATTCATCTCGGTCTGCCATTGGCTGATCACGCGGCCGTACATTTCGGAAAGGTCGTCGTAGGTCTCGCCTTCCTTCCAGGCAGTGGCGGTCATGAGCATTTTGGTTACGCGCTGCAGGTTCTTCACGCCCAGCGCGGTGGCCTTCACGGCATCGGCATCGCCGACGGCTTCGGTTTCGTCGCCGGGGTCGGAATTCATGGCGTTGGCGGTGGAGAATCGCAGCCACGGCTTATCGTCCTGCTCCTTGGCCCACTTATTGAGGGTCGGCTTCTCTTCGTCGGCGGTGGTGGCGGAGGGAATCGGGGCGTATCCCCACCTGGTCGCCCAGATATCGTAGGGGCCGATGCGCGGCACCAGGTCTTCGACGGCGATATGGTCTTCCGGCTGGGCGACATAATTGAAGCGCGAGTAGTCCATGATGGACGGGGTGTGGCCCATCTCATGGACCCATTTCGGATCGCGGATTTTCTCGAAGGGGTATTCGGAACTGGCCTTCATGTTGTGCTGAAAGCCGATGGTGTGGCCCACTTCGTGGCAGACTACGTATTCCAGCAGACGGCCCATCAGGTCATCGGGCAACGGCAGCTTCTGCGCGCGCGGATCGAGCGGGCCGACCTGGGTGAAATACCAGTCGCGGGACAGCACCATGACGTTGTGATAGAACTGGATGTCCGCATTGAGGATCTCGCCCGTGCGCGGGTCGGAAATATGCGGGCCGCTGGCGTTCTCGACGGTGGAGGGCAGCCAGCGGATTACCGAATGACGCACGTCTTCCGGGCTCCAGGTGGGGTCTTCTTCCGGCGTTGGCATCTTCTTGGCGACGATCGCGTTGGAGAATCCCGCTTCTTTGAAGGCGATGTTCCAATCCTCCACGCCTTTGATCAGCCACGGGACCCACTTGGAGGGAGTCGCGGCGTCGATGTAGTAGACGATAGGCTTGACGGGGTCCGAAATTGCGGCGTTGGGGTCCTTCTTTTCGAGGCGCCAGCGGGCGATGTACTGCACGTTGTCGGCCTTGTAATCGTCGTGCGTGTAGTCCGTGGTGCGGGTGGTGAAGTAGCCCACGCGATTGTCGAACAGGCGCGGCATCATGGGCTTCTCGGGCAATTTCACCATGCTGTGATGGAGCACCACGGTAGCCGTGCTGCCGCGCATGGTGCCGCCGCCGAGTCCGCCGCCTCCACGTCCGGCGCCGGTGGCAGCGCCGCCACGGCCGGGAGTGTTGGTGTACGTCATAGTCACCTCGGCTTCCAGATTCTCGGCGAACGGATGGATGTGTTCGATGAACGAACGGGCGGCATCCACGCCGGAAGCGCCGATGTGCTGGCGCGCGCTGATCTCGGGCACTTCAGTGCCGGCGCCGGCGCCGGCCGTGGGGACGAAGAGGCGGGTGACGTCGATTACCGGGTCGCCGTCATTGGAGAAGGCGGCCACGGGGAAGGACATCAGAATGGTGTCGTTATCGGCGGCCTTAACGGCCGCTGCGATGGGCGACTTGGGGTCGGCGCTGACGCTGAAGTCGACATCCTCGAGGAGGACGCGGTTGCCCTTCTGCTCCCAGCGGACGACGAGGTCGGCAAACTGGCCGCCGCCGTACCCCACGCCGATCGTCGTCTTGGCTATCTGCGAATTCCAGAGAAAATCTTTGCCCAGCTCGCTTTTGGGAATCTCGTAATAGAACGTGTCTTTGATCTGGTGGACGGTGAAGAGGCCTTTGGCGGTTTTGGCTTCTTTGGTGATGACCTTGTCGTAGGGTTGCGGTTCCGTGTTGGCGGCGCCACGCCCGCCGCGTCCGCCCTGCGGGGCCGGGGCCGGAGTGTCGTCCTGCGCGTAAAGTGCGGCGGCCGCGCAGAGGCTGGCCAAGAGGACCACGGCGATTCGGTTCATACGTTCTCCTGGAGAAAGGGTGACGATTATCTTATCAGGAGTGTGGATCTACTGTCGGGGACGGATCACGGCTTGACTTTAGAAACGAGCAGAGGCGCAACGCGCCGTTACCTGCCGGGAAGGTCGGCAACGTCGCGGCTAGCGGGAAGGTTGCCGATACATCTGCCGCTGGCATTACTGTCCTCCACGTCGCTCAACGTCAGCGTGCAAACCGGATTCTTCCGAGTTAGCGGTTTCCCTGTTTCCGGATCGGTCAATCCGGGAACGGTGGACACCCGGTAAACCTGAAGAACTTGACCCACCTTGAGTCCCGAGCCGACACCTTTGTTGATGTAGGTCAGTCCCTCAGAGACGCCAATGACGGCGGCGATGTTGGCCGGCGGCGGAGCTTCCCGGTCGGCGGAAATTGTGGCGGAAGTGGCCACTGACGAACTCACCGCGGTGATGCTTGCGGACAAGGATCGGGCGCATGCCTCGATCGCTTCGTCCATGAGTTGCTCCATGGTTTTGGTTTCTACCGATGGCTGAGGAGTAACTTTGCCGGGACTACAGGCGCGGCCCAATATAGGCACGAATCGGCAATTCGGCTGCGGTGGCGGCGGTGGTTTTACTTGAACGATGCCTTTGGCTGCTTCGCTGGCGACAGGGGCCTTCAGAATGGCTCCTGTCTCGGTACTGATCAGACGCGCGGTGGCCGCCACGGTGACCGTGCCATAGTATCCAACGGAGTCCTCGCTGGATCTGGGATTAGCTGTGAACGTCGTGATCGTGCCGTCTAGGACCGCTGCGACGTTCAGAAGCTTTCCGATCTTCACCGCGGTGGAAGCGTCAAAGCGGCCGGCAGGCAGTTGCTGCTCCTTCAGCACCTGTTGCAGGAACTGCCGGTCGATGACTTGATATACGCTGGAGTCCGCCAATTTGCTGAGCAGGCGGTCCGCAAGTTTCTGTCCCACTTGTGCTCCCGACGACGAATAGATATCGACGAAGGAATACACCGCGATTCTGCGCGTTTGCTGGTCTTGAGCGGTTGCGCTGGTTAGGAAGAGCAGCGCGGCGGCGAGGAACGAAAGCCTCATGAGCGTTTCTCCGGGGAGTCGGTTTGCTGCCGATAGCGCCGGTTCATTGTTGCACCGTGATGAGGGTAGTCGAAGGCGACTGCGCGGTGCCGAGCGTCGCGACCAGGGCGTAGTCCCCGTTTGCCAATGAGGTCGGTATCTGGATGGCCACCTGGTACAAGCCTGCGTAGCCAGGAGCCAGAGCCGCTCCGTAGACGACACATGCGACACCTCCCACGGTGACGGTGACCGGACTGGCAACATTGTATGTCGTCGTGGTGGGTACCTGAACTCCAGGGGGCGCGGAAGGGGTCGTCGGGCCAAACCCTGTTCCCCAGAGAATAATCACGTCACCGGGTGCAGCCGGCACCGTCGTCACACCTGTGAAAGTGCCGTTCTTGACTGCGAGGCTGTAATCTTCGCGGGTGGCGACTGCATAGTTGCCCCACTGGAAGAAGGCCGGCTCGAACTGCTGAATGGCTGCGCTGATAGCGGAACTGGTCTCGGTCATGTTGGTCACGGTTACTGTGCCTGACCCAGCGTCGGGAGCCAGCGCGTTGATCTGCCCAGGGCTGATGTAAGCAATGTAGGCGGGCTTTCCACCGACACTTACGCTGACACCGTCTAATGACGTGGGTAGGTTGCCGTTTATGATGGAGTTTGCCCAGGTGTCTGTTACCGATGAGAGGTTGGTGCCGTAGATTGTTATCCAGGAGCCGGGGACGATTCCGGGGAGAAAACTGGCACCGCTGACGACGCCGTCGCTCGGATTTATGGCGGGTGCGGCCATGGCGGAGGCGGGAACGAGTTTGAGGACGGTGCCGCAGCCCACGCTCACGCCATTCATCTGGCAGAGATTAGTTCCGCCGCCCTCGGTCGTGCCATAGAGGTTTCCATCGGAAGCCTGAATCAATGCGGCGGCAGAGCCCTCACCTGCACCGAAGCTGGTGAGCGTCGTCAGGGTACCATTCTCGGTGATTCTGAAGACCGTGCCAGGCCCGCTGTTTGCTCCGTAGGTCGTCCCATACAAGCTCCCGTCCGAAGCTTGGACGAGTGCGCCTTCAGGGTCCCCGCCATCGCTGCACCCAGCCTGCGAACAGAAGACATATAGCGTTGCCAGCGCTCCGCCCGATGTGACTTTGAAGATCGTGCCACCGGAAAGCTGTGTGCCACCAACGGAAGTTGTCCCGTAGAAGTTACCATCAGAACCTTGAATCAGACCCGTTACAGGGAACGCGCCGTCGGTGCAGCCAGCCTGGGAACAGAAACTGTACAGTGTTGTCAGCACACCGCTAGGTGTGATCTTGAAGACCGTGCCAGCGCCGTTAAAGCCCCCTCCTTCAGAGGCCGTCCCATAGAAGTTTCCGTCAGAAGCTTGGATTAACCCGCCGACGGGCCGCTCGCCATCGGCGCAGCCGGCTAGGGAACAGAAACTGTACAGCGTCGTCAGCGCACCGCCAGGTGTGATCTTGAAAATCGTGCCGCCGAAAAGACTTTTCCCCCGTGTAGAGGTGGTTCCGTAGAAGTTCCCGTCAGAAGCCTGAAGGAGCGCAGAGTAGGGAGTAGCGCCATCCGCGCAGCCCGACAGGGAGCAGAAGCTGTACAGTGTCGTCAGCGTGCCTCCTGGCGTGAATTTGAACATTGTGCCGTAGTCGTTGGCTCCCCCGGTTCCGGTTGTCCCGTAGAAGTTCCCGTCAGAGGCTCGAATCAGGCCGGCTTGCGGGTTGGCACCGTCGGCGCAAGCCGACAGGGCACAAAAGCTATACATCGTCGTGAGCGCGCCACCTTGCGTGACTTTGAAGATGGTGCCGAGGCTGTGGACCCCGCCGACCTGGGTCGTTCCGTAGAAGTTGCCGTCGCTGGCTTGTACGAGTGCTGCAAGCGGCCCCGCCCCGTTGGCGCCGTTGAAACTCACCAGAGTGGTGAAGGTCTGTCCGGACAATACGATTGCTGTCGCGCAAAACAGAAGTGCCTTCCGCAGTGGGTTCCAGTGAATAGATTTGTTCATGCTGCCGCCATCTCGCTGGGCGGATAGTCGTCGGCGAACGAGAGAACGCCGGAGGTCTTTGGTTTTCAGAGGCGACGCTTGTATGGACATTAGAAATCTCTCAACACAAATCTGCGTGATTTGCGGCAGTTTGCGCCAGGGTATTTTTGGATTGCTGCGGGAAGCGTCAATCCGATGTGTTATCCTCTTCTTTCTCAGCAGCTTATGCGCGTCCCGCTCTCGTTGACGGAGCAGCTTCGGCGCTTTTCCTCAGGCGATCGAAATATCGCCGATGCAGTGTTCCGCGAGGTGCTGCCCAGACTGCGCGAGGTCGCCATGCGCCAGCTGCAGCGCGAGCGGTACGTACAGCCTTACTGTCCCAGTGAACTGATCAACGAGGCGTGGCTGAAGAGCCTTCGTCATGGGGGATGGCAGATTCGCGACCGCGAGCACTTCTATGCGATTGCCGGGCTGGTGATGCGCCAGGTGCTGGTGGACGCGGCGCGAAACAGACTGGCGCAGCGCCGCGGTTCCGGCGAACGGGCCCTCTCGCTGGACGATCTGCCGCCGAGCGTTCATCCGTCCGTAACCAACGATGAACAACTGGTGGAGATCGGGCTGCTCTTAGCGAAGTTGGACCGGAAAGCGCCTGACGTAGCGCGCATCGTTGACCTGCACTATATGGTGGGTTTCAGCCTGGACGAGATCGCCGACATCACCGGCCTGACGCTGCGCCAGGTCCGCCATCGCTGGAAGAAGGGCCAGGATTGGCTGAAGGACCGTTTGCCCGGCTAGCGCTTTCGAGATCCTGGGCGATCCGATCGGCAAACTGGCTGGCGCTCTTCGGCCGGCTCGACGGATGGAACTCGGCGGCTCGGCACATGAGTTCGAGCGAAGCTTCCGAGAGCCCCCATACACGGCCGGCGAGCACTTCGCGGACACGCGATGGAAGATCGATCGAAGCGTGCGGCAGCAGCTCCACTAACCGCCGGCCGGTCAGAAGTTCGATCAGAATCTTGTTGAGGCTGTGAATGTCGGTGGAAGAATCGGCATAGCCGACAGCATTTTCCGGCGCCATATAAATGATACTGCCGGCGGCGCGCGAAATACCCTGCACCGATTTGTCCGGGTCTTGGACGATGGCAATGGAGAAATCGATGATGACCAGCTCCTGCCCGGGCGGCGCTGACGCTCGGAGCATGATGTTTTCCGGTTTGAGATCGCGGTGATAAATGGCATGCGCGTGAATCCCATCGAGGGCGCTCCCGGCCTGCCGAAGCAGGCTCGCGATGGCTGCCGGCGGAATACGGGCTTCCTGCATGGCGTCGCGCAGGGTCTTGCCATCGACAAACTCCATCACCAGGTAGGGAGCGCCGCCGGGCGTCGTCCCGTGGCCGTAGATGCGTACGACATTGGGGTGTTGAATCTCCTCCAGTGCCGCTACTTCCTGCTGGAACCGGTGAGCCATCCACTCGTCGTCCTTTAATTCCGGGCGGAAGATCTTGATGGCGCAGCGCTCGCCGCCCTGTTGAAGATCGCGGCCACTGAGAACGGTAGCGAATCCGCCTCTCGCCAGGATCTGTCCGGCTTCATATCGGCCGTCCAACACGGTACCCAATACGTCGTGAACTTCGGGAGCGAGCGCCTCCAGGCGTAGCGCCGCAAGGTCGGGCAGGCGCGCTCTGGTTCGCCGGGCTCGCCGCTTTCGCCATCCCAAACCGAAGCCCGCCGCGGCGGATCCAGCTAGTGCAAAGCCGGCCAGCGCCGGCCAAGTCAGCCAGACGGGACGCAGCACGCTCAAGTGGCGGCTCACCGTCCCCGACCACGGCCCCGTGAAGACGCGCGCTTGCACTTCGAGCGTGTGCGCTCCCCAGGAAAGCGCGCCCAAGGGCAGATCGAGGGAGGCCGACTCTTGCCAGGACGATCGATCCGGCAGGATTCGATAGCGCAGACGTAAGGCCTTGCGGCGGTCGAATTGTAAAGATCCGATATGCGCAACCGCCTTCGATCCGTGCGGCAGGCCCGCCACGGCTTCCGCCATCTTCGGAGCTGCGCCGTCCCAGGAGAGCGCGGAAAGAAAGATCTGCGGCGAGAACTGCGGCGCCACCAGATCGGCAGGTGGCGTGTAATGCGCGAGGTCATTGTCCGCGCCCCACCATAGAGAGCCGTCGTTGTCTACAAAGACGCTTCCGGAGTTCATATCGTTGGTAGGAAATCCGTCGGACTGATCGAGTGGCAGCCACTTCCCGTCCACCGCCTCGGCCTCAGTGGCGACATCGATGTCGGTGCCCGCGTCGCGCCACAACCAGCCGCGGTGGTCGGCGTCAATGGTGTCGTTATCTCCTATGCCGTCCTTGGCCCCGTAATGCCGGACTGAGATATGCCCTCCCGCGGCTGGCTTGATCTGCGTGAGGCCCTTAACCCCGCGATACGCGTACCACACATCTCCGTTGGGCAGAGGCGCCAGCGACCAACAGCTGTTCCATAAAAGGCCGTCAGCGGTGGTGAACTCCTTCCAAACGCCGAACTCATCTCTTTCCACCAGGCCGCCGTCATAGCAGGACCACAGTTTGCGCGTATGCTCCTCATACTTGATTGCCAGGAGATTTCCCCCCGGAGGGGTCAGCAAAGGATGCGTTTCAAAATCGAGGACGTTCCCCTTTCGCACCAGCCGCCCGAGTCCCCCGCCGCCCATCCACAGTTCGCCATCGGATGTCCTGGCAAGCCGCATACTGGCACTCCTTTTCTTTGTGCGCGCCAGCATTTTGCCGTCCTGCCCCAGCAACTTGGCGCCGCCGGCGGAGAAGCCCGCCACAAGCGTGCCGTCGTTCATGCCCACGAGGCTTGAAACGGAACCCCCTGTTTCGAAACTCGTCACGGGGTCCCAATGCATCCGGTCCGCGCTTAGAACGACGATGCGGGCTTTACTCAGTCCGGCGTAGACGCGCCCACCGCTCCGCGTAAGCGACCACGGAGCTTCGGACAGACCGTCGCGTACGGTCCAATAGTCGATGCGGAACGGGGAAGCGAATCGATACAATCCCTGCGAGGTGGCGAGCCAGACGGTGCCGTCGGTGCCCTGGATCGCATCCAGAAGGCCGGGCAGCCCGTTGGCGCGTATCGCAACTCGAAAAGCGCCGGGACGTCCCACCCCCAGAACGCTGTCACCCCACAACACCATATCTCCGTTGGATGCCTCGTGCAGATTGGCCCGTGTCAGTGCTCCGGCATAGGGGACATCGAATTTCAGATCGTCGTTCACGCCACAGCGATAATAGGTGCCGTTCTCGAAGCCGAACCAGACGCATCCGGCACGGTCGCGCAGGGCCTTCATATGGCCATTGGTAGGAAAGTGAGCGACAGGATGCCGGATGACCGGGAGCTGAGTTCCCGGCCGCCAGCGCACTACGTCTTCCAGCCGCACCTCATTCCATCCTTTGCCGGGCTCGGGATAAAGGAGCATGCCGGCCGGGTCGAGAGTCAGCGGTCCCGCGGAATCGAGATCCATCGCGGCTTCCGTCCTCCAAGCGCTGCCGATTCGCTGCATTCTATACAGCGAACCCTTGCTAAGAACGCTTCGGCCGGGAGGGGCCATGGATGCGACCGCAATGTCGGGTGTAGCCGCGATCACGCTGGAGGCCGCTCCTCCGGCGATCTGTTCCACGCGGCCGTTGGCGAACCGGTATACGCCGGTCTCCGCCGCGATCCAGATGGCGCCGCTGGAATCCTCATTGAAATCCACGGCCAGCGCCGGCGGGAGTCCGTAATCGGCCAGAAAGAAGAATCGAGTCCCGTCGAACCAAGCCGGCTGATTTCCTCCCAGCCACAAACGCCCGCGCGAGTCCTGGAAAAGGGAAGTTACGACTTTGGGACTTCCCGGAATTGCAAGAAACGGGTACTGCTGGCCGAAAGCGCTCGGCCCGAAGCCGGCCATCGCGCCGCAGACGGCAGCACAAAGCGCAATTGGAAACCCGCGCATAGTCGATATAGATTTATACCACCGGCCGAAACCGGGAACAGCACGCCGGCCGTATCTGTATCTGCGCAGGTTGGGCGTCGCCCGGCCAAGAGAGCCGCCGTGCTATAATTCTAGAGTCTTTCCTCGAAAGTACCAGGTAACAACCATGCCCAAGCTCAAGACCCACAAAGGTGCGTCTAAGCGGTTCAAGAAAACTGGCACCGGCAAGATCGTTCGCGGTCACGCCTATGGACGCCATATCTTGACCTCGAAGCCGCACAAGCGCAAGAAGAAACTGCATCAGTCCGTGGTGGCCGACAAGGCCGACCAGCCGGTGCTGAAGCGCATGCTCCCCTACTAAAAGGGTGAGCGCCATTGCGCGGACGGAGCTCGCCGCACGTGCCCGAACCGCCAATCCAAGCAAAACCAAAAAGGAGATGAAACGTGCCTAGAGTTAAAAGAGGATCCCACCGCCGAGCCGCTCGCAAGAAGACGCTGAGTCTGGCATCCGGCTATTTTCTCACCAAGAGTAAACTGAACCGTGCCGCGCAAGAGGCCGTGGAACGTGGGCTGAAATTCGCTTACGTCGGACGTAAGAACAAAAAACGCGAGTACCGTTCGCTGTGGATTGTGCGCATCAACGCGTCCTGCCGCGCCGCCGGCCTGTCCTACAGCCAGTTCCTGCATGGTCTGAAAGCCGCCAACATGGACTTGAACCGCAAGGTTCTGGCGGATATCGCGCTCAAGGACGATGCCGCCTTCCAGCAGTTGGTAGCCACTTCAAAAGCGGCTCTCGCCAAGGCGTAAAATCGGACCATGACCCCTCTCGAATTCGAAGTGGACTCCCTCACCAGTCTCGAAGAACGGATCCAGCGGGCGGTCCAATGGGTGACGCAGTTGCGCCAGGAGAAGGATGCGGCCGTGGAAGCGGCCGCGCAAGCCAAGGCCGAGGCGGACCGCCTGGCGCAGGAAGTGAAGACCCTGCAGGCCGAGCGAAAGCAGGTCCGCGCGCGCATCGAAAAACTATTAGGGCAGATCGACCAGTTGAGCGGCAGTTAACACCGTCTTTTCGGGAGGTTTCCGGATGGAGAGCGTAGCCGAAAAACAGCCCGTTCGCGTCACCATTCTCAGCCGGCCCTACGTTTTGCGGACGGCCGACGATCCGCGCCAGGTGGAAGCCCTGGCGAGCAGCGTAAACGACCTGATGCTCTCCATCGCCGCCCGCGCGCCCAACGCCGATTCCACGCACATCGCCGTGCTGGCCTGCCTGCACCTGGCGGATAAGCTGCGCTCGCTCGAGCGCGATCTCACCAACCTCAAGGAGCGCGTCGATCGCAAATCGGGCGAGTTCGCGGCGCTGCTCGATCAATTGATTCCCGCTTCGGGAGACAACGCGTGACGGCGCGCTTGTTCTTCGGACTGGCGGCGGCGGTCGCCATATTTGCGGCTTCTAACTATTCATCGGAAATTGCGGCCTGGCACGCGAAACGCGAAGCCAGTCTCAAGGCCGAGGACGGCTGGCTCTCGCTGGCGGGCCTCTTCTGGCTGCATGAAGGCGCGAATCCGTTCGGCAAGGACGCAGGCGGCGAAATCGTGCTGCCGGACGGTCCCGCGCACGCGGGGGTTTTCCATCTGGAGCACGGGAAAGTCACGATCACCGCCGACGGCGCGACGCGTGAAGTCAAACCCGATTCCGACAACGTGGTGAAGGTGGGCCGCGTGCGTTTATTGGCGATCGAGCGCTCCGGCAAGTACGGCATCCGCGTGAAAGATCCGGAAAGCGAAGCGCGCCGCGAGTTCAAGGGTATCGAGTCTTTTCCGGCGGACGAGACATACCGCATTTCTGCAAAATGGGTGGCCGAGCCACGGAAAATTCCCATCCTCAACGTGATCGGCCAGACGGAAGAGAGCGAGTGCCCGGGATACGCTGTGTTCACGCTGCACGGCCGCGAGTTCACGCTGCATCCCATCTTCGAAGAACCCGGCGCGAAGGAACTTTTCTATATCTTTCGCGACGAGACTTCGGGGAAAGAAACCTATCCCGCCGGCCGGTTCTTCTACTCCGAGCTGCCGAAAGACGGGGGCGTGATTCTGGATTTCAATAAGGCTTACAATCCGCCTTGTGCCTTCACACCGTACGCTACCTGCCCGTTGCCGCCGCCGGAGAATCGGCTGGCCGTGCGCATTGAGGCGGGCGAAAAAAGATACGGACACTAAAGAAGCGGACCCCAAGTGGGACATGCTTCAGCTTGTCCAAGCGAGCGAAGCTCGCTCTCTGACCGGGCTGTCGCCCGGAGGGCAAGCTAAAGCATACCCCACGTTACTTCTCGCCCACATCGCGGCGAGTCGGGAGCTGGGTATTATCCCAGCCGCCGCCTAGCGCCTGAATCAGCCCGACGCTGGCGACCATGCGGCGGGTTTTCAGGTCGATGGCGGATCTCTGGTCCGCCAATGCGATGGTCTGTACCTGAATCACACTCAGATAGTTGACCGTCCCGCCCTTGTATTGCGCGGTGGTCACATCCACCGAACGCTTCGCCGACCGCACTGCTTGGTCGGTGACTCCGGATTCCTGCTCGAGGACGCGGAGCGCGCTGAGATTGTCTTCCACCTGTTGGAACGCCGTCAGGACGGATTGGCGATACGCCGCCGCAGTGGCATCGTACGCCGCTTGGGCCTGCGCTACCTGCGCGGTGCGCTTGCCGGCGTCGAACAGGATCTGCGCCAGCTGCGGTCCGACGGTCCAGAAGCGCGCCGGCCAGGTGATCCAGTTGAGGATGTTGGTGGACTGCAAGCCGGCCGTCGCGGCCAGCGAAAGGGTCGGGTAGAATGCCGACTGGGCTATGCCGATCTGTTCGTTGGCGGCGGCCGCCTGGCGTTCCGCGTCGGCGATGTCGGGGCGCCGCTCGAGCAGCGTAGACGGCACGCCTACTGGAATAATGGGCGGGTTGCCCTGAATTCCGTAATGCGGCAGCTCCAATTCCCGCGGCGGTTTGCCGGTCAATACCGCGATGGCGTGCTCGGTCTGGGTGCGCTGGACGCCCAGATCGACCAACTGCGCCTGTGTAGTATAGAGCTGGGTTTCGGCCTCGGATACGTCGGAGTCGGATGCCACTCCGCCGGCGAAGCGGGCGCGCGTGAGGGTCAGATACTCCTGGTAGGATTGGACGGTTTGCTGCAAGAGATCGAAATCGCCATCCAGGCCATGGAGCGTGAAATAGTCGGCGGCAAGTTCGGATTGGTACAGCAGGCGGACATTTTCGAGGGCCGCGTCGAGGGACTGTGCCGTGTCGGCACTGGCGGTCACCGAACGGTGAATAGCGCCCCACACATCGGCAGTGTAGGACGCGCTTACCGGAAGATCGAAAAGAGCACTTGTGCTGGAGCGGCTGCCGGTGGTCGAAAGGCGGGACGAGCTCTGCTGGCCGGTGACGGAAGGACTGCCGGTGACCGTCGGGAACAGGGCCGAGCGGGAGATCTTGACGGCGGCAACGGCTTGGCGGAACTGGGCTTCAGCCTGCAGCACATTCTGGTTGGAAATCCGGACCTGCTCTTCCAGGGCGTTGAGCGCCGGGTCGCCAAAAATCTCCCACCACTTACCGCGCAGGACGCCATCGCTGGGCTGCGCCGACTTCCAGCCGTCGGGCGGCGCCTCCCGATAGCCTTGCGGCACGGCCGCCACCGGACGCTGGTAAGTGGGACCTTTCATGCAGCCGGAACCGGCGAGCGCCAGCGCGGCGAGGGCAATAGAAAGATGCAGACGAACGTTCTTGGAGACGAACTGGAGCATGTTTAACCTTCGGATCCCACGGGTTCAAGCGGCGGCGAGGGGCGGACGCCACGGACCCGCGCCCACCAATGCTGGATGCGGTCGAAGTAGAGGTAAACCACCGGGGTGGTGAACAGCGTGAGCGCCTGGCTCATGATCAGCCCTCCGATAATCGTGATGCCCAGCGGACGGCGGAGCTCCGAGCCCGTGCCGGCGCCGAGCGCCAGCGGCAGCGCACCTAGGATGGCGGCAAACGTGGTCATCAGAATGGGACGGAAGCGCAGCAGGCTGGCTTCGAAAATGGCGTCGCGCGGGCTCTTGTGCTCGTTGCGTTCCGCGGCGATGGCGAAATCCACGATGAGAATACCGTTCTTCTTTACCAGGCCGATCAGGAGAATGATGCCGATCATGGAGATGATGTTGAGGTCGGTCTTGGTGAGAATCAGTGCGAGGAACGCGCCCACTCCCGCCGAGGGAAGCGTGGAAAGAATGGTGACCGGGTGAATGTAGCTCTCATAAAGAATGCCGAGCATCAGGTAGACCGCGGTGAGAGCGGCCAGGATCAAAACCGGCTCGCTGTTGAGCGAATCGGTAAATGCCGCCGCCGTCCCGCTGTACCCGGTCTGAATGGTGTTCGGCAGCCCGATTTTGCGGGCGGCTGCGTTGATGGCGATTTCGGCGTCTCCCAGCGCCGCGCCGGGCTGCAGATTGAACGAAATGGTGACGCACGGGAACAATCCCTGATGGTTTACCGAGAGGGGCGCGACGGTGGGGCCGAACTTGGCGATGGCGTTCAAAGGCACTTGCTGTCCGGCCGGCGAGTGCACGTACACGTCGCGCAAGGTGAGGGGATTCTGCCAGTATTGAGGCGCTACTTCCATCACCACGTGATATTGGTTGAGCGACTTGTACATGGTGGATACCTGGCGCTGGCCGAAGGCATCGTAAAGTGTGTTGTCGAGTAATTGGGAAGAGATGCCGAAGCGCGAAGCGGTATCGCGATCGTAGGTGACCATCGATTGCAGACCGCGATTCTGTTGATCGCTGTTGACGTCGACGATGATGGGAATCTTCTTCAACTGGTCGAACATCTGCGGTGCGTAGGTGGTCAGATCCTGGACATTGTCGGCCCGCATGGTGAATTGGTACATCGCGGCGCTGTTGCGGCCGCCCACGCGCACGTCCTGCGAGGCTTGCAGATAGAGAGTGGCGCCGGGAATCCTGGCGAGTTTCGGACGCAGGCGCTGCATGATGTAATCGACGGTGATCTTGCGCTCGGCGAGCGGCTTCAGGGAAACGAACATGCGGCCCTGATTCATAGTGGACGCGCCGCCGCCACCCCCGCCGCCGCCCGTGAAGCCGTTGACCGTGTCCACCGCGGGGTCGGCTGCCACGATGTTCACCATCTGGAGCAGCGTCTTATCCATGGACTGGAACGAAGTGTCCTGGTCGGCCAGAATCTGCCCGCTCATGCGGCCGTTGTCCTGCTGCGGAAAGAATCCCTTGGGGACGCGCAGGAACAGGTAGACGTTCAGGCCTATGGTAGTCAGCAGAATCAGCAGCGTGACGAAGGAATGGCGGAGCACGAGGGAAAGCGTCTTGCCGTACAACCGGACGACCGCGTTGAAAGCGTCCTCCACCTTGTTGTAAAGCCGGCCGTGGGTTTCGTTTTGCTTGAGCAGGTGGGCGCACATCATGGGCGTGGCCGTGAGCGAAACCACCATCGACACGGCGATGGCCGCCGAGAGGGTGACGGCGAATTCCCGCAGCAGGCGCCCGACGATGCCGCCCATCAGCAGCAGCGGGATGAACACCGCTATCAGCGAGACACTCATGGTCACCACGGTCGACCCGATCTCCTGGGCGCCCTTCAGAGCGGCGGCAAATGGACTGAGTCCCTTCTCGAGGTACCGCGAGATGTTTTCGATCACCACAATGGCGTCGTCCACCACGAACCCCGTCGAGATGGTGAGAGCCATCAGCGACAGGTTGTCCAGGCTGTAGCCGAACAGGTACATCACGCCGAACGTGCCCAGCAGCGACACCGGTACGGCCACGCTGGGTATGAAAGTGCTGCGCACGTTCTTGAGGAACACGAAGACTACCAGCACCACCAGAGCCACCGAGATGATGAGCGTGCGCTCCACATCGTGTACGGAAGCGCGGATGGTCTGCGTCTGATCCATCGCCACCCGCATATCGATGGCCGCCGGAATGGCGGCGTGGAGCTGCGGCATGACGGCGCGAATGCGATCCACCGTGTCGATAATATTGGCGCCCGGCTGGCGGAAGATGATGACCAGCACGGAGGGCTTGCCGTTGGCGTATCCGGCGTTGCGCAAGTCCTCCACCGAGTCCACCACATCGCCCACGTCGCCCACGCGCACGGACGATCCGTTGTGGTAGGCGATGAGGAGCGGCTTGTAATCGATGGCTTTAAAAAGCTGATCGTTGGCGCCCACTTCGAACATCTCGTGGCCGTCGGAGAAGTGGCCTTTGGGCGTGTTGGCGTTGGCTGCGGCCAGCGTGGCGCGCACCTGTTCGAGCCCGATGCCGTACTTGTTCAGCGCGTTGGGATTCAATTCCACGCGTACGCCCGGAAGCGCGCTTCCGCCTACCACCACCTGTCCGACGCCTAGTACCTGGGAGAGTTGCTGCGCCATGATGGTGGACGCAGAGTCGTACATAGCGCCTTTGTTCAACGTGTTGGACGTGAGGGCGATCATGAAGATCGGGGAGTCGGCCGGGTTCACCTTGCGGTAATTGGGATTGCTCGGCAGGTTCGTTGGCAGGTAGCCGCGGGCGGCTGCGATGGCCGCCTGCACGTCGCGCGCGGCGGCGTCGATGTTGCGGTTCAAGTCGAATTGCAGGGTGATGCTGGCCGCGCCGAGAGTGCTCGACGAGGTCATCTCGGTGACCGCGGCGATGCGTCCGAACTGCCGCTCGAGCGGCGTGGCGACGGAGGATGCCATGGTCTCCGGGCTGGCGCCGGGCAGGCCGGCGCTTACGGAGATGGTCGGGAAGTCCACCTGCGGCAGCGGGGAGACGGGAAGGATGCGGAAGGCCACGATGCCGGCGAGCCCAATAGCTACTGTAAGGAGTGTGGTGGCCACCGGCCTGTGAACGAATGGTGCGGAGATATTCATGGGCGGCCTCCGGGTATTCCCGCGACCGCTTGCTTACGCGCGCGGCTCGGCAACGACGTCTTTCCGAGCCACGACCGTGAGGGAGTGGTCCTCAGTGCAAGGAAACCCCCGAGTATTTGCAAGACCGCTTGCTTACGCGCGCGGCTCGGTAACGACGGCGTGGTCTTCCGCATGCTAATCTCCCGCCGGGACGGGCGCCATCCCGTGGTCCGATTCCGCGCGCCGGGAGAAGCGCCGCGCCAGACGGTCGAAGAAGAGGTAAATCACCGGAGTGGTGAAAAGCGTCAGCATCTGGCTGATCACCAGACCGCCGATCATGGTGATGCCCAGCGGACGGCGCAACTCCGACCCGGTGCCGTTGCCGAGCGCCAGCGGAACTGCGCCCAGCAACGCCGCCATGGTGGTCATCATGATGGGGCGGAAGCGCAGCAGGCACGCCTGGTAGATGGCGTCGACCGGCGCCATGCCCTCATGCCGCTCCGCGTCGAGCGCGAAGTCGATCATCATGATGCCGTTCTTCTTCACGATGCCGATCAGCAGCACGATACCGATGAGCGAAATGACGCTGAAGTCCGAGCCCGTCAAGTTCAACGCGAGCAGTGCGCCCACGCCCGCGGAGGGCAGCGTGGAGAGAATCGTGATGGGATGGATATAGCTCTCGTACAGCACGCCGAGCACGATATACACGGTTACCAGCGCCGCGATAATCAGCACCCATTCGTTGGCCAGCGATGCCTGGAAGGCTTGCGCCGTTCCCTGGAATCCGGCCTGAATACTGGCCGGCATCTGCAGTTCATCTTTCACTTTATTCACGGCGTCCACGGCGTCTCCGAGAGAAGCGTTGGGCGCCAGGTTGAAGGAAAGGGTGATTACCGGGAACTGGCCCTGATGGTTGACTGTGATCGGAACGGAGCGGGTTTCCAGATGGGTAAATGCGCTGAGCGGGACCTGTCCGCCCGTCGGAAAAGGCATGGAGGAGGCGATGGCGCCGCCGGCACTCGTGGTCAGCGCCGCATTGGCGCTGGCGGCGGTGGAGGCGGCGGAACTGGTATTGCCCGGGCCCAGGTTGGCGGTGGAGGTGGAGCCTCCCGCTACCAGACCGGCCGCGGAGGTGGAACCGCCCGCGCCGGTGCGGATGTAGAGGCTGCTCAAATCGCCGGGTTTTTGCTGGAACGTGGGCTTCACCTCCAGCACCACGTGATACTGATTGAGCTGCGTGAAGATAGTGGAGATTTCCCTCTGCCCGTATGCATCGTAGAGGGTCTGGTCGATGGTGGCCGGCGTGATCCCCAGGCGCGAAGCGGTGTCGCGGTCGTAGACCAGGGTGGCGCGCAGTCCCTGTACCTCCTGGTCCGTGGCGACGTCAGTCAACTGCGGCAGTTGCTTCAGCCGGTCCACCATTTTGGGAGCGAAAGAGTTCAACTCGTCGGCGCTAGGATCTTCGAGCGTATATTGGAACTGCGTGCGGCTTACGCGGTCTTCGACGGTCAGGTCCTGCACGGGCTGCATGAAGAGTGTGATGCCGGCCACTTCGGAAAGCTTGGGCTGCATCCTGCGAATTACGTCGCTGGCGCTGATCTTACGCTCTGCGAGCGGCTTGAGATTGATGAGGATGCGGCCGCTGTTCAAGGTGGTGTTGGTTCCGTCAATGCCGATAAACGAGGACAGATTTTCTACCGCGGGATCCTGCAGGATCAACTTGGCGATTCTCTGTTGAAGGGTGGACATCTCCGGGAACGAGACGGTCTGCGCGGCTTCGGAAACGCCCTGAATCACGCCGGTATCCTGGATGGGGAAGAAGCCCTTCGGAATGGTCCAGAACTGATAGCACGTGAGCACCAGCGTGCCGACCGCCACCAGCAGGGTGATGGTCTGGTAGCGCAATACCACGCGCAGCATTCTGCCGTAAAGCGCGATGATGGCTTCGAACCCGCGCTCCGACCACCGGTACAGCCGGCCCTGGCCCGCTTCCGGCCTGTGTTTCAGCAGGCGCGAGCACATCATCGGCGTCAGGGTAAGCGATACTACCGCGGACATCATGATGGTCACCGCCAGGGTGACGGCGAATTCGCGGAAGAGGCGGCCCACGATGTCGCCCATGAACAGCAGCGGAATCAGCACCGCGATCAGGGAAATCGTCAGCGAGATGATGGTGAAGCCGATCTGCTCGGCGCCCTTCAGGGCCGCCTTCATGGGCGCTTCGCCTTCCTCGATATAACGGACGATATTCTCGATCATCACAATGGCGTCATCCACCACGAATCCGGTGGAGATGGTCAGCGCCATCAAGGTGAGGTTATTGAGGCTATACCCCAGCATGTACATGATCCCGAACGTGCCGACGAGCGAGAGCGGCACCGCCACGCTGGGGATGATAGTCGCGGCCAGGTTGCGCAGAAAGACGAAAATCACCATGACCACCAGCACGATGGTCAGAATGAGTTCGAACTGAACGTCTTCCACCGATGCGCGAATGGTATTGGTGCGGTCGGTGAGAACTTTGACGTCAATCGACTTGGGCAGCGTGTCGGTCAGTCTCGGCAGCAGCTGCTTGATGCGGTCGACCACCTGAATGATATTGGCGCCCGGCTGCCGCTGGATGTTCATGATCACGGCGGGGGTTTCATTCATCCACGCCGCTTGGCGAACGTTTTCCACGTCGCTGATAATGTCCGCCACCTGGCTCAGTTTCACCGGTGCGGCATTGCGGTAGGCCACGATCAACGGGATGTAATCGCCCACGGAAAGTCCCAACTGATCGTTGGCGCCGATCTGGTAGGATTGGTGCGCGCCGTCAAAATTGCCCTTGGCCTGGTTGACGTTGGCCGCCACAATGGCGCTGCGGATATCCTCCATGTTCAGGCCGTAGGAAGCGATCACGGTGGGGTTCACCTGGATGCGCACGGCCGGTTTCTGGCCGCCGCTCATGCTGACCAGTCCGACGCCCGGCAATTGCGAAATCTTGGGCGCCAGGCGCGTATCGGCGAGGTCTTCCACGCGCGACAACGGGTCGGTCTTGGAGGAGAGCGCGAGCGTCAGAATCGGGGTGTCGGCGGGGTTTGTTTTGGCGTAAATCGGCGGAATGGGAAGATCGGAGGGCAGGAACGTGCCGGCGCCGTTGATGGATTGCTGCACTTCCTGTTCGGCGACGTCGATGCTCAGGCTGAGAACGAACTGCAGAGTAATGACCGAGCTGCCGTCGGAACTGGTGGAGGTCATCTGCTGCAACCCCGGTACCTGCCCGAACTGCCGCTCGAGGGGCGCGGTCACCGAGGAGGCCATCACGTCCGGGCTCGCGCCCGGATAGAATGTGATCACCTGAATGGTGGGATAATCCACCTCGGGAAGCGCCGAGATGGGTAATTGTTTATAGGCGACACCCCCAGCCAGCAGGATGCCAATCATCAGGAGCGAAGTAGCCACCGGGCGGAGAATAAACGTCCGGGACGGACTCACTTCTTCTTACCTCCGGACTTGCCGCTCGCGTTCTGATCGGCCATCGCCACCGTTACCGGGACACCTTCGGCGAGTTTGTCGACGCCGGTCATCACCGCGACATCGCCGGGTTCCAACCCGCCGGTGATTTCCGTGTAATCCCCTTCCGTGATGCCCAGCGTAACCGTCCGCGCGGTGACGGTCTTGTCGTCTTTCACCACCCAGACAAAGATGTTGTTATAGCGCTGGATGACCGCGCTGTTGACCAGCACGACGCCGGTCTTTTCTTCCAAAAGCAGCCTCAAGTTTACGAATTGGTTGGGAAAGAGCTGGTTATTGCTGTTGTCGAAATTAGCGCGGAGGCGGAGACTTCCGGTGGTGGGGTCAATCTGGTTATCCACCGTGGCGAGCGTCCCGGCGCCGATTTTGGTGTTGAACCCGTCGCGCTCATAGGCGTCGACTTGCAGATGCTGTCCGGCCGCGATCTTCCGCAGGATGCGCCCCAGGTCGTCCTCGGCCACTGTGAAAATGACGCTGATGGGCTGTACCTCGGTGATGACCAGCATGGGGTTGGTGTCGGTGGCGTGCACGATGTTTCCGGGGTCCACCAGGCGCAATCCCACCCGGCCGCCGATGGAGGCGGTGATGTGGCAATAGACCAGATTCAGCTTGTCACCGTTGATCACGCCCTGATCGGTCTTGACGATGCCGACCGTCTGATCGACTAGGGCCTTTTGGGTGGACCATTGCTGCTCGTTGACGGCGTTCTGCTTCAACAGATTGGCGTAGCGGTCGAGATCGACCTTGGCGTTCTCGAGGATGGCCTCATCTCTGGCCTTTTGCCCTTCGGCCTGTTCGAGTGCTACCTGGTAGGGGCGGGGATCGATTTCAATCAGCAGGTCGCCTTTGTGGACGGTATCGCCTTCTTTGAAGTGGACCTCCATCAACTCGCCGTCCACCCGGCTTTTTACCATGTCGGTATAGATCGGCGTGACATTTCCCAGGCCGTTGATATATACCCCGATATTGCTTTTGCGGGCTTTGACTGCCACAACAGGCACCGCACCGCCACCCTTTTTGCCTTTAGACGGAGGCACACTGCCGGCCGCGGCGGGCGTCAGACCGCCTTTCGACCAGGTGTACCAAGCCCCGGCACAGACCATCGCCAACACCAGTAACCAGAACCATCGCCAACCGGAGCCGCCTGGTTTTGCTGTTTTGGCCTGGGGTTCCACCTGTAGAACCGGCTGCTTCGCCGGGGGAATTCGCTCTTCCATTTGCCCACCCGTTCAGTTTTTGTTTGGACGCTATTCGGGCTTCAGCGCGGCGCGGCGTTCCGCCCGAATACGTGAAAGTTCCTTAACGTTTAAGTTCCTTCGTCTATTGTACCCGGATGACGTGAAAAGACATGCTCGGGAAGCATAGTCCTTTGGAGCTTAATTTTGGAGGGTATTCAGTGCTGTGTCAGTATTGACACAAAAAGGGCGCTCCCATGGCTCACGGGAGCGCCCTCGAGAGACGATTGGCGGGGTTTTAGACCTGGAAAGAACTGCCGCAGCCGCAGGTGGACTTCACCTGGGGATTGTTGAATTTGAATCCCTGGCCTTCCAGCGTCTCGACGTAATCTACTTCGGCGCCATCGAGATAGAGGAGGCTGGCTTGGTCCACGAAAACCTTCAGCTCGCCATAGTTGTAGGTCTTATCCAGCATATTCGGCGCATTCTCGAAGGCCATGGAGTAGCTGAACCCGGAACAGCCGCCGCCCACCACTGAGATTCGCAGTCCGGCCGGGGCGGGGGTCTGACTCTGCATGATCTCTCTCACCTTGCCGATCGCTTTTTCCGTTAATTGAACCATGTGCTTAAAACTCCTCGACGAATTCGAGCCAATGCTCCGTCCCATTATTACAAAGAGGACCGCATTGTTCCACTGCTCAGTCGTTTAGATGTGTTATTCGGGGGCGCGGTCGCAGTAAAATGGGGCTGAGTGGTAACGTGGAGGGCGGAAACCGCTTGCTTACGCGCGCGGCTCGGAAATATCGGAACGAAGCCAATCAACCCCCACATCTGTCAAAATGGTAATTGCAGCAGGTGTTTGTGAAACCCGAAATCCGCGGGGAACGTCCGACTGGATGTATGGGAACACTGTCGGGTGCTCTTGCCTTTCCCGGGTTCGGTAGTGAGGTTGCGGCGAAATCAAGAGTGGACTACCAAAGCACCCCGGAAGGCGCCCTGGTGGGAAGGGCTCAGACTGGCGATGAGGCGGCGTTCCGCGAAATCGTGGAACGCTATCAGTCCAAAGTGTTTGCCATCATCCACGGCATCGTGCGCCAGCGCAATGACGTGGAAGACATTGCCCAGCAAGTATTCGCCAAGGTCTTCCTTTCCCTGCGCAATTTCGATTTCCGCAGTTCGCTGATCACCTGGATTTACAAAATTACAGTCAACGAATGTTTCGATTACCTGCGCAAGCGGAAAGTTCGCAAACTGGTCTACGAGAGCGATCTCAGCGAAGACGAAGTGCGGAGGGTGGAGAATAGCGAGCCCGGCAACGAACGCCAGGTGTTAGCCGATTCCGACTTGGCGCGGCGCGATTATGTTTTTAAGCTTCTTTCCCGCGTCTCGGAAGAAGAGCGGATGCTCTTGATGATGAAAGAAGTGGAAGGCTACTCCGTGGAGGAACTGGCGGCGCATACGGGCATGAATGAGAACACCATCAAGGTGAAACTCTTCCGCGCGCGGCAGAAACTGGTCAAGGCGGCGCAACGCCTGGATCGGGCTCCCGGTCTGGTGGCAGGCTAGTTGGGTGGAATACCCCTGAAACGGGCAGTAGACCCGTAAAAAGGGGCCGAAGCAAAGATGTTATATACATCTTTAAGGGAAGATCGCTATGCACGCTGTGATGATGGAAAACCTGGAAGAGTATCTGGCCGGTACGTTGGAACCGGCGCAACTCCGGGAAGTTGAGGCGCACCTGACCAACTGTGGAATGTGCCGGGAAGAGATTCGCGGCATACAGGAACTTACAGGATTGTTGGGCACCCTTCGATCGGACGAAACTCAGGCTTGGGACATTGCGCCAGGCTTTGCGGTCAAAGTGATGGAGCAAATCGGCCGGCGCCAGCCGGTCCCGGCGTTTGCCAGCTTTTTCGCTCTGACCACGACGTTCGGACGGCGGCTGGTTTTCGCTTCGCTGCTGACGCTGGCCGTAGTGGGCAGCTATCTGGTAACGCATGAGGCGCGGTATTCCGCCGGGCCGTCGCCGGAAGCGATTCTGGCGCAACAGAACGCTCCGGGGTTCGAAGCCAACGCTGAAAACAACATGTTGGTCACGCTGACAGCCTATGAGCAGTAGCCCAGGGCTGTTGGATCGGCTGGCCGTCGGAAGCGCGTGGAGCCCCAAACTGGTCGTCACGGTCACCCTCACGCTGGTGTTTCTTTGCGGCGGAGTGTTTGGCGCCTTGGTAATGGATTTGGGCGTCCACAACCGGCAGCGCCCGCCGGCTTTCGAGACCGCGCAAGGCCAGTCCCAGTATTTCGAGCATCTCCAGAAGGAACTCAACCTGACACCGGCGCAGTCCGAGCAGGTGAAATCGATTCTGGGCGATTTCTGGCAATACTACCGGACGGTGCTGAGCGAGTGCCGCGGCCGGATCGACACCATTCTCACCCCCGATCAGCGCGTCAAATTCGAACAGATCCTGCAAGATCAAAAGCGGTGACAAGACCGCGTTCAACTTGACACCCCCAGTGACGGCGCGGACAATGGTGGCTGTCTTTATGCCTTCTCGGACTCCTTACTATCTCTTGTTTGCCGTTCCGGCACTATTTCTGAACTCCTGCGGCGTTTCTTTGCAGAAGAGCGCAAAGGTCTATGAAATGGGCAGCAGGGTGGAAGCCGGCCATCTCATTTACACGATTTTCGAGACCGAATGGCTGCCGCAGATCGGCGCCGGGGATACCGCCCGCGTGCCCAAGAACCGGTTTTTTCTGGTGCGGCTCTCGGCGATCAACAGCGGCAGCGAGGAACTGGACGTGCCCAATGTGACCCTGGTGGACGATCGCGGCGGCACCGTGGAAGAACTGTCGGACGGCACAGACGTTCCACAATGGATCGGCTATGTTCGCAGGGCTAAGCCCGCCGATTCGGTGGCCGGAAACGTGGTGTTCGACGCCGAACCGAAGCACTACCGGTTGCGCGTCAAGGATGAGAACAACGAAAAAAGCGCACTCATCGACATCCCTCTGAATTTCAATGCCGACGCGCCTCCGGGTCCGCTGCCCGCGGGAGGCAGCGGCGCGGATGTCAACGCGCCGGCGAAGAAGTAAGCGGCGGCGGGGTGCGCCGATACCGATTCCGTACCGCTCGCCGAGAGGAGTCTCCGAACACTTAGCCCGGCTTCGCAGGAGACAGATTGGCCACGGATGGACACGGATGCACACGGATAAAAACCAAGCCCTTTCTTATCCGTGTCCATCCGTGGCCAATAATGCCTTTGCCTCGACGCGGGGAGAGGCTAGTCTCGGCACTGGAAGTCAATTTCGGGCTCGGGGCTAAAACCTAACAGCTGGTTTTCGGAAAGCGAACTAGAATTAATATATGGTGCCGGCCGCCATCGCCTTCCTGTTCTTCCTGCAGACCCCGGATTACGACGCCGAGGGCGCCAAAGCGCTCGACGCGGGGAATTACCAGGCCGCGGCCGACTCCTTCAATAAAGCCATCGCGGCCGATCCCAGCGATTATTACGCCCACTTCAATCTCGCCATGGCGTATACATTCCTGAAGAAGGATAACGAAGCCATCGCCGAGTATCGCAAGACGCTGGAACTGAAGCCCGGGCTTTATGAAGCTGAGCTCAATGGCGGCATTCTGTTGCTTCGCCAGAAAAATCCTGCCGATGCTCTGCCGCTCCTGGAGGATGCCTCCACGCAGAAGCCCAAAGAGTTCGGACCGCGCTTTTATCTGGCGGAGGCGCAACTCGAATCGGGGTTAGCCGGCCAGGCGGCGGAGAATTACCGCCAGGCGGCGGAGATCGATCCCAAATCGGCAACCGCCGAGTTAGGTTGGGGACGCGCGCTGGCTCTCGACGGAAAGTTGGATGAAGCTGCGCCGCAATTTCACGCCGCCATCGAGCGCGATCCGCGATACCACGACGCGATCTTGTCTCTGGCGGAGCTTTTCGAAGAGCACAAGCAGATTGCCGAGGCGCTGGCGATTTATCGTGAATTTCCCGGCAACGCCGAAGTCCAGGCCCACGCCGGCCACCTGCTGCTCGAAAGCCAGAAATACGATGACGCCGTGCGGCAATTCGAGCAGGCGTATCGGGAGGCGCCGACGGCGGCCAATCGGAAGTCGCTGGCGGCGGCGTATCTGCAAGTGCAGCAGGTCGACAAGGCGCTGCCGCTGCTCGAAAAGGCGGTGGCCGACGAGCCGGCCAATTACGATCTGCGATTGGGCTACGCGCACGCCCTGCGCGACCGTAAGCTATATCCGCAAGCGGCCGCGCAATTCAATGAAGCCGCCAAACTCAAGCCGGCGGAAACCAAGACATGGAACGAACTGGGCAGTATGCTCTACCTATCGGGCGACCACGAGGGGGCGCTGGCGGCGCTGGCTCAGGCTCGCCAACTGGGAGACAGCACGCCGGGAAGCTGGTTCCTGACCGCCATCATGCTGGATGGCGCGCACCGCTCGCAACCCGCCGTGATGAAGCAAGCCATTGCGGCGTACCAGAAATTCCTTTCGCTGAGCGACGGCAAGAGTCCCAACCAGGAGTTTCAAGCGCGCCAACGCGCCAAAATGCTTCAAAGGGAGTTGGATAAGCGATGAGGCGAATTGTCCTGGCCATGCTGCTTCTCTTCAGCCCGCTGCTTCTCTTCAGTCCAAAGCTGCGCGCCGATCTGAAACGCGCCATGGCCGAACCGAACCTCGAGAGACGTTCCGGCCTGGCGCTGGACAATGCCGCGGCGGCCCTGAAATCGGCGCGCGCGGCTTACGAAAAGGGCGATAACGACGAGGTGGCCAAGGATGTGGCGGAGGTGTTGGAATCGGTAGACCTGGCGGCCGGCTCGCTGGAGCAGAGCGGCAAGAATCCCCGCCGCAGCGCCTGGTATAAGCGAGCCGAGATCTCCACCCGCGACCTCTCCCGGCGCCTCAACGATTTTCAGGATCAAATGAGCTATGTCGACCGGCCACTGCTCGACAAAGTGAGGGCCCGGGTGCAGGAAGTGCACGAGGAACTGCTGATGGGCGTAATGGAGGGTAAGAAGAAACAATGAGGGCTTTTTTGGTTTGCCTCTTAATAGCCGCGCCACTGGCGGCGCAGCACGATTTTCTCAGCGCCGACGAAGTGGAAAAGGTGCGTGACGCTCAGGAACCGAACCTGCGGCTGAAGCTGTACTCGCAGTTTGCACAAGAACGCATCGACCTCATCAAGCACCTGCTCGACAAGGATAAAGCCGGCCGCTCGGCGCTCATCCACGATACTCTCGACGAGTACTGCAAGATCCTCGACGCCATCGATACGGTGGCTGACGACGCGCTCACCCGCAAGGTCGATGTGAAAGCCGGCCTGGACCTGATCGCGTTGCAGGAGAAGCAGATGCTGCCTTATTTACAGAAGGTGGCAGACAGCCATCCGAGAGATATGGAGCGCTACGATTTTCTGCTGAAGCAAGCCATCGACGCCACCACGGACAGCCTGGATGCCGCGCAGGAGGACCTGGGCAAACGCACGCAGGACGTGGAAGCGCGCGAGGAGCGCGAAAAGAAGGAGCGTCGCGACGCCATGAGCCCGACGGAGCGCGAGGGCGAGGCAGCTCAGGATAAGCAGGCCGCCGAGCAGAAGGCGGTTGAGGAGTCGAAGCAGAAGAAAGCTCCCACCCTGTACCGGCCCGGCGAGAAGAAGAGCACTGCCGCAGTTGGCGGAGGCGGCGGCAAGTAAGCTACTGGCCGATACAGAAATTGCCGATGTCGCACCCGCAGCCGGGTATCGGCGCGGCGCCGTTGATGCCTCCGGTACAGGCGTAGACGCCGACATTGTCCAGATTGCACGGCGTTCCCTCGTTCGGACAGGTGGAAGCCATGGCTTTCGGTCTGAGCTCGGTAAATGTGAGAGCGGCCGCCATGGCAGCCACGGCGAGCGTGTAACCGCCTGCAATGACGCGTTTTTTCCATTTTTCACTCATAGCCCTCACCTCACACTAGCCTCATGCACGCCAGGGTCCGTTTGCGCCAGGAGTTTCTTGAAGGCGGCCACATCCGCGGACCCGAGTTCCCCCGACGACACCTTTTCGCTGCGGCCGCCGGGGGACACCACGATCGTGATGGGAGTTTCCAGAAACGAGTATTTGAGGATGCTTTCCGGGCTGGTCTCCGCCATGACAGCGGCTGAATCGAAGCTATATAGCTGTGCAAAACCGGCGGGCAGAGCGCCGCCTACATTCACGAATACCACCCGTTTCCCTTCCGCTCCGCGGGCCAGATCGTGCCATACCGGCCAATTCCGCCTGCAGTGGGGGCAGGTGGGCGAGAAGACCAGCAGAAGCGTTTCGCGGTTCACATCGTTGTACGAAATGGTGAGGTCCCGGCCTTCGGGATCTTTCCCGCCGAGGTCCGGTAGCACCACGCCTTCCGGCGTATGCCGCAAAGACGCGTAATAGTGAGCCAGTCCGCTCAGGCGGCGGTTTTCGCGGGCAAGGGTAAAGTTGGAGGCGGCGAGGAGAATGCCCAATATGAGCGGCGACAATATTACCGCGGTGTTCGAAAGGATACGCGATCGTGGCACGAACCTGTAGCAGCACCGGAGTGGCCAATCCGATCGTATGATTAGTTACCAATGCCCAACCTATCCGACCAATTCGGCCCCATCGATATTTATCTCTTCGATCAACTGCTGAGAGGCCGCATAAAGCCGGGAATGTGCGTGCTCGACGCGGGCTGCGGCGGCGGCCGCAATCTGGTCTATCTGCTGCGCGAAGGCTATTCGGTTTTCGGCGCCGACGCCGACCCGCGGGTGATCGCGGAAGTGCGGCAGTTGGCACGCCATCTGCCGGCGGAAAACTTTCGCGTCGAGGGGGTGGAGGAGATGTCGTTCCCCGATGCCTTCGCGGACGTGGTGCTGTCGAGCGCGGTGCTCCATTTCGCGCGCGACGACGATCGGTTTGAAGCGATGCTGCGCGGCTCGTGGCGCGTGCTCAAGCCGGGCGGACTGTTCTTTTGCCGCCTGGCTTCCGACATCGGGATGGAGGGACGGTTTCAGCAAATCGCCAGCCGCCGCTTCCGGCTGCTCGATGGGTCGGAGCGGTATCTGGTGGATGAGGCGATGCTGCTGCGGTGGACCGCCGAGTTGAGCGGGCGATTGGTAGACCCGCTCAAGACGACGGTGGTGCAGGGGCAGCGATGCATGACTACTTGGGTGGTGCGGAAATAAAGAAAGGCACCGCTCCCTTGCGGTCGCGGCTCACTAGCGTGCGCGTTCGGTAACGCGTCGCGATTGGTAAAGCACGCGATCGGTAAAATGTCGCGATCAGTAAGCATGCGGCGCCATAATGAGCCGCGACCGCAAGGGAGCGGTCCCGCTTACAGCTTGATGGTGACCGTCTTCGCTTCGGTATATTGATGCAAGCCGTACTCGCCGAGCTCGCGGCCCATGCCGGACTGCTTGAAGCCGCCGAACGGAGCTGCGGCGTCGAAGACGTCGTAGCAGTTGATCCAGACCGTGCCCGCGCGGACGCTGTTGGCGATGGCGTGCGCTTTGCCGATATCGCGCGTCCAGACCGCGGCGGCCAATCCGTAGTCGGTACGGTTGGCTCGCTGGACCACATCGTCGATGTCGCGGAATTTGATGATGCTCATCACAGGTCCGAATATCTCTTCCTTGGCGATGGTCATATCGTCCTTCACGTCGGCGAAGACGGTGGGTTGAATGAAGTACCCGCGGTCGCCCACGCGATTGCCGCCGCACACCAGGCGCGCGCCTTCCTTCTTGCCGCTGTCGATGTAGTGCATCACTTTGTTGTACTGATCCTGATCCACCTGCGGACCCTGCTCGGTCTTGGCGTCGAACGGATCGCCTACAGTGCGGCGGCGGGCACGGGCGGCGCTGCGCTCCACGAACTCGTCGTAAGCCTTCTCTTCCACGAAGAGACGCGAGCCGGCGCAGCAGCACTGGCCCTGGTTGAAGAAGAGCGCGAAGTGCGCGCCTTCGATGGCCTGGTCCATATCGGCGTCGGCGAAGACGATGTTCGGGCTTTTGCCGCCGAGCTCCAGCGTGACACGCTTGAGGTTGGATTTGGCGGACGCTTCCATGATCAGGTGGCCGACTTCGGTCGACCCGGTGAACGCCACTTTATCGACGTCCATGTGGCGGGCGATAGCGGCGCCGGCGGTCGGTCCGTAGCCCGGTAGCAGGTTTACGACACCAGCCGGGAAGCCGGCTTCGAGAATCAGTTCGCCCACGCGGAGCGCCGTCAGCGGGGTCTGCTCGGCGGGCTTCATCACCACGGTATTGCCGGTGGCGAGGGCCGGCCCGAGCTTCCAGGCCTGCATGAGCAGCGGGAAATTCCAGGGAATGATCTGGCCCACAACGCCCACCGGTTCGAGGCGCGTGTAGCAGAAATAATCGCCCTGGATGGGGATGGTGCGGCCCTGGATCTTGTCGGCCCATCCGGCGTAATAGCGATAGCAGGCGATAGTGAGCGGCAGGTCGGCCGCGGCGGCCACGGCGTAGGGTTTGCCGTTATCGAGAGATTCCAGGCGCGCCAGCTCGTCGGCGTGCCGCTCAATCAGGTCGGCCAGCTTGTTTAACAGGCGGCCGCGTTCGGCTGCCGCCATCTTGCGCCACGGGCCGTGTTCAAAAGCTTCGCGAGCCGCCCGTACGGCGCGGTCGACATCGGGGGCGTCGGCTTCCGCCACCTCGCAAATAACTTCTCCAGTGGAAGGATTGATAGTGGGGAATGTCTTCCCGGACGCGCTATTCACCCACTGATTGTCGATGAGCAGTTTGGTCGCTGACACAGCGGACCGTATCTCCCTTTGGGGAGCGGTAACAGTTGCCATAATATGCTCCTTCGGCCGAGATTCTGAGTGTCTACGAGGTCGGCCTGTGATGACACAATATCACTTCCAGCGGCGGGTCGAGAGGTGCGGAGGGTTTGTTCGATACATTAGGGCGGGCTGCGCTCGCTCCATCGGCGGATTCATCGTGATGGTTGTGGCGACGATGGCGCTCCATCGTCGGGTTGAAACTCCAGCTTCGCGGGAGCTTGACTCATGTGCCGTTGCTAATCCTCCAGGCTGGTTGATGAGGGAGCCCTTTCCGAGTGGTGCGTGATCCGCCCCGAGCGGCACTTCGACGGGTTGATAGAGTAAACCGGCCAATCTGTTTGAGTCGCAGCGTCCAGCGTAAGTGACCTAAGATCAAATAGATTGGCCGGTTATGTCGCCTTATCTGGTCCAATCTGTGCACGCGCCCTTTACCTGCTGATTCCAGACACGTTCAATGCGCGCGGGCATCATGATTGGCCGTATAAGGCGACTACACTGCCAAGTGGGCATATCAGTAACTGACTTTGGGCGTGCCCAGCCAGGCCACTTGGCCATATTACGGTCGACGCTGATATTTGGCGGTTAGTGGCTGTCCCTGACGTTTAGCTTGTCCAACCGGCTCTGACGAGGATTCTCCCTGCTTCAGGTGTTTATCAGTCGCTCGTATTGATCGTGAGGACCTATCCAAAACCAGTAGAAGACATCGCCTTCGCGCACGGCGAGAGCCCTATACGCATCGTTGATGCGGGCGCTCCACAGCCCGCCGACTGGCTTCAAGTGCAGGGAAGGATGTGTGGGGTCCTTACGAAAAAGCTCAAATTGCTTGTCCGCGGCTCGCTGTGCGCCGCGCGGCATGCGATTGTAGAGGCCCCAGAACTCTTCCGAAGCACGGGAACGAAAGGTCATTATTCGGTGCGAGACGGGGGAGTCATCGGCCTGAATTTTCCGGCGTGGATATCGGCCTTAACCTTCTCAATCACATGGACGCCGCGGCCTCCAGGCGCAAAATCCCTTGCCATTTGCCGGTCCCATTCGTCCATAGTCTGGAAACTGAGCCACGTCGCGAGCGCTATCTTGTCTTCGTCGGGGAGCCCGCTGATGGCGTCTTTGATCGCGTCGACAGTCATGCTACAGCCATTATGGCTCAAGGAACAAAAGCAATCCACTTGGCCGTAAAACGCGCTACTCGTTGAAGTGTATCGATGCCGCTTCGGCCGGATCCTCGCCCACCCGTAGAGAGGCTGGGACGCTGCTGGACCGAAGGATGCAATGGAAGACTGGAGGGCGAACCGCTCGGACCCCTCCGCTTGACGATCGGACAGATCTGTCCGAGACTGGAGGTGCGAAGGGTGGGGAATTCGAGCGGCGAGTACAAAGGCTGGCCCGGCGCAAGAAGGTCGCCTGTCTGTTTGTAGGGGATCGGGGTAAAGGCAGCCATGGTCGCTTGTACTTCGGCGACGATTTCACCACCCTCAAGGATCGGAAGAAGGAAATCGGCCGCGACCTGCTGGCGAAGTTGTGCCGGGATCTGAACATCGATCCGCATGAGCTATGAAAGGTGAACCAATGTCTGTCTT
>Ga0182013_10000215_pt1 | contig 76825 bp, 66 predicted proteins | sample 612S2MmetaG_FD_120487 | JGI IMG/M metagenome (GOLD analysis project Ga0182013, IMG submission 120487) | Permafrost microbial communities from Stordalen Mire, Sweden - 612S2M metaG | ecosystem: Environmental > Terrestrial > Soil > Wetlands > Permafrost | place: Sweden: Stordalen | collected... | reverse complement strand
GGGCCGTGATCGAGGCTTTTGCCGGCCAGGACATCGAGCAGGCCGTCTTTTATCCCGATGACGACAAGTTCCTGATCGAGCGCGACCTGACCGTGCACCATTACGAAGTTGCAGGAACGGAGTAGGGTCCTAGGTTCCCGAAGCGGCCTGCGCGTCGGATCGCACCTCGTTTGTGACCGCCAGCAAAGGAGCGGACTGCAGATGAGCTGTTCGGCGTTACCACCAGGAAGAGCAGATCGCTCCTGAACCGGTCGTCCCGGCAGCAAAGATACGCTATTCTATTCCCAGTGGCCTTCGTGTTGCGGGCACAGCCATCCGGTCGAATTGCATGTCTTGCAGGTGAGGTGGCCCCCCAGAGGTCCACTCTTAGTTTGGCCATCGCAGTACTTGCATTCGTAGAGTGAGCTGTGACACTTTCTACATTCCATTGTGACCTCCGATAAGATTAGCAGAACTCAGCGGGCTTACGACGAGTAAATATCCAGGTTAGATGAGGAAGTCTTTGAAGCGTTACGGGATACTTAGCTGTGATACTTATTGATGTTCTGGGGTGAGAACTGGCTTTAGAGTGTCATCAGCCTGAGCGAGTGAGATCATGAGTTTCTTCCTGGCAGCGCTTGCCTGCAATCTGTCACCCTGACGGCTAGCATGCGAATTTATGATAACGCGTCGTTTCGTCCCCTCATCCCAGACTGCGAGCTTAAGCGTGTATCCTATACCTTCACTACGCGCTTTGTAGCCTCGGGCTATCGGAAAGAACGCGTTTACTGCAAAATCCGGTTCGCGGTCGATCCCGCTGAAGGCGTCGTTATTCTCGGGCTGAATCCACTGAACTTTCCCGCCGAAGATTAGACCTCCCACACCTCGTACTCGGGGTGCCAATTCGCGAAACGACTGGGCAATCCAGCGAGCATCCTTATCGGATGCGTAGACTTCGGTCTGCAGCTTTCCTGGATCGGCCATCTTGATTGCTTCCATTGCTGTATGCCGTGCGGCCTAACCACACGGGTGTAACGGATGCCGCATATCGGGAGTGGACAAAAACTACTCCACGGAGTTAGCTCTCAGCATGCCACTATGTGTTGAGAAACGGATGTCCGAGAGCTTAATGATATCAATCCGTTATAACACATAAAATCGCACTTACCGTCGCAAAAGGAATATATCGTATCGAATAGATATCCTAAAAAAGTTCCAAATGCTGACACTTCCTGGTCGCCGACCAGCACGAGTTAGGCTTTAACTTCCAGTTTCGACATACCGTTGCGATAACTGCAATTTTGCGATATCGGCACTAAGATCCAAATAACAACGTACAGTAGCGGAACTCGGTCCGGGGATTATCAGCGCGGGGTTTCCTCCTTACCTGTTCCTGGCGGCTGTGGGCGCCGGGAAGTGACGTAAGCCAGTGCGTAGACGCCGGCCGAGGCGGTCAGGCTTGTGATCAGCGCTGCCATGGTTACCTCGATAGTGCCATTCTGGATGTCGGCCGCTCGCGTCCCGTCGTTGCTGATGGTCAAGTATGACGGTGCCAAAGCTGGCGCGGTTCCCTCGAGTTCTGCTGCGGCAGGAGAGACCGGCATGATCGTGTTCCAGGCGATCAGTTCGCCGAACTTGGCATAACCTGCACCCGCGGCGCAGTCCTCCGGCAGGCCGGCCGTCAGCAGCCAGCGGACCGGAGATGAACGTGCAGGTCTATGACGTCGGCGGCGGGGTGACCGTGATCATGGCGGACGCGATGGTTTCGTGGCAGTCGCCGCGGCCGACTGCCGAGGTGATCCCGGCCTCGGTCACCACGGTGACGATCGCGGCGTCCGCGTCGCGGCGGGCGGCCCGGCGGTCGCGGACGGGCGTCCGACTGGGCCACGACGAGGCACTGGTTCCGTCGGAAGGGCCCCTTCGGGGGCTCGTTAAGCGAGCCAGACCCATCCGGCGATCAGCGTCCTCGACCGCCGTGCCATCGGCATCGTGCTGGTCATAGACTCGAATAGTAATCTTCACCGGCGAAAGCTACCGCCCTGGCCGCTTACCGGCGCGGCTCGAGCACACTGCTAGCCGTTCGGTGCCGACAAGCGCAGGTGGTTGCCCGCTGACGCGAGAGCCGGCCATCCGCTTGAGGACGTCGGTCGGGGGACCGTCTAGCGGAGGTGGACACCGTCAGCACCCCAGCCCAGTGGGCTGCCCGGGGCGGGACGCCACGATAATGGTGCAATCCGGGTCAGCTGCGGGAGGGGGATCGCGGACTATGACCGACCGCCAGATATTCACGTCCCGGCTGATGGGCCGTCCGCTGCTGGACAGCGAGGGCATGACCATCGGCCGGATCCGTGATGTCGTGATCCTGCCCGCCGGGACCGAACCGCCTCGCGCGCTTGGGCTGGTCGTGACGTTGCAGCGGCGCCACATCTTCGTCAACCTGGGCCGGATCGCGGAGATCTCCATTGACGGCGCACACATGCGGGGCGGAACCGTCGACCTGCGCCGTTTCATCCGGCGGACCGGGGAGATCCTGACGTCCGACCTGTACGGCCGGGCGACCAAGGAAGGCGTCGTCGCCGACGTCGCGATCGTTCCCTACGAACAGCAGCGAGTGGGCTGGGAGGTCTCCTCGTTCGCCGTGGCGCAGGGCCGGGGCCTGCGGCACCGGGGCACCACGATCGTGCCGTGGGATTCCGATCCCGAGCTCTTCCACGCGGGTCCGCTGGGCGAGCAACTCGTCAGCCTGCGCAAGATGCGGCCGGCCGACCTCGCCGCCGCCGTGGAGGGAATGTCGCCGACTAGGCGGGGCCAGGTCGCGGCCGCCCTGGATGACGAAGAACTAGCCGACCTGCTCGAGGAGATGTCGGAACAGGACCAGATCCGGCTGCTGGCCGGCCTCGAGCTTGAGCGCAGCGCCGATGTGGTGGAGGAGATGCAGCCCGACGACGCTGCCGACCTGCTCGCCGAGATGCCGCCCGAGCAGCGCGAACGGCTGCTGGCCGCGATGGAAGCAGTCCAGGCGGCCGACCTGAGACGGCTCCTGCTCTACGATGCGACGACGGCCGGCGGCCGGCGGCCTCGCAGCCCCTTATCGTCACCCCGGACATGCCGGTCGCGGCGGTGCTGGCCCAGATCAGAGACCCTGAGATGCCGGTTACCTCGGCCGCGCAGGTGTTCGTCTGCGAGCCGCCCGTGATGACGCCGACCGGTCGCTTCCTCGGCAGCGTGGGGTTCCAGCGACTGCTGCGCCAACCGCCCGCGGCCGAAGTCGGTGAGTGCGTCGAGGCGAGCGTTTTCGTCCGGCCCGATCTGCCCGAGCGCGAACTGGCGGCCCGGCTCGCCGCTTACAACCTCATCAGCGTCGCGGTCTGCGACGAGGGCGGCCGTCTGCTTGGCGCGGTCACCGTGGACGATGTACTTGACCACCTGCTGCCGGTGGGCTGGCGAAGGACGGGAGAGTGATGTCGCGGTTTTCCTCCCGCCGTCTCAGCGAGCGAATCGACCTGTCCGTTCCGCGCGGCGCATCACCGCGGATGGGCGCCCGATACGACGCCGACGCCTTCGGGCGGATATCAGAGGCGGTCGCCCGTTTCCTCGGCACCGGCCGGTTCCTGGTGGGCCAGACGGGGCTCGTCATCGGCTGGATCGTGCTGAACACCATCGGCTTGGTCAACCACTGGGACCCGTATCCGTTCATCCTGCTCAACCTGGCCTTCTCGACCCAGGCCGCCTACGCCGCGCCGCTGATCCTGCTCGCCCAGAACCGGCAGGACGACCGGGACCGGGCCAACATCGAGCGCGACCGGGAGGTAGCGGCCCGGACCCAGGCCGATACCGAGTTCCTCGCCCGTGAGCTGGCCTCTGTCCGCCTAGCGCTGGCTGATGTGGTGACCACCCAGGACCTCGAGGACTCCCTGTCCCGGCTGGCCAAGCTCATCGCCGACCAGCCGTTCCCAGCCGCGCACGATCCGCTCGCTTTGCCCGACGCTTAGTGACCGCGCGGCCATCCGCGCGTCGGCTCAGGAGCTGAGCAGCCCCTCGCCAGCCGACCGGGACACGATTTCATGAAATAAGTGTTACATCATGTATACGGCGGTCTAGCTGGACTTTAAGATTCTTATTGTCCTATATATTGGACATGAGCAGTTGCTGACGCGGGGTGGGACATGGGGCTCGTTGCGGGACTTCAGACGGGAGATCCCCGCGAGATCGGACCTTACCGGACGCTAGGGCGGCTGGGCTCCGGCGGCATGGGACACGTGTTCCTCGGCATGTCGGCAGGCGGCCGCCCGATCGCCGTCAAGGTCATCCGCGAGGAACTCGCCGACGATCCTCAGTTCCGGACCAGGTTCCGGCAAGAGGTCGCCGCGGCCCGCAAGGTGAGCGGGCTCTTCACCGCCTTCGTGGTCGACGCCGATCTGGACGGCCCGATGCCGTGGCTGGCCACGGCCTATGTCGCCGGGCCTTCGCTGTTCGAGGCGGTGCAGGAGCACGGACCGCTGGATGCGCGGACGCTGCTGGCCCTGGCGGCGGGTCTGGCCGAGAGCCTGAGCGCCATCCATGCCGCGGACGTCGTGCACCGGGACCTGAAGCCCTCTAATGTCCTGCTGGCCGAGGATGGCCCGCGGGTCATCGACTTCGGGATTTCCGGGGCGGCTGAGGCCAGTGCGCAGACCGGTGCGAACGTGGTGATCGGCTCGCCCGGGTTCATGTCCCCTGAGCAGGTTCTCGGCCATGACATCGGACCGCCGAGTGACATGTTCAGCCTGGGCGCGGTCCTCGCTTTCGCGGGGAGCGGCCAGGGTCCGTTCGGGTCCGGATCGAACGCGGCACTGATCTACCGGCTGGTTAATCACCCGGCTAGCCTCGGTCAGCTGCCGGCTGAGATCCGGCCGCTGGTCGGGCGCTGCCTGGCCAAGCATCCCAGTGACCGGCCCACCGCTCGTGAGCTGCTGGCGGAGGTGGGCGCGATTCAGCCCGCGCGGGGCTGGCTGTCTGAATCGATCATCTACGGGTCGACGGGCGATCACCCCGCCGCTGAGCTCCTTGACTCTGAGCTCCTTGACTCTGAGCTCCTTGACTCTGAGCTCCTTGACTCTGAGCTCCTTGACTCTGCCGCGGCGGGGGGCGCTGTCCCGTTCGCCGGGCTTGCCTCCGCTCAGCCCGAGGCGGGCCAGGCGGCCCGGCGCGTGCACCGCCGCCTGTCCCGGCCGGTGGCGTCGGTCTGCATCACCGGTGGCCTCGTCGCCGCTTCGGCCGCCGCCGTCTTCGTCTTGACCGGTGCCGTGCCCCGGCCGCCGATCCCGCAGGCCCAGTCGCAGGCCGAAGGGTCGCAAACCACGCCCGCCTCGGCGTCACACGTATCGGTGACCCCGCGCCCGCTGTCATCCGCCCGCCCAGCCGGCCCGGCCCCGAACGCGTACCTGACTCCGGCACTGTCGGAGTTCCTGACCCCGTCGCCGCCCGCGACTGTGTTGCCGGCCAAGTCTCCCGGGCCGGCCAAGTCTCCCGCGCCGGCCAAGTCGGCCGCGCCGGCCAAGTCGGCCGCTCCGTCATCGTCCCCGTCCACCTCGCGCTCCCCGACGCCGTCGCCGTCTCCGTCCGCGTCGGGGAGTACGTCGCCGTCTCCGTCGCCTACTCCTTCTGACACCGGGAGCGCGTCACCGTCTCCCTCGCCGTCTGACAGCTCCTCTACGTCACCGTCGGCTCCTTCTGACACCGGGAGCGCGTCCCCCACTGACTCCGCCTCGGTGACCGCCAGCCCGTCATCGTCCTGACGACCGCCCGCCTTCTCCAAGCCGACGCGGGGAAAATCCGCGGCCGTAACCTGCCAGCCGTGCTCGGCCAGCCAGACCGTGTTGGCGCCGTGCCCCGCGGCCAGGTCGAGGGCCCGGCCGGGCGGTAGCCCGCCCAGCTCAGCCGCGACGAACTGGCTCGGCGGCAGCGCGGGATCACACTCGATGCCCGGGTGCCGTCGCGAGGGAAATCTACCGCTTGAAAAATAGATATCACTATGATAGACATGAGGTATCAGGCTCGCTGACCCGAGGAGAAGACCATGAAGACGCAGGCCGCGGTCGAGATCGCACATCTCCGCAAGACCTACGGAGATGTCGTTGCGGTCAACGACCTGTCGCTCTCGATCGCTCTGGCGAGATCTTCGGCATCCTCGGGCCGAACGGCGCGGGCAAGACCACCACGGCCGAGTGCGTGCTTGGCCTCCGGTCGCCGGATGCCGGATCGATCCGCGTGCTTGGCCTGGATCCAGGCCGGGACCGCGAGGATCTGCACCTGGTGGTGGGCGCGCAGCTACAGCAGAGCGCGCTGCCGGGCAAGCTCAGGGTCGGGGAGATCCTCGAGGAGTACCAGTCCTTCTACCGGGAGCCGGCCGACGTCGGGGAGCTGGTCGAGGGCCTCGGCCTGGCGGGAAAGGTCAAGGACTACTACCGGTCCCTGTCCGGCGGCCAGCGGCAGCGGCTGTCCATCGTGCTGGCCCTCATCGGCCGGCCGAAGGTCGCCGTGCTCGACGAGATGACGTCGGGACTCGATCCGCAGGCCCGGCGGGACACCTGGAACCTCATCGAGGGCGTGCGCGACCGCGGGGTGACGATCCTCCTGGTGACGCACTTCATGGAAGAAGCCGAGCGGCTATGCGACCGGGTGGCCCTCCTCGACGCCGGGCACCTCACCGCGCTCGACAGCCCGGCCGGACTGGCCGCGCGGGCCCGGGGCGGGAAGACCGTCCGGTTCGTGCCGTCGGCTCCCTTCGACGACCACCTGCTGACCGGTCTTCCCGAGATACGCACGGTCAAGCGCAGCGGCTCGCACGTCATCGTCAACGGAACCGGAGAGCTGGTCAACGCGGTGATCCTCACCCTGGCCGCGGCGGGCGTGACCGCCCATGAGGTGGAGGTCGATTCCTCCACCCTGGAAGACGCCTTCGTGAAGCTCACCGGACGGCACCTGCGCGAGGAAGGAATCCCGGCATGAACTCGCACACCATGGCGCGACCGAAGGCACCGCTCTCGAAGACGCTGCTCTCGAAAGCACTGCTGCCGGAAAGGACGCCCCGCGCCGCGTTCGGCCAGATCGTCAGGAACGAGGCGAGGCTGGCCTGGAGACTGCCGGCCGGCCTGATCTTCGGCGTCGCGGTTCCGCTGCTGCTGCTTGTCATCTTCGGCGAGCTGCCCAGCTTCCATCAGCCCCAGGCCAGCCTGGGCGGTCTCGCCCTGTTCTCCGTCTACGTCCCGATCATCATTGCCTTCGTGATCGCGATTCTCGGGCTCATCGCCCTACCTGCCCCGCTTGTCTCTTACCGTGACCAGGGCATCCTGCGCCGGCTCGGGACCACGCCTGTGCCCCCGTCCTGGGTGCTGGCCGCCCAGCTCGTCGTCCAGTTCTGCATCGCCATGACCTCGCTGCTCATCGTCATCATCGTGAGCATCGCGGCGTTCGGGCTCGGCGTCCCGAGAAACCCCGGCGCCCTAGCGCTGGCGATCGCGGGTTCGATCGCCGCGCTGTTCGCCATCGGGTTGTCGATCGCGGCGGCCGCCCGGAGCGGGACCGCTGCCCGCGCCATCGGGGCCGGCGTGTTCTACCCGCTGCTATTCTTCGCCGGCATGTGGCTGCCCCAGCCGCTCATGCCGGGCGTGCTCCAGGGCATCAGCAAGTTCACCCGCTCGGAGCGTCGGTGACGGCGATTCAGGACTCCATGCAGGGCCAGTTCCCGCCCGCGTTGCCGCTGCTTGTGCTGGCCGGGTACGCGCTGGTCTTCGGCTTCGTGGCCAAGCGCATCTTCCGCTGGGAATAGAGCATCAGTTCCGCCGACTAGGAGGCATCATGAGCACATTGTTGTCAGCCGCTTCAGACCTGCAACTTCCGGCCCCGCCGGTGATCGAGCGCAAGGCATGGTCGGTGTCCGGCGTGCGGGTCCTGGTGCTGAGCATCGTGGTCCTGCTCGCGGGCATCGGGCTGCTGATCGCGGGCATCGTTCTTCGCCACGGCTCAGGTCCGGACACCATGATCGTGGTCGCCGTGCTACTGATCATCGCGAGCCAGGTCGGGATGCGGGGCCTGACGCCAGTGGTCGCCGGGGAGGCGCGGGTGGTTCAGCTTTTCGGCCGGTACCACGGCACCATCCGCGACCCGGGCCTGCACTGGGTGAATCCGATCGCCGAGCGGCGCAGGGTTTCTACCCGGATCAGGAACCTCGAGACGGCGATGCTCAAGGTCAACGACGCCGACGGCAACCCGCTTGAGATCGCCGCCGTCGTAGTCTGGCTGGTACAGGACACCGCCAAGGCCATCTACGCCGTCAACGACTTCGAGGAGTTCGTCGCCATCCAGTCAGAGACCGCCGTCAGGCACATTGCCTCCAGCTACGCCTACGAGGTTCCGGACAGCGACCGGCTGTCGCTGCGGGCCAACGCGGACGAGATCACGGCGCGGCTGTCGGAGGAGATCGTGGCGCGGGTGGTGTCGGCCGGCGTGCACATCGTCGAGTCGCGGCTCACCCGGCTCTCCTACGCGGCCGAGATCGCGCAGGCGATGCTGCGCCGGCAGGCGGCGTCGGCGGTGGTCGGCGCCAGGCTGCGGATCGTCGAGGGCGCGGTCGGCATGGTCAAGCTGGCACTGACTCAGCTCGAGGAGCAGGGAGTGGTCGAGTTGGACGAGGAGCGCAAGGCGGCGATGGTGTCCAATCTGCTCGTCGTGCTATGCAGCGAGCAGGCCACCCAGCAGGTCGTCAACACCGGCTCGCTCTACCAGTGACGGAACGAAAAGGTATTCTGCTGCGCCTGGATCCGGCCGTGCACGACGCCCTCGCCCGGTGGGCCGGTGACGAACTGCGCAGCACGAACGCCCAGATCGAGTTCGTGCTGCGCCGGGCGCTGGCCGAGGCCGGGCGACTGCCGGGCAACGCGAGCAAGATGCGCGGGCGCGGGCGGCCGCCGGCCCGCGAGGCCCGCGAGGCCCGCGAGGCTTCACCTGGCGGCGATTCCGGCCCCTTGACTGATCCGGAGGTCGGCTGAACTCCGCAGCCGCTCGCCGGCCAGGTCCGCGAACCCCGGATCGATTTCCGCGGCGAAAGCCCGGCGGCCAAGCTCCACGGCCGCGACGGACGCGGAGCACAGGCCGCCGAACGGTTCCCACACCACCTCACCGGGCCCGGTCACGGCCGTGATCAGGCGGGCCATGAACTCAAGCGGTTTCTGGTTCAGGTGCGCCGAGCTGGCCGCGGTCGGGTTGTACACCCGGGGCGCCGGCCGCCGCAGGGTGCCCTTGAGCCGTTCGGAGTCCTGCAGCGGCCGCCGCGACCACACGTTGGTCAGCCCGTGTGCGTGCCGCCATCGGTACCGCAGCGCGTCCCATTCGCTCGCCGTAACGGGGTGCTCGCCGTCGAGTGAGTAATAAGGCCAGCTGGACGGCTGGCCGTGGGTGTTCGCGTACACGGCGAGGCGCTCGGTCATCGCGCCGGGCGGCCAGTACCAGAGCCAGTCCCTGGTCAGGTACTTGCGGGTGGCCGCGTTCTTCACCCCGCAGGCCTCGTTGGCCCGCTGCAGCGCCAGTCCGGACCTGGTCCACTCGTGCCTGACCCACTGCTTGACCGGCATCGGGCCGCCGGGCCCGGTCGCGGTGAACGCGCGCTGATAGAACGCGCACACCTCGGTCACGACCGGGAACTGCCTGATGGTGCGGCCGTTCACGTTGCCCGCGAGGTGGGCCAGGCCCTTGTCCCAGACGATCAGCTGAACGTACTCCCAGCCGTGCTCGGCGAGGACCGGATGCACGCTGGCCCAGCCGATCTCGGTGTTCCAGAACCACAATGTGCTGGCCGGGCCCGCCGCCGCCGACCAGGACATGATGTGCGGGCGGTACCAGTCAGGCAGGCAGCACGACCCGATGGTGTCGCCGTGGAATCCGCGCAAGCCGTAGGCCCCGTCGCTGATGATGGTGGCGGGTGCGGGCCAGGTCGGGTAGGCGTCGAGCACATCCCCGCGAAATAGCTCAAACCCTCCCATGGGCTAGCACTCTATGACGTTGACGGCTAGGCCGCCACGGGAAGTCTCCTTGTACTTGTCCATCATGTCGAGGCCAGTGCTGCGCATGGTGGCGATGGCTTTGTCGAGTGAGACGAAATGACGCCCGTCCCCGCGCAGGGCTATCCGGGCCGCGTTGATCGCGGTCATCGACGCGACGGCGTTCCGCTCGATGCAGGGCACCTGGACCAGGCCGCCGATCGGGTCGCAGGTCAGCCCGAGGTTGTGCTCGATGCCGATCTCGGCGGCGTTCTCCACCTGCTCAGGCGTTCCGCCGAGCAGCTCGGCCAGCGCGCCCGCCGCCATCGAGCAGGCCGACCCCACCTCGCCCTGGCAGCCGACCTCGGCACCGGAGATGGAGGCGTTCTCCTTGAACAGGGCGCCGATGGCCCCGGCCGTCAGCAGGAACCGTGTCACGCCTTCGACCGATGCGCCGGGAACGAACCGGTCATAGTAGTGCAGCACGGCGGGGATGATCCCGGCGGCGCCGTTGGTCGGCGCGGTGACGACCCGGCCGCCTGCCGCGTTCTCCTCGTTGACCGCGAGCGCGTACAGCGTCACCCAGTCCATCGCCCGCAGCGGGTCATGATCGTCACGTTCGCTGGTGAGCTGGCGGAACAGGCGCGGCGCACGGCGCTGCACCTGCAGGCCGCCGGGAAGCATCCCGTCGGTGCGGCAACCGCGTTCGACACAGGCCCGCATTACCTGCCACAGGTCACCGAGGCCGGTGCGCACCTGCGCCGCCGTCTTACCCAGCGCCTTCTCGTTCTCGGTCATGATGCCGGAGATGGGCAGCCCGCTGCTCCTGGTGAGCGCGAGCAGCTCGGTCGCGGTCGTGAACGGAAAAGGCAGCGCAGCCAGGCCCGTCCCGGCCGGTGACGATCCGGTCCCGGCCTCGTCGGTGACGAAACCGCCGCCGACCGAGTAGTAGGCGCGCTCCCTGAGCACCGCTCCGGTGTCGTCGTAGGCGGTGAAGCGCATGCCGTTCGGGTGGTAGCCGAGCTTCTTCCTGCGGTTGAACTCCAGGTGCTCGGCCTTGGTGAAGCGGATCTCGTGCTCGCCGAGCAGCCGCAGGCTGCCCCGCCGGGCGATGGCCTCGAGCCGGGCCGGTATCGCGTCCACGTCGACGCTGGCCGGCTCCTCGCCTTCGAGGCCGAGCAGGATCGCCTTGTCGCTGCCGTGCCCCGGGCCGGTCAGGCCGAGCGAGCCATACAACGCCACCCGCACCGTCGCCACCTGGGCCAGAAGACCGTCGTCGCGCAGCCCGCAGGCGAACATCCTGGCCGCCTTCATCGGCCCGACCGTATGCGAGCTAGAGGGCCCGATGCCCACCGTAAACAGCTCAAAAACGCTGATCGTCATGTGTCCTCCACCGCAAGGGGTATCTCAGCGGGGGAGGTCGATGTGCCATCGGTCCCCCTCTTTGGGGCTCAAAGTGCCATCGGCCCCCTTGGGACGGGCCTCAGGGGGCCCGCTAGTCGCCGAGCTCGCGGCGGCGGCGGTGGACGAACTCGTCGAGCTCGGCGCGGATGGCGTCGTCGACGGGCGGCGGCGAGAAGTCGTCCAGCTTCTTCCGCCAGATGTCCCCGGCCCGGGCGGCGGTGTCCTTGCCGCCCAGCTTCAGCCAGCGCTCGAAGTTGGCGGTGGAGGACAGCAGCGGGCGGTAGAAGCACTCCCGGAACCGCTCCATGGTGTGCTCGGCGCCGAGGAAGTGCCCGCCGTGCCCCACCTCTTCGTGCGCGCCGAACGCCAGCGAAGCCTCGGTGATCTCGAGCGGGGTGAATTCCACCCGCAGCTCGCGCAGCAGCTCGATGTCGATGATGAACTTCTCGTAGCAGCTGACCAGGCCGCCTTCCAGCCAGCCGGCCGCGTGCATGACGAAGTTGGTGCCGGCCAGGAACGTCGGCAGCAGGGTCATCAGCGCCTCGTAGGCGGACTGCGCGTCCGCGGTCTGGCTGGAGTTCAGCCCGCCGCCGGTGCGGAACGGGAGCCCGTAGTACCGGGCCAGCTGCCCGGTGCACAGCAGGCCGATGGCCGATTCCGGGGTCCCGAACGAGGGGGACCCGGACTGCATGTCGATGTTGGACAGGAACGACCCGAAGATCACCGGGCAGCCGGGCCTTATCAGCTGGGCCAGCGCGATGCCGCTCAGTGCCTCGGCCAGCTGCTGGACGAGCGCGGCCGGGATCGTCACCGGCGACATCGCCCCCATCAGCAGGAACGGCGTCAGCACCACCGGCTGGGCCGCGGCGCAGTACTCGAACTGGGCGTCCAGCATCCGGTCGTCCCAGCGCAGCGGCGAGTTGCAGTTGATCAGCGAGATCGTGGCCGGGGTCTGCTCGATCGCGGCCCGGCCGCCGAACAAGATCTCGGTCATCTTGATCGTGTCGGCGGCGTTCGGCCCGGAGACCACGTTGCCCATGTAGATCTTGTCGGTCAGCGTCTGCAGGGCGTAGATCATGTCCAGGTGCCTGGAGTCCAGCGGGGCGTCGTTCGGCTCGCAGATGACGCCGCCGGCCGAGTCGAGCTCGTCGTAGGACTGGGACAACATGGCCAGCTGGCGGAAGTCGTTCATGGTGGCGTCCCGGCGCACGTCGCCCTCGCGCACGAACGGGCAGCCGTACACCGAGCTGAACACCATGTGGTCGCCGCCGATGTGCACGTTGCGGGCCGGGTTCCTGGCCTGCACGTCGAATTCGCGGGGCGCCTTGGCCACCTGCTCCAGGACGAACTCCGGGTCGAGCTTGACCACGTCGCCGTCCACCCGCTGGCCCGCCTGGGCGAACAGCGCGACGGCCTCGGGCTTGGCGAACTGGACGCCGATCTCGGAGACGATCCGGCGCCAGCCGCGGTCGAGCACCGCGATCGAGTCGGCGGAGAGGATCTCATACCTCGGCATCGTGTTGACGAACATCGATTCTCACCGTGCCCTGACGTGTGTGTTCGCGGGTGAAACCACCAGCTTGACCGAATATTAGACCGGCCCTTACGATTCACATAGTAGAACTGGGTCCCACAAAGTGGAACCTTCACCGGTCGGGCCGGACAGGAAACGGAATTCCGATGAGCAACCAGAACGGCACCCAGGCTGTCGACCGGGCCGCTCGCTTGCTCGCCGAGGTCGTGCACTCAGCCGACCCCATGACGTTCACCGGACTGAGCGCCACCACCGGACTGGCCAAATCCACCACGTCCCGGCTGCTGCTCGCCCTGGAGCGCAACGGCCTGGTCCGGCGCGACGACCACGGCCGGTTCCTGCCCGGCCAGATGTTCGTGAGCTTCGCCTGGCGGGGCGGCGCCGCGGCAGGCCTGGTCGCGGTGGCCCAGCCGTTCCTCGATCGGCTGGGCCAGGCGACCGGCGAGACGATCAACCTCGGCGTGGCCAGCCACGGGCTGGTCGAGCAGATCGCCCAGGTCGACAGCACCTACCTGATCGGCGGCACCAACTGGGTCGGCATGTCCGTGCCGCTGTCCTGCTCGGCGCTGGGCAAGGTGCTGCTGGCTTACGGGACGGCTCAGCTGCCACCGGGCCCGCTCGAGCGGCGCACGGACAAGACGATCACCACCGAGGCGGCGCTGCGCGCCGACCTGGCGGCCGTGCGGGCCCGCGGTTATGCGGTCACCGACGAGGAACTCGAACCAGGCCTGGTCGCGGTGGCCGCGCCCGTCTACGGCTACGACGGCACGGTGGTCGCGGCGCTGTCGGTGTCGGCCCCGGCCAGCAGGATGACCAGGGACGAGCTGGCGGCCGCCGCGGCCCGCTGCGTCGAGGAGGCCGCGGGCCTGTCCGCGGTGCTCGGCTACCGGCAGCGGTCCGCCCGGCAGAACCGGAAGGCAGGTTAGCCATGAGGCGAGTGCGAGCGGGAGGCACAGCTTGACCAGTGAGGAACTGCTGAAGCAGCTGTACGACGACACGCTGGTCGGCAACAAGCCCGCGGTGCTCGAGCTCACCAACGCCGGGCTGGCCATGGGCCTGGGCCCGGAGCGGCTGCTGTACGAGGCGCTGATCCCGTCGCTGGAAGAGGTGGGCGCCCGGTTCGAGCGCGGCGACTTCTTCGTGCCGGAGATGCTGATCGCGGGCAAGGCGATGGCCGGCGCGCTGGAGATCCTGCGCCCGCTGCTGGCCGAGACCGGCGCCCAGACCATCGGCACGATCGTGATGGGCACGGTCAAGGGCGACGTGCACGACATCGGCAAGAACCTGGTCAACATCATGTTCGAAGGCGCCGGCTTCCAGGTCATCGACCTCGGCGTGCAGGTCGCGCCGGAGAAGTTCGTCGAGGCGATCAAGACGCACAAGCCGGACATCGTCGGGTTCTCCGCGTTCTTGACCACGACGATGCCGATGTTCAAGGCGAACATCAACGCGCTGCAGAAGTCCGGCCTGCGCGACCAGGTCATCGTCATGGTCGGCGGCGCCCCGGTCACCCAGGAGTACGCCGACGTGGTGGGGGCGGACGGCTACGCGTCCGACGCGTCCGCGGCCGTGGTCAGGGCCAAGGAACTGCTCGCGCAGCGCCGCGCCACCGTCAACGCCTGAGGAATCAAGGGGGAACCAGCCCGTGCACACCATCCTGTCCTCGGCGACCAAGACGGTGCGGATCGGCGACGACCAGCCGTTCGCGATCATCGGGGAGCGGATCAACCCGACCGGCCGGAAGATCTTCCAGCGGCAGCTGCGCGACGGTGACCTGTCCCGGCTCGAGATCGATGTCGCCGAGCAGGTGGCGGGCGGGGCCATGCTGCTCGACGTGAACATGGGCGCCCCGCTGGCCGACGAGGCCGCGCTGATGACCCAGGCCGTCACGCTGATCCAGCAGCTGACCGACCTGCCGCTGGTCATCGACTCCTCCATCATCGAGGTGCTGGACGCCGGGCTGGCCGCCTATCAGGGCAAGGCTCTTGTCAACTCGGTCACGGCCGAGGACGAGCGGCTGGACGCGATCTTGCCGCTGGTCAAGAAGTACGGTGCCGCGGTGATCGGGCTGCCGAACGACGAGGAGGAGATCCCGGAGGAACCGGCCAAGCGGGTCAAGCTGGCCCGCAAGCTGATCGGTATCGCCACCGAGAAGTACCAGATTCCGATCGAGGACATCGTCATCGACCCGCTGGCCATGCCGGTCGGCGCGGACACCATGCACCCGGCCAGGACGCTGGAGACGATCGCGTTGCTCAAGGCCGAGTTCGGGGTGAACATGACGCTAGGCGCCTCGAACGTGAGCTTCGGCATGCCGGAGCGGCACGCGATCGCCGCCGCGTTCCTGCCCATCGCGGCCAGCCACGGGCTGACCAGCGCCATCATGGACGCGCGCTCGCCGCAGATCGTCCGCGCGGTCAAGGCCGCCGACCTGGTGCTGAACCGCGACGAGTGGGGCGCCGCCTGGATCGCAGCGCACCGGGCCCAGCAGGCACGAGAAAAAGCGCAAGCAGCGGCGCCAGCGCAGCCGGGGGGCACGTGAGCGTGGCCGATGAGGTGACACCCGGGGCCGTTCGGATCAATCTTGTCTTCAATGACCGTCCGGTCAGGGTTCCGGCCGGAGTGACGCTGTTCGACGCGGCCAGCTGGAACGGCATCGCGATCGACTCCACCTGCGGCGGCCACGGCACCTGCAAGAAGTGCCGGATCAAGATCGCCGATGCACCGCCCGCGCCGACCAGCCTGGATATCAGGGCCTACACCGCCGCCGAGATCAACGACGGCTGGCGGCTGGCCTGCCGTACCCTGGCCACGCGCGATACCCAGGTGGAGGTGCCGCCGCTGACCACCCGGCCGAAGGCCGCCACCGTGGGGGTCGGCCGGCAGGTCATCTTGCGTCCGGCGGTGCAGAAGCGGTACCTGGAGCTGGCCGAGCCTGACCTGGCCGACCAGGCCAGCGACGTCGAACGGGTGCTGGCCCAGCTCGAGGACCTGGAACCCCGGGCCGAGCTGGCCGTCCTGAAGACGCTGGGCCGGACGCTGCGGGAGGCGGACTACAAGGTCACCGCGGTGGTGGTCGACGACGTGCTGATCGCGGTCGAGCCCGGCGACACCACCGGGCGCCGGTTCGGCATCGCCTTCGACCTCGGTACCACCACGGTGGTGGCCACCCTGCTCGACCTGTCCACCGGCACCCCGGTGGCGGTGGAGTCCATGCTGAACAAGCAGCAGCCGTTCGGCGCCGACGTGATCACCAGGATCAGCGCCACCATGATGGACCCCGGCGCGCTGGACAAGCTGCAGCAGCTCGCGGCCGAAACCCTCGGCGAGCTGACCCGGGCGGTCTGCGCGCAGGGCGGCGTCCGGGCCGACGAGGTGTACGAGGTCGCGGTGGCCGGCAACGCCACCATGACCCACATCGTGCTCGGCATCGACCCCGAGCCGCTCGGCATGGCGCCGTTCATCATGGCCGCCCGGCTGTGGCCCGAGGTGCTCGCGGCCGACGTGGGCCTGGCCGCCGCGGTGCACCCGCGGGCCCGGGCGGTGGTGTTCCCCTCGTTCGGCGCGTACGTGGGCGGTGACATCACGGCGGGCCTGATGGCCAGCGGGATGGACCGGGACGCCCGGGTGCGGCTGTTCATCGACATCGGCACCAACTGCGAGATCGTGCTGGGCAACCGGGACTGGCTGCTGGCCACGGCCGCGCCGGCCGGCCCGGCGTTCGAGGGCGCCGCGATCAGGTGCGGGATGCGCGCCGCCGACGGGGCCATCGAGGTCGTCACGATCACGGCGGACGAGGTGAGCCTGAAGGTAATCGGCGACGCCGAACCTCAGGGGCTGTGCGGCTCCGGCCTGGTCGACGCGGTCACCGGCCTGGTCAGGACCGGCCTGCTCGACGACTCCGGCCGGTTCATCTCCGAAGAGGACGCGCAGGTCAAAGCCCCGGGCATCGCGGGCCGGCTGACCACGGTCGGCCAGGAACGGGTGTTCGTGCTGCACTGGCGGGGTTCTGGCGCGCAGGACAGCATCTACCTGTCCCAGCGCGACGTCCGCGAGCTGCAGTTCGCCAAGGCGGCGATCGCGACCGGCTGGCAGATCCTGCTCGAGGAGGCCGGGCTGACCCCCGCCGACGTCAAGCAGGTGCTGCTGGCCGGGTCGTTCGGCAGCTACCTGTCGGCGGCCAGCGCGATCAGGATCGGCCTGGTCCCCGAGGTGCCCGTGACCCGGGTGGTCGCGGCGGGCAACGTGGCGGGCGAGGGAGCGAAGATGGCGCTGCTCAGCCTGCGCGAGCGGGCCGGCGGCCTGGCGCTGCTCGAGGAGGTGAGGTATGTCGAGCTCTCCGATCGTGCCGACTTCAACGACCGCTTCATTGAGCAGCTTGCCTTTCCTGGGGGTTGAAAGGGGGGTCGCCCCCCCTGGCCAGCAGAGCCCTCAGCTTGACGTCATCGCCTGCGGGGCGCTGGCCGGGCCGGTCCGGGCGATCGTGGCCCGGCGCGGCTGGCCGGTGACCGTCCGGTCCCTGCCGGCGGTGCTGCACAACCGGCCGCAGAACATAACCCTGGCGGCCGAACGAGCCGTGGTATCAGCCCAGCGGGCAGGCCGGACGCCGGCCTTGGCCTACGCCGACTGCGGCACCTACGGCGCCCTGGACGAGCTGTGCGTCAGGTACGGCGTCCGCCGGCTACCCGGCCTGCACTGCTATGACGTGTTCGCGGGCGCGCCGCAGCTGGCGACGATGTTCGAGGCGGAGCCGGGTAGCTACGTGCTCACCGACTTCCTGCTGGCCGGCTTCGACCGCCTGGTGCTGGCCGAGCTTGGCCTGGACAGGTACCCGGAGCTGTGGGATGACTACTTCGGGCACTACCGGCGGCTGATCTGGCTGGCCCAGGAGCCTGCCGGGGCCGCCCAGGCGCTGGCGGCGCAGGCGGACCGGGTAGCGGCGATGTTCGGCCTGCCGCTGACCCGGGTCCAGACCGGGGTGAGCCGTCTTGAAGCGGCCCTGGCCGCGCTGGTCGAGGCAGCACCATGACTCACCTGGAGCGCACCCCATCCAGCAAACGACTACTGGCAGGTTGACCATGACAGATATTCCAGGCCGGGCTAGCGCCGTCATCATCGGCGCGGGCATCGTCGGCAACAGCCTCGTCCACCACCTGGCCCTGCTCGGCTGGCGCGACCTGGTCCTGGTGGACAAGGGGCCGATGCCGAACCCGGGTGGCTCCACCGGCCACGCCTCCAACTTCATCTTCCCGATCGAGTACTCCAAGATGATGTTCGAGCTGACCGAGGACAGCACCGCGCAGTACAAAGACCTCGGGGTGTTCACCCAAAGCGGCGGGATCGAGGTGGCCCGCACCCCGGAGCGGATGACCGAGCTGCGCAGGCGATGCAGCCAGGCCAAGGCGTGGGGCATCCCGGCCGAGCTCATCACGCCCGGTGAGGTGAGCAAGCTGGTGCCGTACCTGGACGAGTCGGTTATCTTGGGCGGCGCTCACTTCCCCACCGTGGGCGTGGTCGACTCGCTGCGGGCAGGCACGCTGATGCGGGAACAGGCCCAGGCCTCCGGCGCGCTCACCGTGCTGGCCGGCACCGAGGTCTACGGCATCACCGTGACCGGCGGTAAGGTCCGCGCGGTGACGACAAGCGCGGGTGAGATCGCCACGGACAATGTGGTCATCTGCTGCGGGGTCTGGTCGCCGCGGATCGCCCGGATGGCCGGGGCCAGGCTGGCGCTCACCCCGGCCGTGCACCAGATGATCAGCGTCGGCCCGATCGCGCTGTTCGCCGACACGCCGGGTGAGATCTCCTACCCGATCGTGCGGGACGTGGACACCAACATGTACGAGCGCCAGCACGGCGGCGACATGGAGGTCGGGTCGTACGCGCACCGCCCGATCATCGTCCCGCCGGACGAGATCCCGTCCATCGAGGAGTCGGTGCTCTCGCCGACCGAGATGCCGTTCACCTCCGACGACTTCGACCCGCAGCTGGAGCAGGCGCTCGAGCTGATGCCCGAGCTGCTCGGCGACGAGCGGGCCGGCATCAGGTACGCGATCAACGGCCTGATCTCGATGACCCCGGACGGCCACCCCATCCTCGGCGAGATGCCGGAGGCCAGGGGACTGTGGTCGGCCGCGGCCAGCTGGATCAAGGAAGGCCCCGGCTGCGGCCGCGCGGTCGCCGAGCTGATGTCCGGCCGGGTGCCCGCCGTCGACGTGCACGAGGCCGACGCGGCCAGGTTCTACCCGCACCAGCAGACCGCCGCGCACGTCCGGGGCCGGGCCCGGGAGGGCTTCAACAAGATGTACGGCATCGTGCACCCGGCCGAGCAGTGGGAATCAGGCCGGCCTAACCGGGTCAGCCCGGTGTACGAGCGGGAACGTGAGCTCGGCGCCGTGTTCTACGAGACGGCGGGCTGGGAGCGGCCGTTCTGGTACGCGGTCAACGAGAACCTGCTCGACCGGTACGCCGGACGGCTGATGGAGCGCCCGGCCGAATGGGAGTCCCGCTGGTGGTCGCCGGTCATCAACGCCGAGCACCTGGCCATGCGGGATGCCTGCGCGCTGGTCGACCTGTCCGCCTTCGCCATCTTCGAGATCTCCGGGCCCGCCGCGCTCGAGGCGGTGCAGACCCTGTCGGTCGCGCAGCTTGACGTGGCCATCGGGCGGGTGATCTACACCTCGTGGCTCGACGCCACCGGCGGGTTCCGGGCCGACCTGACCGTCATGCGGCTGGCCGAGGACCGGTTCCGGGTGGTGACCGGCGGCGCGACCGGGCGGTCCGACGCCAAGTGGATCAGCGACCACCTGCCGTCCGGCGCGTTCCTGGCCGACCTCACCTCGGCCGTCACGACGATCGGGCTGTGGGGCCCGCGGGCCAGGGACGTGCTGGCCGCGGTCACCGCCGATGACGTGTCGCACGCCGGGTTCGGGTTCGGCACCTGCCGCGAGATCGAGGTCGGCGGGATCGTGGTGCTCGCCTCGCGCATCTCCTACGTCGGCGAGCTCGGCTGGGAACTGCACGCGCCGGCCGAGCAGGGCGCCCGGCTGTGGGACACCGTCTGGCAGGCGGGCCGGCCGCACGGGCTCGTGCCGGCCGGCATCGGCGTGTACGGCACGACCGGGCGGCTGGAGAAGGGGTACCGCGCGTTCGGCGCCGAGCTCACCCCCGACTACACGCTGACCGAAGCGGGCATGGCCAGGCCCAAGGTCAAGCCGCAGCCGTTCGTCGGCAAGGACGCGTACCTGCGGCAGCGGGCCGAGCCGCCGTGCGCGGTGCTGTGCACGCTCACCGTGGACTCGCACGTAGCGGCCGACGGTTCTTTGCGCTACATGCTGGGCGGAGAGCCCATCTTGTCGCTGGCGGGCGAGCGCCTGGTCGACGCCAAGGGGCGGCCGTCGTACGTGACCAGCGCCGGCTCAGGCCCGTCGGTCGGCCGGCACCTGCTGATGGCCTACCTGCCGGCCGAGTTCGCCGTCGAGGGCAGCTCGCTGCGGGTGGAGTACATGGGCGAGCCGTACCCGGTCACGGTGGCGGTGGCCGGCGCCACCCCGCTGTTCGACCCCGCGAACTCCCGGATCAGGAGCTAGTTGTGCAGGTTCTTGTCTGCGTCAAGCGCGTCCCCACCGTGGGCGGCAAGATCGCGGTGACCCCGGACGGCCAGGACGTCGACAGCCGGATGTCCGGGTTCTCCATCAGCCCGCACGAGGAATGCGCGGTCGAGGAGGCGGTGCAGCTCACCGAGCGGATGGGCGGCACGGTGTCGGTGCTGACGCTGGGACCCGAGGCGGCGATCGAGCAGCTCCGCGGCGCGCTCGCGCTCGGCGCCGGGCGGGCGGTGCTGCTGGAAACCGACGGCCGCGAGTTCGGCCCGATCGCCACCGCGTCCGCCATCGCCGCCGAGGTCCGGGCGCACGGGTATGAGCTGGTGCTGCTCGGCCACGAGGCGGCTGACACCGGCGACTACCAGGTCGGCATCCGGCTGGCGCACGAGCTCGGCTGGCCGGTGGCCACCGGCATCAAGAACCTGTCCGTGACGGACGGCGGGCTGGTGGCCCGCCGGGAGTACCGCGGCGGGCAGGAGGCCTACGAGCTGCCGCTGCCCGCGGTGATCACGGTCAAGGAGGGCATCAACCTGCCGCGGTACCCGTCGCTGCCGGGGCGGCTGCGGGCCAAGCGCGCGGCGGTCGAGCGGTCCGCGCCGGCCTGGACCCCAAAGGGCGACGAGGGGCTGCGCAAGGAAACGCTCCGCGTACCCGCCACGGCCAGGCACCAAGCCGCCGTGCTCGGTACCGGCGCCGACGCGGTACCCGAACTGGTCCGCGTCCTTGACGAACTGGGGATCCTCTCATGACCGTGCTCTGCCTGGTCGAACTCGACGGCACCGATCTTGACGGCACCGAGCCCGCGGACGCCTCGCTGCGGGCGCTGACCCTGGCCCGGACCCTGGGTGACCCGGCTCTCGGTGCCGTGGTGTTCGGCGATTCAGGCGGCGTGCCCGCGGCCGCGCTCGCCGGTTACGGCGTCACCGACGTGTACGTGATCGAGCCCGCCGCCCTCGAGGGGTACGCGCCGCAGGCCTGGGGCCGGGTCTTGGCCGGGCTGGCGGCGGAGACCGGCGCGACCGCCGTGCTGGCGGCCGGCACCGACCGCGGCCACGAGGTGCTGGCGCACGTCGGTGCGATCACCGGGCTGCCGATGGCCGCGAACTGCACGGTGGTCACCCCCGACGGCGGGCGCACGCACCGGATCGTCAGGCACCGGTGGGCCGGGCTGCTGCTCGAAGACGCGGTGATGGAGGCGCCGGTCGCCCTGTTCACCGTGGCCACCGACGCGGTGGCCCCGGTGCCCGTGGGCGTTTCCGCGGAGACGCCGGCTGCTATCAAGGTGCACGTGCACAAGCCGGAGCTGGCCGAGGCGGACCTGGTGGTGCGGGCCGCCGAATCGGCCGGGCGGACCGGCGGCGTGTCGCTGGCCACCGCGCGGGTGGTGGTCGGCGGCGGCCGAGGCGTGGGCGGCCCGGACGGCTTCGCGCCGCTTGAGGAGCTGGCCGGGCTGCTCGGCGGGGTGGTCGGGGTGTCCCGGGTGGTCACCTCGGAGGGCTGGCGGCCGCACCGGCAGCAGGTGGGCCAGACCGGCACCAAGATCACCCCGGAGCTCTACCTGGCCTGCGGCATCAGCGGTGCCATCCAGCACATCGCGGGCTGCGCGGGCGCCAGGCACATCATCGCGATCAACACCGACCCGGGCGCCCCCATCTTGGCCCACGCCGACTACGCCATCATCGGCGACCTGCATCAGGTCATCCCGGCCCTGGTCGCCGCCCTCCGCGCCCGCTGACATTGAGCCCTATCGTCACCGATGCGGTCAAAAGATGAGCCCCTCAAGCCACTAGCGCACCACATGCCCCACGTATGCGCTAGAGCATTGCTATGGTTGTGGCAACCTACACAAAAGAATGTGTAGGTTGCCACAACCACACGTTTCGGGCGGGCGCGGGGCACCCCAGTCTTGGCCGCAGGCGGCCGTCACTTTACCGGAGCTGACCTGGTCTTATTCTTGCAATGGATCGATCTCCGCGAACTCAAACATATGCTGGCGAGTCTGTCCTGACGTCGGGACCATGTGACTGCTGCGCATGGTCGTCGCGAGGATGGGAAAGTGAGTGATGGTCGGAACGCGTGTTCAGCGGGAGGGAAAGAAACCTTTGGCGGCAACTGCCGTGTGGCCGGGTGACAGCTACCCACTAGGTGCCACCTATGACGGGGCCGGGACTAACTTCGGCCTGTTCTCCGAGGTGGCGGACCGGGTCGAGCTGTGCCTGTTCGACGAGGACGGTAAGGAAACCAAGGTCGACCTGCACGAGGTGGACGGGTTCGTCTGGCATGGGTACCTGCCCGGGGTCGGCCCGGGGCAACGCTACGGATACCGGGTGCACGGGCCTTACGATCCGGCGGCCGGGCAGCGCTGCAACCCGCACAAGCTGCTGCTCGACCCGTACGCGAAGGCGATCGAAGGCGGCGTCGACTGGGGCCAGCCGGTGTTCTCCTATCCGTTCGGGCACCCGGACCGGCGTAACAACAGCGATTCCGCGCCGCACGTGCCGCGCTCGGTGGTGGTGAACCCGTATTTCGACTGGAACCTGGACCGGCCGCCGCGGACGTCCTACCACGAGACGATCATCTACGAGGCGCACGTCCGCGGGCTGACCAAGGAACACCCGGTCATCCCGGACGAGCAGCGCGGCACCTACCTGGGCCTGGCGCACCCCGCGGTCATCTCGCACCTGCAGGGGCTGGGCGTCACGGCGGTGGAGTTGCTCCCCGTGCACCAGTTCGTCAACGACAGCCACCTCAAGGAGAAGGGGCTCGGCAACTACTGGGGCTACAACACCATCGGCTTTTTCGCCCCGCACAACGCCTACGCGTCCGGCGGCAGCCGCGGCCAGCAGGTGCAGGAGTTCAAGACCATGGTCCGGGCGCTGCACGCGGCCGGGATCGAGGTGATCCTCGACGTGGTCTACAACCACACCGCCGAGGGCAACCACATGGGACCGACACTGTCCTTCCGCGGCATCGACAACGCCGCCTACTACCGGCTGGTCGACGACGACCGGCGCTACTACATGGACACCACCGGCACCGGGAACAGCCTGCTGATGCGGCATCCGCACGTGCTCCAGATGATCATGGACTCGCTGCGGTACTGGGTGCTCGACATGCACGTGGACGGCTTCAGGTTCGACCTCGCCGCCACCTTGGCCCGTCAGTTCTACGAGGTGGACCGGCTGTCCGCGTTCTTCGACCTGGTCCAGCAGGACCCGGTGGTCTCCCAGGTCAAGCTGATCGCCGAGCCGTGGGATGTGGGCGACGGCGGCTACCAGGTCGGCAACTTCCCGCCGCTGTGGAGCGAGTGGAACGGGAAGTACCGGGACACGATCCGCGGCTTCTGGCGTGGCGAGCCGTCGACCGTCCCCGAGTTCGCCTCCCGGCTGACCGGCTCCAGTGACCTGTACCAGCAGGACAGCAGGCGCCCGGTGGCCTCGGTGAACTTCGTCACCTGCCACGACGGCTTCACCCTGGCCGACCTGGTCTCCTACAACCACAAGCACAACGACGCCAACGGCGAGGACGGCCGGGACGGCAGCGACGACAACCGGTCCTGGAACTGCGGGGCCGAAGGCCCGGCCGAAGACAAGGGCGTGCTCGCGCTGCGGGCCAGGCAAAAACGCAACTTCCTCACCACGCTGCTGCTATCGCAGGGCGTCCCGATGCTGCTCGCCGGCGATGAGATGGGCCGCAGCCAGGGGGGCAACAACAACGCCTACTGCCAGGACAACGAGATTTCCTGGATGGACTGGGCGGTCCGCGCCGAAGATGACCAGGCACTGCTGGACTACGTCCGCTTCCTCATCCGGCTGCGAGCCGAGCACGCGGTCTTCTGCCGCCGCCGGTTCTTTCGCGGCCAGGCGCTGCGCGGCGGCCGGAACCGGCTCGGCGATATCGCCTGGTTCACCCTGACCGGGGAGGAGATGACCGACGGCGACTGGGACGCGGGGTTCGCCAAGTCGCTGACGGTGTTCCTGAACGGCCGGGCCATCAGCGAGCCTGACCGGCGGGGCGAGAAGATCATCGACGATTCCTTCCTGCTGCTGTTCAACGCCAGCGAGAACGACCTTCAGTTCGTCATCCCGCCGCGCCGCTACGGCCCGCGCTGGTCCAAGATCCTGGACACGGCGTACCCGGTGGCGGAATTCGATGAGAGTCCGGTCAAGCCGGGAGACGTGATCAGCGTGCTGAACTACTCGCTGCAGTTGCTGCGCCGTGGCTGAGCCCTCCGGCGGACCCAGCGCTTCCCGGGTCCCCGTCTCCACCTACCGGCTGCAGCTGCACAGCGGGTTCGGCTTCGAGCAGGCGGCCGCCCAGGCCGACTACCTGGCCTCGCTCGGTGTCACGCACGTCTACCTGTCCCCGATCCTGCAGGCCAATCCGGGCTCGGCGCACGGATACGACGTGATCGACCATTCGCGTGTCTCCACCGACCTCGGCGGGGAAAACGCGTTCCGCGCGATGGTGGACACGTTCCGCCGGCACCGCCTCGGCGTGGTGGTCGACGTGGTGCCCAACCACATGGCCCGGCCGACCCCGGAATCACTCAACCAGCAGCTGTGGTCGGTGCTGTACCAGGGACGGAAATCGCCGTACGCGCACTGGTTCGACGTGGACTGGGACGCGCAGGACGGCAAGCTGCTGATGCCGATCCTGGCCGGGCCGATGGAGAAATGCCTGGACGACCTCATCATCGACACGGGCCTGCGGGACCCCGGTTATCCCGGGCACTCCGGGGCGGTGCTCCGCTACTTCGACCACGTGCTGCCGCTGCGGGACGGCGTCGCCGACCTGCCGCTCGGGGTGCTGCTGGCCCAGCAGCACTACCGGCTCACCGACTGGCACGACGCGGCGACCCAGCTGAACTGGCGGCGGTTCTTCGACATCGACACGCTCATCGCGGTCCGGGTCGAAGATCCCGACGTGTTCACCGCCACCCACCAGGTGCTGCTCCGCCTGGTCGACGAGGGGCTGATCGACGGACTGCGGGTAGACCACCCGGACGGGCTGGCCGACCCGGCGGGGTACCTGGACCGGCTGGCGTCGGCGACCGGCCACGCCTGGGTGGTGGTGGAGAAAATCCTGGCGCACCACGAGGAGCTGCCGGACTGGGCCTGCGCGGGCACCACGGGATACGACGCTCTCGGCCTGGTCGGCGGCTTGTTCGTGGATCCCGCCGGGGAGGAGCCGCTGACCCAGGAGTACGCCCGCTTCACCGGCAGCAGGCAGAGTTTCGCCGAGGTGGAGCGGGACGCCAAGCACTCCATCGCCGACAGCACCTTCACCGCCGAGCTGGCCCGGCTCACCCGGCTGTTCGCCCGCGCGGACTACCCGGCGCTGGCCGGGGTCAGCCCCGCTGACCTGCACGACACGCTGGTCGCGCTGCTGGCCGAGTTCGGCGTGTACCGGGCCTACGTAACCGCGGGCCAGCCGCCGCCCGAGGCGTCGGTGGCCGTGGTCAGGGCGGCCGTCTCGTCGGCTCGCGACCACCTGGAGGCGAGCCTGCATCCGGTCCTGGACGCCGTATCCGCGGCGGTGCTCGGCCTGGAGGGCACGGCCGCCGACCCGGCCCGGCAGGCGGCCAGGGACGAACTGGTCGTCCGCTTCGGCCAGACCACCGGCCCGGTGCTGGCCAAGGGGGTCGAGGACACCGCGTTCTACCGCTGGTCGCGGCTGGCCGCGCTGAACGAGGTCGGCGGCAACCCGGATGTTTTCGGTGTCAGCCCGGCCGAATTCCACGCTCAGGCCGGCCGCCTGGCGACCCGCTGGCCGGCTACCTTGACCACGTTGTCCACGCACGACACCAAGCGCCAGGAGGATGTCCGGGCCCGGCTGGCCGTGCTGGCCGAATGGCCGGCCGAATGGGCGCATCAGGTGGCCGAGTGGCACGGCCTGGCCCGGTGGCTGACCGACGGTGCCGCCGCGCAGGCTACCGAGCGGGCACCCGAGCCCGACCTGGAGTACCTGATGTGGCAGACCCTGGTCGGCGCGTGGCTGATCGGCAGCGAGCGGATGGGTGAGTACCTGGCGAAGGCGATGCACGAGGCCAAGACGCGAACGTCCTGGACGGTGCCGCGACCCGGGTACGAGTCAGCGGTGCTCGGGCTGGCCGAGGCGGTGACCAGCGACCCGGAGCTGACCGCCGCCGTGGCCGGCTTCGTGGCCAGGATCGCGCCGGACGCCCGGGTGAACTCCCTGGGCGCCAAGCTGGTGCAGCTCACCATGCCGGGGGTGGCCGACGTCTACCAGGGCTGTGAGCTCACCGGCCTGTCGCTGGTGGACCCGGACAACCGGCGCCCCGTGGACTACCAGCGGCGCAGGCGGCTGCTGGCCGCGCTGGCGGCCGGCCCGGACGCCGCGGTCGGGCTGGACGCGGAGAAGCTGCTTGTCACCTCCCGGGCGCTGCGGCTGCGACGGGACCACCCGGACTGGTTCGCCGGCCGCTACGTCCCGCTCGCCTGCGAGGGGCCGGCCGCCGGGCACGCGGTCGCCTTCAGCCGCGGCGAGTACGCGGTGACCGTGGTCACCCGGCTGCCCGCCGGGCTGCGGCGGCGCGGCGGCTGGGGGGACACCGTCCTGCCGCTCCCCGGCGTGCACTGGCGGGACGTGCTGACCGGGGTCAGGCACGCCGGGACCCGGCCGCCGCTGGACGAGCTGACCCGGCGGCTGCCGGTGGCGCTGCTCATCCCGGACCGGCTCTACGACACCGAGTACCGGGTCCACACCGAGGAGCCAGACCGGCTCGGCCACGGAAGCGGCCGGTGACCACGTTCAGCGTCTGGGCGCCGGCGGCGCACCGGGTCGAGGTCGAAGTGGCCGGGCAGCGCTACCCGATGAGCGCCGAAGACGCCGACTCAGGCTGGTGGAGCGCGGACGTGCCCGACGTGGTGGCCGGCATCGACTACGGATTCCGGCTTGACGGCGGCGAGATCCTGCCCGATCCCCGGTCGCTCAGGCAGCCGTTCGGGATCAACGGCCTGAGCCGCAGTTATGATCATTCCGCCTTCCGCTGGACGGACCGGAGCTGGCGTGGCGGCCCGCTGCACGGGTCGGTGATCTACGAGCTGCACATCGGCACGTTCACTGTGGAAGGCACGTTCGACGCGGCCATCGGCCGGCTGGATCACCTGCGCGCTCTCGGCGTGCACGCGGTGGAGCTGATGCCGGTGGCGGCGTTCCCCGGCGAGCACGGCTGGGGCTACGACGGCATCAACCTGTGGGCGGTGCACGAGACGTACGGCGGCCCGGACGGGCTGAAGCGGTTCGTGGACGCCTGTCACGCGCGCGGCCTGGCCGTCATGCTCGACGTGGTGTACAACCACGTGGGCATCGGCAACCGGCTCGGCGACTTCGGGCCGTACTTCACCGCGGTGCACCAGACGCCCTGGGGTCCCGCGGTGAACCTGGACCAGCCCGGCTCGGATGAGGTCCGGTCCTTCCTGATCGGCAACGCGCTGATGTGGCTGCGGGAGTACCACTTCGACGGGCTGCGGCTGGACGCGGTGCACGCGCTCGAGGACCACCGGGCCCAGCACTTCCTGGAGGAGATCGCCACCGAGGTGCAGGCGCTGGCGGCCCGGCTGAGCCGCGAGCTTGTGCTTGTGGCCGAGTCTGACACCAACGATCCCCGGCTGGTCACCTCCCGGGAGGCGGGCGGCTACGGGCTCACCGCGCAGTGGAGCGACGACTTTCACCACGCGGTGCACGCGGCCATCACCGGCGAACGGCAAGGCTACTACTGCGACTTCGGGTCGCTGGCCACGCTGGCCAAGACCTACACCAGGGTGTTCTTCCACGACGGCAGCTGGTCCGAGTTCCGCGGCCGGACGCACGGACGGCAGGTCGACGTGTTCCGCCTCCCGGCCCACCGGTTCCTCGGCTACCTGCAAAATCACGACCAGATCGGCAACCGGGCTACCGGTGACCGGATCGCGGTCACGCTCCCGGCCGACCTGGTCAAGGTCGCGGCCGGCCTGGTGCTGACCTCGCCCTACACCCCGATGCTGTTCATGGGCGAGGAGTGGGGCGCCGACACCCCGTGGCAGTACTTCACCGACCACATAGAGCCCTGGCTGGCGGAGGCGGTCGCCGAGGGACGCAAGGCCGAGTTCGACTCGCACGGCTGGGGCGAAGAAATCGACGTGCCCGACCCGCAGGACAAGCAGAGTTTCCTGCGCTCCAAGCTGGACTGGACCCAGCTGGACCGCGACCCGTACCTCGGCATCCTGGCCTGGTACCAGGAGCTGATCGCGCTGCGCCGGGCCCGGCCCGAGCTGACCGACCCGCGGCTGGAACGGGTGCGGACCGACTTCGACGAGGACGCGCGGTGGATCATGGTCAGCCGGGGGCGGCTGCGGATCGCGGCGAACCTCGGCAGCCAGCCGGCCCGGCTGCCGCTCGGCCAGCGCGGCACCGGGGTGCTGGCCGCGTCCCACCCGGGGGTGGCGATTCACCAGGGCACCGCGACCATCCCCCCGGCCGCCTTCGCCGTCATCGAGACCCGGGCCCCTCACCCCGAGTCGGCCTAACGTCGGCCGAGCGGCGGCTTAGCCGTTGCAGGTTTGGCTGGCCGCGGTGACCACCGTGGAGAAAACCCAGGGGTTCTGCGGGGCGGCGGCGCCCTGGAGTGACTTCGGCAGGCCGTTCGGGAACGCGAAGGACGCCTTGGACCAGAACCAGCGGGTGCCGGCCGGCGAGCAGACCTTGACCGGCTGGCTGAGCGTCACCACCGTGGCCACATCCGACACGACGCCGGCCGCGCAATTGGGATTGCAATCGTCGAGCTTATAGGTGCCCGTCCCGACCGCCTCGGTCGCCGACCACACGGACCACTTCATGGCGGAAAGAATCGCGGTGGAATCCCCGGAAATCGGGCAACCGGAAAGGCAGCCGGGCTCGTGCAGCGCGGTGGAGTTAATGTCCTGGCCCCTGAGCCAGGAAGGTGCTTGTGCCGGTCGCTGAAGCGGTCACGCTCGGTGCAACCGACGGGGCGGCCGGGGTCGCGGACACCGGAGTGCCCGCTGATCCCGCGGCAGCCGATCCCGCCGACGTGGGTGATCCCGCCGGTGTGCTGGCGGAACTCACCGCCGGGGCGCTACTCGATGACTGACAGGCCGACACAAGCACGGCGGTGCCGGCGAGCATGGCTCCGGCCACCACCCGCCGGGCTCTGCGCGAATTCGCGGTCAACATGAAATTCCCAACCCCTTTAGCTTCCATAGCGGCTCAGCGAGCCATGTCACCTCTACGACGTCCGTCGTGGCACGGTGGTTGGAACCAGCTGTGCGCGGGGGTTAAACCACGGGCCGTTCCGCATAAATATCACGGCCGGGACCTGTGACGGCGGTCAGCGGACCGAACGGACCCGGGTCATTGCCGCGGCGGCCGCGAGCGAGGCCAGGCCGGCCGAGGGGTAAGCCCGAACCCGCTTATTACCGGCTCATGACGTATAACACCGGGCTGAACCGGGACATCCGGGCCGTCCGTAGTCAGGGTTAGTGGCCAGTGCACGCGGCCGCCAGGAAGATCACCGCCGGCCGGTCATGAGTTCCCCATGATCGTCAGGTCAGTGGTCACCCGCCTTCGTTCCTGACGGCGGCCGCGGGCACCGGTCACGTAGCTAACGACGCGAACCCCGGGGTTACGGACGTGACGACAACCCTTCCTAAATACGACCTAGCGTGTTTAAGGTGTGCATATCAGTAACTGACGACGGTTGACGGTCCTGGCGGGAAGGAACGTCGTGACGTTAGCGTGGGACGGGCTGAGTGAGCTGGCCGGGTACCGGGTCACCGAAATCCCGCGGCGACCGGACACCGGGTCGGCGGAGGCGCCCCAGCAGCCGCCGAACGACGCTGGCCGGACCCAGCGGGCAGCCGCACTGGCCGCGGCGTATCACGCCGGGGCAGAGTCCACGAACAGTGACGCGGGCGCGCTGGCCATGGGCTGGATCAGGCACCGATCCGGCGGCCCGGTCCAGTTCCTGGTGGCCGGGGCGGGCCTGGTCGGCAGCGGCGCCGATCGGCTAGACCAGCGAGCGGACCACGATGTCTTCCTGACGCTCCCCGGCGGCGCGCGAGCCCGGCCGCTGCCGGCCGGCGCGCTGGCCGCGCTGATGGCTCAGTTGCCGTCGTGGCGCACCATCGGCGGGATCAGCGATGGGCTGCTGCCCGAGGCCGAGCGCCGTGCGGCCGGCCGGCCGCCACCCTCGATGGAGGAGTGCTTGCTGGCCGTGTGGCCGGGGCCGTTCGGCATGCTGCTTGTGGCCGAACCCCTGGGCGCGGCTCAGATCCTCCGGCTGGCGGACGAGATGGCTCACCTGGAGCGCATGTCCATAGGTAACTCTGACCGGTTTCCGGACCGGGCCATGGCCAACCGCCGGCTTCACCTGCGGCACGCGGAGCTGCGGAAAGGCACCTCAACCGGGCTGTGGCGGGTGCGGCTGCTCGCGGGTGGCAGCGATCCGGACGCGGCCGCCCGAGTGGCCGGGCTGGTATGTGCGTCGGCCGACCTAGCCGAACTCCCGTATGCGATCGCCCCGGTCAGCCAAGCCGCCCGCAGCCTGCCCGAACTCCTGCCCGACCCGGGTCAGGATCCGGGTCAGGATCCGGGTCAGGCCTCGGCGGGCGAGGACGCGGTCCTCAGCTATCCCTTTCATGCCAGCACCGAACTGATCGCCACGCTGTCCAGGCCGCCCGAGCGCGAGGTCCCTGGGATCCGGCTGGCGCTGCGGCCGGATTTCGACGTCACCCAGGAGATCGAGGCCGGCCGCGAGACGATCACAGCGGGCGAGATCCTGGACTCCGGCCAGCGGCCGGCCGGTCCGCTCGTGCTGCCGCTCGACTCGCTGAACCGGCACGTGTTCGTCTGCGGCGCCACTGGTTCCGGGAAGTCGCAAACGGTGCGGAACCTGCTCGAGAACGCCACCCGCGCGGGGATCCCGTGGCTGGTGGTGGAACCGGCCAAGGCGGAATACCGGCTGATGGCCGCGCGCCTGGCCGACCCGGGCGCGGGCCGCCCGGGTACCGGGGCGGTGGAGGTGGTGCGGATCAGGCCGGGTGAATCCGACGGGATCGCGGCCGGGCTCAACCCGCTGGAACCGGCGCCGGACGCCGATGGCCGCCGTTTCCCACTGCAAACCCACGCGGACCTCGTCAAGGCGCTGTTCATCGCGTCCTTCCGTTCGGAGGAGCCGTTCCCGCAGGTTCTCAGTGCGGCCTTGACCAGGGTCTACGAGAACGCCGGCTGGGACCTGGCGCTGGGTGAGACAATCACGCCCGACCCGAACCCCAGCTACCCCACCCTCACCGACCTGCAGCGGGCCGCGGTCAGGATCGTGCAAGAAGTCGGCTACAGCCAGCGGATCACCGACGACGTGCTCGGCTTCATCAAGGTCCGGCTGTCCAGCCTGCGGCTGGGCACGACCGGCCGTTTCCTCGAGGGTGGCCACCAGCTCGACTTCGGCCGGCTGCTGCGGGTCAACGCCGTGTTCGAGATCGAGGACGTGGGCGACGACAGCGACAAGGCGTTCTTGATGGGAACCGTGCTGATCAGGCTGGCCGAGCACCTCCGGATGGCGCACCGGGCCAAGCCGGCCGGGCAACGGGTCCAGGCCGGGCTCCGCCACCTGACGGTCATCGAGGAGGCGCACCGGCTGCTTCGCCGTCTCCAGGGTCCCGGCGGCGAGGGTGGCGCGGCGGCGCACGCGGTGGAGATGTTCGCCGGGCTGCTCGCCGAGATCCGGGCCTACGGCGAGGGGCTCATCATCGCCGAGCAGATCCCGGATCGCCTGGTCGCGGACGTCATCAAGAACACCGCGGTGAAGATAACCCACCGTCTCCCGGCCGCTGACGACCGCGACGCGGTGGGCGCGACGATGAACATGACCAAAGCCCAGAACAGGTTTCTGGTGACGCTCAAGCCGGGTGAGGCCGCCGTGTTCACCGACGGCATGGACTATCCGCTGCTGGCCAGGATGCCCGACGGCACCGGCAGGGAAGCGGTCGAGGCGCCCACCGCGACCCCGGCCGGCGTGGTCCGGCCGCGCAGCGTCACCTGCGGCGCCGACTGCACCGGACGGCCGTGCACGCTACGGGACATGCGGATTGCCCAGCGCGCGCTGGGCGAGTACCCGGCCATCAGGCTATGGGCCGAGCTATCGGTCCTGGCCCACCTGGTCGGCTGGCCCATGCCGATACCGCGTACCGCGCTGCTTTCGCTGCTGCAGGTGATGCCGTCCCGGTTGCGCGACTGCGCGATCTCCCACGGCGTCGACGCGGCCCTGGCCGTGCGGGTACCTGTCATCGCCGGCCGGGTCAGCCCGGTCGGTCTCGCCTCCCATGTCAGCACCGCGATCAGGTCCAGGTTGTCCCGGGGAAGCTGGCTGTGCCAGCGGGAAGAGCCGCAGTGGCTGGCGCCCGCCTACCAGTGGACGCTCGTCCTCGACGCGCTCAGATCGGCCGACCGGAAGAGTCCAGGCGCCGCGCCGCACCCGCGGAGCGCGGAGTGGGAGCGGACCTACGGGCAGGTGATCACCGGTGACACCCTGGCCCGGCAGGTCGGTACCGTGCAGCGATGGTACGACGCTGCGCAACGCGATGACTGGGAAGTCAGGGCGGTGGCGTTCGGCGTGGACACCCCGTCGCATATTGAAGGGGCCGTCGGCGCCAGCGCGGAGGACGACGACTTCGAGGATCGGCTGACCGGCTACCTCGACCAGTTCGTCGACTGCCGCTGGCCCCGGCTGTACCTGACCGCTGACCCGCTCGGAGACCCCCCGGAACCGCGGTAAAGCCTATGGCGGGGGCGTTCGCTGGTGGAGAAGTCGGTCGCACTCCGCGCATAGTTGTCCACAATGGAATCCACAGAACTGTGCATTGACAGGCCAACCGTGGTATATATCCTGGTCAATCGCGTGAAGGGTTATCCACAGTGCGTGGTGGCAGCGAGGCAGCTGAGATGCCCGCGCATGCTCAGACACCCGCGGCGACGTCCGCGCTGTCGTTTCCTTCGATCAGCGCGGCACGCGATGCCGCGGGTGTCTGCCTGGCCTGTTGCGCTCCGGGCGGTGACCCGTCTGGTTCTGCCCGGGCGGGTGACCAATCGGGGCGTTACTTACCCGGCGTGCTGACTCGCCCGTTCACCTCAGAACCCGCGACGGTGTCCGGTCCAGGCTCGCCGTCGGTGGCTTCCGTGGCTTCGGTGGCTTCGGTGGCCTCCGCGGTAGCGCTGGCGTAACGTCGGCGCATAGTGACGGCGGCCGCCGCCCCGGCCCCGGCGGCGGCTACGCCGATGCCGAGCAGCCAGCGCCAGTTCAGTAGCCGACGCAGGCCGGTCTTGCTCGACGTCGGCCTGACCTGCTGCGCGGTGGAACGAAGGGCGGACGACACCTTGGGCGCGACCATGGTGGTGACCGCCTCGGCGGCGTCCTCCAGTCGCGGCGCGGCCCATTCCCGCGCTCCCTGAACAGCGTCTTCGATGCGCGGCGCGGCCCAGTCCCGTGCGGTCTGGACGCCCTGGCGGACGCCCTGAACGGCCGTGGTGCCCGCGGTAGTGACCACATCGGTGACCACGTCCGTGGCGTCTTCGAGCCGCGGCGCGGCCCATTCCCGCGCACCTTGAACGCCCTGGCGGGCTCCCTGAGCCGCTGTCGCTCCCGCGCGCTTTCCGATCGGGACGGCCTGCGCGGCGACGCTCTTCGCGCGCTCGCTGATCACGGCCGCGCCGTCGGTTGTGCCTTTGGTCTTCATAAGGGACACAGTAAACCTCCCGAGCGTAATCCCGTCCTCACAGGCTTCCCGGCTTTGCTGGGTTCAATCATGGCGCGCTGCCGGTACGGTGGGGACTGGACGAAATTAACAACGACGAAATGTCTGGCCAGTTAGATGGCGGGACGAGGAGTCAAGAGTATGACAGACACGCTGACCGCGACGCTGCACACGAACCACGGACCCGTTGTTATCCGGCTCTTCCCTGATCACGCGCCGAAGACCGTGCGCAACTTTCTGGAACTGGCTGAGGGCGGCAAGCAGTGGACTGACCCGCGTACCGGGCGGGCGACCACCGACAAGCTGTACGACGGAACCGTGTTTCACCGGGTCATCCCCGACTTCATGATTCAGGGCGGAGACCCGCTCGGGTCGGGCCGGGGCGGACCTGGCTACAAGTTCGCCGACGAGATCCACCCGGACCTCAGGTTCGACCGGCCGTACCTGCTGGCGATGGCGAACTCCGGGCCAGGCACCAACGGCTCGCAGTTCTTCGTCACCGTCGCCCCCACGCCATGGCTCAGCGGCAAGCACACCATCTTCGGTGAAGTCATCGAGGGCGCCGACGTGGTTGACCTGATCAGCCGGGTGAAGACCGCCAGCCAGGACCGGCCGGTCGACGACGTGACCATCGAGTCGGTCACCGTAGAGCGCGGCCAGGCCAACTGAGCGGCCTATTTGAGCGGCCCTGTCAACTGATTGGACGAAGCCGTGAGCACGCCCAGCGATTCCGGACCAGGCGGGCCGGTCCGACCGGGCGCAGACGTGCCCGGCAACCCGGACGTTCCTACCTGTTATCGCCATCCGGGCCGGGAAACCTACGTTTCCTGCGTCCGGTGCGGGCGTTACGCGTGCCCTGACTGCATGCGCTCAGCCTCGGTGGGCCAGCAGTGCGTGGAATGCGTAGGCGAGGGCGCGCGCAGTACCCGCCAGGCCAAGACCACGTTCGGCGGACGTCCGGCCGGGACTGCGATTGTCACGTGGACGCTGGTGGCGATCAACGTCGCGATCTTCCTGGTGACGTGGGTCCGGCCGAGCATCGTCACCAACCTGGAGCTGTTCGGATCCGCGTCGTACACCTACGGCGGTGCTGCGCACGGAGTCGCCGCAGGTGAGTGGTACCGGCTGATCACGTCCGCGTTCCTGGCCCCGGCGACCGGCCTGAGCGGCCTCGGGTTCATGGACATCTTGTTCAATATGTGGGCGCTTGTGTTCGTGGGACCCTCGCTTGAGGGCCTGCTCGGGCGGGTTCGCTTCCTTGCCTTGTACCTGCTCAGCGCCGTCGGCGGCGGGGTGATGTACTACTTCCTGGCACCGCCGAGCGACGCGGCGGTGGGTGCCTCCGGCGCCATCTTCGGGTTGTTCGGGGCCTGGTTCGTCGTGTCGAGGCGACTGCGTCTCGACACCCGCGGGATCGTCATCCTGATCGCCATCAACCTGGCCCTCAGCTTCTTCTTGCACAACATCATCGCCTGGCAGGACCACATCGGCGGCCTGCTCACCGGGGGGCTGATCACGGCGGCTTACGCGTACGCGCCGCGCAAGAACCGCACCGCGCTCCAAGTGCTCGCCACCGTGGTCATCGTGGCCTTGATCGTGGTCGCCGTCGCGGTCAGGGACGGCCAGCTGACCAGCGGCGGCCTGTAGTCAGCGCCACCTGGTCGACAGGGTGACGCCTGCGATGATGAACGCGAAGCCTATGACGAGGTTCCACGAGCCCAGTGCGCTCATGCCGGGGATCGAACCCTGGGTGAAGTAATAAGCCACGATCCAGGCGAGGCCGATGATCAGGCAGGCCACGATGGTCGGGCCGACCCAGGGCGCACTGACCTTCCGCCGCGCCGTCTTCGACGGCGGAGGCGTGTAGACGGTCTTCTTCCGGACCCGCGACTTGGGCACAACGGCCTCCTGCGTAGCAAATCTGTGGCGCAAAATCTGTGGTTGACCCGGTGATGCGGACCTAAGCGTAGCCGGTCTCCGGGGCGGGAAGGCTACGGACGGGCTAGCCAGGCGGGCTAGCCCGCCCGGCTCAAAGCCCCGGTCCGCCGCTGCCGGTCGGGGTGGGCGTCTGGGTGGGTGTGGCGGAGGGCGTGGCCGCGGTCTGCTGCACGAAGATGGTGACCTTGGATCCCTTCGTCGCGTTGCCGCTGGAAGGCTGCTGGGCAAAGACCGTACCGGCCGCGTACTGCGCCGGGCCCGACCCTTGCTGGGCCACGACCTGGAATCCGGCGGCGGTCAGGATATTGCTCGCCGTCGCCTGGGAATCACCGACGACCGGAGGCACCGCGACCGCTCCGCCCGAGACGGTGATGGTGACCGTGGAGCCCGGCCGGGCCGTGCCGCCGCTTGGGGGGTTCTGGCTGAGCACCGTCCCGGCCGTCTGGGTGGAGGTGGGATCAGGATTGACGCTGACCTTGAAGCCCGCGTTCTGCAGCTGGGTCTCGGCCTGCGTCTCCGGCTCGTTGACCACGTTGGGCACCGGGATAGGCGCCGCGCCGTTTGAGACGTACAGCGTCACCACGGTGTTAGCAGGCTCGTTGTTGCCCTCCGGCGGATTGGAGCTGATCACATAGCCCTTCCGGACGGTGGCACTGGCCTGGTTGACCGGCGTGGACCGCAGATGCACGGCCTTGATCTGCGCCTGCGCCTGAGCCAGCGGCTCGCCGTTCACCAGTGGCACGGCGTACGTCTTGCCGCCGGCGGCGAGCAGGTAGTACGCCACCCCCGCGACCACGCCGATCACCAGGACCAGGCCGAGGACCCACGGGATCCAGCGGCGGCCGCCGCCTCCCCGCTCCCGCCGGCCGTAATCGCCGCCCGCGTAGTCGTAGTCGCCGACGGCGGGGATCTGCGAGGTCCCCGCCATCATCGCGCTGTTACCCATCCGCTGGGTGTGCGGGTAGTTGTCGAGGCGGGTCGGCGGCGCGGCCGACACCGGCATGCCAGAGGCAGCCCGCTGCAGGTCGGCCCGCATGTCGGCGGCCGTCTGGTACCTGTCGTCTGGCGACTTGGCCATGGCCTTCAGCACGATCGCGTCGGCCCAGGGCGGCACGTCGGGGTCGACCCGCGACGGCGGCACCGGGTTCTCCCTGACGTGCTGGTAGGCGATCGCGACCGGTGAGTCACCGGTGAACGGGGGCCTGCCGGTCAGCAGCTCGTACAGCAGGCAGCCGGCCGAGTACAGGTCGCTGCGCGCGTCCACCCGCTCGCCTCGCGCCTGCTCGGGCGACAGGTACTGCGCGGTGCCTATCACCTGGGCGGTCTGGGTCATCGTGGCCTGGGCATCGCTCATCGCCCGGGCGATGCCGAAGTCCATGACCTTGATGTCACCGTTGCGGGTCACCATGACGTTGCCTGGCTTGATGTCGCGGTGCACGATGCCGGCCTGATGGCTGTAGTCCAGCGCGCGCAGCACGCCGTCGATGATCTCAAGCGACCGCTCGGGCAGCAGCCGGTGGCCCCCTTCTTGCAGCAGGTCCCGGACCGTGCGGCCGTCCACGTACTCCATCACGATGTACGGCACGGGAACGCCGGTGGCCATGTCCTCGCCGGTGTCGTAGACCGCGACGATGGACGGGTGGTTCAGCGAGGCCGCCGACTGGGACTCGCGGTGGAACCTGGCCTGGAATATCTGGTCCCTGGCCAGGTCGGCACGGAGAGTCTTGATCGCGACGATCCGGTCGAGCCGGATATCGCGCGCCCGGTAGACCTCCGCCATCCCGCCGCGGCCTACGACGCCGTCGAGCTCGTAGCGGCCGCCGAGGAGACGGGGCTGTGTCATATCTCGCACTGTGCCAAACCACCCTGCGCTATTTCTAGTTCTCTAGGGAGCCGTCGTGGACGGTGTCGCCGTCGGCGATGTGCTCGCCGTCGGTGAACTCGTGGCCGTCGGCGATGTGCTCGCCGACGCCGACGCGCTCGCCGTCGGCGACGCCTTCTTGGTCGGTGTCGGTTTCGGGGATTTCACGGGCTGGGGGCTGTAGCTGGGACTGGGGGACGGTGTCGGTTGTACAGCTACCACCCTAGGACTCGGAGAGGACCGGGGCTGCTGGCTCGCGATCGGCGACGGCCGGGCGCTCGGCGAGTTGAGGTGCTGTGCTGTACTATTGCCGGTTTGCCCGCTGGCCTGGCCGGTGATGTGACTGCTGAGATACAGGCCGATCCCGACGGCCATCGCGCAGAGGGCCGCCGTCGCGCTGGCGGTCAGCCGCCGGCGCCGACGGCGGGCGCGCGCGCCGCCGCTAGCCGCCCGGCCGGACGCACCGGTCTGAACCCAGCCGGCCCGCGGGTCTCCCGGGCCAAGCAAGGCGCCGGTCGCCGCGGCGGGCAGGTCCGCCCGGGTCGCACCCGGATAGCTGTCCGGGTCGCCTCCCGGCGGGGCGGAGTCACCCAGGGCCAGGGCATCGCGCAGCATGTCGGCCCGGTCGGCGACCACCTGGACGTTGGCCGGACGCTCTTCCGGGGTCTTGGCCAGCATGTGGTACACCAAGTCGCTGACCGGCGGCGGCACGTCGGGCGGCAGCGCGGGAACCGGCTCGTGCTTATGCGCGAACGCGATGGCCAGCGGCTCACGAGCGGTGAACGGCGGCCGGCCGGCCAGGCACTCGTAGGCGACCACGCCGAGCGAGTAGATGTCCGAGGCGCTGTCCACCGGCGCTCCGGTGGCCTGCTCGGGCGAGACGTACATGGCCGTGCCCATCACCATGCCGGTCTCGGTCAGGTGCGACGCCTGCGCGGCCCGCACCGCGGTCGCGATGCCGAAATCAGTGATCTTCGTGGTACCGCCCGCGGCCACGAGCAGGTTGCCTGGCTTGATGTCGCGGTGCACGATGCCGGCCTGATGCGCCGCGTCGAGCGCGCGCGCCGCCTGGCTGACGATGTCCAGGGTGGCGTCGGGGGACAGCCGGCCGGCCCGGGCCAAGATCGCGGACAGCGGCTCGCCCTCGACCAGCTCCATGATCAGGTAGGCGCCGCCGAACTCCGAGGACTCACCGTAGTCGTAGACCCGCGCGATGCCCGGATGGGACAGGCTGGCCGCGTACCTGGCCTCGGCCCGGAACCTGGCCAGGAACGCCTCGTCACCGGCCCGCCCGGTGGGCAGCAGCTTGACCGCCACCGCCCGGTTGAGCAGCTGATCCTCGCCGCGCCACACCTCACCCATGCCGCCGGCCGCGATAAGGCCGGTCAGCCGGTACCGGCCGGCCAGCAGATAATCGCTCACTGATTCCCCAGGGATGCCAGGTATGCCTTGATGACCTGCACGGCGATCGGTGCGGCCGCGGTGGCTCCGTAACCGCCCCCCTGGATTATGACGCCGACGGCTATCTTCGGGTTGGCATACGGCGCGAAGCAGGTGAAGGCCGCGTCGTCCAGCCCGGTGACCGTGCCGGTCTCGGCGGTCCCGGTCTTGCCCGCGATGACCAGGCCGCCCTCTGCGGCGGAGCTGAAACCGAACGCAGTGCCCTCGGGCTGCTGCACCACCGCGAGCATCATCTTCCCCACCTCAGTGGCCACGGTGGAGGAGACCGGCTGGCTCAGCACCGTGGCCGGCGTCGTCTGCACCGTGGACAGGTCGCTGGCGGTGACCTGCTGGACCAGGTAGGGCTTCATCAGCGTGCCGCCGTTGGCGATGGCCGCGGCGAACATGGCTTCCTGCAACGGCGTGACGGTATCGCTGTACTGGCCGATGGCCGAGTAGGCCGTCAGCGCCAGGCTCGGCGGGATCACGTAGTTGCTCTGCGCCACGGGCAGCGGGATGGCCAGGTTCGGGTTGTTCATGCCGAACCTGGTGGCCATGGTGTTGAGCGCGGCGGGGCCCAGGGTCTCACCGATCTTGCCGAAGGTGGTGTCGCAGGACTTGGCGAACGCGTAGATCAGCGGGGCCTGACCGGTGGGGCTGCATACCTCGCCCAGGTCGTTGGTGAGCGCGTGGGTGGTCTGCGGCAGGGTGAGCGTGGTCGGCGAGTCGACGTTGGTGTTGATCGTGGTGCTGGGATTCTGGGTCAGCTGCGCGGAGCTCGTCACGATCTTGAAGGTCGACCCTGGCGGGTACGTCCCTTCCAGGGCCCGGTTGAGCAGCGGCTGCGTCTTGTCGGCCAGCAACTGGTTGTCGTTCTTGATGAGCTGCTTGCCGTCGTGGGTGGCCAGCAGGTCCGGGTTGTAGCTCGGGTAGCTGGCCAGGGCCAGGATCTTCCCGGTCGACGGATCGATCGCGACCACGCCCCCCGGCTTGCCGCCCGCCGCGAGCGCGCTGTAGGCCGCGTTCTGCGCCTTGGAGTTGATCGTCACCGTGACGGTAGCGCCCTTGGTCGTCTTGCCGGTGATCAGGTCGACGATCTTCCTGACGTCAAGCGCGGAGTCGTTCCCTGACAGCAGCGAGTTCTCCGCTCCCTCGATGCCGGTCTGGCTGTAGAGCGTCTCGTAGCCGGTGACGGGCGCGTACTCCGGGCCCGACGGGTAGTAGCGCTGGTACTTGATGGAGTCATCAGCGCCGGTGCTCGGTTTGGAGGCCGCGATCGTCACGCTGTCGGAGGTGACGATGCTGCCGCGCTCGTACTGGTTCTGCGCCGCGTAGAACGCACGGGAGTTGCCCGGTTCTCCGGCCAGGCTGGCGGGCTCGAAGCCCTGCAGGTAGTTGACGTTGATGAGCAGGAGCAGGAACATCACCAGGACCGCGATCGAGATCCGGCGCAACGCCCGGTTCACTTGAGCGTCACCACCTGGGTCAGCCCCTCTTCCTGGATCGGCCGTGGCGGCGGACGCCGCGCGGTGTCACTGAGCCGGGCTAGCAAGGCGATCAGGATCCAGCTGGCGACCAGCGAGGACCCCCCCTGGGACAGGAACGGCGTGGTGATGCCGGTCAGCGGGATGAGCCGGGTCACGCCGCCGACGATGACGAACACCTGCAGGGCCAGCATGAACGAAAGCCCGCCCGCCAGCAGCTTGGAGAACGGGTCCTTGACCAGCATCGCAGTCCGCAGCCCGCGCTGCACGATCAGGCCGTAGATCAGCAAGATGGCCATCACCCCGGCCAGCCCGAGTTCCTCGCCGAACGCGCTGACCACCATGTCGCTTTGGACCAGCGGAGTGATGTACGGCTGGCCGCCGCCCAGTCCCTTGCCGAGCAGGCCGCCGCTCGCCATCCCGTACAGGCCCTGGACCGGCTGGTAGGCGTTGCCCTCTGGGTTACTGCCGGCGAACGGGTGCAGCCAGATGTCGAACCGCTCGCCGACATGGGCGAACAGCTTGCTCGCCGCGAACGCACCTGCCACGAACATGATGAAGCCGAGCAGCAGCCAGGAACCCCGCGAGGTGGCGATGTACAGCATCGCCACGAACAAGCCCATGAACACCGCGCTGGTGCCCACGTCGCTCTCGAAGACGAGCAACAGCAGGCTGGCCGCCCAGGCCACCAGGATCGGGCCGAGATCGCGGGCCCGAGGCAGGTCGATGCCGAGCACCCGCCGGCCGGCCAGCGCCAGCACGTCCCGCTTGGCCACCAGGTAGCCGGCGAAGGAGATCGCCAGCGCGATCTTGGCGAACTCCTCCGGCTGGAGGGTGAACGAGCCGAGCCGGATCTGGATCTTGGCGCCTGCCACCTCGCTGATCGAGGCGGGCAGCAGCGCGGGCAGCGCCACCAGCATGATCCCGATGGCGCCGAGCGTGTAGGTATAGCGCTGCAGCACCCGCGACTCGCGGATGAAGGTGAGCACCGCGACGAAGCATCCGATGCCGATGGCCGTATAGATGACCTGGATCAGGGTCGCCGATGAGGTCAGCGGGGCGGTGAGCAGGTTCCCTTGCGCCGCCAGCCGGTAGGTCATCACCACGCCCAAGCCGTTGAGCAGGGCCGCGAGCGGCAGCAGCAAGGGATCCGCCCACGGGGCGAACCTTCGCATGGCCAGGTGGGCGATCACCACCATGACGACGTACGGCGCCATGTACTCGACGATCCCGGACGGCAGCTTGCCCTTGAGGCTGAAACCCACGTTCGCGAAGGCGAACGCGGTGAGCGCGACGGCGAAGACGAGCATGATCAGCTCGGTTCGCCGCCTGCTCGGGACGACCCCCGGGCCGTCCGGATCAACCACCGGTGACGGCGCGGTCATGCTACTCACGAGTGTCCCGCGTTCGGCGGGACGAGGACGGCACTGGCGGCGATACCGAACGCCGGCGCGGCCGGGCAGGTGGGGCCGGCTTTTGGCGGCGGCGGGCCTGGTTTGGGGATCTTGTTCGCCGGCTTGTGGTTTTTCCTGGCCAAGGCCACGGCCGCCTGGTAGTTGTTTTCCTGCGTGACCCACGACTGCAGCGCGGCGTACTGTGCCTTGCACGTGTGGACGCCCTGGCTGACGGTCAAGACGATGGCCTGGGCATTACTGAGGCTGCTGGCGGCGTCGGTGGACCTGAGCGTCTGCTGATCGGGCAGCGGCACCTGGTCCAGCATGATCCCGGTCTGCCGGTAGGGCTTGGACAAGTTGAGCCCGGCGATGCGCTGGTTGACTCCGCGGTAGATGACGACCTCGCCCTTGCTGTCGGCCCCGACGTAGTACTGGTCCTGGCTCCACCGCCAGGCTATGTAACCGCCGCCGATGATGACGGCGAGCAGCACCACGAGCGAGGTGGTGACGATCGGCCAGCGGCGGCGGCTTGTCCTGGCCGCGCGTTTCGGCTTGGCCCGGTGGCTGCCGCGCGGCACAGCGTTCGGGCCGGTGCCGTTTTCGCTGGCCGGCGGCATGGACCCCAGGTCCAGGCCGTCGGCGCCCAGGACCGTCGGAGCGGTCAGCGGGGCCGCCCCGTGCTCGCTGAAGTGATTGTCGAAGTGGTCGTCGATAACGTCGAACGGGCCGGTGCCGCCGGGCGGCAGCCGGGGGTCGCCGGTGCTGGCCGCGGCCCCGGCCAGCACCGGGGTCTTCGTGGCCGGCAGCCTCGTGGTGCCGGAGTCCACCACGTCCGCCACGATGCAGGTGATGTTGTCCGGGCCGCCGCCGTGCAGGGCGAGGTCGATGAGCTGGCGGGTGACGGCCTCGGGATCGGCGATCGTGGCCAGCGTCTCGCGCAGTGTCTCGTCGCTGACCACCCCGGACAAGCCGTCCGAGCAGAGCAGGTAGCGGTCGCCTGGCTGGCCTTCGTGCACCGAGAGGTCGGGCTCGGCGACGGACCGGCCGTCAAGCGCCCGTAGCAGCAGCGAGCGCTGCGGGTGGGTGGAGACGTCGTCGGCGCTGATCCGGCCTTCGTCCACCAGCGACTGCACCAGCGTGTGATCGTGGGTGATCTGGTAGAGCTCGTGCTCGCGCAGCAGGTATCCGCGCGAATCGCCGATGTGGCACACGGCCGCATGCCCGTCCGACCAGAACAGCGCGGTCAGCGTGGTGCCCATGCCCTCGACCGCCGGGTTGGCGATGATCATTTCCTGCAACCGCGTGTTGGCCGCCGCCACCGCCGAGGCAAGTTCGGCCAGCATGTCACCGCCGGGCTGCTCGGTGACCATTGCCTCGGTGCCAAGCTCCGCCATCGAGGCAATGGTCACCGAGCTGGCCACCTCGCCGGCGGCGTGGCCGCCCATGCCGTCCGCGACCGCGAGCAGGCGTGGTCCCGCGTACGCCGAGTCCTCGTTTCCTTCGCGGAGGAGGCCGACGTCGGAACGTACCGCGTAGCGGAGTACAAGTGTCATCTGCGCAGTTCCAGAACGGTCTTGCCGATGCGAATCGGCACGCCCGCAGGTACTGGCATCGGTCGCGTCACCTTCTGCCGGTCCAGGTAGGTGCCGTTGGTCGAGCCAAGATCCTCGACGATCCACTGACCGTCCTGCGGGAAAATCCGGGCATGTCGGCTTGAAGCGTAGTCGTCGTTCAGCACTAGCGTGGCATCATTGGCCCGGCCCAGCGTGATCTGCTGCTGAGCGAGGTCCAGGGTGGTGCCCTTAAGCGCTCCGGCCGTCACCACCAGCAGGCGCGGTGAGCCGCGGCCGGCCCGGGCCGGCTTGGCCGGACGGGCCTGGCGCGGCGGCTGGGGCTGGCGCACCTTGCCCCGCTTGCTGGTGGCCGGTCCGCCGAGCAGGTCCGTGCGGACGACTCCGATGGCCGCGATGACGAATAGCCAAAGCACGGCCAGGAACGCCACCCTGATGATGGTGAGGGACAGCTCGTTCATTTGTGGCCACGCCCTTGGACCCTAGTAGCTGCTGCCTGAGTAACCACTGCCCTGACCATCCTGGCGGTCTTGGCGGAAGACCAGCGTGGTGCGGCCCAGCGAGACCTGGGTGCCGTCGGTCAGCGCCACCCGCCTGACTGGCTGGCCGTTGACAAAGGTACCGTTCGTCGAGCTCAGGTCGACCAGAACCACCTGATCGTTCTCCACTCGCAGTTCGGCGTGGTGCCGGGATACGCCCGGATCCACCAGTCGCAGGTCGCAGTCCGTACCCCGGCCGAGCAGCGTCACCGGCGTGACCAGATCATAGGTGTGCTGATCGCCGCCCCCAGAGCCCCCGGGCGCGCCCGGGCCGGAGACCAGCAGCCTGGGGTGACCGGGAAATCCCCGTCCTTGCGGTCGCGGCAGGTCGCTGGCCGGCAGCCGGATCTCGCCGCCTTCGATGGTCGAGCCCCGGATGACACCGGACCGGATCCGGAACGTGCCCGTGGTCATGTCCGGCACTCCCTCGAACCGCATCCGCACCGGGCCCACGAACGAGTAGCCCTGCTCCTTGGCGTAGTCCCTGGCCAGGTTGGCCAGTTCGACGCCCAGGCTCTCGGCGTACACGTCGAGGCGCTCGTGGTCACTCTCGGCCAGCTCGACCACGAAGTCGTTCGGCACCAGGGTGCGGCCCTTAGCCACGATGGCGGCCCGGTCGTCCATTTCGCGCTGCACCGCGCTGGCCACTTCGACTGGCTGCAGTTCGGACCTGAAGGCGCGAGCGAAAGCACCCTCGACCATGCCTTCAAGCCGGCGCTCGAAGCGCTGCAGAACTCCCAACGTGCCACCTCCCTTCGCGTCACCTGCCCCCGATCGTATCCGGGGCGCGGGAGCGCTCGCGGTCGTGCTAACCTACTCGTTGCCCAGGGCGGGTGGCGGAACGGCAGACGCGCACGGTTCAGGTCCGTGTGTCCGAAAGGACGTGAGGGTTCAAATCCCTCCTCGCCCACTGACAGCGGTCATTTACATCGTGGTCCTTCAACGGCCCGCCCACGGTCAGGGCACGACGATGACGGGGCACCTGGCGTGGCGGGCCAGCCAGCCGGACACCGAGCCAGCCACTCGATGCCAGCAGTGCCTGGGCGCCCCGATCACCAGCGCGTCGGCGCTGAATTCGTCCGCGGCCGCGGCCAGCTCCCGGGCCGGGCTGCCCCGGCGGGTGCGGACGTGTACCTCCACCCCGGCCTGCCCGGTTACCTGGTCGAGCTCGGTGAGCAGCCATCGCTCCAGCGCCTCGCTGTCCCGCGGCGCCCCCACGACCTGCCCGGTGAGCGGCTCGCAGTAAACCCCGGAGGGGCACACGAACACGACGAGCAACGGCCGGCCGAGCCGCCTGGATACCCCGGCCGCGTAGGCCAGGGCGTTGCGGCTTGACGCCGAACCGTCGTATCCGGCGATGACCGGATGATCGAGCCGGAGCGCTGCCGCCATGGGCTCAGCTTGCGGCGCCGGGCCGGGCGCGTCCGGGGTCGGTGATGAGCTTGACTCTGCCTGATCCATTATCCGCGTCCTAGCGGGTGACCGTTTCCTGGACAGCCATACCGTTATGGATGCCCCGGATGAGCGGCCTTACTCGATTATTTGAAAAGCACTATAGATCAGCGCGGGACCTTATGGTGAGTGCTCCTGGACGCGCTGCGCACTCTGGCTGTCCTGGGGAATGTGACGTGGCACGATGTTGCTGTGTTCGCAGAGCAGGCGGGGACGATCAGCAACGAGGCGGACGCGATGGCGCGCACCGTGATCGAGTGCGCGGCCGATGCGATCGTGGCCTTCGGTACCGATCAGACGGTGATGCTGTGGAATCCGGCCGCCGAGCGGATGTTCGGCTGGGCCGCCGCCGAGGTCGTCGGCCGCGAGCCGCAGATAATCCCCGAGGAGCTGAAGGCCGAGCACAACGCGGTGCTGGAGCGGGTCAGGAGCGGCGGTCAGGTTTCCTTCGCCACCCGCCGGATCCGCCAGGACGGCACGATCATCGACCTGCGCATCGACACCAGCGTGCTCATCGACTCCGGCGGCCAGGTGACCGGCTGGGTCAACGTCTGCCACTTCAGCGGCGAAGACGACGCCGTCCGGCATTACATGGCCGAGCGGGCCCGGGTGGTGCGCAGGCTCGGTGACGTGGTCGCGGACATGAACGCCCAGCGCGACCTGGGATCGGTCCTCGACCGCATCGCCGCCAGCCTGCGCGAGCTGACCAGTGCCGACGCCGGCGGCTTCGTGCTCATCGAGGAGGACACGCTCAGGCTGGTGAGCACGGCCGGACTGCCGCACTCGCTGCGCGGCCGGACCGCGGCCCTGGCCCGGAGCCTGGTCGGTGAGCTGATGGAGTCGGGCAAGACGGTCATGATGGCGACCGGCGAATCTGGCGGCTTCGACGAGCTGATCTGGTCCGCGCTGCCCGGCCTGCACACTATCGCGCTCAGCCTGTCGCACGTGGCGGGTAGGCCGTACGGGGCGCTGTACGCGCTGTACAGCCGGCGCACGCTCAGCCACGTCGAGCTCGAGCTGCTCGAGCTGCTGGCCGGGCACGCCGGCGTGGCGCTCACCAACGCGATGGCGTTCGAGGAGGTGGTGAGGCAGCGAGCCCACGAGCGGGCGGTCATCGACGGCAGCGCGGACGGCATCGCCGTGCTTGATGCGGCCGGCCTGGTGCGGCAGTGGAACCCCGCCGCGCACCGGATCACCGGGATGGCCGGGCCGGACGCGATCGGCCGGGCGCCGGAGTTCCCGCTGCCCGCTCCGGGGGCCACCCTCACCCATAAGCTGCCGAACGGCCGGTGGCTCGACGTGCTGTGCACCGCGCTCGCCGATGGCGGCGAGCTGGTCATCGACTTCCGTGACGTCACCGCGGCTAAGGCGCTTGAGGAGGCCAAGGACCTGTTCCTGGCCACCACCAGCCACGAGCTGCGCACGCCGATCACGGTGGTGCAGGGCTTCGCCAGCACGCTGGCCAGCCGCTGGGACCAGCTCGCGGACGCCGAGCGGCTGGCCGCGGTGCAGATCATCGCCGAGCGGGCCGGCTCGCTTGGCCGGCTGGTGGAACAGCTGCTGCTCGGCTCCCGGGCCGGTGCCGGCCAGCTGCCGGTACGCAACGGCCCGTTCGACCTCGCCGCGGTGCTCCGCGGGGCCGTCACCGCCTTCCGGCCGCTGTCGGACAAGCACGCCATCGTGGCGGACGTCCCTGACGACTTGCCGCTGGCCAGCGGGGACACCGTGGCCGCCGACGTCATCGTCGGCCAGCTGCTCGAGAACGCCATCAAGTACTCACCCGACGGCGGCACCGTCCAGGTCCGGGCCGAGGTGACGGGGGAAGCTGAGACCGCTGGGGGCTGGATCGAGGTGACGGTGGAAGACGAGGGCATCGGCATCGCCGATGGCGATCACGAGCGCATCTTCGACCGGTTCTTCCAGGGCGAGGCCGGTGACCGGCGCAGGTTCGGCGGCGTCGGCATCGGCCTGTTCATCGTCCGGCGGCTGGCCCAGGCTCAGGACGGCGAGATCACCGCGAGCTCGCGCCCCTCCGGCGGCACATCCATGTGCCTCCGCCTCCGCCGTGCCACCCCAGCGTCCCATTAACCCTCACCGGGTCTCACGGGGTGGCGCTGTGCTCGGCGTCCTGGGGCGTGTCGCGTCTGCGCGGCTCGCCGCCGGTGGCCTCCAGGTAGGCGTCGACGATCGCGGGGACGTCGTAGCCCTGCCGGATGATCTTGCCCTTTTCCAGCCAGATCACCCGGTTGCAGGTCGACTCGATCTCGGCCAGGTTGTGCGCGACCAGGAAGACGGTCCCCGCCTCCCCGCGCAGTGACACGATCTTCTCGTGGCTCTTGGCCCGGAAGTTGGCGTCGCCGGTGGCCAGTGCCTCGTCGATCATCAAGATCTCGTGGCTCTTGGCGGACGCGATGGAGAACCGCAGCCGCTGCGCCATGCCGGTGGAGTAGGTACGCATCGGGTACTCGATGAAGTCGCCGACGCCGGAGAAGTCCACGATGGACTGGTAGCTGTCCTTGGCCTCCTGCGGCGTCATGCCCATGGCCAGGCAGCCGAGCACCACGTTCCGCTCTCCGGTCAGGTCATCGAGCAGGGCGGCGTTGACCCCGAGCAGAGCCGCCTGCCCGCTGGTGTAGACGCAGCCCTGCTCGGGCGGCAGCAGGCCGGCGATCGCCTGCAGCAGCGTCGACTTGCCCGAGCCGTTCCGGCCGATGATCCCGATCGCGTCGCCGTGGTTGACCACGAAGGAGACGCCCCTGATCGCCTCCACCTCGCGGACTCCGGGGCGGCGCTGGCGCCTGAACACCCGCATCAGCGCGGTCGCCGCGGTGCCCTTGTCGCCGCCGGCCCCGTACACCCGGTAGACCACGTGCAGGTCATCGACGATGACGGTCGGCTCACCCCGGCTCCCGCGGGTGATCGTCGTGCCTGGGGCCAGCTCAGCCACGGCCGTACCTCGTTTCCGCCTGCCAGAAGAACACGAACCCGACGACCAGCGCGAAGACGGCCCAGCCGGCCCCGTACAGCCACAGCTGGTTCATCGTGACCGTCCCGTGGCAGTAGGCGCTATTTTCCAGGTTCATGCCCTTGACGTCGTAAAGCGCGCATTTCGCGGTGTTGTAGGGCTGGCTGCCCGGCCAGGCGTCCCGCTGCGTTTTGAGGATCGCGTTGCGCATCAAGTTGATGTAGACCGCGGCCGGGTTGATCTGGAAGAGATAGGTGAGCGTCGGGCGGGCCTTGAGGAAGCTGATGGTGGAGATGCTGAACATGACCCCGGAGGTGTACATCCAGGTCCGGACCAGGAACGGCATCAGCTGGCCGAAGTCGTCGGCGCCGGCGCCGAGGCGGGCCAGGAACAGGCCCATCCCGACGTTGAACACCGCCTGCAGCAGCAGGGCCGGGATGGCCAGCAGCCAGTACCAGGTCAGCGGTTCGCCAGTGCCAAGCACGATCGCGGCGAGCACGATCATGGACATGACCAGCTGCTGGAGTTCGATCAGCACGTACCCGATGGGCAGGCAGGCCCGCGGGAACGGCAGCGCCCTGATCAGCGGGAGGCTGTCGGTGATGACCCGGGAGCTTGTGATGAACGCCCGCTGGGTGAAGTTGAAGACGAAGATGCCGGTGATCAGGAAGGCGAGGAACTTCGGCACCCCGCGGCTGGTGTCGATGATGATGCCGAAGATCAGGTAGTAGACCGCCGCGTTCAGCAGCGGGGTGAGCACCTGCCACAGCTGGCCGAGCCTGGCCTCGGTGTACATCGCGACGTTGCGTGCGGTGGCGAAGCCCACGATGAAGTGGCGCCTGGCCCACAGCTGCCCGGCGTAGCCCAAGACGCCGGGACGCGCGGCGCTCGGCCTGAGCTTGTACCGGGCCGCCAGCTCGGCCAGCGGCTCGTCCGGCAGCGTGCCGCTGGCGTCGGGAGCCACCGGATCGTCGGTCAGCGTGCCCGGACCGCCCGCCTCACGCACGCGTTCCTTCATGGACGCGAGCCTACGGGGCACCGGGCCGGCCGCGCGCCGGTGAGACGTTGACACATGACAACCTTCACGGTGAGACGTTACCCTGCCGGCCCCAGGTGCGGTGGCCACCGGGGGTTTCTGCTGGGACGCCGTTACCGTTCGGATATCCCAGGGTGCTGCCGTGTTTCCCGAACGTCCCGACGGGGCATTTCCGCTCGTACCGGGTTCGCTCACGTTCTGGACAGACGGGCTGGGGCTGACATGGAGGTGACTGAGGCGAGCGTCCTTATGCTCCCTTTCGCTGCTTCAAGCGTCGGCCTGGCCCGTCGGCGGCTGGTCTCGGACCTCATCGCCGACGGCATCGGCGAATCCGGCATCTGCGACGTAGCGCTCGTGTTCAGCGAACTGCTCAGCAACGCCCTGCGTCACGCCGGCCCGCTGCCGGGTGCGCAGCTCCGGGTCGGCTGGCAGCTGGACCCGGGCAGCGTCCGGGTATCGGTCCGCGACGGCGGCGGTCAGACCCAGCCCGAGCTGGGCCAGCCGACGCAGGCCGCGACGGGTGGCCGCGGCCTGCGGATCGTGGAGAAGCTATCCCAGGGCTGGGGAACCAGCCGTGACGACGAGGGCACCACGGTGTGGGCGCGGGTTCCTGTCAGCCGGCTGACGCCGGACCGGACGCAGGTCGGCCTGCCCGTCGCGGCGCGGGAGAGCCGATAGCGGCGGCGCACCCTTCAGGAACCTCTCAGCATGCGCTTAGCGTAGTTACCTGGCTTCTCGGCGCGCGGCACGATAGGGTTCGGCTCGTGGAGCTAAATGTCTCGAGTCGATATCACGATGATCACACAATCGTGACCATTTGCGGTGAGATCGATCTCTACACCGCTCCGCGGCTGCATAGCGAGCTGGCCGCGGTCCTAGTCGAAGGCATGCCCGCCCGGGTTGTGATCGATATGGCCGGCGTGGAATTCTGCGACTCGACCGGCATGAACGTGCTGCTGTCGTGCCTGCGCCGGGTGCGCGAGCGGGGCGGCGAGCTGGAGATCGCCTCTCCCAAGCCCGCAGTCCGCAAGATCCTCCAGGTGACCGGCCTCGACTCGGTGTTCACGCTCGTCGACGACGCGAACATGAGCAGGCCCAAGCCCGCGGTTCCGCGTAACTAGGTTCTCCGTTGGCCTAGGATCGGCCCCATGTCAGCACGGTCCCCTCGCGGCGATGTCGCGGTGGTCATCGCGGCGCGGGACGAGGCGGACCGGATCACCGCGACCGTGGCCGCCGCCACTGGGCTGGCCGGGCTCGTCGTCGTGGTGGACGACGGATCCCGGGACGCGACCGGGGCGCTGGCCCAGCAGGCCGGCGCCGTCGTGATGCGGCACGGCCGGAACCGGGGCAAGGGCGCGGCCATGGAGACCGGCGCGGAGGCGGTCCGGCTCGTCGACCAGACCGAGCACCGTGATCACCCGCGGCACCTGCTGTTTCTCGACGCGGACTTGGGTCATACCGCCACCCAAGCCGGGCCGCTGGTGGATCCCGTGCTGGCCGGCACCGCGGACATGACGATCGCGGTCTTCGCCGCCACCGTCAAGCTCGGCGGACACGGCCTGGTGGTCGGGCTCTCCGGAGCAGGCATCCGCCGGGCCACCGGCTGGCAGCCGCAGCAACCGCTGAACGGACAGCGGTGCCTGACCCGGGCGGCGTTCGAAGCCGCCCGCCCGCTGGCCCCCGGCTGGGGGGTGGAGACCGCGCTGACCATCGACCTGCTGCGCCAGGGGCTGCGGATCACCGAGGTGGAGGTGGAGCTCGCGCACCGGGCCACCGGGACCGGCCTGCGGGCCCAGCTGCACCGTGCGCACCAGCTCACCGACGTGGCCAGGGCGCTCGCCGTACGCCGATGACCAGACGGCCAGGGCGCGCGGGGCCGATGGGGCGCGTGAGGTCTGAGGGAATGGATGCGGGCCGGACGGGGCTCATTGCCATCGGCGCCAGCATTGCGTGCACCTTCGCTGTCGCGGTGGCCGGCCCCTCGGTCATGGAGCCGGTGCTGCCTGGCCGGCCAGGGCAGCCGCCGTGGTCGCTCGGCTGGCACCCGTCGGCGTACCTTGTGGTCGCGCTGACCGCGGCCGGGCTGGCGGCGGGAACGCTCGGGCTGGTGCTCGTGCTACGCGCACTGCGGGCCGGCTGGGCGGTCCCGGCATGGGCCATCGTGGCCGCCGGGCTGCTGGCGGCCACCGCGCTCACGCTGGTGCCCCCGTTCGGCTCCTCGGATCATCTCAGCTACGCCGCCTACGGGCGGATGCTCGTCACCGGCCACAACCCCTACACCACGACTCCCGCGCAGCTGGCCGCCCTCGGGGATCCCGTCGCGCGGGCGGTCCAGGACTGGTCGGCGTCGCCGTCTGTGTACGGGCCGCTGGCCACCGCGATCCAGGCACTGGCCTCGCTGTTCGGCGGTACCTCGGTGCGGCTCACCGTGTTCGGTCTCGGCCTGGCCAACCTGGCCGCCTTCGGCGTGACCGCGCTGCTCCTGCACCGCATGACGCGCGGTCAGCCGGCCCGCCAGCTGCGGGCCGCCTTGCTGTGGGCAGGCAACCCGCTGCTGCTCCAGGTGCTCGTCGCGGGCGCGCACGTGGACACCCAGGCCGTGGTGTTCGGCGTCGCCGCGGTACGGATGTGCTGGCCAGGGGGGGCGGGCGGCTCTTCCGGCACTGTCGGGCCTAGCTGGCCGCGGGCGGCGGCGGCGGGGATCCTGGTCGGCCTCGGGTTCGGCGTCAAGGTCACGGCCGCCCTGGTCGGGCTGGGGTTGGCCATCGCCCTGGTGCTGCGGCTCGGACGGCAGCAGCGGCTGGTCGCGCCGCTGGCCGCGCTCGGCGCCGGGTTCGCGGTCACCGCGGCGGCGGCGATCGCCATCGGCGGGTCCGCCATGCTCCGGCAATCGGAGCAGGCCAGCAACATGGTGTCGATCGGATCGCCGTGGCGGGTGATCCGGACCATCATTCACCTCGTCATCAGCGGGACGGCCGCGACCGACATCGTCAAGGCCGGGGCCATCGCGCTGACCGTGGTGCTCGCGGTGCTGCTCATCCGAGGGATACCCGGGATCCTGGATGATCCCGCCGGGGCCGCCGCTGGGCCCGCGGCCGCCGGTGTCGCGTTCGCGCTGGTGCTCGCGTGGCTCTTCGCCTGGCCCTATGTGCTGCCCTGGTACGACGCGCTGGGGTGGGCGCTGCTGCCCCTGGTCCCCATGGTGTCCGCCCCGGTAGTCGACAGGATCGGCTGGCTGCTGCTGGCCCGGACGGCAGCGCTCGGCTTCGGCTACCTGCCTGCCCGGGCCAGCGACGTGACGATGCCGGCCGGCCTGACCTGGCTGCAGCCGGTGATCAGGCACGGGGTGACCCCAGTGATCCTGGCTGGGACGACGGTGACGCTGGTAATCCTGATGGTGCGTTCGGGACGACGATGAGCACCGCTACCGGGGCCCCAGAGCAGGCGCGGGCGGGACGAGGCGGCCCCGCGAGCTGGCCGGGCCGGGCGGCCGGGCGGGTGGCTGGCTGGCCGCCCTGGGCGGTCACGCTGCTCGGCGTGCTCGCCTGGGCCGCCGCGCTGGCCGCCGTCGAGCCGCTCGTGCGGGGCTACCTGACCAGCCCGCCCGACCAGCGGATGGTAGACCTCAACGTGTACCGCACCGGCGGCCTCAGCGTGCTGCAGGGACAGCCGTTGTACAGCGTGTTCACCCAGCCGCCGCAGTTGCTCCCGTTCACCTATCCGCCGACCGCGGCCCTGTTCGCGGTGCCGCTCGCGCTGCTGCCCTGGCCGGTGGCGCAGCTGGCCTGGGTGCCGGTCATCTACGGACCGCTCGCCGCGGTGATCTGGTTCGCGTTCGCGCCGCTGCTGCGCCGGGCGGGGCGCCGGCGGATGCAGGCTGTCGTGTTCGCGGTCCTGTTCGCGGCCTGCGCTTACCTGTTCCCGCTGCGGGACGAAATGCGGTTCGGCCAGGTGGACATGGTGCTGCTCGCGATGGCCATGGCGGACTGCGCGGGCACTGCGGGGCGGGCCCCGCGGTGGCCCCGCGGTGCGCTGGTGGGGCTGGCCACCGCGATCAAGCTGGTGCCCGGGGTGTTCATCGTGTACCTGTGGCTATCCGGTCGGCGGCGCGCCGCGGTGACCGCGGCCATCGTGGCCCTGGCCTGGACCCTGGGCGCCTGGCTGGTGCTGCCGCAGGACTCCATGACGTACTGGACCAGCGTGATCTTCCAATCCGGGCGGCTCGGGTCCAACGCGGGGACCTCGAACCAGTCGCTGCGCGGGATCCTGCTCAGGGAGTTCCTGCCCGGTCCGGCCCCCGGCTTGGTGTGGGCCGGGCTGGCTCTGGCCGTGGCGGTAGCGGGCTTCGCGGTGGTCAGCCGGCTGGCCCGCGAATCCAGGCCGATGGAGGCCATCGCGGTCACCGCACTGCTCGGGGTACTGCTCTCACCGGTCTCCTGGATCCACCATTTCCTGGTCGTGGTGGTGGTCATCGGCGCGATCCTGGCGGACGGACGGTCACCGCGGCGGACGGCCATCGCGGCCGGAACCGCGGTGTTCTTCGCGCTGACCGTCCCGTGGGCAGGCCAGGGCCTGCTGGGCACCCATGGCGTGCCGGTGCAGGCGGCCCGGGTCGTGCAGGACGCCTTCGGCCTCGCCGCCCTGGCGCTGCTTGTGGTCATCGCCTGGTTGCCCGCTGCGGCCCAGCCGAGACGGGTCCCAGGTGAGGAAGATCCGGGAGGCCCGCGCACCTCGCCGGGACTGGCATTATGTGGGCTATGCCGTATGCCTACCTGGGCCCGGAGGGCACCTTCTCCGAGGCGGCGCTGCGCGCCGTCGACCCTGACGCCGAACCACTGTCCTGCCCGACTATCCAGGCTGCCCTGACCAGCGTGCGGGAAGGCACGGCGGAGCGCGCCGTGGTCCCGATCGAGAGTTCGGTCGAGGGCGTGGTCACCGCGACCCTCGATGACCTGGCAGGAGGGACCGACCTGGTGATCGTGGCCGAGCTGCAGGTTCCCATCGCGTTCGCGCTGCTGGCCCGGCCGGGTACCGCGCTGGCGGACATCAAGAGGGTCGGCGGTCACCCGCAGTCCATGCCCCAGTGCCGTGGCTGGCTGGCCGGCCATCTGCCCGACTGCGAGTGGGTGCCGCTGGCCTCCAACGCCGAGGCGGCTCGCCAGGCGGCGGACGCCCAGGTGGACGCCGCGCTGGCGGGCGCTTTCGCCGCGGGCCGGTACGGTCTTGAGGTGCTCGTCCCCGACGTGCACGACCGGGCCAACGCGGTAACCCGGTTCGTCGTGGTGTCGCCGCCCAGGCCGCTGCCCGCGCGTACCGGCGCGGACCGGACCTCGCTGGCCGCTTTCCTCGCCGAGGATCACCCCGGCGCCCTGCTCGAGATCCTGACCGAATTCGCCGTCCGCGGCATCAACCTGACCACGATCCAGTCGCGGCCGACCGGCGACCGGCTCGGCCAGTACTACTTCTTCATCGACTGCGAAGGGCACGTGGACGACGCCCGGGTGGGCGAAGCGCTGATGGGGCTGCGCCGGGTGTGCCAGGAGGTCCGCTTCCTCGGCAGCTACGCCCGGTGCGACGGCGCCGCCACCCAGGTCCGCCCGGGGACCTCAGACTCCGAGTTCGCCGCAGCCGCCGCCTGGCTCGGGCGGCTGCGCTTCGGCCGCCCCTGACCAAGGCCGCGGTTCACCGGGCACGACGCCCCGGGACGGCTCGAGGCGTGGCGGCGGCCTGACGCAGCCGGGTCCGTTCGGCCTGGAAATGGTCTTTTACAGGTACGGTCCTGAGCCCGGACGCTGTTGCTGCGTCTCCTGCTCGGGGGGCATCATCCCGGGCGGCAGCGCGCGGCGCATCTGTTCGAGCTGGGCCCGGGCGGCCATCTGCTGGGCGAACAGCGTGGTCTGGATGCCGTGGAACAGACCTTCCAGCCAGCCCACCAGCTGCGCCTGGGCAATCCGCAGCTCGGCCTCGCTGGGTATCCCGTCCTCGGCGAACGGCAGCGACAGCCGCTCAAGCTCATCGACGAGTTCCGGCGCAAGCCCGTCCTCGAGTTCCTTGATGGAGCTCTCGTGGATCTCCTTCAGCCGGGCGCGGCTCTTCTCGTCCAGCGGAGCCGCCCTGACCTCCTCGAGCAGCTGCCTGATCATGTTGCCGATCCGCATGACCTTGGCCGGCTGCTCGACCATCTCAGTGACCGGACGCTCGCGACTGGCGTTCTCGTCCTGTTCGCCGTCCGTCGTCGTGATGCCGTCCGGGCCCAACACGAGGACCTGCGGGTGCTCTTGTGGTTGAGGATTCATCCCGTCGCTCATTCCCCTAGTTTGTCCGATCACACTCACTGCCGCGTCCACCGATGGCGTTTGCGGTCATATCGGCAAGAGCAAGATCTTGCCGATATGCTCGCTGGCCGATATCGCCCGGTGCGCCTGCGCCGCCTGGGACATCGGCAGCTCCCTGTCGATGATGGCGGCCACTTTCCCGGCGTCGATGAGCGGCCACACCTGGTCCTGGACCGCCGCCACGACCGCCGCCTTTTCCTGCACCGGCCGCGCTCGCAACGTGGTGGCGTGCACGCTCGCCCGCTTGCCCTGCAGGACCCCCAGGTTGATCTCGGCCTTGCTGCCGCCCTGCCGGCCGATGATGACCAGGCGGCCGTCGGTAGCCAGCGCGGCCAGGTTCCGTTCCAGGTAGCTCGCGCCCATGATGTCGAGGATGACGTCCGCGCCCCCGCCGGTGGCCTTCCGCAGCGCGGCGACGAAGTCCTCGTCGCGGTAGTTGATGGTCACGTCGGCGCCGAGCTCACGGCACCTGGCCAGCTTCCGCGCCGACCCGGCGGTGCAGGCCACCTGGGCCCCGAAGGCCTTGGCCAGCTGGATCGCCATCGTGCCGATCCCGCTGCTGCCGCCGTGCACAAGGAGCGTCTCGCCGCTGGCCAGCCCGGCCACCTGGAACAGGTTGGAGTACGCCGTGCAGGCGGCCTCGGGGAACGCGGCCGCCTGGGCCAGGCCCACGTTGGCGGGGATCGGGAGCAGCTGTCCGGCAGGCACCACGACTTGCTCGGCGTACCCGCCGCCGGACAGCAGCGCGCACACCTCGTCGCCTGGCCGCCAGGCCGTGACCTCGTGGCCGACGGCGATGACCCGGCCGGAGCACTCCAGGCCCAGATAGGGCGGCGCGCCTTCCGGCGGCGGGTAGTGCCCTTCCCGCTGCATCAGGTCGGCCCGGTTCACCCCGCTGGCCACGACCTCGATGAGCACATCCCCTGGACCTGGAACCGGGTCAGGAACATCGAGCCAGCGCAGGACTTCTGGTCCGCCGGGTTCGGTGATGACGACGGCACGCACGGGTTCTCTCCTTCGTTTGTTCTCCGCCCCATCGCCGGTTTGCCGTTCGATGGCCGAGGCTGCCCACTGTGCCACCACGGGGCTATCCGGGTGACCGTGAGCCTCCATGTTGCAACTGAGTGCCACCGAACCAGCGCTCTGGGTATCTAAAGTGCGTGCGCTTGGCCTAGGCTCGGATAGATGTACGAACCCTGCCCGCATGCGCGCCCACCCCTGAGGACCAAGGGGGACGACCTGTGACCACTGACAACGATACGCCGCAAATCTTCGGCCCAAGCGCCGGCACTGGAGTCGGCACCGGGGCCGGCTTCTCCGGCGACTGGCGTGACATCCTGGCGGGCCGGCCCGCTGCCGACCCCGACGAGGAGGACGATCCGAGCGGCTCGCAGCAGGACCAGGCGAACCCGGCGGCGGACGGATGGGCCGGCTGGGGCGAGCCCGGCAGTCCCGAGATGGCCGGTCCCGGCTATCCGCACCCGCCCTGGCATCCCCGCCAGGAGGAGTATCCGTCCGGCCCCGGCTACCTGCCGATCCCGCGGGAGCGGCCGCCCGGGTGGAATTATCAGCCGGCTCCGGGGCAACCCGGCTACCCGCAGGAACCTGGCCATGCGGTGGAGGCCGGCTATGCGGCTGACGCGGATTATCCGCGGCCGCTGGGCTACCCGCAGGACCCGGGCTACGGGCCGGAAGGCGGGGGCTACCCGGAAGGCGGGGGCTACCCGCAGGACCCGGGCTACGGGCCGGAAGGCGGCGGCTACCCGGAGGGCGGGGGCTACGCGGAGGGCGGGGACTACCCGGAGGACGGGCGCTACCTGCCGGACCTGGGCTTCGTCGCGGACGTGGGTCCCGTGCCGCCGATGGAGCCGCTGCCCGGCCCCGAGCTCCCGCCGGCAGCTGAGCTCGCCGCACGTTCCCCCGCCCCCGCGATGGGGCCGCCAGGAATGGACGGCGCCCGCGGCGCGATCCGGCCTGACCTGCGTCCACCACTGCCGCCGGAGCCCGCGCCCGAGCCCGTGCGCGAGACCTCGGACAGCCTGACCACCGAGTCCCTCTTGCACGGAAAGCGGGCAGCCCCCGGATCGGGCTGGCGCCGCACCGTGTACCGGGCGACCGGCGGCCTGCTCCGGTTCGGCGAGTCGGCGGCCGAGATGCGGCGCCGCGATCTCATCAACCGGGTGCGGACCCCGGTCGCGGGCGGTCACCACCGGGTCGCGGTGCTGAGCCTGAAGGGCGGCGTGGGCAAGACGACCACGGCGGTGGGGCTCGGCGCGACGCTGGCGACGCTTCGTGGCGACCGGGTGATAGCCATCGACGCCAACCCCGACCGCGGCACGCTCTCGGACAAGGTGCGCCTGGAAACCGCCGCGACGATCAGGGACCTGCTCAACGAGCGGGACCTGGTCCGGCGCTACGCCGACGTACGCGCCTTCACCTCACAGGCATCGAGCCGGCTCGAGGTGCTCGCCTCCGACCGTGACCCGGGAGTGTCAGTCGCCTTCGGCGCCGACGACTACTGTGACGCCGCCCGCGTGCTCGAGCACTTCTACTCGATCTGCATCACCGACTGCGGGACCGGCCTGCTGCATTCGGCCATGTCCGGGGTGCTCCGGCTGGCCGATCAGATCGTCCTGGTCAGCTCGCCGTCGGTGGACGGCGCCCGCAGCGCGAGCGCCACCTTGGACTGGCTGGAGGCACACAACTGCGGTGACCTGGTCCGGAACGGGGTCGTCGTGCTTTCGGCGATACGGCCGAGGAGCAAGAGCACCGTCGACCTGGACCGGCTCGAGCATCACTTTGCCGCCCGCTGCCGGGCGGTGACCCGGATTCCCTACGATCCGCACCTGGAAGAGGGGGCAGAAGTCGAGCTGGAATTGCTCAGCGGTGATACGGCCGAAGCGTACCTCGCGCTGGCCGCGCTCGTCGGCGACGGGCTGACCTGGCCGCGGCGGCTGACGTCCCGGTCGTCATTACCGTAGGCTATGACGCACAGGAGGGCTCGCCTAGTGGCCGATGGCGATGGTCTTGAAAACCATTGTGGCGGCAACGTCACCGTGGGTTCGAATCCCACGCCCTCCGCTCAACCAGGTCCGACAGCGTTTGGGGCTTTTATGGCTTAGAGGGCGGCTGGGCGGCTGGGCGGCTGGCGAAAAAGGTGATGACCGTGCTGCAGCTGGCGTTCGGGCACACCGGGCCGGCGGCCGGATCACCGTGGGCGATAGCGATAGCACCGATCGGCGTCCATTCCTCCGGAACCCCGAACCGGGTGCGGAAATGGCCATGATCCCCGGCTGGATGCCGAAAAGCACGGAACTACAGAAATTGAATGGCTGAGGTCTGTGCCCGCGCGGGAGCGGGGATGGCAAGGGGGCAGCGCGGCGGCGGAGCTGCCCCAGCCCTGCCCCCCGGCCCCGCCCCGGGCCAGCTCCGCCGGGACCCGCAGTCCCCGTGTGACGGGACAGCACCTGCCGGGCCCGTGGTGCGACGGCCCTCATTAGATTGTGGTGGATCCGGGCTCCATGGAGTATTTGGTGCATCCCCGTGCACCGGATCCACCACGAAACCCGGATCCACCACTGAAATCCCGGCTAGGGCGCCGGGAACGGGCGGCGGGCGGGGCAGCCGGGACCACAGCGGCCAGCGGGACGCCGGGGAGTGTCACATTAACGCCAGGGAGCGTCACATGGAGGCCAGCGAGCGTCACATGGAGGCCAGGGAGCGTCACAGCCGGCCTGACCGCCAACGGCGCGGCGGGTGCAGCGGCTGCACCCGGCCCGATTCCAGCTTGGGCCTCGCCTAGTAGTCTCGGCGGCATGGATAGCCAGGCACTGCCGCCCTTCGGGGTGACGGAGGTCGTCAGCCGGTGGCAGTTCGCCCCGGTGGTGACGGGCTTGGTCGTGCTGGCGGCAGGCTTGTACCTGTACGGCGTGCTACGGGTGCGGCGGCGTCATCCGGCCCGTCCGTGGCCGCTGCCGCGGACCGCGCTGTTCCTCGGCGGCCTGGCGGTGGTCGTGATCGCGACGCAGAGCGGCATCGGCAGCTACGACGACGTGCTCTTCTCCGATCACATGATCCAGCACCTGCTGTTGATCATGGTGGCGCCGCCCTTGCTCGTCGTCGGCCAGCCGGCCACGCTGCTGCTGCACGCGAGCCGTAATCCGCTGCACACCTGGACCAAGAAGGTGCTGCGCTCGCGGGTGATGGCCGCTGTCACCTGGCCTCCGTTCGGCGCTGTGCTTTACCTCACCACCATTGTCGGGACGCACCTCACCGGCTTCATGAACCTGGTGCTGACCCACCCGGCGGTCCACGACGGCGAGCATGCCCTGTACCTGGCGGCCGGATACCTGTACTTCCTGCCCCTGATCGGCCGGGAACCGATCAGGTGGCGGGTTTCCTACCCGTCCCGGATCTTCCTGCTCTTCATCGCCATGCCGGTGGACGCGTTCACCGGCCTGATCCTGGGCTCGGAGAGCAGCAACCCGTTCCCTGCCCTGGCGCAGCAGCGGCCGCGCTGGGCACCCAGCGCGATCAACGACGTGCATACCGGCGGCGCGGTGATGTGGGTGGGCGGAGCGGGAATCATGTTCGTGCTGGTCCTAGCGGTCTTCTTCGCCTGGAGCCGGGAAACGCGCGGCGACGGCGGACTCGGGTGGCTGGAGTCGGCCCGCCGGGCGAACTTCGCCACGCTGGTCAGCTCGCACCGGGCTGCGAACGCCAACGGCGCGCCCCAGCAGGCCAGCCCGGTCAGTGGCAGGGAAAGCGTCGACGACGATGACGGTCAGCTGGCCGCCTACAACGACTTCCTGACCCGCATCAACAAACCCCGCGAGCCTTGAGACGTCCCGGCTCGCGACACGCCGGTAGGGCTTTCTAGGCACATCTAGGGTTGAGACTAGATCAAGCCATAGAGTCCGATGTATGGATCCGGTGCGCAATCCTTACGCCCCAGGGGCGGGGCAACGACCGCCAGAGCTCACCGGGCGCGACCGGGAGATCCGGCAGTTCGAGGTGGTGCTCGAGCGGATAGCCCGCGGCCGCCCGGAGCGGAGCATGGTACTCACCGGCCTCCGCGGCGTCGGCAAGACCGTCTTGCTGAACACCTTCAGGTCGATGGCCCTGCAACGGCTGTGGGGGACCGGCAAGATCGAAGCCAGGCCGGATCAGTCGATCAGGCGCCCGGTGGCCGGCGCGCTGCACATGGCGGTGCGGGAACTCGCACCCCGGCACCGCGCCCCGGACCGGGTTGAATACTTCCTCGGCGTGCTCAAGGCGTTCGCCCTCCGCGACCCAACGGCGCCCAAGGGATCTTCGGTTACGATCGCGCTCGGCATCGACGTGCCCGCCCAGCGCGGCCGCGCGGACTCAGGTGACCTGGAGGTCGACCTCACCGAGCTCTTCGCCGAAGCCGCCTCGGTGGCGGCCGACCTCGGCGTCGGCATCGCCTTGTTCGTCGACGAGATGCAAGACGTGCCTTCGGCTGACGTATCCGCGCTGTGCGCCGCCTGCCATGAGCTTTCCCAGACCGGCGGCCCGCTCATCGTGGTCGGTGCGGGCCTGCCGCACCTGCCGTCGGTCCTGTCGGCCAGCAAGAGCTACTCGGAGCGGCTGTTCAGGTACGCGCGCATCGACCGACTCGAACGGGAGGCCGCCGACCTGGCGCTGCTCGCTCCGGCGCAACGCGAGGACGTGACCTTCACACCCGGCGCGCTCGACGCGCTGTACGCCGCCGCCGACGGCTATCCCTACTTCGTCCAGGCCTACGGCAAGGTGACCTGGGATGTGGCCGCGTCGAGTCCGGTGACGGCGGCCGATGTGAGCGTGGCGGCGCCCGAGGCCGAGGGCGAGCTGGCGGTGGGATTCTTCGGCAGCAGGTACGAGCGGGCCACCCCCGCGGAACGTGAGTACATGCGGGCCATGGCGGCCACCGGGGATGATCCGGTCCCCACCTCGATCGTGGCCGACGAGCTTGGCCGCAAGCCGTCGAGCTTGTCGCCCGCGCGCGACGGGCTGATCAAGAAGGGCCTGATCTACAGTTCAGAACGAGGCCTGATTGCGTTCACGGTCCCCCATTTCGGCAAGTTCCTCCGCTCCCAGCCGATCTAGGGGCGCTTTCTTGGCACGACGCGACTACCTAAGACACAGGTCTATCCGGTTATCGGTGACTCTAGCGGAATTCCTAGAGTCACCTAGATAACGGCAGACTCGCGCGCCTCAGCCCGACCGAGGATCTCGTCGGTGGCCGCGTCGAGAACCGCCGCGCGGATGGCGGGCCGGTGAGCTTGCAGGTAGACGGCGAAGACGATGTCGACCCGCCGGCCGCGCACGATCCCTGGATAGACCACGAACCGCCAGCATCCTTCTCGCCAGAGGTCGGCTGGCTCTGCGGTGCAGAGCTGCGCTGCGTACTTGCGCCACTGAGAGCTTGAGTACAAGGCGGACATGGTCCGGCCGACCGGGAGCCTGCGGAGCTCACAGGGCTCCGAATAGCCGAGCCGGACCAAGATCTCGCCGAGTTCCGGCGACAAGCAGGCGATCAGGACCAGCTCGAAAGCCAGCACGGCCAGCCACAGCTCAGCCGCGGCGAAAGAGGACGGCATGCGTAGCGCAGGCACGCCGATCGTGGCCGCGGCCGAGGCGGCCAGCAGAGCGGCCCGCGCGATCGTGCGCAGGCCGATCGGCGTGTCGCTGAGTTCGCCGAAGCATCCGCAGCCTGAATCGGGGCGCCGCTGCCTCATTTCGTTCAGCACGCCCACGGCGATGAGGAAGAACAGCGCGGTCGTCATCCGCACGATAGTGGCGGGCACCCGGAGCCAGACGTCGCCGACCCGGCCGGCCGTAACGGCCAGCCCGAGGCCCAGGCTCAGCTCGGTGGCGTACATGATGATCATGACGGGGCGGCGCAGGCGGAGCGGGAACAGCCCGGTCGGACCCATGCCCGCGGCGGTGCCGGGACGCGGGCTGAGCGTCCGCCACGCCCTGACCGCGCAGCTGCCGAGCAGCAGCACGGCCAGCAGCGGAATCTGAACCTCTCGCAGCGTGGTGAGCATCCCTAGCCCCCGATCATCATCGTCGCGTTGAAGCAGCCCACTTCCAGGGCTCCGCCGAGTTCCACGAACGTCGCCATGGTGAGATCAGCGATCCGGCCCTTCCGCGAGGTCCCGCAGGTGACGCAGCGATCGCAGAACAGCCGGGCCGTCGCCCCGCAACTGGTCACCGGGACCAGCCTGGTGCGTCCGGCGCAGTCGTTGCGCAGCCGGAGCAGGCTTCCCAGCGACAGGTAGGGCAGCCGCACGCAGCCCGGGCCCGTCGCGTGCGGGTCGACCGCGTACTGGTCGCCGGCCTGCGAGGGTGGCATGAAGGCGCCATGCTCGCAGCTCGTTTCGGGATCCAGGGCCGGGTAGGCGAGTCCGAGCAGGCTTTCCGGTTCTTCGCCTGGCTCATGCCAGACCGCCGTTCCGCTGACCGGATCAGGAATGTGCCCGCTGACCAGTGGCGGTGCGGGCGCGTGCCCGGCCCGGTAGGGAGGCTGTGACGTGGCGGGTATCAGGGCCTTCAGGAAGCCGTCATGCTTCAGGCCGATGACGTCGAGGAGGTAGCCAGGCTCGAGCCGGGGGAAGCGGACCTGGATCCGCCTGGTGGCCTCCGGGGCGATCATCACGATCCGGCGCCCCTTGGCGGGACCCTCGTCGACCAGTAGCCGGGCCGGTCCGGCCCGCTCGATGATCGTCCCGGTGACCCGGCCGATTTCGGCCCAGATACGGTCCACCACGGGACCGCCGGGGAGGCTGCGCCGGACAATGGCATGATCGCCTTGCCGCAGCGCCGCAGGCGAAATAGCCCCGCCTCGCCAGGCCTCCGCCGAGGCAGCCAGCGGAAACCGCTGTTCCCCCCGTGCCGTCTGCAGGACCAGAATGTGCGGGCTGACGTCCAGGATCGTTCCGATGACCGCGTACACCAGGGATCTTTCTGCCGGTCCCAGGCCGCCATTAAACGCCGTTATAGGAGAAAGATCCGATTCGTCCGGTCGTCCGAGCACGGCGGCCTTGAGCAATGGCCGACGCGCGAAACGGGCCGGGCTGGCGGAGCCCGTGACATCGTCACCCCTACGGGGCATGTCAGCCAAATGCCGCACTTGCCTTCCGTGGGATTGCATAGGGCACAATATTGACCCTGCTTGGTGCGGATAGTTACGTCAAGCTCTTCGGACACCTTTGTCTGCGACGCCACACAGATACATCCCTGACGGATAGAGCCGCCGTAGGCCGCGAGCCTTCATCTTAAGCACGGAATGTAGTTTTGTGACTACCTTAAGTAAGGTAGTCCGCATGAGCTGCGTCGGCAACCACGAGGAATCGCGACCTAGCGATCACAACGCGGCTTTCCGCGATTACGTTGTGGCCCGCGGAGCCGCCCTGCTCCGGATGGCGATCATGCTTACCGGCAACCGGGCCGATGCCGAAGACCTGGTCCAGGCCGCGCTGGCCAAAACCTATCTAGCGTGGGACAAGATCAATGATCGTGCCGCACTTGACGCTTATGTCCGGCGCGCGATGGTCAATACGCACATATCGTGGTGGCGCCGCCGCAAGGTCGAGGAATTCCCGACCGATGAGCTGCCTGATCAGGTTGTTGCGGATCATGCCAGGGAAAGCGACACGGCCGAGGTGGTGCGCCGGGCCCTGGACCGGTTGCCCCAGCGGATGCGCGCCGCCGTCATGCTCAGGTATTTCGAAGACATGACCGAGCCGGAAATCGCCGCGGTGCTCGGTATCAGCCTGGGCACCGTGAAAAGCACGGTGTCACGGGCGGTAGCCAGGCTGCGGATCGACGCGGAGCTGGGCGCTAATGCCGACCCGTAACCCGGATGCCATGAATCACGACCTGTCGTGCCTTCGCGGCCAACGCCGGTATTATCCAGGTCAGGCACCCTGAGGAGGTCGCTCTGTGCGCAGCACGATGATGGACGTCCCGCTGACGACCGGCTCGATCATGCGTTACGGAACGTCGGTATTCGGCGATCGCGAGGTGGTCACCTGGACCGGCGAGGCGACCAGGCGGCGCAGCTACGCCGAGGCGGGCCGCCGGGCCGCGCAGCTCGCGAACGCACTGCGGCGGCTGGGCATCGATGGCGACCAGCGCGTCGGCACGTTCATGTGGAACAACGCCGAACACCTCGAGGCCTACCTGGCCGTCCCGTCCATGGGCGCGGTGCTGCACACGCTGAATATCCGGCTGGCCACGGCCGAGGTCGGCTATATCGCCACCCACGCCGCCGACCACACCGTCATCGTGGACGCGTCGCTGGTAGCCAGGTTCGCCGAGATCTTGCCGCACGCGCCATCGGTCAAGAACGTGATCGTCAGCGGAGGGCCCCTCGGCCAGGCGCCAGGCGCCGACGAGCTCACCGGCGTGAGCGTCTACGACTACGAGGAGCTGCTCGCCGCGGAGGCTGACTCGTTTGCGTGGCCGGTGCTCGATGAGCGCTCGGCCGCCGCGATGTGCTACACCAGCGGGACCACCGGGCACCCGAAGGGCGTCGTCTACAGCCACCGGTCCAGCTACCTGCATTCGATGGGCGCCTGCCTGGGAAACGGCTTCGCCCTTTCCCAGCAAGACCGGGTGCTGCCGGTGGTGCCCATGTTCCACGCCAACGCGTGGGGGCTGGCCTATGCGGGCCTGATGTCCGGTGCTGACCTGATCATGCCGGACCGGCACCTGCAGCCGGCCACGCTGGTCCGGCTGATCGCCGACGAACGCGTCACCGTGGCCGGCGGCGTGCCGACGATCTGGGCTGGCGTGCTGGCGCATATGCGGGCCGAGGGCGGGGACCTGTCCTCGCTCCGCCTGGTGATCGCCGGCGGTTCGGCGGTCCCGCGCGCCATGCAGGTCAGGTACGCCTCAGAGCTCGGCGTGCGCCTCCTGCAAGCGTGGGGCATGACGGAGACCTCACCGCTGGCCAGCGTGGCCAACCCGCCACCTGGCGTGAGCGAGGAAGAGGCCTGGCAGTACCGGGACAGCCAGGGTCGGGTGTTCTGCGCCGTGGAGGCGCGGCTGGCCGGGGATGGCGGTGAGATCCTGCCGGACGACGGCGAGGCGGTCGGCGAAATCGAGGTCCGTGGCCCCTGGATCACCGGCTCGTACTACCAGGACGACGACCCGGCCAAGTTCCACGACGGCTGGCTGAGGACCGGGGATGTGGGGACGCTGGATGAGCGCGGCTTCATCCGGCTGACCGACCGGGCCAAGGACGTCATCAAGTCCGGCGGTGAGTGGATCTCCTCGATGGAACTGGAGAACGTCCTGATGGCGCACCCTGACGTAGCTGAGGCCGCGGTCATCGGGGTCGCCGACGACAAGTGGGGAGAGCGTCCGCTCGCGGCAGTGGTGCTGCGATCCGGCGCCGAGGTGACGGCGGACAAACTACGGGCCTTCATGACCGGGCAGATCCCGCGCTGGCAGCTGCCCGAGCGCTGGTGCTTCATCGCCGAAGTGCCTAAGACCAGCGTGGGCAAGTTTTCCAAGCGGCAGATGCGCGAGGCCTACCAGCGCGGCGACTACGAGGTCATCGAGGTGCACTGACCAAACACGGCGGACGCTTTGCCCAGGCCCGGTCAGTGCCGGTACGCTATGGCCCACCGCACTCCTGGTGCGGGTGGAGGATTCGCCTAGTCCGGTCTATGGCGCCGCACTGCTAATGCGGTTTGGTGGCAACACCATCCGGGGTTCAAATCCCCGATCCTCCGCGAACGGCCAGGCACTGAAGACAGGGGAGGCCTGACCATGACGGGGCCTGAGCACTACCACGAGGCGCAGCTGCTGCTGGCCGACCCGAATTACGGGGAGCCAAAAGGGATCGGCCGTGGCGAGACCATCGCCGCGGCCCTGGTGCACGCGACGCTCGCGCTCGCGGCGGCGACCGCGCTGGCCGGTGACAGCCCTCAGGACGTGCAGGCGTGGCAACGGGTCGCCGGGGGCGCCGGGGCGCAGGCGACGGACCCGCGCGGGTCGTAAAGGCTCCCGGTCAGGCGGCTGGGTTCGCGAGCCCAGATCCCGTCTGCGGAGATATTGCTCGCCGCTAAGTCATATCCATAGACTTAGCGTGGCTCAGCGGCCGGACGAGGAGGAGGCATGCCAGTGGACTGGGTTGTCGTGGGCCTGGATAACGGCGGCACTATGAACAACGGGACGATCCTGGATTCCGCCGGCCGGTTTCTCCTTGACCAGATGGCGGAGCTTCCCAGCGACGTCAGGGAGGGCCCGGACAAGGCCATCGGTTCGCTGGTCGACTCCGTCCAGCAGGTGCTCAAACTGACCGGCGTGCCGATCACCTCGGTCCGCGCCGTGGGCCTGGATACCCCCGGCCCGGCCAGCGGCGATGGCGTCATATCGTCCAAGGGCGCGACGAACTTCGGCCACGCAGGCTGGCGCGGTTTTGACATCAGGGGAGCGCTGGCCGACCGCCTCGGGCTCCCGGTGATCTACAACAACGACGGCAACTCGGCGGCCCTGTACGCCCATCACGTCCGGTTCGGCGAGGAATCCGAGCAGCGCAGCTCGGTGGCCGCCATTGTGGGCACCGGGCTCGGCGGCGGGATCGTCGTAGGCGGCCAGGTGGTCAAGGGCGCGGCCGGGATGGCCGGGGAACTTGGGCACGTCCCGATTCCGCTGGAGGGCCTACTGGGCCCGGGACAGCCGATGCCGGCCTGCAACTGCGGCCAGTCCGGCGATGCGGAGAGCGTTGCCTCGCTCACCGGCATCCAGAACAACTTGCTGCCGTACTGGCTCACCAGGTACCCGGGGCACGAGCTCGGCGGCTTGCCGATGATCAAGGCCGCCAAGCTGGTCCGCAAGTACGCCGAAGACGGTGATGAGATGGCGCTGGCGATCTTCCGGCAGCAGGCGGCGGCGATCGGACGACTGTTCACCATCGCCGCGAACTTCCTCGATCCGGATGCCTACTTTCTCGGCGGCGGCGTGGTCGAGGCCGCTTCGCACTTCCGCGACTGGTACTTCGCCGAAGTGCGCGCCAACACCGCGCTGCGCGAGGAGCAGGCCCGGGCGGCCGAGATCACCCTGGTCCCCGACCTGGACATGGCGGGCGCCCGCGGCTCAGCGTTCGCCGCCCGCGACTGGATCATGCACGGGGGACTAGGGGCACTAGGGGAACCCGGGGCGCTGCCGGGCGGCTGGTAAATCACCGAGCCAGCTCAGGCGGGCCGCCTGAGCTGGCTCGGGTGACGTTGCTTGACCGGTCCTATGTCCTAGTCCGAATCCGCGTCCTTGTCCTTGAAGATCAGCCCGCATACCTCCAGGTAGAGCTGTTCCGGGTAGGGCAGATGGTCGACGATGCGCAGCGCCTGATCTTGCCCGGCGGACTCCAGGATGAACTCGCCGTAGCCGAGGATCCGGCCCATCGTGGACCGTTGGAAGCTCATGTCCGTCACCTTCGACAGCGGCATCATGTTCACCTTCCTGGTGACCAGGCCCTTCGACAACAGCATCCGCTGCGAGGTGACCACGAAGTAGTTCTCGTTCCACTCGAAGACCTTGACGGCCAGCCGCAGCAAGAGGATGAGCCATGCGATCCAGATCACCAGGATGAAAGTGTCGTTACCGTGAGCGACCGAGTTGCTCAGCCAGCCGGCGATGGCCAGGCCGACGAGGAGCTCGAAGATCGGCCTGATCAGGACAGCCGGATGCTGGTGAACGGTGATGACCTGACGTTCATGAGGCAGCAGGTATCGATTAACCTTGGCCGGTACCGTGTCAGTATTTGGAACCAGCCTCATGCCGAAACCCCAGCCTTAGACGGACGCGAAGAAGTGGGACAGCCCGCTTGCCACTGTGGTCAGGAAGGTGCCGATGTTGTGCACGATGTGGGCTGCGCCGGTGGGCTGCTCGATCACCCACCAGACTATGAAGGCAACAGCTAGCCACCCAAGGATGGTTTTCAGACTCACGTCGCCTCCTAAGAGCGCGAAGACTAGCGCTACGTGCCAGAGATCCTATGTTAGCTCTCACCCGATTTGCCGGCCAAGACTAACGGAATGAAGCTGTCCGTGTCGGCTTAAGTATGCCCCGTGTCGCTCACCAGTATGCCTCATCGTTGGAAGCAATGCGTAACCAAGCGTGCGGATCGCGTAGACCTGGCGCGCAAAAGCCCGCAAAATCCTCCCGTCGCCGCCTTGATCGGCGATTCTGCCGTCACGGCGGGCGGCCATCTGACAGCATTCCTCCGTGCAGAGCATGCTGGGGAAATGACGTGACAGACGTGGGCGAGACAGACTTCGCGGTCATCGTCTACCGGGAAGAAGACCAGTGGGAGGCCGACGTGCTGCCCCCGGCGGTCACCGCCGACCTGGACGACCTGGTGCAGGCGCTGCGCCGTCAGCCCAGCATCGGCGGGACCATCGGCTTCGCGGGTGTCGGCGACGACTTCTTCGTGGCGATCATGACCTTCGGCGAGGACGTGTCGCTGTTCTTGTCCGACCTCACCGCGGCCGTTGACTACCCGCTGGCCCGCCAGGTGCTCGATGCCCTGGAGATTCCTGTGCCGTCCGATGACGAGCTCGATCAGGTTCTTCCGGCCGGGGACTTGTCCATCTTCGCGGACCTCGGCCTCGACGAGATGGAGCTGGGCGCGATCTCAGCCGACCTCGACCTGTATCCGGAGGATGCGGTCATCCGCATCGCGGAGCGGCTGCACTTCGGGGATGCGGTCGAGCGCGCGCTCGACATCGCACTTGGCCCGTGACCGGATATACCGCTGCCTTCGAGCCCGCCATGCGGCTCGCCCTGGCCGAGGCACGACGGGCCGACCCGGATGACGTTCCGGTGGGTGCTGTCGTCCTCGATCCGGCCGGTGCGGTCATCACCCGGGCGGGTAACCGCAGGGAAGCGGACCGCGATCCTACCGCGCATGCGGAAATCGTCGCGATCAGGCAGGCCGCGCAGTGGATGGGCGGCTGGCGGCTGACCGGGCTGACGCTGGTGGTGACGCTGGAGCCGTGCACGATGTGCGCGGGTGCGGTCACCGCCGCCCAGCTCGGCCGGCTGGTCTACGGAGCAGAAGACCCCAAGGCGGGAGCCGTCGGGTCGCTCTGGGACGTGCTGAGGGATACCCGGCTGAACCACCGTCCTGAGGTCATCGGCGGGATCCTGGCCGCCGACTGCGGCGCGGTGCTGCGTGACTTCTTCGCCGCCCGCAGACAGCAGCGGCCGGGCGGCTAGTTCGTGCGGGCGGCCACCCGCTGATTCGGGTAAGCTCGCCAGCGGTGGAGTCGCCTAGTGGCCGAGGGCGCACGCCTCGAAAGCGTGTGAGGGGGCAACCCCTCCGTGGGTTCAAATCCCACCTCCACCGCCGAGCCGGGGCCGCCTGCACCTGAGGTAGGCCCACGGGTACTGACCTGCCGGGAACTCAACCTCACATCTCGGACGTTCGCACATGTGATCAGCGGTTGCGCGGTACTGCAGGCTGCCCTCGGTGAGGCCCGTCACCTGTCAGAACAGACTCCGGCGAGGAGAACCGAGTGTTTGGACCTCAGGGAACCGGATTCTTCCTGCTTCTCATGGTGGTATTCGGGGCTTTGCTGGTCTGGGTAGCCGTGGCTAAACAGGTCGTATTCCGTGTGCTCGCCGCCTGCCTGGCGTTTCTTCCCGCCATGTGCTTCGGAATCGCCGCGGTCAACAAGTTCTATGACTATTACCAGACCTGGGGCGGGATGATCAACGACCTTACCGGCCAGGGCGCGAGCAGCATTCCTAAGTACGCAGCCCCGGGACTGGGCACGAACAAGCAATTCGATAAGAGTATCGGGCGGGTCACTAATCTTGCGGAAGATGCCCAGTTCGGATATCTCTTCCAGACATCAGTGACAGGAATTCAAACCCACATTACCCGTAATGTCTACGTCTACCTGCCGCCGCAGTACTTCCAGAAGACTTATCATCAATACAAGTTTCCCGTTATCGAGCTGTTGCATGGCTCGCCCGGCAACCCGGCGGCCTGGGTCGACGTGATGGACGTGATCCCCACTTTCCTTGGCCTGCTCGTGGACCATCCCACGGACGCCGCCGTGCTGGTCATGCCCGACACCGATGGCGGCATGCAGTACGCCCTGCAATGCCTCAACAATCCCGGCGGCATCCAGGACATGACGTTCGTCGCGCGGGATGTGCCCAACGCCATCGCCCGAATCGCCCGGGTGCAGCCGCCCGGCCGGGCGTGGGGCCTGGCCGGTTACTCAGAAGGCGGCTACTGCACCGCCAACATCGCCTTGCAGGACCCGCAAGGCTGGGGGGCCGCAGGCGTTATGTCGGGTTACTTCTACCCCGTCGCCAGCCAGGTGCCGACCGGCAACAAGCCGGGCGCCAAGCCGCGCCAGGTCGATGTGTTCCTCGGCCACCCCGCGCTGCAGCTGCTGAACACGCCGAAGCAGTACATCACCAGGATGCCTATCAACAATGAGCTTCCGGCCTTCTGGCTCGCGGCGGGAGGACAGGACGGGGGGGACGTCGCCGCCGCGCTGAACTTCAGGCAGCTCCTGTTGACCCGGCTGGCGAACGTGCCGCTCTTTCTTGTCCCCGGCGGCGGCCACCAGGGCAACGTCTGGCGCGCGGCACTAGTCCCGATGCTCAACTGGATGACCCCGCAGCTGGCCGCACAGGCCGCCGGGGCCGACGCCGCCGCGGCCCAGGCGGCGGCCGCTCGAGCCGCCGCCGCCCGGGCCGCGGCCGCCCGCAAGGCGCACCCGCCCTCACCCAGCCACACGCCGGCCGGGAAAACCTAGCAGCCTCGGCGTTTCATGGTCAGTCACGTTCGGTTACTTGATAATCACTCTGACCGGCACCCGAATATCGCCAGTCGCTGTGACATCTGGTTAGCTCAGCCGTAACAAGCCGCACCGTGCCGCGTATTCTTCGCCGGACATACCATGTTTTGCTGCCGTGATGCGGGTAATAGTTGATCGACTGCTGTCCGGATCTTGCCTGAGTCTGCTCTGGCCTGCACAGGTGCAGAGACCGGCACGGCAGCGATGGCTATGGACGCACCGGAGAAACAGATGAGCCTGCCCCCCCGCCAGCAAGCGGTGCTTGACCAGATTGAGCGGGTGCTCCAGGCGGCCGATCCTCAGCTGAAATCGATGTTCGCCGCCTTCGCCCGGCTAGCGCCCGCCGAGGCGGCGCCCGCCACCGAGGCCATCACCCGCCGGTCGGCGCGGCAGCGGATGGTGCTGGTCTCCGTCGTCCTGCTCAGCGTGCTCAGCCTGGTCACGGTCTTTATGGTGGCCACCAGCCGGGCGTGCCCTGGCCTGTCCTCGGATCAGGTCACCGCCAGCGGCACGGTGCGGTTCGCCGCGTGCAGCAAGGCCACCGACGCCTGGAGCAAGGGCGGCCGCTGAGCGACCTCGCGGCCTAGCCGCCGCCTTGGTAGGTTTGGGCTGCCCAGGCCGAAGGAGCGTGGATGTGAAGGCGCTGGTGTTCCGGCACAACCTGGCCCGGGAGGCAGCCTCGGCCATCGGCGGGCGGGTCGACCCGAGGGCCTTCGTCTCCCGCTTCGCGCCGGTCCGCGTCGAGGACGTCGAGGAGCTGCCGCTTCCGGCCGGGGACTGGGTGCGCGTTGAGACGATCATCTCGGCCCTGTGCGGCTCCGACATCAAGCAGATCTTGCTGAACGGCGCCCGAGACAACCCGCTCACCGCGCTGGTGTCCTTTCCGCACGTGCTCGGCCATGAGGTGGTCGGACGCCGGGCCGACACCGGCGAACGCGTGGTGCTCAACCCGTGGCTCTCGTGCGGGCCTCGCGGTATCGACCCGCCATGCCCGCCCTGCCAGGCGGGCCGCTACCCGTGGTGCCGCAACTTCCGCTCGGGCGACCTGCCCGTCTCGATCCACCTCGGGAACTGCGCTGCCGCCGTGGGCGCGCACGCCGAGCGCTTCGCCGCGCACGTCTCGCAGCTGTTCGCCATCCCGGCGGATATCTCCGACGAGTCGGCCGTGCTGGCCGATCCGGTCAGCGTATCGTTGCGCTCGATCCTGCTCGCGCCGCCCGGCGACGGCCAGGCTGTCCTGGTCTACGGCTCGGGCACGCTCGCGTTCGCGGCGATCGCGCTGCTGCGCCACCTGTATCCGGCTACCGAGGTGTGGGCGGTGGCGCGACCTGGGGCCCGGGCCGCGCTCGCGACCCGGTTCGGTGCTCATGCGGTGCTCTCCTGTTCGCCGGACGAGCTCGTCGCGCAGGTCGCGCGCCGGGCCGGCACGACGCCGCTCACGCCGTGGAGCAAGCACGACTGGCTGCAGGACGGTCCGGCCGTCGTCTACGACACGATCGGCTCGGTCGAGACGGTCGAGACCTCGCTCCGGCTGCTCGGCACCGGCGGCACGCTCGTCATCTCCGGCGTCGAGCCGCCGAAGCGCTTCGAGTGGACCCCGCTGTACTTCAAGGAGCTGCGGGTCATCGGCTCGAACGGCTTCGGCATCGAAGAGGTGGGCGGCGTGGCCAAGCATGCCATGGAGCACTACTTCGACTTTGTGGCCCACGGCCTGGACCTGACGCCGGTCATTACCCACCGCTTCCCTCTCGGGCGCTGGGACGAGGCGGTGCTGACGGTCAAGGACGCGCGGCGCACAGGTGCCGTCAAGGTTCTGCTCGAGCCCGCTCGCTGACCTCGCCGAACGCGGCCTCCCGGCCGGCGCGCCGGCCTGTGCGCAACTTCATTCCGACGTCTCCATGTATTTGTGTGATCAGTCTGCTACTTTCAGTATTTGCCTGGGACGGACACGCGTCCACATACGGAGCTATAGGTATGAAGGCACTCGTAAGGGGAAAAAATGGCACAGGTGCCAGTCCATAACTTCTCGAACGGCCTGCTGAATCCTGGCCTCGGCTACTTAATGTCCTGCCTGGGCTCGTTCCTCGGCCTGCGATGCATCACCAGAGCCCGCGCTTACGCCGGCCGGACGCGCGCCATCTGGCTGCTGCTCGCGTCCGTGGCCATCGGAGCCACCGGCATCTGGACCATGCACTTCATCGCCATGCTCGGCTTCACCATCCCCGGGCAGCAGATCATGTACAACGTGCCGGTCACCCTGGCCAGCCTGCTGGTCGCCGTCGTCGTCGTCGCCATCGGCCTGTTCATCGTCGGTTACGGCGGCAGCGGCGTGCTACCGGTGGTGGCCGGCGGCGTGATCATCGGTATCGGCGTCTCGACCATGCACTACGTCGGAATGTCGGCGATGAGCATGCAAGGTACCGTCCGGTACAACCTGGGCCTGGTCGGCGTATCCGTACTCATCGCGATCGTGGCGGGCACGGCGGCCCTGCTGGCCGGGCTGCACGTCGGCGGCGTGTGGTCCAGCCTCGCCGTGTCGCTGGTGATGGGTATCGCCGTCACCGGCATGCACTACACCGGGATGGCCGCGATGCACGTGTACGCGGGACGCGGCGGGATGACCCTCACCGGGAGCCCTCCGGACAGCTTCCTGTTCCCGCTGCTGCTCGGGGCGAGTGTGCTCACCTTCCTGCTGGCGCTGATCATCGCCATGTCGCCCAACGAGGAGGAGATTCGCGCCGACTCAAGCCTGAGCGAACGCCTGGCTCCGGCGTTTGAGGCCTACAGCATGCGGGCGTACGACATGCGGATGTACGAGGACATCGGATCGCTGGACCAGGAGTCCGGCGAGACCGAAACCGGGGCACGGACGCCAGCTGAGCTGTCCGCGGCCGGAACCAGCTCGCGTTCGTTCTGGCCGGGTCGGCGGAGGATAAGAGATTCGAACTCTTGAGGGGTTGCCCCCAACACGCTTTCCAAGCGTGCGCCCTAGGCCACTAGGCGAATCCTCCGCGGCAGAGCTTACCCGAATCCGCAGGCGTGCCGGTTGCCCAACGGCCGGATAGGGGCTGCGGGGGCCACCTGATTGGCTCAGACGGAGGCAAACGCAGCATCAGGTCCCGCGGCTGACTACACTGGCTCCCGACCCCCCGCACGGCGCTATCCCGCCAACCCCCCCAGGGCCGGAAGGCAGCAAGGGTACGCGGGCTCTGACGGGTGTGCGGGGGGTCCCCCCATTTACCGGTGAGGATGAGCTGATGGCAGCAGCCGCGTCGGAAGGCGAGGGACCCACCCCGGCGAGCCTGGCCCAATCCGGGGTTGCCCAATCCGGACTGGCCCAATCCGGACTGGCCCAATCCGGACTGGCGCTGTACCGCAAGTACCGGCCAGCGACGTTCGCCGAGGTGAAGGGGCAGGAGCACGTCACCGGCCCGCTCACCCAGGCGCTCCGCACCGGGCGGATCAACCACGCGTACCTGTTCAGCGGACCGCGCGGATGCGGCAAGACGTCCAGCGCGCGGATCCTCGCCCGCTCGCTGAACTGCGTCAAGGGCCCGACTCCCGATCCCTGCGGGGTCTGCGATTCCTGCCTCGCGCTCGCGCCGTCCGGGCCGGGCAGCATCGACGTGATCGAGATCGACGCGGCCTCGCACGGCGGCGTCGACGACGCCAGGGAACTGCGGGAGCGGGCGTTCTACACGCCGGTGTCCGGGCGCTTCAAGATTTACATCATCGACGAGGCGCACATGGTCACCCAGCAGGGCTTCAACGCGCTGCTGAAGCTGGTCGAAGAGCCGCCGCCGCACCTGAAGTTCATCTTCGCCACCACCGAACCCGAGAAGGTCATCCCGACCATCCGGTCGCGCACGCACCACTACCCGTTCCGCCTGGTGCCCCCGTCCGTGCTGCGGGAGCTGATGCAGGACATCTTGCGCGCGGAAGGCGTGGCGGTGCAGGACGCGGTGCTGCCGCTGGTGGTGCGGGCCGGAGCGGGCTCGGTCCGGGACTCGCTGTCCATCTTGGACCAGCTGCTGGCCGGGAGCGATGAGTCGGGCCTGCGCTACGAGCGCGCGGTGGCCCTGCTCGGCTTCACCGACGCCAGCCTGCTCGATGAGATCGCGGACGGGTTCGCCTCCTACGACGGCGCAGCGGTGTTCCGGGTGGTGAACCGGGTGATCGAGGGCGGCCACGAGCCGCGCCGGTTCGCGGCCGACATGCTGGACCGGTTCCGCGACCTGATCGTGCTGGCCGCGGTGCCCGACGCGGCCCAGATCGGGCTGCTTGACCTCGCGCCGGACCGGGCCGAGCGGATGGCCGCGCAGGCGGAAAGGTTCGGCCAGGCCGGGCTGACCCGGGCGGCGGAGATCATCAGCACCGGCCTGGACCAGATGCGCGGCGCCACCTCGCCCCGGCTGCTGCTCGAGCTGATGTGCGCGCAGGTCCTGCTACCGGCCGCCGCGACCGACGAGAAATCACTGCTGGCCCGCCTGGAGCGGCTCGAGCGGGGAGCGCCGATCCCCAGCCCGCAGTCCCCCCCGCGCGCGCCGCACTCCGGTCACCATGATGACGCCGAACGGTCCGTGGTAACTCCGCCCCGTCAGCCGCGTGCCCCGGAGCCATCCGCCCGGCCCGCCCCGGCCGCGACTCAGGCGCCGCCGGCCGCGACTC
>Ga0182013_10000213_pt1 | contig 77097 bp, 63 predicted proteins | sample 612S2MmetaG_FD_120487 | JGI IMG/M metagenome (GOLD analysis project Ga0182013, IMG submission 120487) | Permafrost microbial communities from Stordalen Mire, Sweden - 612S2M metaG | ecosystem: Environmental > Terrestrial > Soil > Wetlands > Permafrost | place: Sweden: Stordalen | collected... | reverse complement strand
GGTCCCTCGGGCGCGGGCAAGAGCACCTTCCTGCGCCTCGTGCTGGGCCAGGAAGCGCCGACGCGCGGCGCGATCACCCTGGACGGCAAACCGCTGCGCGCCGAACCGGGCCCTGACCGGGGCGTGGTGTTCCAGCGCTATTCGGTGTTTCCCCACCTGAACGCCTTGGACAACGTGGTGTTCGGCCTGGACTGCGCCGGCTCGCCTTTCAGTGGCCGGTTGTCGGGCGCCCGGCGCGCGGCGGCGTGCGATGTGGCGGCGGCGATGCTGGCCCGCGTGGGACTGGCCCATGCCCTGGACGTCTATCCCGCCCAGCTGTCTGGCGGCATGCAACAGCGTCTGGCCATCGCCCAGGCCCTGATCATGAAGCCGCGCATCCTTCTGCTGGACGAGCCCTTCGGCGCCCTTGATCCGGGCGTGCGGCTGGATATGCACGGCCTGATCACCGACCTCTGGCTCGAGCATGGCCTGACCATCCTGATGGTCACCCACGACATCAAGGAGGCGTTCAAGCTGGGCACGCGGGTGCTGGCCTTCGACAAGCGCCGTCACGACCCTCAGGCGCCCAATCGCTATGGATCGACCGTGGTCTACGATTTTCCGCTGGACGAGAAGACGCGCGCCGCCATCCCCGCGGCGCTGACGGCCATGGCCGAGCCTCAGAGCGAGGCGATATAGGCGCGCCAGCCGCCCAGGTTGGTGATGTCGGCGGCGCCGTCCAGCGCCCGCGGTTCCGCGACGAAGCCTTTTACCGCCTCGCCGCTATCCAGCGTCACCGTGCCGATCGCCAGCGGCGCGGGAACCTCGGCCACGAAACTGCCGAACGCCTCCATGTCCAAGGCATAGACCTCCACTTCGATGGCTGAGCCGCCTTCGCCCACATGGACGAGCGCCGGTCTGGGCGGCTTGGCGTTGGCCATGGCGTAGAGCTTGTAAGCGGGCGCCGTCTTGCACCGTCGCACGAGCTTGGCGTCGCGCGACGTGAGTTGCCAGTGCAGCGGCATGGCCGCCAGGTGCGCGCCCACCACGGCGAGCTTCACGGTGGCGGGCACGCCTGCGAGGTCCAGGGGCGGGACGTCCGGCATGGGGGCGATCTCCTCGTAGCGGCGGGCAAGGTCGAGCAGTTGATGGTCGGCCCAGGCCGGGCCGAGCAATGTCACGCCGAACCCGGTGGTGTTGTCACGGAAGCCGGCCGGCACGGCGATGGCGCTCATGTCGAGCAGGTTCACGAAATTGGTGTAGAGGCCCAGGTTGGCGTTGAGCGCCAACGGTTCGGCCAACACTTCGCTCAGACGATAGGTGGTGGCGGCGGTGGGCAGCAGCAGCACGTCGACCGCGTCCCAGATCGCTTCGGCCGCGCGCTGATAGGCCTTTAGCTGATACTCGGCCTTGAAGGCGTCCACCGCGCCGATGGCCCAGCCTCCCTCCAGTATGGTGCGCACGACCGGATGAATGGCGCCCGGATTTCGCTTGAGCAGGACCTCCGCGGCGACGGTGCGCTCGGCGACCCACGGGCCCTGATAGAGCAGGCGCGCGGCGCCGAGCAGGGGCTCGATGTCGATCATGACCGGCTCGCCGCCCAGGGTCTCGATCCTGCGCACAGCCTGGCTGAACAGGTGCGCGGACTGTCCATCGCCCAGCCACTCCAGCTGATCGGGGCGCGGCAGGCCGATCTTGAAGTTTGCGCCCAACGCAGGCGCGGGGGCGGGCGTCCGGCGGGAATAGGCGTCCGCTCGATCAAAGCCGGTAAGAACATCGTCGATCAGGGCCGCCTCCCGGGCGGTGTGGGTAAAGACCGAGATGCAGTCCAGCGAGCGGCAGGCCGGGACGAGGCCCCGCGTGCTCCAGCGCCCCTTGGTCGGTTTCAGGCCGACCAGACCATTGAGCGCGGCGGGCACGCGGCCGGACCCCGCCGTGTCGGTGCCGAGGGCGAAAGCGACCAGACCTGCGGCTACAGCCACCGCCGATCCGGCGCTCGATCCACCGCTGATGTAGTCGCGGTTATGCACGGCCGCGCAGGCGCCGTAGGGGGAGCGCGAGCCGACGAGGCCGGTGGCGAACTGGTCCAGGTTGGTCTTGCCGATCAGGATCGCGCCGGCCTCGATCAGCCGCTGCACCACCGGGGCGCTCAGCTCCGCGCGATAGGCGAAGGCAGGGCAGCCCGCCGTGGTCAGCCGTCCGGCGACATCGATGTTGTCCTTGACCGCGAACGGCACGCCCGCCAGCGGCGGCCTCTCGCCGGCGACCAGGCGGCGATCCACAGCTTGGGCCTGGCTCAGCACCTCGTCCTCGTCGAGGCGGTCTATCCAAACCTGCGGTTGGATGGCCTCATAGGCCGCGACGCGCTGCAGCGTCTGGCGCGCGATCTCTTGCGCCGTGGTTTGCTCGCTTGCCAGCGCCTGGGTCAGGTCATGCACCGAGATGGGGCCGGGGGCCGTCACGTCGGGGCCTCGACCCCGGACACCGCGATCAGCGCCGCGCCGGGACTGATGGCCTGGCTTTCGCGCACGTAGACCTGCGTAACGACGCCGCTCTGGGTGCTGGCCACGTCACACTCGGTCTTCATGGCCTCGATCACGGCGATTACCGCGCCCTTCTCGACATGGTCTCCTGGCTTGACCAGAATCTTCCAGAGGCTTCCGCCGAGCGGCGCCTCCACCAACGTCGAACCTTCGGGCGCGACCACCGGAGCGGTTTCGTCGGGACCGTCATCAATGGTTGAGAGCGCTTCGGCCCTGGCGAACTCGCCCGCCGCTTCCCAGGCCGCCCGTTCGCGGGCGAAGGCGTCGCTCCGGCGGGCCTGGAATTGCGCGATGCTCGCCTGATTGTCCCGCAGAAAGGCGCGGTAATCCTTCAGGCGGAAATGCTCCTCCTCGATGCGGATTTGCCGCCGCCCGAGCGGGAAATCGCGGCGCCACTCGGTAAGCTCATCCGCGTCCACCGGGAAAAAGCGGATCTGATCGAAGAAACGCAAAAGCCAGGGCTTGCCCTCGATGAAGGCGCCGCCTTGGCGATAGGTGTTCCACACCTGAATGGTGCGTCCGAACAGCTGATAGCCGCCGGGCCCCTCCATCCCATAGATGCACATATAGGCGCCGCCGATGCCGACCACGTTCGGCGGGGTCCAGGTCCGGGCCGGGTTGTACTTGGTGGTCACCAAACGGTGGCGCGGATCGACCGGCGTGGCCACCGGCGCGCCGAGATAGACGTCTCCCAGACCCATCACCAGGTAGCGGGCGTCGAACACGATACGGCGCACGTCCTCGATCAAGTCGAGCCCATTGATGCGGCGGATGAACTCTATGTTGTCCGGGCACCAGGGCGCGTCCTCGCGCACCGAGGCCATGTATTTCTCGATGGTCTGGTAGATCGAGGGATCCTTCCAGCTCAGCGGCAGATGCACCACCCGCGACGGAATCTCGAAGTCGTCCAGGCCGGCCAGACGATCGTCGGCTTCGGCCAGGGCGGCGAGAAGCCGGTCCTGGCTGAGGATGCGGGCGTCGTAGTGCACCTGCAGCGAACGGATACCCGGTGTGATGTCGATCACGCCGGGCAGGGCCTGGGCCTGCACTTCCAGCATCAGGGCATGCACCCGCAGACGCAGCTCCAGATCCAGCGCGATGGGGCCGTATTCCACCAGCAGGTGCCGGTCGCCCTGGCGGCGATAGACGGTGCGCGGCCGCTCACCGCTGGCCTCGGTCGCCGCCAGGACGGCGCTGACGGCGGGCGCGGCGGGCTTGGCCGTCCTGGTCGGAGGCGGGGTGGCGCCGGCCAGTGTCCTGACCAGGTCGTCCTGGGCCTGCTCGGCGAAGCGGGCGACCGCATCGTCCACCGGATCGAAGCGCACCGTGTCGCCGGGCGCCAACTGGCCGACCTTCCACAGATCGGCCTGGATCACCACGAAAGGACAGACAAAGCCGCCCAGCGAGGGCCCGTCCGGGCCCAGGATGATTGGCATGTCGCCAGTGAAATCCACCGCGCCGATGGCGTAGGCGTTGTCGTGAATGTTGGACGGATGCAGGCCCGCCTCGCCGCCGTCGCGGCGCGCCCAATGCGGCTTGGGCCCGACCAGGCGCACGCCGGTCCGACTGGAGTTGTAATGCACCTTCCAATCGGCCTCGCCGATCATGGCGATGTCGTCCGGCGTAAAAAAGTCCGGGGCGCCATGGGGGCCGCTCAGGACGCGGATGCTCCATGCCTTGGTCAGGGGCGGCGCGACCTGGGCGCCCCGCCCTATCTGGGCAGTCGCTTCGGCCGCCGCGCCGGGCGCGGCCAGATGCAGCACATCGCCGGCGATCAGCGCGCGACCGGCATGGCCGCCGAAGCGTCCCAGGGTGAAGGTCGAGCGGCTGCCCAGATAGGGCGGGGCGTCCAGGCCGCCGGCGACGAGCAGATAGCCGCGCAGCCCCAGCCCGCGCACCCGGCCAATCTTCAGCGTCTGGCCGGTCTTGATGTGGAACGGTGCGTAGGCGGCGATCGGTTGGTCGTCCAGGCTCGCGCCGAAATCCGCGCCGGTCAGGCACACGGCGCAGTCCGTGTTGAAGATCAGGCTGGGTCCCGCCGCCGCGAACTCCAGGCCGGCGGCCGCCTCCGGATTGCCGAGCAGACGGTTGCCCAGGCGGAAGGCCAGCGCATCCATCGGACCGGACGGCGGCACGCCCACGCCCCAGTAGCCGAGACGCCCCGGATAGTCCTGCACTGTCGTCGACGGCCCGCCGCTCAACACGCTGATGCTTGCAGGATGATAGCCGACGCCGGCCAGGGCTTGGGTCGACACCCGGCCCGAAACGAACGCCGGGGAGGCCGCGACATCGCGCAGCCAGCCGAGGTTGGTCTCGAGACCTGACAGGCGGGTGAGCGCCAGGGCGCGCTGCAGCGCCGCCACGGCGGCGGGACGGTCGTCGGCGGTTACGATGAGCTTGGCTAGCAACGGGTCGTAATAGGCGCTGACCTCGCTGCCGTCCGTGACCCAGGTCTCCACCCGGGTGTCCTCGGGAAAACGGACCTCGGTCAGGAGGCCCGAACTTGGCCGGAAGTCCTGCCCCGGATCTTCCGCATAGAGCCGGGCCTGGATCGAGGCCCCGACGGGCGGGGGCAGCAGCTCGGCCATGAAGCCGAAGTCTCCGGCCGCCCCGCGGATCATCCATTCCACCAGGTCCACGCCGGTGACCTGCTCGGTGACGCCGTGCTCGACCTGCAGGCGGGTGTTCACCTCCAGGAAGAAGAAGTCGTCGCGCCCCACGTCGTAGAGGAACTCCACCGTGCCGGCGGAGCGGTATTGTGCGCCTTCGCCCAGGCGTGTCGCGGCGTCGATCAGGGCCTTTCGCGTGGCGGCCGGCAGGCCTGGGGCGGGGGTCTCCTCGATGACCTTCTGATTGCGTCGCTGCAGCGAGCAGTCCCGTTCGCCCAGAGCAACGACCCGTCCTTGGCCATCGCCGAAAATCTGCACCTCGATATGGCGCGCCTCTCGCACATAGCGCTCAAGAAACACGCCGCCGTCGCTGAAAGCGCCAGTCGCCAGCCGCTGCACGGCGGCGAACCCGGCCAACACGTCCGTGTCGATTTCGCAGACGCGCATGCCGATGCCGCCGCCGCCCGCGGTGGCCTTCAGGATCACCGGATAGCCGATCGTCTGGGCGGCGGCCAAGGCGTCCTGCGCATTGGCCAAGAGGTCCGTGCCGGGCGCCAGCCGCACCCCGTGGCTGTGCGCCAGGGCGCGGGCCGTGTGCTTCAGGCCGAAGGTGCGGATATTGTCGGCGGTCGGTCCGATAAAGACGATGCCAGCCGCCTGACAGGCCTCGGCGAAGTCGACATTCTCCGACAGAAAGCCGTAGCCCGGGTGAATGGCCTGCGCGCCTGTCGCCTTGGCCGCCGCCAGGATCGCCTCGAAATTGAGATAGCTCTTGGCCGCCGCCGCCGGACCGATGGGCACGGCCTCGTCGGCCTGGGACACGTGCAACGAGCCCGCGTCAGCGTCGCTGAACACGGCCACCGAGCCAATGCCCATGTGTCGCAACGTGCGGATGATGCGGCAGGCGATGGCGCCGCGGTTGGCGATCAGAACCTTGGTGAACACGGCGCGCTCCGACAACGGGACTGAGGCCGCACTAGCCGGCGACAATCATGCGCACCGGCGTCGGATTGAAGCCGTTGCAGGGGTTGTTGATCTGGGGGCAGTTGGACACGACCACCGTCACGTCCATTTCAGCGCGTAGGTCCACATAGAGGCCCGGAGCCGAGATGCCGTCGACGATGCCCAAGGTCCCGTCCGGTTCGACCGGCACGTTCATGAACCAGTTGACGTTGGAGACCATGTCGCGCTTACCGCGCCCCTCGCGGGCGTTGGCCACGAGGAAGTTCTCCACGCATGCATGCTGGCTCTTTGTGTGAAAGCCGTAGCGCAGCGTGTTGCTTTCGCACGAACAAGCTCCGCCGATGGTGTCGTGATAGGCGACCGCGGTGGCGGTCAGCGTCATCATCGGCCGCCCCTCGTTGGACAGCAGCACCGAACCGGTCTTCAAGAAGATGTTCTCCTGGGCTGCGATGGTGTCCTGGGCGCTGTAACGCTCGGCGTCGTCGTGAGTGTTGTAGGCGAGGAAATCCACCGCCTGATTGCCCTCCAGATCGACGATGCGCAGGGTCTGGCCCTTGCGCAGGGCGTAGAGCCAGGGCGCGCGCGCCGGGACGATTTCGTCGTGGGCGATGGGGTCGGCAAGCGGCGGGGGGGTGAGGATCATGGCAAGCTCAGCGACAGAAATAGTCTTCGACGTTGAGGAAGGCGCGCAAGGCTTCCGGGGTCGCATTGCGGATAGGATCGGTCGGCGGCGTGATCGGGCCGCGCCAGGCCGTGGCCCTGACGGGCGTCACGCTATAGGCGGCGCGCTGGTCCAGCACATGCGGGCAATTGGCCAGGACCACGATCAGGTTCATTTCCGCGCGTAGGGTGACATGGCGGCCGGGCGCGAAGGGGCCGCCCTCCAGGACGACGTCGCCATCCGTCGCTACCCGCACGCCCTTGAACAGGTTCAGGCACGGATGGATGTCCTTGCGGCCGAGACCGAACTTGGCCACGCCCAGCGAGAAGCGGTCGCGGGCGTTGGGGTGGGCGCCGTGGTTGAAGCCGTCGCCATAGTTGCGTGCATTGGAGGCCTGGTTCGACGCGCCGCAGAATGCATCGTGGGTGGCGGCCGTGTCCTCGATCAGGCTGGCCATGACCCGGCCCATATCGGACAGCAACAGCCGTCCGCTTTGCAGATAGCCGGTCCACTGCACCTTGAGCGTATCGGCGATATTCAGGCGCTCCACCGGCCGTTCGGCGTTGAACACCAGCAGCGAGATGCAGCCGTCGCCCTTCAGGTCGGTCAGGCGAAGACAGGCGCCGCGGTCAAGTTGGCGTTCGGCGTAGCCGCCTGCCGCGATCACTTCGTCCCAGACCACCGTATCGGCTGTCACGCCAGGCGGCAGATCGACTGCGGCGGCGGCGGGCACCGTGGGCATGGCTTCGGCTTTCAGGCCGCCCATGGAGCGGGCATGTTCGCGAGCGGCGAACGGATTGGCCGTGCTGGAGCCGGTCATGGCAAGGCCAGGCGTTCGGCAGGACTATCAGGCTGTTCGGCGCTGTGAGCGTGCAGCGGCGGCAGCAGGGCGGTCGTAGCGACCAGCTTGATCTGCAGCACGCCCCTGATCTTGCGCAGGTCGTCACACAGCGACTGCAGCCGCTCGGCGGGTCCCTGCACCAGGAGCACCTCGAGCGATTGATCGTCCTCCAAAAACACATGCTGGGAGGAGATGACTTCTTTCAGATAGGTCAGCTGGGTTTGAGCCAGGGCATGGCGCACCCGGCCGCTTTCGGCGCGATAGATCAGAGTGATGGTTCCGGCGGTCACGGCGCCGACCTGACCTTCGCTGTGCTCAGACAGTTCATGCCGGATCATCTCCGCGATGGTCTGGGATCTATTGGGTAGGCCGCGTTCGGCGATCATCACGTCGAGCCGATCCAAGAGGTCCTGAGGCAGGCTGATGCTTAGTCGGGCGAGGTGGGGAAGCTGTTCGATGCTCATGGCTGGACACTACGAGATTATTACTAACTGGCCAAAACATAATACTGAAGCGTCGCCGGTTTCGGGCGCGACAAAGCGCGGCCGCCTGTGCGAGGCGGGACGGGCGACTGGGTCGGACCGGAAAAAGACTCTAGAATAAAGCTTTCAGTGACACGCCGACGACGCGGGGATGAACCGTGTAGCCCTCGTAGACCGTGTTGATTTCCGGCGTCTGGATGATGGTCTGGTCGTTCAGCAGGTTCTTGGCGTAGAGCGAGATCTGGTAGCTCATCATCGCCAAGGTGATGTTGGCGTTCATCACCCCGTACGAGGGGTTGTTGTAGTTGAGGTTGAGCGGCGAGCCGAGCGCAACGGTGTTGGTGTAGCGCTGGTAGCTGCCGTTGGAACGGCCCGTCCAATCATAGCCGATCAGCCCCGTAAGATTCATGGTCGAGGTGACGGGCGTGGTGTAGCTCAGTGAAACGTCCCCCGTGGCCTGCGGCACATCGATCAGGTTGGAGCCCACCGGCACCGTCACAGGATTGATCGAATGGGTGATAGTGGCGCTCTGGGCGCTGCCGCTGGCGCTGAGCGTCAGACCCCGGGCGAGCTTGAACGCAGCCTCCAACTCGGTCCCGTAGATGCGGGCGTCGCCGACGTTCTCGGTGAAGTAGTAGCCGCAATCGGGCAGATAGATCTGCTGCTGGATGCCGCGCCAGTCGGTGTAGTAGGCCGCCGCGTTCAGCGAGGCGAAATCGCCGAAATAGCGGCCTTTGGACCCAAGCTCGTAGGTCCAAAGGTGGTCGGGACCGAACTTGGTCGGCTGGGTGGTTTGGTTGATCAGGGCGAAGTCGCCGGCGCAGACGGTGTTGGGGCCGAAGGTGATCGGACCGGTCGGACCGCCCAAACGGAACCCTTCGCCCGCGGAGGCGTAGACGGTCTCCTTCGGCGTCAGATCGTGGCTGAGGGTGAATTTCGGCGTGAACGAGGTCGAGGTCGCCGCCTGGGTGTAGGGGGTAACCGGATTTCCCGGTGGGAAGCCGGTGAATCCGAGGTTGCCGATTTGGTAGAACCCGGTCTCTTCGGAGATGTAATGCTCGGCCGCCACTTCGTAGCGCCCGCCAGCGCTTACGCGCCAGCTGGGCAGGAAGTCGTAGTCGATCTGGCCGAAGCCAGAATACTGGGATTCCTTGTAGGTCCGGTTGTCGGACTCGTCGATGTCGCCCGGAAATAGCGTGGTCCCGTTGACGCCGGCATTGAAGGTCCCCTCCGCGGCCGTGGCCTCCAGGGGCACGCCAAACAGGTTTTTGAAGGTGCTGTTGATACCGGGGATGCGCTGGAAGTCAGTGTTGTGGATCGACTGCTGCGCAAAATAGGCGCCGATGACCCAGTGCAGATGGTCGCTTGGTAAATCCGGCGAGGCTAGGCGTATTTCCTGGGTGAATTGGACGTAATGGGTGTCGAGCTTAACCGGCGAAGGCAGGTTGGACAGGATGTTCAGTGCGTTCTGCGGCGGCATGCTGACTGGATTCGGCAAGGGGACCGCTGGGGGCCCCGCCAGCAGCGAGACGAACGAGGCGCTGTTGAAGAAGGTGCCGTCCTCCTGCCGCTCCGCGGTTCGCTCCAGCAGGCCGGTGACGGAGGTCAGCTGCACGGACCCGAAGTCCTCGTGAACGTTGAGGCTCGCCAGATCGAGCGTGTCGGTTCCCGGCTCGGTGACCTCCTTGTCCTGATCATAGAGGCCGAGGCCGGGCGTCTGCACATAGAAGGCGGAGCTGTCGTCGGCGTGCTGGCGTTGGTGGAAGAATGCGGGCGTGATCGTCAGGCCGTAGCCGGGCTCGTACTTGCCGACGACGTGCAGGGTGTCGACCTGCTGGGCGTTTACGCCCTTTTGGAGCAATGAGCCGCCGCCGAGCACCGAGTAGTCCGAACCGATGGCCTGGCTGTAGCGATTGATCCAGCCGCTGTCGGATTCGGCGCTGCCGCTGATGCGGACCGCGAATATGTCGGGAATGATCGGCAGGTTGACCGCGAAGGAGCCATTGGAATTCTGGCCGCCGTGAGCGGTGTTGGACAGATCGACCGTGGCCTCGCCGCTGTAAGTGCTGAGGTTGGGCGCCTTGGTGATGTAGCGGATCGTGCCGCCTTCGGAGCTGTCGCCGTACAGCGTCCCTTGCGGGCCGCGCAGGACCTCGATCCGCGCCAGGTCGGTGACCACTGGCTCGACGGCGCCTTCGTAGAAGAAGTTCTTGGTCGTGATCGAGACGTCGTCGATGTACAGGCCGACCGTGGCCGCTCCGGCCGAGGAGCTGACTCCGCGGATCGAGATATTGGTCGTGCCGAACGTGGCGTTGGAGTCGAACGAAATCCCGGGCGCCGCGCGGCTCAGGTCGTCGAAGGTTGCGATATGCTCCGCCGCCGCAGCCGATCCTGACAGGGCGGTCACGCTGATGGGCACCTGCTGCAGGTTCTGAGTGCGTTTCTGCGCGGTAACGACCACGTCCCCGGTGCTGTCCGCGCTGCTTGGGTCGGTCGCCGCTACGGCGGCGTCGGTTGCGGCCTGGGCGGCGACGGCGAGCGTGCTCATCGACGCGAAGGCCAGGAGTGAAGCGATATGTGCAACGCCTCGTTTCGCCGGAGACGACGGCGATGTCTGAACCTTGATCTTGGCCATGGAGCTCCCCGCTGCAAGGCGGAGTCATCGACGCCGCCTGATGATCGGGATCTGGATTCGCCGTGAAATGACCTTTCGCGGCTTCGATTTCGACCCCGAAGTTATTACGAAGAAAAAAAATCGTAATAATCCAACAGGAACATCGCCGACCCTTCGGCTCAATGCTGCGGCGCCATAAAATTGGGCGCCCAGGGGCTCGCTTCGGCTAAAATCATCCATCATCGGTGAGCGCGGCGTCGATCGTCGCCGTCTGGCCGTTGGCGCTCGGCGCTCCGGCAGGGCGCGCGTCGCTCGCCGTCCGATGACGCCATCCACCCGGTCCTCGCGGGCGCCATTGAGACTCTGAGCTCAGGTTGTGTCGACAGGGTGCGGGCAGGTCGCGAGGGAGACATGGAGTCTCACCTGGCCAGGGTGGAGGTCCACTCGACCACCCACTGTACAGCTCTGCCGATCAGGCGGGCCGCCGTTTTCAAGGGGCGGAGCGACCCTCAAGCCCGGCGCCGGGACCATGGCCGCCCAGATGGGATAGGAGAGGGGGCGTCTGCGATCCCGAACCGTTAACCTGACAAGACGGCCAACGGCACATCGAAGTCTGGCCCTGTCCGAGCGCCAAAAAGCTCGGGCGCGCTTGAGCGCGCCCGAGCCGTTCGTGTCACTTCGCGTTTATATAGGACCTTCGTTGGAAGATCCGCCATTCGCCGTGGCGCTTCTCGAGGATGTCCTCGTAATGGCCGGGCCATCCGACGATCGATTGCCTGGTGTCGATGGGCCGCAGGTTTTCGCCCGTTTTTTCCGGTTGCGGGTAGATGCTCAGGAAATACTCGTAATGCGTAGCCTTGGTCGGGCTTTCGAAGTGGTAATAGTCGGCGAACGGCATGTGCCAGACCTCATACCCCCCGCCAGCGGGGGGAGCCGCGCCCGGAGGACCACCCGGAGGACCACCTGGGCCACCCGGACCGCCCGGACCGCCCGGACCACCTGGAGGACCTCCCGGAGGCGCGCCGGGAGGAGGCCCTCCGGCCACCGGGGGGGTGATCCCGGTAGGCGGACTGCCGTCCAAGGGCATGTTGATCTCCCGGCCGGGGCTGGGAATGGCGATGTCGGCGCCGTCCTCCCAGAAAGCACTTTTGAGAGCCTTCCCGTCGTGCTTCTCCACGCCCCAGCGATAGCGCTGGATCACCTCGTTGACGCCCAGCCAATCCTTCATCGTCGCCACATAGCCGGATCCGGCTTTCGCAGCGGCCTGGCCTGATCCGGCTTTCGGAGCGGCCTGAGAAAAGCCCGGCGCGGCGCAGAGCAGCGTCAAGGCGCTGAGGCCTAAGGCGCGGCGCAAGGCTCGCGGGGAACGATCACGCATACGCATCACATTGTCCTTCGGGTGAGACGGCATCACGCTCACCGACCAAGCTTATCGAGGAACTTCACCATCTCTTCCGGATCCTTGTCGTTATAGGTGTTGGTATTAGGATCGAAGCTGGTGATGGATACGGTGCAGACCCACTCTTCGGGCTCGCCAGAGAACGGTCCCTTCTCGCTTACCCCCTTGACGATACGGTTGTATGTGCGGGTCCCCGCTTCGTAGGGCTGCTTCCAGACTGTGTCGTCATAGACCGTCAGCTTGCCTTCGATCGTGTCCGGGCTGACCATCCGATAGCGTTCCACCATGTGCATGCCTTCGCCATGGGGTCCCCAGATCGCTTTCGATAGACCGTTCGCGATTTCAGGCGGAGGGCCGCCGCCCGGCCCGCCCGGCCCGCCTGGCCCACCCGGAGGACCGCCAGGCCCACCCGGAAAACCACCCGGCCCACCCGGGGGTGGCCCGCCAATAGGCCCGGAGGAGGAGTCAGGAGGCAAGCCCGGGCCCACGCCATACTGGAACGAGATTTCGTTCAGGAAATCCTGGGATTCGATGACCAGGGTGTCGCCTTCCCAATGGCCGACCGAGCTGCCGTAATATTTGGGGGTGGTGGTCCCCATCGGCTGATTCATCCTGATGAATCGCGTGTGGCCCGTCCCCTGCATGTAGATGGTGATCAAGCCCGGCGAGTAGGCGAACTTGATCGGGCCCGAGCGCATGGCGACCGGCAGCCCAGGCGTGAGGCAGCCGTCCTGGGCATAGGGAAGGTCCCGCTTGGGCTTATAGGCGTCGACGTATTTCTGCGCCGCGTCGGTATAGGGCACGTTCACCTTCTCGCTGCCATCAACCATGGGCGAGAAGGTCATCCACATGCCGGTGAAAAAGTCCGGCATCTTGGCCGCGTCGGCCCATGTGGCGGCTGGAGCGCCGACTTGCGCCGGCGCGTTGTTCACGGGTTGCCCGTGAGCGGAAGAAAATATCGAGCCGGCGAGTAAGGCCGCGATCGACACGGCCATCCTGGAACGATTGGTCATGGTCCAAATCCTCCTGTCGGCCATCAATAATGGGGGCACGAAGCGGACGCATTGCCGCCGCCGGCGCCGGTCCCGCCGAAGTTGCCCGGTCCCGGAATCCCGGGACCTCCGCCTGGCGGTCTCGCCGGCCCACCCGTCGGCACCGACCCAAGCGCTTCGGCCCCGCCGACCGTGCGGCCGCTGGCGACCAGGACCAGCTTGCTCGACGATCCGGTGTGCCGGCTCGGATCCCGATTGACGTTCGCCGTGACCGTCACCTTGGTCCCCTGGGGGAAATCCGATGGCCTGAACCCGGCGCGGGCCAGGCCCGAGACGGTGCCGAACTCAAAACCCCACAGCTCGTTGGCGCCGTTGGACTTATTCACCTGCACATAAATCCAGCTGTGCGGGTTGGTCCAAGCCAACTGCCTGACGGCTCCGTCGAACACGAAGCACTTGTTGGGATCGAAGGCTCCGCCGCCATGGTGGGCTGACGCGGGCGAGGCGCCAAGGGCCGCGCAGAGGCCTGCGGCGACCAGCAAGGACAGCGCGCGCCGGCCGGGCTTGGCGGTGGGAGAAACGTTAGACATCCAAAGCACCTTTCTACAAAAATCGAGATGAGAAGTTCATGATATCCGGCGCCAGCATCAGAAGCTGGCCGACAGAACAACACCGAAGACCCGCGGGTCGGTGTAGTTCACAAGAAACGGCGTAGAGCCGACGGTAGGAGTCGCATATATCGCGTTAGTGAAGTTGCGCACGTAACCCGTCACCGAATAGGCTCGGTTGGCGCTGGTCCAAGTGATTTGAGCATTGCCGACAGCTTCCGCGCCTTGCTCCGCATAATTTTCCCAATTGCTGTAGCACGCAGAACCGCTGGGGCAACTGGGGGTGGGATTGGTCAGCAGACTGTAGTTCAGGTTCTGGTTGAGGTGGGCGGATTGATATTTGCCGTCGATGCCCGCCGTGATCTTGGACCCGCCGGGCAGATCGAAAATATGCCGATAGTTGGCGGTCACCGTATGCGGGATCATCGCGCGGTAAGTTTCGGGCTGGGCCGCAGCGAAGCCGGCCGGCTTGTCAACCCATTGCGATTGCACGTAGCTGTAATTGAGCCCGATCTGATCGTGCGCGGTCGGCCTATATTGTACTTCCAGCTCGGCGCCGAGATTTCGTGCGGGCACTGTCGTGTTGACCGCGCCGATGATGCTCGCATAGTCCGCAGGACTGCCCGTATTCGCGTTATAGCTGGTCTGAAATCCATCATAGATATAGTAGTAAGCGGCGACGTTAACCTGAAGCTTATTGTCCAGGAAGCGGTTCTTTGAGCCAAACTCGATCGCTGTCAGCTTTTCCGCATTATATATATTCGGCGCGCCATTGTAGATACCGACGTCGCCGGGACGGAATGCGCTCGAGACTGTCCCGTACAGCGTGTTGATCGGCGTCAGATCATATTCGGCGCGGGCCTTATAAGTGAAGTTGTAGAAGTTGACCGTCACGTTGTGCAGGCTGTAGCCGCTGCTCGGCGGTTGCGGCAAGCTTGACTGCGCCGGCCCGGTGCAGAAGGCGCCATTCGACCCAAGCTGAAAGGCGAGCATTGTGCCGCAAAACGCCCAAACGTTGTTGAAGTAGTTTTCGCTGTCCGTAATGGTGGTGTCGTCGTAACGGGCGCCCAAGGTCAGCCGCAGGGTAGATATTGGCGAGTAGGTGCCCTCGGCGAAGTATCCGAGATCTTGGGTATGTTTCCAATCTTCGGTTGAAGACAGCGGCGTTAAGGCACCATTCGATTGGGTGAGGGCGTTTAGATTGATATTGTTAAGCGTGTTGCCGTAGTAAAATACGCCAGCAAGCCAATGTATCGAGGAATCGCCGTTGGATGCGATGCGAAATTCATGGGTCTGGAACTGGTCCACAGGCGTCTGAATGTGCTGCAGTAGCGGAACGTTGCTCCCAATGAAGTTGGGGGTTTGTAGTTTATCATCGTTCTGCTGCCACGTGCGATAGGAGGGCAGGTAGGTGAGTGTGGCGAACCCGATATTCCAGTTGATCTCCGCCCAATATTGCCGCTGCTCTTTGTGGCCGGGGAAGATTGCGGACGTTGTGGTCGAGAGAACGAGCGGCGCAGTGCCGGTGTTGTTTTGGCCCGAAGCGGTGGTCACGTTGCCGCCTGAAAACGAGTTGTCGGTCTCGTAGGCGAAACCCAGCAGGACCGACACATCGCTGGTCGGCTGCCATAGCACCTTCACACGTTCGTTTTCGCGTTGGCGCTTTCCGCTCACGGCCTGGTTATAAAAGCCCTGGTTCTGGTCGTAGTAGTCAGCCGAGATGCGCGCCGCGAGCGTGCTGGTCAGGGGCAGGTTCACGGCGCCTGTATAGTGCTGCAATTGGTAGCTGCCGAACTCGGCGCTGGCGTCGCCGGTGAATAGGTCCAACGTTGGGTCGCGCGTATGGAAGGCTACCACGCCTGCCGTCGCGCTGCGCCCATAGAGGGTGCCCTGGGGTCCTCGCAGCACCTCGACCCGGTCGATGTCATAGTTGCTGCCCATGCCCTCATAGACGCCATCCACATAGACGGCCGTAGGGGGCACCGCGGAGATCGCGCTTGGACCGCCGCTGGCGCTGGTGCCGGGGGTGACGCCGCGGATCGTGATGTTGTTGCCTTGGACGTCCGCGCTGCCGACGTTGAGAGAGCTGTTGTCAACGGCAACGACGCCGGGGACATCTTCCAAGACATCCTTCGTCGTAAATTTGCCTTCCATCTTGAGATCTGTCCCGGAGCGCACGGTCACCGCCGTGGCCGTCCTCTGAAGCGAGCTCGTGCGCCGCTCGGAGGTGACGACAACCTCCCGGATGGTTTGGCCGTTATCGGCGGCCTGGGTCGCTGGCGCGGGCCCGGTCGTTTGAGCGGCCGCGAAAGCCGGTATGGCGGCTATGCAGGTCAGCGCGTACAGCAGATCAATTTTCTTGATTCGCATCTTCTTCCCCCCATGTTTGGGCTTACTCGAAGCCCTTCTTATTAGGGGGATGCTATCGACCGGGAGCAGCTAATATAACTGTCTCGATTCACCCGACATTTTTCGTGATCGATCTGCCTAATATAACTGCCTAAATTCGAACGACGTTTTTAGGATTGAGCTACATTGACAGCTCTGCGCGGGCCGGCTTATCACTCGGAGCTATAGCGGGAGGGGAGAGAAACAAATTGGCTTTTCTTAATGCGCTCCACGAAATGCCGCTTTCCGTGTGGGCGTTGCAGTCATCGTGGGTCTATTACTCACTTCTTGCTGTCCACGCGATCGGCATGGCCGGCGTCGTCGGCAGCACGTATATGCTGTGCTTGCGGGTGCTGGGCTATGCTCAGGGCGTGGCTGTTGCTGATATCGGCCGCCTACGAGCCGTGGCGTGGGCGGGATTCCTCGCAAATGCGATTTCCGGCGTCATGCTCTTCTGTTGCGACGCCGTGACACTGGCGTTCAACGGAACGTTCCAGATCAAGATGATCTCGATCGTTCTGGGTGGCATCGCCGTTTGGGTGCTCTGGCGGACGGTGGGTCGGGACCCCAGTCAGGAAGATTCTTATTTCACCTATGGCGCGGGCGCCAAGGCGATCGCGATAACGACGTTCGCCTTCTGGACCGCGGCGATCATCTTCGGGCGACATATAGCCTACACTATAGATCCGATCTTGTAGGAGCCGAAAATCTTGAACCATAGGGAAATATACGACTGGATAGCGAACACTCCGCTCAGCCAGTACATGAGACAAGAGCAAGACGTGTTTAGCGTTTGCCAGACTATTCACTTCTTCGGCCTGTGCCTGTTGCTTGGTTCGCTCCTCGTGATTGATCTTCGCCTATTGGGATTGATGAAGCGCACGCCGGTGAGCGCGGTGCTGAAATTTGTGCCCGTAGCGATCGTGGGCTTCACGCTCAATCTTTTATCCGGCATCTGTTTTCTGGCCTACAACGCCCCATTATATGCGACGAACTGGATGTTCTGGGTGAAGATGGGCCTGGTCCTGCTTGCGGGCCTGAATATGCTGTTTTTCACCTTCGTCGAGCAGCCGCGGGTTTTGAATACGCCGGACGGACAGTCGTTCGACACCGCCACCCGGATTTCTGCTGTCCTGTCACTCACCTTATGGGTCGCAGTGATCGTCGCCGGCCGCCTTCTGCCGGTGACGCAGGGCGCTATCGGCTGAGCTTCGGCGCATGTTGGCGCGCGTGCTTGGTCAGACGTTCGACGGCCGGTTGACCTGAAGGATCAGCCGCGCCTGGCCCAGTTCGCCGAGCGACCTATCGGACCTACGGCGTTGCTTCGCGGCCTGTCGAAGGTTCGGCATAGGCCGCGCGCAATATGCGATGGGCCGGACGCTAGATCAGGATGTTTGAGCCTGATTCACGCCCCGAACCGTTCTGGTTCAAGCGGATCAGGCTTTGGTCGGGACTGGATGGGTTTCAGGGGTGGCGGGTCAGCCTTGTGCGAAATCTGCTTGGCCTCACAAACACCTTTCATCCTCGCCAAAGAGTCCTAGTGTGGCGCTTCAGTAATTCGCCTGCGGTTGATGGAGGGCTCGGAGCGAATTTCTGAATCTCAAACCACACTAGAAATATATGATTCTAGCGTGCTTTTTCGGATCTGAAGTTCGCTCCCAGGGCGATCCAATAGGCGGGCGAACTTCAGATACTGCACACTAGGGTGTTGCGACGCTTGAAGGAGGGGGTGATGGTCGTTCACATTCCGCGCCATCTGATGGACTGGCGGTCGTCGTCGCTATTGGGAAAGGCCGGCATGGATGAGCCGGCGATCGATTCACCTCACTCGGCTGAGATCGACCTGAACGTGATCGCGGGACGTGCGAGCGCGGATGTCAAGCTCGCGCATAGGGTCGCGGTCATGCTGCAGCATGAGATCATTTCCCACGGGCTGCAGGACGGATATTCCTTGGGGACCGCCGCCGAAATCCGCGCGCGCTATAACATTGGCCGGTGGGCTTTACGGGAAGCCGTGGGCATCTTGGAGTTGCGGGGCATAGCGCGGTTGAGATCAGGACCGGGCGGCGGGGTCATCGTGACGGCGCCCGACTTCGCGGATCTCGTGAATCTGACGTTACTTTATCTCCATGCGAACCACAGCGGACCTCGAGAGATCAGCGAGGTCAGGCGCTCGGTTATTACTGCGGTGGTCAAGAAGCTGCTCGATTGCCTGCCTGGATCGATCGGTCCGGACAGCGAGGGCGCCATCGATCAGGTGATCGACCTTCCCAGGTTCCTGGTCGCCCAGACCGGAAACGGCGCCTTGGAGTTGGCCGTCGAGTTCGTGGAATCGGTCAGGGAGGCGTGTGTATCTCCCCATGCCGCGCCCGACGGTTGGAAGGAGCAAGAAAGGTCTCTTTGGCTTTCTATTTGTCGGGAAGAAAAGGACGCGGCCCTCAGCAAACTGGACGACTATCTGTCCCGCGACGAGCATCAGATGGCCGACGCCTGGATGGGCCTGCCGGAGATTTCGAAGCGGCGGAGCGGCGCCGGCAAATTGGCGTATCGATTGGCGTTGGAGATATTGAGGGACGTCGTCGAACATCCCGATCGCACGGGCGACTTTTTTGGGTCCGAAACCGAAATCGGAATGCGGTTCGACGCGAATGCCGAGATTGTGCGGCAAGCCATTCGGCTGATCGAGGATTTGGGCGTCGTCGCGCCGCGGCGCGGGCGGCATGGCGGCGTGGTGCTGCGTCCGCCCGATGCGGCGTCGATCGCGGCGCTTATCCCGCATCTGCTCTCCCAAAAGCGCTTGTCGGTGGCGACGTGCTTCGATGCAGCACGTTTTCTCGGTGATGAGATCGTACGTCTCGCTGCGAAACGGATGCACGCCTCTGGGAAACTTAGAAGCGGTGTCTCGGGCCCGAGCGAAGTCTCCTGCCTCAATGCCAGGATGATGGATCGGCAAATCCAGGACTATGCCGAAAACCCCCTGTTGTTGAGCATTGAGCGTGGCATGGCGTTCTACTCGTACACGATCGGTCGGCCGGTTTCTGTACCCCCACCGTCTATAGACCGGGGCATAGTGTTGTCGCAGCGCGTGCTCAAGGCGGTCGAGGATGGAGACGTGGAAGGGGCGAGCGCCGCGACACGGGAGCGTTTCAACTTCTTATCGTTCGCCTTTACGGGTCGTGTCCCGGGACACGACCCCGCGGAAGCCGGCATGGAGACGAGTTCGCGTTAGGCTGATGGGGTGGACGGCCCCGGTGTCCGGCGTAGATGCGCCATAGAGTGATCGTTGGGCGCCGACAGTCTAACGCCAACGCGTCTCCACCTTATGGCATAAGGGATTGCCGAAGGGGATGGGGCGATGGCGGAGGTCTCATTCGAGCGTCATCGGTTTCCGGCGGCGGTGATCCGCCAGGCCGTTTGGCTCTATTTCCTGTCCACCCACGCCGCCGTCTACAACACTTTCAACACCCAACCGCACCTGATCTCCCGACCCGGTCTTCGCAGCCTGCGAGCTCAAGCTCACGGGGCGTGGGCGGCTGCGACGGCGGCGGCATGAATGGGGTAGGAGAGGGGGCATCTGCGGCCAGCGAATTCCGTCGTCTGGTTTGGCGCGCACGGACAGGTCCGTAGTGTCCATACAGACAACAGTGGGAGAGGCGCCGTGGACGAAAAGAGCGTGCTAGAGGCCAACAAGCAGGCCGTTGCTCGTTTCATGGAGCTCTTGGTCGATCCAGCTAAGTCGGACCAAGCGGCGGATTTCATCACGGAATCCTACATCCAGCACAATCCGAACATCCCGTCCGGCAGGCAGGCGATCATCGATTTCACTAAGTCGGCACGGGCGCAAACCGCGCGCGATGAGATGCGCCCCGCCGGCAAACCGGTGCTCATAGCCGAAGGCGACCTCGTCGTGATGATGCTGCCGCGTAAGGTTCCCCATCCCACGCGCCCAGGCGAGTTCTACGATTCCTACTGGTTCGACATGTGGCGGATCGAGAACGGCAAGCTGGCCGAACATTGGGACGCGGCGCCGCTGGAGCCGTAGGCGCGGGCGCAGCCGCGGAGCAGCCTCCTGTTGGAAGGCAGTGTGGAGTAGTCGATGGCCTTTCGCCTTCATCCTTGCAGATTGTGCGGGTTTGGGGCCACGGGGCAGGAGCAGAACTCATGGGTTTGGGACTCAAGGATAAGCGCGTGCTCGTCATGGCCAGCGGTTCAGGCATTGGGGAGACGAACGCGCGGGCGGAGAGCCTGGGCAAGGATTGGAAGCTGGTCGAGCGCAAGATGCGCTTGAGGTGCTCGGCCAATCCGCCGGGCGCTTTGGGCGCGGGGAGGACATCGCCGCGACGGTCGCCTTCCTCACCAGGCGTCAGGCGAATTACATCACTGACATCAATATCGTGGCTGATGGCGGCGTGTGATCACGTCGTCCACGGCCCGCGCTCAAGAGGGCCTGGATGAGCAAAGCTTTTGAGGCGGCGGCGCAGCCAGCCCGCGCCCTGGCGGTGGTGGTGGTCAGCGGCCTGTGCATGGCGTTCGGCCTAGCCGCCCTCTTCATCGGGACCTTTCCGTTGTTCCTTCGCCCGGTGTCGCAGGAGCTTGGCTGGGGTGCGGCGACTTTTCCACAAGCGCTGGTGGTGTCCGGCTTGTCGGGGGCTCTGGCCGGTCCGCTCATCGGGGCCCTGATTGACCGGCTCGGGGTCCGCGCCGTGCTGATTTGGGGAATGGCCTGCTGGGGTGCGGCGTTGTTTTCGATGGCCTTTCTGACCGGCAGCATCGTCCAGCTCTATGTTTTCAGCATGATCCTTGGCGTCGCCGCCGCCGCGTGCGGTCCGGTCGCCTTGACCAAGCTTGTTTCCGAACACGTTGAACGGGCGCGCGGCGTGGCCTTGGGCTTCGTTATGAGCGTTGGGCCCGCGATTGGCACCGCGACGGCGGTGATCGCCGCCCATTGGCTGATCGGCGCGCTGGAATGGCGCAGGGCCTATGAGGTCTTGGGGGGAACGATCGTTCTCCTCACGGTTCCGCTGGCCTTGGCTTTGGCCATATTGCTGCCCAGACGTCTGCAGGCGAGCGGCGACGCCGTTGCGGCGTCCGAGCATTCCATGGGAAGCGGCTTGACGATCGGCGAGGCCGTCAAATCCCACGAGTTCTGGATCGTGGTCGGATTCGCCATGCTGGTCTGCGGCGCGATCAACAGCTTCGTGGGGCATTTCGTAGCCTGGTGCGCCGAGCGTGGCCTGGGCGAGGGGGCGGCCACGGTGGCCCTATCCGCTTTTTCGTTGGCCGGAGCCACGGGGCCGTTGCTTGCAGGCGCCATGGCTGATCGCGTCGCCAATCCGCGTATTTTGTCGGTCTTCTTGCTGCTCCCAGTGGCTGGCTTCTGCCTGGCGTTCTTCGGACCTCCGGCGATGATCGTCCCCGCGCTCATACTCCTCGGAGTCGGATTCAGCGCTACAACCGGGCTGACGCCCTTTCTGACCACGCGCTACTTCGGTCTTCGCCATTCTGGCCAGATATTCGGCCTCATTCTCGGACTCAGCACCTTGGCAATGGGTCTGGGCCCCGTAGCGCTCGGCATGGCCCGTGATGCCTTCGGGTCCTATCGCCCGGCTCTGCCCGCCTTGATTGTCGCGACGGCTGCGGCGGTTCTGATCGGCTTGGCGCTGCCACGATACCGGTTTGCGCGGGCGGCAGGCGGCGGCGCGCCGCCGCCGATCTCTGGCGTCGGCGAGTCCGATTAGACAAAGCGCCGCCTGGTTTCGGAGTGTGCGGGCCGACACTATAGGACGATAGGTTTGGCCGGGATCGCCAAAGTTCTGAGTTGTGCTCTAGATTCAAATATGTAGAGCCGGATTCAGCCTTTGAGAGAAGTCGTCCAGCTCTAGCGTCATGTTCATCCACGCGCCGTTGGCAGTGGCAATGATTGTTCTAATGGCCATGGGCGCTTCTTTTATCTGGTCGGATTTGTGTGGTAATAGACAAATAGCCGGCAAAAGTCCGGGGCAGGAGGAAAGTCTGGCGTGAGGGATGATCTAACTGAGACGCTGTCGCTCCTGCACAGCGGCTCAGTTTGAAATCCGCTCACCGACGATAGTCTTATGAGCGCCACCGTAATCAATTTTCACACTCGGTTTCTCGTTCCGGATTCACACGTGCGGGCGAATAGCCCCGACAGCGGCGACATTTCCGACCTTTGCGCTAGCGTGGTTGGAAGCGATGAAGCCCACTCCAAGCTTCCGCTGCTATTGGCTCGCTACCTGGAAGAGCGCTTCATTCTGGCGGGCTGGCCTGTCGGGCGCATATTCGGCTCGGAGCCGGAACTCGCCGGTCAGTGTCGGGTCGGCCGCGATGTCATGCGTGAGGCAGTGCGGATATTGGAAGGGCGGGGCTGCGCGCGCATGAAGCGTGGCCCACAAGGCGGACTGGAAATCGTCCAGCCATCGGTCCACCACCTGCACCAGGCTATGTTGGACTACGCGAGTCTGACTGCCCTTGCCCCAGTCCAGATCGTCCGCGCCTGGGTGACGTTGCACCTGACGGCGGGACGGCTGCTCTTCATGCAGGGCGGGTGCAGGCCCCTGCAGATGCTGCTTGCGCGCCATGCTGAAAAAGACGTCTTTGATCCACGAGCCATGTGTTCGGATTTGATCGAGGAGAGCGGCTGCAAGCTGCTGGGAATCCTCGTCGATTGTCTGACGCCTTTTCTCACCGAACCGGTCGGCCCGCGTGTGACGTCCCGCGCCTTGCGTGGGTTCACCCTCAAGCTCGCTCAAGAGGCGGATCAAAGGCCGGGGGCCGTTCCTCGCAGATTTCGCTTGCTGCTGCATCAAGTTGGCATGGCCTGCATGGACCGTTCGCCGCGTCCGTTTGGGATCGAGGGGCTGGCCAATGGCCGAAGTCTGGCCGCCGCTGTTGTTCGCGCCTTGATGCAAGGAAAGGATGCCCAGTCCTGGGAGCAGGGCATTTTGTTGGGCAACGAATTCGATCTGCGCGACCGGTTTGGGGTGGATAAGAGCGTCGTCCGCCAGGCCATCCGTATGATGGAGGCCGCGGAAATTGCCGACGCCCGCGCGGGCCGCGGCCGCGGCTTGATCAGTCGACGTCCTGGCACCGCTCCGCTCAGCCGCCAGCTCTGCAGCTTCATAGCGAGCCGAGCCGTCTCCGTCGCCGAGGTCGAGCAATTCGTCGAAGCGCTCGAAATGGAGATCGCAGGCATGGCCGCGCGGCGCATCGGCTCGGAAGAAATGCAACTCGTCAATGCGCTGTTGATGGATTTGGCCGATCTGCGCTCCAGCGTTCCCCTCGGAGCCCTGCAGAGGTTTGAACGGTTCCAGCACGACGCAGCGAAGAACGTCCTGCTTTGCGCTTTCCTTGATGGCGCCAAGGCGTACCTGTCCTGGAACTTGGTCCGGGAAGTCGTCGCACCGCCGCTGAGCGCAGCGCTGTATGCCGATCATACGACCAAGGTCTATGACGCGATCCGTTCTCGCGATCCGGGCATGGCTATGGAGCGGCAATACGACAAGCTGCTCGCCCTGCGCGGATCCCTACATTCGCAAACCGAGCTCAACAGATTGCGCGAGATAGGCGGCTAAAACTCAAGTTCGGGCCGCGCGCCGGCCTGGACGGTTTGAAGTTCCCGTCGAACGCTGGAACGCCCCTTCAAGGGCTAGACGCCCACAGGCTCCAGCAACGGCAGGGTGCCTGTCGGCAGTCCCCGATTTTTTTGCATATTCCATACAGCGAGCGCCCTCAGGCTGCGCCGGAGCAACTCCAGCACGGGATTGGCCGCACGGGCGCACAGGTCCGGTTGGATAGGTTCGGCCAGCGAGTCACGATCCGCTAGAGCGAACGCCTCCTCGTTCAGCCAATCGAAGGCGTCCTGGATTTCCCTCGGCGTCACCCGGATTGCGCTGAAATGGCAGCAGATCAGTTGGCACAGGCTGTCTGGCGTCGCTGGCAATGCGATCAGGCCATATCCGCGGCCCGGAACGCTCACGGCTACGCCGGCGGCCTCGAGAACGCGAAGCGCCTGCCGCATTACGCCCCGATCCACCTGATACTGATCGCAAAGGCTGGATTCGCTGGCGAGCACCTGCCCCTCCAGCCACCCGCCAGCCCCCCGCCGCAGCATCAGATCATGCACGATCTGGCCGACCCGCGTCGAACGCAATGCGGGCGGAACGTAGGGGGCGTCCTGGGGCGCTTTGGGCCGATCCATCGCGTCGAGGCAATGCGTGTAGAACCCGAGGATGCGGTTCGCGCCGAAGGTCGGCGGTATCCCGCGCTCCGTGTGAAGCGGCGTTGCGAATGGCTGGGCCGGGAACTCGGCGAACGCGCAATAGGCCCAAACCATGTCCCGCACGGCGTCCGCTTGAGGGGCTGACGTCTCAAGGCCGCCCATCCGCCCCCTGCGCATGCGCGCCGTGCCGCGAATCTCCAGAATGCGAGCCGCCTCACGCACGCGATTGCAGCTAACCGCGAACTGCTCCGCCAACTCGTCCTCGCGGCCATAGCAACGCCCTTCCGGCCAGCCATCGAGGATGAAGCGTTCTTCGAGGCGGCGAGCGATTGCGACCGAGCTGGCGGCTTTTACGTGGGCGCCAGCTGTAAGGTAAGAAGCAAAGGCGTCGCGGGCGGCCGTCGCGGTATGTTTGACATGAGAGGCTGCCGAACGGTCGGACACGAACAGCTCCTGTTCTCGCGACGGCGGTCAAGACTTCGCGGCAGAGATTGTACGCCGATATTGTCGGGGGCATGACTCGATTTGGCAACGCCGCGGAGCTGGCGCGGGCCCTTCTAAATGGAAATAACAACATAGTTTCCCTCGAACCGCCCGCTATGGTCTGCCGCGTTCGGATCGAGGCAATCCCATGACCAAAATGTTCCCGCCGATTATGAGTCGCGGCATCGACTCTCCGTCCCGGTTTGAGGGCGAAGTTTTCGACCTTGAGGTCCTTGAGGGGGAAGTCCCGAAGTCGATAGACGGGCTTTTCGTCCAGGCGGTGCCGGATCAGCAGTTCCCGCCCGAGGACACCTATATTTCGCCCATGGACGCCAGCGCCCATGGCGACGGCATGGTGCGCGCCCTGCGTTTCCGAGAGGGGCACGTCGATTTCCGATCGCGTTACGTGCGCACTGAACGCTTTGTGCTGGAGCGGGCGGCCCGCCGCTCGCTGTTTCCGCATTATCGCAATCCTTTTCGCGACGATCCGAGCGTAGCGGGCCGGGACCGCACCACCGCCAACACGGCTGTGTATATGCATGCGGGAATGCTGCTGGCCTCAAAAGAGGACGGGCCCGCCTATGCGCTCGACCCGGTGACGCTGGAAACCGCCGGCCCTTGGCGGGCAGGGGGCGCGATCGATAGCAACACCTGGACGGCTCATCCCAAGTTCGACCCGAAGTCCGGAGAGATGATCGGTTTCGGCTACGCGGCCAAAGGCGAGTGCACTCGCGACCTGGCCTACTACGTCGTCGACCGCGAAGGCCGGGTGACGCATAGCGCCTGGATGGAGGCGCCGGTCGGGGCGATGATTCACGACTGCGCGGCGACGGAACACTACACGATCTTTCCCATCATGCCCTACTCGAGCGATGTGGAGCGCCTGAAGCGCGGCGGCGAGCATTTTCAGTACGAGCCGGAGATGGATCAGATCTTCGGCGTGATCCCGCGCCACGGCGCCGCCGATCAGGTGAAGTGGTTCCGCGCGCGGCCAGCCTTCACCGGACACACGGTCAACGCCTTCGAGAAGGACGGAAAGATCTGCTTCGACTTTGTCGAAGGGGACGGCAATGCCTTCGGCCCCATGTTCCCGGACAAGGACGGCCGCGCGGCCGAGCCCGGCAGCGTGCGGGTGAATTTGGTTCGCTACGAGATCGACTACAATGCGGATGATCTTCGCCTGGACCAATCCTGCCGGACGGTCCTCGCGGACGGCCATTTTGGCGAGGGTCCGCACATCGATGAACGGTACGCCATGCGCGAGCACCGCTTCGTCTGGATGCCGGGCCTGGACCGCGCGCGCCTGGCCACCGACGAACAGGGACGGCCCATGCCGGTGATGTTCAATACCCTGCATCGATACGACGTGCAGACTGGGGAATCGGATGAATGGTTCGCCGGTCCAGAGTGCACCTTGCAGGATCCGGTTTTCCTGCCGCGGTCACAGGACGCGCCGGAAGGCGAGGGCTATCTCGTCTGCATCGTGAATCGGGTGCCGACACGCACGAGTGAAATCGTGGTGCTTGACTCCATGGATCTGGCCAAGGGCCCGCTGGCGCGCATTCGCGTGCCCGTCACCTTGAGGAGCGGCATCCACGCCGCCTGGATTCCCGGTTCGCGACTGCTTGATTGAGCTTGCCCGGTCCTGAGCCGTGAGACGAATGCAATGATCCTGTCTGGCTTCCCCGGTGCAGAAAGCACGGCCATGCGCCGCGTCGCCGACCGCTATCTGGAAAGCGTGCTGCGGCGCGATCCGGCTTACGCGCCAAAGGCGCCCACGGCGCGCGTCTCCTTCAACGCAGTGCTCGTGCCGACAGACGCCCTTCCTGAGGTGGTCGACTTCCCGGCCTTGCAGATATTCATGGACCCGGAGCAAGGCGGCGTCGTCATTCTGGGGGTGGCGAAGGGAGCGGACGGCCCGCGTCCCTACGGGGTTCGCCTCAAGCTCCAGGACGATCGGATCAGCGAGGTGGAGACTCTGCTCAGTAGCGTGACCAAGGGTCACTTCGCCGATGTGGATCAGCTGTTCCGGCCCGACGTGCTCTACGACGCGCCTGTGCCACCCGTCCGCGCGGTCGACCGGGATCGGCTCAAGGCGATCGCCGATTCCTATTGGACGGGTTTGCAGGAGAGCGACGGCAGCATTCCCCCCTTCGCCTATCGCTGCGAGCGGTTCGATAACGGCAAGAAAATCACAAATAATCTCAGTATCTTGCTCTCGCCCGAGGCAGCGGTGCTGACCTGCGCCAGCAGCCTCACGGCGACGCGGCCCGCCCGCCCGTCGCCGCGAAGCCGTCGCTTCCCCGTGCTCGATGTGGGATTGGGGGTCGCGGCCAGCCTGGTGTTGGTCGACTTTGGTCCCAACGCCCTCGGGTTTCCACCGATGACCCATTACATGATGGCGCTTTTCAAGGTGGTGGACGGCGAGATTCGCTGCATCGACGAGATCAGCGAGAAGCTGCCCTTCGGAACGTCGTGCCCTTGGTGAGCAGGCTGACGCCGGATGTCGATTTGCGAGCGCCGGACCGCGCGACGAGAGCACCCAGCTTGAAAAATAACCCCACTCGTTTGCACTGGCGTGGGACCGTTAGGTGACGCGGACGGGCGCCAGCCGCTCGGATAACTATAAGCAGCTGACAAGTGATGCCCATGCGCACAGACCTGTTCACGCCAGAGGCCGTTCCAGCCGAAGTCGCAGCCTTCAACGCGGCTATGGCCGAGCGACTGGGGAATCTCCCCAGCGTCTGGGACATTGGGCTCGAACAGGCGCGCAGCGGCGGCTTCATGCCCAAGCCGCCGCCTTCACCGCGCGCCTACGATGTGGCCATCGGCGACAATGTATCATTGCACGTCGTGCCAAGCCCCCGGCCCAGAGGCGTCCTGCTGCACATTCATGGCGGCGGTTTCATGCTTGGCAGCGCCGCTGGCCAGGACAATATGCTGGAGCGTATCGCCGACGCCGTGGGGGTGACGTGCGCCAGTGTCGAATATCGACTGGCGCCGGAAAATCCCTATCCGGCTGCGTGGGACGATTGCGAGGCCGCGGCTCTGTGGCTCCTTGAGCACGCTGGGGACCGTTTCGGCGCGGAGCCCCTATTGATCGCGGGGGAATCGGCCGGCGCTCTGCTGGCCGTGGCGACCCTGCAGCGGCTGCGCGAGCGTAGGCTTCTCGCGCGGTTTCGTGGCGCCGCGCTTAGCTTTGGCGTCTATGATTCCTTGATGACGCCGAGTCAGGCCTTGGCGCGGACGGGCGTGTTGAAGGCGAAAGACATCGCGAGAATTGTCGAGGCTTACGCCCCGCAGGCCGACCAACGCCGCGACCCCGAGCTCTCGCCATTGTATTCCTATCTGAAAGGCCTGCCGCCCGCGCTTTTCACGGTGGGAACGCTTGACGCCATGTTGGACGACTCACTGTTCATGTATTGCCGTTGGCTGGCGGCCGGTAATAAGGCAGACGTTGCTCTATATCCGGGCGCGGACCACGGCTTTATCGAAACACCCCATCCCTCCGCGCGTGAGGCCAATTCCCGTATTGATGTCTTTCTGTCGCAATGCCTGGAAAACGCATGAGCTCCCCCGCGATTTCCGCTAGGCGGCCGTTGTTTTCGCCGGCCATTGTCTCGGCCGTTGGGTCCGCGATCTGCCTCGCGCTGGGCCTCATTTCACTCTTCATGGGCACCTTCCCCGTGTTCCTGAGTCCGGTGTCCACCGAATTCCATTGGGGCCTGTCCATTTTTCCGCAGGCCCCGATGATTGTGGGGATTTGCGGCGCCGTCGCCGGCCCCTTCATCGGCCGGCTGATCGACAGGAAGGGCGTGCGCGCCATTTTGCCCATCGGGCTGGCGCTTTGGTCCTTCGGCCTTTTCTCCCTCTCGCTCATGGATGGTTCGCTGCTAGGGCTGTATCTGGTCGGCGCCATCATTGGGATTGGCGGCACCATTGCCGGCCCGATCGCTTTCGCGAAGGTTGTGAATGGATGGTTCGACCGGAACCGCGGCCTCGCGCTCGGTCTGGTGATGAGCGGCGTTCCTGCGGTGGCGACGGCCGTCGCGGTTATGGTGTCGCAAGGGCTGATCGATCTGCACGGTTGGCGCGTGACTTACCGCATTCTCGCGGTTGTGGCGGCCGTCGTGGCCATTCCAGCTTGCCTCCTGCTGGTCAGGGAAGCGCCGTCGCACGATGCGCCTGGCGCGCCTCGGGCGGATATAAGCGGACTGACGGCCGGGGAAGCTTTCCGGTCCCGCGATTTTCTCGTGACCATCGGCGTCAGCTGCCTCGCGGTCGGCGCATTGATGGGTGTGAGCAATCATTTTATCGCATGGATGGCGGAGCGCGGCGTCAACAAGCAATCGGCGACGCTTGCGCTTTCACTCTATTCGCTGGCGGGGCCCTTGGGGCCGCTGGTCGGCGGCATCCTGGTGGACCGGATCGTGAGTCCAAAGGTCGTGGCCGGCTTTTTCGCGCTGGCGCCGATCGGCATGGCGCTTCTTCTGTTCGGCGGGAGCTTCGGCATGTCGGCGGGCATAGTGTTGCTCGGCCTGGCGTTCAGCAGCGTCTCCGGCTTTATGCCCTATCTGGTCAGCCGCTATTTTGGCATGAAGGCGGCCTCGGAAATTCTCGCCGTCGCCTTTGCGGCCATGACGGTGGGAATGGGAGTCGGTCCTGTCCTGATAGGCTTTGGCCATGACCTTAGCGGCGGTTACGGCCGTCCGATGGCCATCGCCGAGGGATGCATGGTGCTCGCTTTCGCCGCCGCGCTATTTTTTCAGCCGTACCGGTTCGGGGCTCGTCGCCCCCTCGAAAAGGCCGGATAAAAACGACATCTATTGTCAAAATGAGATTGCCAATGCAATCTTCTGGGCATGAAGAGAGATGCTTGCCTTCCGGAACGCACCTCATACATGCTCGCGCCAGCGCGGGTGGCCAATGACGACAGCATCCTTGGCGATGTCATTGGCGAACGAAGGGGCGGAACAGAAAAGGGAGCCTGCCGAGTCGCCAGGCGTATTGAGGAGAGTCTGATCGCGAGCGGATGGCCTCGCGGAACCTCTTGCGGTTCCGAGCAGGCGCTTGCGGAAAGTTTTGGGATTGGGCGGGCGGTGATCCGCGAGGTGGTGCGCATCCTCGAAGTGCGAGGCACGGCGCGAATGGTCCGCGGTCCGCGCGGGGGACTTCGAGTCCTCGAGGTCGATCCCGACCATACTGCGGACTCTCTCGTCAGATTTGCTCTTTTCTTTGGCGTTACGGAAGCTCAACTCGGCGAGGCCGAGAAGGCGCTTAGATGCGTTCGCCAGGATCTGGGCGCGCGCAAGCCGCCGCAGACTGGTCAGGTCGATGACCAGTACACGGCCGTGCTGGAGTTTTTTGACGGCGTCGTCTGCTCGTTGGAGCGAATGATACGGAGTTCCGACGGAAGTGCGGCGTTTTCGTCTGTACTGCTAATTCCGGAGAATCTTCGACGTTCGTGCGCAGGAAAGATCGCGGAACGTATGCTGCTTGAGTGCACGGCTGAGCAGTGGGCGCGTGGGCATCGCCTCGGGTCGGAAGAAGACCTTTGCTTCCGCTACGGCGTTCATCGTGACGCGTTCCGCCAAGCCGTGCGTATTCTCGAAAGCGCTGGCGCAGCCGAAACCTTCTGCGGACGTGGCCACGGCCTGGTGAGCCAGGCGCCACGGACGGGAAGCGTGGCGCGCCTCGTTTCCTGCCTATTCGCGAGTAGCGGCGTGGATCCGCAGGCGGTCATGCATGTGTTCCAGCAGTTGAACGTCGAAATCGTTTCACTGGCCGCGATCAAGGCTTCGCCAGGCAATTGCGAAGAGGTGGCCCAAGCGCTGGGCAAGCTGGAGGAGGCGCTCGATGGGCGGGATCCCAGCGGCGTCCTCCCGCGGGTCTTTGAGGTGGAGGAGGCGATCGTGTCGGTCGCTGCAAACCCCATCCTGCAGCTTTTTGTGCAGAGTTTGCGCGGCTATCCGTCGGCCCAGATACCACGGAATGTAGCTCTTCTCGACGCCATGAACCGCCAATTCCTCAAGTTGAGTCGCCCAATCCTTGATGCGTTTCGCGCCAATAGCGTCCAGGCTGCCTCCTGCGCGCAAAAGGCGCGCGCCAGGGGCTTGGCGTGTCTGAGCGACGCCTTCCCCGACTCGACCGCCGGATAATAAGGCATTGATTATCATAATTTGACAATATAATGCCTTATTGGCAGCGCCATAGAGTCGCGCGCGAGCCAACTCAGGAGCACAGAGATGCACGTAGGCTATGCCACTGGCTTCCAACATCAGAGCGGGCCCAGCCTGAATGACACCCAGTTCTTGAAGCAGGATCTGGACATGGTGCTCCAAGCCGAAGATCTCGGCTTCGATTCAATCTGGGTCACGGAACATCATTTCACGGACTATTCCATCTCTCCCTCGCCGCTTCAGACGCTGGCCTATCTGGCGGGGAAGACCAAGCGCGTAAAACTGGGAACCCAAGTCGTTGTGCTTCCGTGGAACGACCCGGTGCGCGTCGCGGAGCAGGCCCTCTGGCTCGACAACATCACCGAGGGGCGGCTGCTTCTCGGTTTCGGCCGCGGCCTGGGCAAAATGGAATATGAGGGCATGCGCGTCGACATCAATCAGACGAGACAGCTCTACCGCGAATACGCAGACCTGATCATCGGTGCGCTGGAAACCGGCGTGATCGAAGGGGGCGTGCTCACAAAGCAGCCGCGCCGCGAACTGCGCCCGCGTCCTTACAAGAGTTTCGACGGGCGTATCTTCGGCTCCGCCGGGTCGCCGGAATCGGTGCGGACCGTGGCGGAACTAGGGCTCGGCATTTTGATCATCAATCCTGAGCCGCGCCCCAGCCTGGGCGTCGACTTCGACACCTATAACAAGGTGTGGAGCGAAACCCACGGCGCCGATCGGGCGTCGCCGTCGCCGCTCCTTTCGGGCACCATCTTCGTGGACGAGAGCAGCGATCGCGCCAAGGAAATGTCCTGCAAGTACCACCGGGTGAACTTCCGGGCCGCGGTGAAAAACTACGGCATGGCCGAAGAGGACTTCGGCACGTCGAAAGGCAATGAGTTTTACAAGAACATGAAGATCGCGCCCGACAAGATCGACGAGATGGCCGACAAGATGGGCACCGTGATGCCCGCCGGCAATCCCACGGAAATCCTCGAAATCCTGGAAAGGGTAAACAAGGAAGCCAATCTCCAGGGCTTCTTCCCGCACTTTCACTTTGGCGGCATGCCGCGCGAAGAGGCGGACCGGAACATGCGCCTCTTCGCCGACAAATGTCTCGCCGAGGTCAAGAGCTGGCCTTGCGAAAACACCCTCGACGGCGGGCCCAACAAGTTACAGGCCGCCTGATCCGCCGGCACGCGGCGGCCACATCGCCTACTGGCCGCCGCGCGCCGCTCATTTCAAGGCATGGCGGAGGGAGGATAATCGATGCGCAATTTATCGGGGAAGGTGGCTTTCGTCACCGGCGGCGCCAGCGGCATTGGCTTTGGGATCGTCGAGGCCCTGATCGACAGGGGCGTCAAGGTGGTGATCGCCGATTTGCGTGAAGATCACCTCAGCGAGGCGCGCGCGCGTCTGGGCGACCACGAGGGCGTCATGACCATGGCGGTCGACGTCATTGATCGCACTCAGATGGCCGATGCCGCCAAGCGGACGCTCGAGGCATTTGGACGCTGCGATATTCTGGTCAACAACGCCGGGGTCGGCGTCAACCCGTCCGTCGACACCACGACCTACGAAGATTGGGATTGGGTGCTCTCGGTCAATCTGGGCGGCCCAATCAACGGTATCATGGCCTTCCTTCCCGCCATGCTTGGGCAAGGGGAGGGCCACATCGTCACCACGTCGTCCATGGCCGGCCTGCTGCCTACAGTGGACAACTACATCTACGCCGCCACAAAATATGGCGTACGGGGAATGAGCGACTCCTTGCGTCTGTCCCTGGCCTCCCGCGGGATCGGCGTATCGGTGCTCTATCCTGGGCTGACCCAAAGTCGGATGCTGGCGTCTGGAGAGAACCGGCAGGCCCGCTTCCGGACAGAGACTTCCGCCACGGCGCCCTCAGGCGGGCCGGTCGAGCCGCCCAAGGACGCCGGGATGGATCCGCGCGAGGTTGGCGAGATGGTGGTCGAAGGGATTATTCAAAACCGCGGCTACATCATCTCGCACTCGGAATTCCGCGACGAGCTGACCGAACATTTCAACGAGATTCTCGCGGCATGCCCGCCGCCGCAGGACATCGATCCCGGCCGGAAAATGCTCGAGAATGCACGACGCAGCCAGACCGCCGCAGCGATGCGGGCGGTCGAGGCGCTCACGGCCAGGGCCTCGTAAGCCCTCATGGAAACAAGCATGGCGACAGAGTTGGCCGCGCGGCGTGACAGTGCAACGAATTCGGCGATCGCGCCGCCGGAGCCTGATCTGACTCCGGCGCAAATGATCGGACGCGCCGAGGCCATGCGGGACATGCTGCGGGACCGGCAGGCAGCGGCGGAGGCGGCGGGGAACATCTCGGAAGAGACCAACCAGGCCCTCGTCGACGCTGGCTTCTACCGGGTGATCCAACCGCGCGTCTTCGGCGGCTATGGTTTTGACTTGCCGACCTACGTCCGCCTCGTGACCGCCGTTGCGCGCGGCTGCCCGGAGACGGCCTGGGTGCTTTCGCTGGTGCTGGGCCACGTGCATCAGCTTGCGTCCTTCCCGCTGGCCGCCCAGCGCGAAGCCTATGGCGCGACCGGCGAGTTTCGCGCGCCTGAAGTCGCCGCGCCGCAGGGTAGCGGCGTCATCGTCCCCGGCGGCTACCGTGTCAGCGGAGCCTGGGACTATGCCTCGGGCTGCGCCCACGCCACTCATATCCTACTGGCGTTTACGGTGGAGGAGCCGGAGTCAGGCGCCACGACCCTGCGCATGGGCGTATTCGACCGGCGCGACTATGAGATCGTGCGCAACTGGGATGTGATCGGCATGCAGGGCACTGGGTCGGATCGCGTCGTGATGACCAACGTGTTCGTGCCCACGCACCGCGCCAAACCCTATCCGCCGCGAGATCCGGTGCTGCCGGCCGAGGCCTATGCCGGCGCCCCGCTCTTTCACGGCCCGGCGCGGCCCTTCATCATACTGGAATCCGCCTCGGTCGTCGTCGGCGCGGTGGAAGGCGCGCTGGATCTCTACGAGGAGAGCTTCCGCGTTCGCAAGGCGACCGGACCGACCGGCGCGCCTCGCGTCGAGCTTGCCGAATATCAGCTGAACTTTGGCCGGTGCCGCGCGCTGGTCGACACGGCCCGGGCGGCGCTGCTGCAGACCGCGGCCGACTATATGGAGGTCGCTCGACGGACCTGCGAGACGGGCGCGCCGTGCCCGGATGACGACGCGCGTCGCCTGACGCTGGTTATTCTCCAGAGCATCCACCTGGCCAACGAAGCCGTAGACATCATTTTCCGTACAGCAGGTTCGTCCGCATCAAAGAAGGACGCCATGCTCGGCCGCTATTGGCGCAACGTCGGGGTGCTGCGTGGCCACCTCGCGCACCAGTCCGACAGCGCCGCGATCAACTATGGCCGAACCCACTTCGGCCAAGCGCCGGTGGGGATCGCTTGATGGACAGGGAAACGCTACTAGACCGGATGGATGCCTATCTCCGCGCGGTTACCGACGGAGACCCTACCGCGCTCCGCCTGGCGCCGGGCTTCCGCTATACCGAGAACGGTGCTTCGCTCGGCGCCGGCGAAGGTCTGTGGCGGCTTGCGCCACGGTTCGAGGGCATCCAGGCCTTCGCCGACGCGACGACCGGCCAAGTGGTGTCCATGGGGGTGGTTTTTCTCGACGATCAGGCGCGGCCGTTCGCCCAACGCCTTTGCGTCGAGGACGGCGCCCTGACCGAGGCCGAGACGATCGTCAGTTCCGACCCCAAGGGGCATTTCGCCGATGTCGAGCAGTTGCTGAAGCCAGACATCATCTATTCGGCCGTGGTTCCTCCGCACCGCCGCGTCGATCGCGACGGCTTGCTGGATGCAGCAGATCGCTATTGGGAAGGATTGGAGCAGAGCGACGGCCTCATCCCGCGCTTCAATTATCGCTGCGACAAATACGACAACGGCGCCAAGACCACGAATACCTTGCGCACGCTTTTGTCGCCGGACGGCAAGGTGCATACCTGCTCCTCGGCCTTGAACGATACGCGCGCCGCGCGCCCGCGCGCCCGCGAACGTCGCTACCCAGTTCTGGACACTGAGCTTGGGGTCGCCGGCAGCTTTGTCGTCGTCGACTTCCACCCTATCGCGAACCACCCAAGGCCCGACGCAGGCTCTATGTATATGCTTGGACTCTTCAAGGTCGTGGATGGGGAGCTTCGGATTGTCGATGAGATACGGGAAATTCTGCCTTTGGGCGCCTCCTCTGGCTGGGTCACGACGGAAACGCCGGAACTCGGATAGAGGTATCTGTGGCGACCGGCGGCAGCACTGCGAGTCGAAGCAACAGTGACCAACAAACGCATGCGCGACGACCGGCGCGGGACGAGTTCCGACAAGACCCTGTCGGTGATGGATCTGTTCACCCCCGAACGGCCCGAATGGACGGTGGATGAAGCCTGCATTGCGCTGGGACAGTCTGAGAGCACCGTTTATCGCTACTTCCGCAGTCTCGTCGCAGCCGGTCTGATCTTCAGCATCCGGCCGGGCCGTTATCTGCTCGGACCCGGCATCGTGCACTATGACCGGCAGCTCCGCACATCGGATCCGCTGCTGCGCGCGGGGGAAGCGACCTTCCTCGAAATTTCCAGCGAGTATGATGGCCCAGGCTCGATCTTTATCAGCCGCATCTACCGCGGCCACGTCATGTCGATGCATGAGCATCGCCTCGGCGCCGCGCCTTTCCCTGAGGGTACATTCGCAAGGGGACGGTTGGCGCCATTGTTCTGCGGACCGCCGGCTTTCGCCATCCTAGCCTTTCTGGAAGTACGGGCGGTCCGCCCCATGTTTCACAAGACCGCAAGCGGCGATGCTGACTGGCTGGAGATCAAGCGGAGAATGCGGACGATCCGCTCGCTCGGTTATGCGGCGAGCGTCGACGATCCAGATCCGGGCGTTCTGCTCGTTTCGGCCCCGCTGAAGCACGACGACGGCGGCATAGCCGGCAGCCTCAGCCTGTCGCTCGCCAGCAGCGCCGACAATGTGGCGTCGATCGCCAAAGTGGGATCGAGGCTGGTCGATGCGGCGGCCGACATGGCGCGGCGTGTTCTGGCGGCTGTGAACTAGGCGCCCAGCACGTTTCGGGCACACACCTAGTCATCATTGGCGCCACTCGTTTGACCCGCCCTCTTGGGTTAGTCGGGGCCCGGCCCAGGAATTTTCCGCGAAGCCCTTGTTCCAAAGAGGTGGCCGACATATGCGCACCCATCCCGTCCAGCCCGGCCGCGTTGCTCTGGTTACGGGGGGCGCCAGCGGCATAGGTCTTGGCATCGTCCAGGTCCTGATCGAGGCCGGGCTCAAGGTCGTCGTCACCGATGTGCGCGCAGACCATATGAAACGGGCGCAGCAGACGCTGGCGTCCGCCGGCGACCGAGCCGTTTTCTTCCCCCTCGACGTCGCCGACCGCACGCAATGGAGCGACGCCAGGCGACTGGTGGAGGAGCGGTTCGGAGAGTTGCACATCCTCTGCTTGAACGCCGGCGTAGGCGTGCTTGGATCCATGCTCGAGAGCAGCGACGCAGATTGGACCTGGATCACGTCGGTCAATCTCGATGGGGTCCTGCTAGGCGTGGAGACCTTTCTACCGCATCTCGTGGCGCATGGTCAGCCCGCACATATCGTCGCGACCTCGTCAATGGGAGGGCTTGTCGTGGCCAATGACGGCGGCATTTATTCGACCGCCAAGTTCGGCGTAGTGGCGCTGATGGAGGGGCTCCGGCAAGACCTTCGGGGCCACAATGTTGGTGCGTCGGTTTTGTGCCCGGCGGCCGTCAACACCAATATCTTCGATCATGAACGCATGCGTCCCGCCACGTTCCGACAATCCGGCTCGCTACGGACCGAGGACGAGTTGGAGGGGATGGAAGCGTTTGCCAAGCAAATCCTGGCGCAGGGCCGTGATCCTATCGAGGTCGGCAAGATGGTCAGGGCAGGGATCGAGGCCGACAAGGCCTACATCTTCACCGACCAAAATGTCAGGTCGACGTTGATCCGCCGACGTGATGCGTTGCTTGCGTTTACGTGAGGGTATGATGATGTCCACTCTCTACGCGGCGCTCGACGACGACGCTCTGCTCGTTTCGATCATCGCGGCCTTGCCCCAACCAGCGGACCGCCTTGCCGCTCCTGCAGGCGATGCAGATGTCTCGACGCTGCGCCGCGCGCTGGAAGACGCTCCCGGCCCGGTCAGCGCGTTCGTGTTGGCCGTGGGACTTGGCCGAACCGGCCCAGCTGTAGCGGACACCGACTGGCGACGGCAGGTGCTTACTCCCCTTCGCCGGGCCTTTGGCCTGCTCACGGGCGCGGGGCGCCGCTTTCGTCGGGAGGGACGAGGAACGATCGTGGTCCTCGCGCCGTCTGCGGCGGTGGGGCCGGCGGAAATCGCCACGCCGCAACTTGTTCTGCTTCGCTCGATCGTGGGAATGGCCGAGGCGCTACGCGCTGAACTTCAGGACACGATGGTCCGCGTCAGCCTGGTTTTTTACGACAGCGCGGATGACCGGCATGAGGGACTGGTGGAGCGCTTGGCCGCCGCGCTTTCGGCCCAGCCCATGTACAGCCTCTCGGACGATATCACGAGCGAGCGGATCCAAGGCTATTTCGCCCCAATACTGCAGGCGATCGACCAGACCAGCGCGGGACCGCCCCTTCCGGATATCGGCCCGATGGCGGCGGTTTACGATCTAGCCGCGATAGGCGCCCCGTCATCCTGAGCGGCTCGCCTCCCGAAGTCACGCTGGTGATCACAAGCAGCCAGAAGACGGGCGAACGCCGAACCTGCTCCCAGGCAAAGCGCTCCTAACCAGAAGAACCCGTCCACACCGCGTAGGAAGGAAAGGCAGAGCATCCCGAGTGCGGCCAGCGTCATCCGACGCACGCAATTCCAGATAGCCCCCTTCGGCAGATCCGCGCGGATCGGTCATAGTGCCGTCTGGTTTGACTTTCCCGCGCAGGTACCTTTGACCGGACAAATCGGCAGGACTGGCCGAACGAGCCGAGGATACATGAGCGGGTTTGCGCAGACATCACTTCACGAGTCGATTTACTCGACGCCAAAAGGCCGGGAGATTCGCGATCACGTCCGTGCGCTCGCGCCCCTCATCCGCGAACACGCGCCGGAGGGTGAACAACTCGGCTGCCTGCCTCCGCCCACGCTGACGGCGCTTGCAGACGCGGGCGTGTTCCGCATCTCGGCGCCCTTGGAGTTCAACGGTTACGCGCTTGGCGCGCGTGATCTGGTCGAGATCGTCACGGAAGTCGCGCAGAGCGACGGGTCAGCGGCCTGGATCACCATGATCGGGTCCGGTTTCGCCCGAGTCATGCTGACGTTCCCTGATCAGGCAGTGAAGGACGTCTACGGCCTTGTTCCGGACTGGAAGGGACCGGTGGTCGCGAGCGCTTCGCTGTTCTCGGAGCGCATCCAACGCGCGCACAAGGCGGACGGCGGCTATGTCATCGAAGCGGGTGGCAAATGGGCCTTCGGAAGCGGCTGCAAGCACGCCGCCTTTATGGTTGTCGGCGTCCAGGTCGACGAGATGCGCGGCATGGTTCTGCTCGAACGCGGCCAGTATGAGATCCTGGATGATTGGAAGGTGATGGGCCTGTGCGGCTCATCCAGCAACAGCGTCACGGTCCAGAAGGAAGTATTCGTTCCAGAGCATCGATTCTCCAATCTCGCCGAGATGCCGAACAATCTCAACAGCCTTCGCCACCGCTTCTCCGGCCCAGGATTCAGCCTGGACGGCCTCGGGCTAATGCTGATCGTGGCAATGGAGACTATGGCCATCACGCTTGGCATGGCGCGAGGCGCCTTCGAATGCTTTGTCCAGCAGTGCGAGAAGAAGAAGCCCTTCAACCTTCCATACGAAACACTGGCGGCAACGCCTTCGATCCAGGTGGCGGCCGGCAAGACGCGGGCGATGATCAACGCCGCCCAAGCGCTGATCTACAGCCGCGCCGACTACATCGATCGCAAGGCGGTTGCGGGGGAGGACTTCACGTCGCCCGAGGAAGCCGAAATCATGATGGACTTCGTCCACGCTGGGAACGTCTGCGGCGCGGCGATTGACATGATCCAGATCGCGCTCGGGTCCTCAACCGTGAGCCTGTCCAATCCTATCCAGCGGTTCGCGCGCGATACGCGCGTGGCGCTCACGCACGGGTCGACCCGGCTCGATCCCGCGGCGGAGATCAGCGGGCGTCTGCTGATGGGCTTGGCGCCGTTGGGGGGGTTCGCTGCGGCCGTGCCCGGTGTGGACAAAGCGACTAAAGGCGAACGAACCACCTGAAGGGTTCGAGAAGCACCGGTTGCGGAGCGACCGGCGTTCGGCTGAGGGGCCGGGCCGCTCAGGCTGATCCGCAGCCTGGATTGGTCTGAGCGGCTCTGATCAGCTTGTGATCGGTACAAGATTGGGAGGATGAGATGGACTTGCAACTGAGGGGTAGAACCGCGCTTGTCACGGGAAGCAGCTCCGGCATCGGGGAGGCAATCGCGCACTTCCTCGCGGACGAAGGCGTCGCGGTGGTGGTCCACGGCCGCGACCAGGGCCGGACGCAAGCGGTCAGCGAAGCGATCACCCGCTCCGGGGGGCGGAGCTTGTTCGTCACGGGCGACCTAACCGACGGGGCCGCGGTCGCGACGATGAGTGAGGTCATAGCGCGTGAGTTCGACGGCGTGGACATCCTCGTGAACAACGCCGGTGGCAGGCCCAAGGGCTGGGAGCGTAACGGCTGGCTCGGTCAGGGCGCTGAGGCGTGGATTGACACCTTTAAGCTGAACGTCGTCGCTACCGCCCGCATGATCGACACCTTCGCCCCCGGGATGATCAGCAAGGGCTGGGGGCGGTGCATCCAGATCGCCAGCGCGATCGCGTTGCACCAACCGCCGAACTTTCCAGACTATCAGGCGGCGAAAGCGGCTGAGATCAACCTCTCGCGCAGCCTTTCGCGCTCGCTCGCCGGCAGCGGCGTGACGGCGAACTCGATCAGCGCAGGCATCATTCAATCCCCAGGTTCGCAAAATGAACTGCAGGGAATCGTGCGCGAGTTGGGCCTCGGTGAACGCTGGGAAGACGTGGAGCGCACGTTAGCGCTGGACATCTTTAAGCAGACCACGGGGCGGGTCGGTCGGGGCAAGGACATCGCCGCCACGGTCGCCTTCCTCGCGAGCCCGCTGGCCGATTTCATCACCGGCACGAATATCGTCGTGGATGGGGGAATTTAAGGCGCCATCCGCAGCGGCCGCAAAGCGCGACGAGCTGATCGGAAATGGCTCTACTTCATATGTTAGAGCGTTTTTTGACCCGATAACCGCGTCACACTTATCGGAAAATGCCCTAGCGTGCGACATCTCACGCGCCTGCGTCAACGCTGGCGCGAAGGTCGCGTTTTCCTATCGGACGCGGGTGCATCCACAACGGTGGCCAAAGGCAAGGCTATCGCGCGTCCGGTGGGGAACTCATTGTAATTTCGTCCCAATGTTCATCGACCTTTGTTCCCTTGAACCGCCACATCTCGAAATGCGTTGTGGTGTAGGTCTCACCTGGCTTATCGGGGCGGGGCAGCGCGTCGGCGCTGGCGACCACGATTATGTCGCCCTCGGCGACGACAGCGAACACTGGAATCTCACCTTTTTGCGGCAAGGGGTGTACGCGCATGTAGGTCTTGATGGCCTCCCGACCGGAGCCGATGTTCGGATCGTGCTGAATATATCGTTCGGTCATATACTCATCGGCCAAGTCCAATCGTCCACCCTCGAATATATCGGTAAGGATGTGATATACGACTTGCTTGCGGGCCTCGAGCAGCGGATCGCTGCTGTGGAACAATGCCGCACGATCCGCGACGCCAGTGACCGCTTCTTGTGCTTGCGTAGCGGATGACAAGAGAATAGCCGCCATAGTCAACGCAAATTTTCTAATCATGTGACGCCTCATCTTCTAAAATCTGGAATACGAACCGGCTCTGACGAAATGCAGGCGAAAAATCGCTCTCTTGATCAAGTAGGCTTTGGCGTCGTTGCCCATAGATAAGTTTACTTTAATACAGTATCGGCTACTCTATAGATTGACGAAAAACTAGACGGCGCAATATGGATTTCGCGCCATATGAGGTGGCTGGGTTTTGAGTCGGGCTCTTACGACGGCCAGGACCGCAAGAGGCGCTGTCATCTTTGGACGGCCCCTGCGCGGCAAGAGTGAATTTGGGCTTTTCTGACGATCTGTCGAGGTGCGGTCATCTTTCCGGCCTGTTTGTGCGGCGCTGATGACCGCTGGCCCTGATGGAGTCCGCTGGTCCCATTCAGTCTATCGAGCGCGAAGCTCCGACAGCACCTTGGGTTGTCCTAGCAGCGGCCGCGTTCAGATCGTCATCAAGTCCTTTGCACCCTTACAGTCTGGAGCGGCGACGTCTGGCCACGTCCCAGTCCATCGCCGCCGAGCTGGGCATTGGGGCGGCCACGGTGCTCACCTATCGGCAGCGCGCCTACGCGCGCCTGGAGATCAGCCAGGCCAGCGCCATGCTCGACCGGCTCCTCGACTGAGAGTAGGGGCGCTGGGGGCGTCCTCGGGGAGGCGGCGGCCAATTGCGGCGCCTATTTTCCCGAGCCTTTTGGGCACACATCCAACTTGTCCATGGCGGCGTACCGAAGACATTACAAAAGGCAATACGCGATGAGAACGCATTTTTCAGCCCGTATCCCGGGCCTATCGGCAGCGGTCCTGCTGGCTACGGCGGCATTTCCGGCGGCGGCGCATCACTCGGTGGCCGTGTTCGACATGTCGAAGACGATTTCTATCCAGGGTACGGTGGAAAAGTGGCTGTGGGCCAACCCGCACTCCTGGCTTTACATCCGGGTCATGAAGCCCGACGGCTCCCAGGAGGTCTGGGGTTTTGAGGCTGGCAGCACGGGCATGCTGTCCCGCAACGGCTGGAACGCCGCCGACATGAAGCCAGGCGACAAGGTCACCGTTAGCGGGGCGCCCAGCCGGGACGGCAGTCACATCTCATTGCTGAACCAGGTCCAGTTGGCAGGCGGCCGAGCGCTGAACGCCGGCTTTGGTTCGATTCCCTCTGGGCCTCCGCCGGGCGCGGCCGGCGCCAGCCCTCCCACCGCCCCCCGCTAGTCGTCGAGGTCGCTCAATGATCAAACACAAAGCCCTGCTCGCCGTTGCGCTGTGTTCGGCGATGTTCGCCTTGCCAGCCGTCGCCGCCGAGCCGCTGGGATCAAACTGGTCCGACGTCGCCAAGCTGCCCGATTTCTTCACTGGCAACTGGCAGAGCGCGACATGGATGCTGGATAAGCCGACAAATGTCCCGTACACGGCGCCAGCCGAGGCCTACATCGCCCATTACAAGCCCATTGAAGACCTGCCCTTTGCTAGCGCTAGCTGTAAAACGCCGGGCATGCCTATTGTTCAGCGGGCGGGATCGCCGCTGAAGTTCTTCTATCAGCCGGGCATGATCGCGATCTACATTGAAAACGACAGCATGACGCGCTTCATCAAGCTCAATGGAGAGCATTCGGCGCGTCCAAATCCAACCTATCTGGGCGAGTCGATCGCGCATTTCGAGGGCGACACTCTGGTGGTCGACAGCGTCGGCTTTGCCGACGACATCATGCTTCAGTACGGGGTTTTGCCTGGCGGGGGGCAAGGGCCGATGGTCCAAATTCCCGAAGTGATTTTTGGGCCCCATGGGCCAAATCTGCGCATGGTCGAACGCATCCGCCTGCTCGATCCGGATACGATGGAAGACCAACTGACGATCTATGACGACACGATCTGGAAGCAGCCCTATGCCTCTCAGCCGCAAATTTACAAGCGCAACCGGGGGGAAAGGGGCTGGCCCCAAGAATGGGTGTGCAGCACGGCCGATATCTTGGCTTTCGATCCTAGCCAGAACAAGACGATTGAGGAGGACCCCGCCGATGTCCTCAAACGGCTCCAAAAGAACGATAATCACTAACCATCAAATTGGCCGGGGGGGCTGGCAGTCTAACGATAAAAGGCTTCCAGTTTGCCCCGTCAGGCCGATTTGGAGGTGCTTTTGGCCCAACCGATCTCGTTCATGCGTCACCGCTTTCCGCCGGAGGGTATCCAGCATGCGGTTTGGCTCTATTTTCGGTTCACCCTGAGCATCCGCGCCGTCGAAGAATTGCTGGCCCAACGCGGGATCGAGGTCAGCCGGCAGGCGGTGCGCTGCTGGGTGATCAAGTTCGGGCCGTTGATCGCCGACCGACCCTCCGCCGCTTCCGGGCCGAGGTCCATCAGATGTGGCCGGCCGCCGCTGCGGCCGCCTGATGGGAAGGGCGGGGAGGGTCTTCCTCGGGTTCGTCCCGGTTAACTTGCCAAAACCTTTTCGGCGGACACCGTATCTCGGCTGCAGCGTTGTCAGGCCTTCTGCCTGACAACGCTGGCCGGTTTAGCGGCTAAGGCGTCGGAGCCTTAGTACTTGGCGGTGAGGATCACCCCGAAGGTCCGCGGATCACTGAGGCTGGGCTCACCTGCGGGCGGAGGCATAGAGCCCTGGTAGTCAACGTTCCAGTTGTTCGGAATGAACCGGGTGTCGGCGACATTCCGGACGTAGGCGGTGATCGAGTAGTGGCCCCCGATCAACAGGGTGGCGTCGAAGTCTCCGATGGCCTCGTCCGGGACATGGACAAAGGGTTCGACGCCTGCCGCCTGCCAAGCTACGGGGATGGACGCGGTGTCGTGAGCCGTGAAGAAGTGAACGTCGCCGTGCAGCAGCAGAGTGTTGTCGCCGATGGGAATGCGATGGTCATAGGCCACGCTGCCCTGGAACGGGGCTACGCCAGGGACGACCTTCGTGGAGAACAGGGTGTTTGGTTGGACGCCAGGTAAGTCGGTCGTGAAGTTGCCATACCGGGCGTTGGTATAGGATCCGTTGGCGGTGATCGTGCCGTTGGCCCAGGGGCGCGCCACCACTTCCAATTCCGCGCCGTAGGACTTCATGGGCGAGACGAGCGTCGAGAAGGTCGGATACGTCCCACCGGGCGTGACGTCTTCCCCGGCGGTCTGGAAGCCGCCATAGTCGTTGAAATAGACGTCGCCGTTCACCTGCAGGTGGTTGTCCAAGAACCGATTCTTCGAACCGAGCTCATAGGCCGTCAGGGTTTCAGCCTTCAGCGCTTGCACTGTGGGCTGGTTGGTTACGGGCGCCGTGACGATGGTGACGTCACCGGGCGAGGCGCCGGTGGAGATCATCGCGTACAGCAGATTGCGCGGGGTCAGATCATGCTCCAGCCGCACCTTGTAGGTGAGGTTGCTGAAGTCCCGCGTGCCTTGGCCGGGGGTCAGCGTCAGGGGCGCGCCGCCGAACGCCCGGTAAGCCTCGGAATTGACAACCTGGGTGTGGTCGTAGCGGAGACCCCCGGTCAGGCGGGTGTCGGGCGCGAAGGCATAGGTGGCTTCGGCGAAGCCGCCTTCAGCGGTGGTGGATTTAGTCGTGGCCGATTGGAATATGTATCCTGGGAGGAATAAGGGGGGGACCGGATTCAGGCTGTACAGGTTGTTCACGTCGCTCAGTTGGTTATCGTAGTATAGGAACCCGGCCTGCCACTTGAGCTTCGCATCGTTGTCGGTGTTGTGGATCCGCAGCTCATGGGTCATGAACCAGTCGGTCGGCGTTTGGACCGTCTGGTTGACGTTGAACGCGCCGCGCTGACTAACGACCGCGTTCTGGTGCCAGGTGCGATAGGCCGGGATGTAGGTGATCGCCACCGGCCCGAGGTTCAGATTGAAGTTACCCCAATACTGATGGAAGTTGTTATTGCCCGTCGGGGATAACGGCTCCGGGAGGAAAACAAAGGTTGACGGCGAGGCGCCTTGGTTGATCGACACGCCCTCGGAATTGGTTACGTTGTATTGTTGGGCGTAGCCGAGCAGGGCGGAGAAATTGTCGGTCGGGGTCCACAGCACCTTGACCCTGGCGTCCGCGGAGGCGACGGCGCCCCCGTCGGCCGAATAGTAGCCGTCCCGCTCGTACTCGTTGCCGGACACCCGCACCGCCAACTTGTCCTGAATGAGCGGGACGTTCACGTCGCCGGTCACGTGACGCAGGTCATAGTTGCCGTATTCCGCGGCGACTTGGCCGCTGAGCTGCGTGGTGCTGGGATCGTGGGTGTGGATGGCGACCACGCCCGCGGTCGCGCTGCGGCCGTAGAGCGTGCCCTGCGGCCCGCGCAGGACCTCGACGCGGTCCAGGTCGTAGCCGCCGCCGATGCCGTTGTAGACGTCGTCCACATAGATGGCCGCCGACGCCGCGGTGGTGGTGACGCCGCCGCCGCCGCCGGTGTTGGACTGCACGCCGCGAATGGTCAGGCCCGTGGCCGGGTTGTCCGTGCCGAGGCCTTGGATGCCCGTGCTCACCCCGTTGGCGGCGCCGCCGACCACGCCGGGCACGTCCTCAAGAATGTCGCTGAGCTGGTAGCGGCCTTGGGTGAGCATGTCCGAGCCGGTCCGGACGCTGACCGAAGCGGCCGTCTTCTGGGCCGTGCTGGTGCGGTGCTCCGCCGTGACCACCACTTCTTGCAGCACTTGAGGCTGAGCCGCCGCCGGGGCGGGCGCGTTCTGGGCGAACGCCGGCTGGATCAAGACGGCGCATCCCAGCACCGACGTCGACAATAAAAACTGAATACGATTCATTTTACTTCCCCTCTAGGCCTGACGTCAGCCAGGTCAGTTTATGTTGGCGTTCGGAGGATCACTGAGCCGGTCCGTGAGAGCGCGCACCTCAATTGCTTTGCGCCTCAGGGGTCGCCCGACGTTATTCCCCAGCCTGGTCGCGGCCTTTGCAAGACCTTGTTATTTCCGTCGTTGAAGACTTCTCGCAAAGGACCAATCGCAAAGGACTCAAGACCATCAACCCCCGATACTAGCAGGGGGCGAAAGCTAAAATAGCTGCCTTAATCTCGTTCTTCCCCGTCGTCCGTGAAGTACGCCCAAGCCTCTGATCGGCCAACTTCACGGACGACGAAATGGGACCGAACGCCCCGTCCGTGCGATGAGACCAAAACCCTCCCCTAGCAGGACCCCTGAAGCTGTCTCATTGGCGCTGACGGCAGACAGTCGGGCACATGCAGTTTGAAGAATTTCTGCTCGATCTCCTCATTGGTCTCCGCTAGCTGTGTCGGATCGCTCTGGTCCGAACTGGCTAAGGGGATGGCCGCAGCTGGGCGGCCGTCCTGGGACCGGGGACGGCCGTGGTTTCAGGGAGTCGTTTTGATGTTCGGTGGAGCCTGGTGGAGAGCCACTGCCGTGGCCGGCGCCTTGTTGGGGGGCGTGGTCCCCGCGGCGGTGGCGCAGCAGCCGCCCGAGTTCCAAAAACCGGGGCCATGGCCGACCACTCCGCCGCCGGCGGCTGCGGCGAAGTTCGAAGGCGTATGGAAGATCGCCAAGCCAACCGACACCCTGAAGCCAGTGTCGGGCGAGGTCCCCTTCACTCCCGAGGGCAAGGCGCGCTACGCCGAGAACGAGAAGCTCAAGGCGCAAGGCAAGATCGATGACTACGACATCGCCACGTCCCGCTGCTCCACGCCCGGCGTGCCGCGTCTGATGCTGACGCCGCAGCGGTTCGAGCTCTCGATCCTCAACCATGTGGCCACCTTTGATTTCGAATGGAACCGGGCCGTCCGTCAGATCGACATGCGGGGCTGGACCGTGACGGCGCCCCTGGTTCCCCAAATGAACGGCCAATCGATTGGGCATTGGGAGGGCGACACCCTGGTGGCCGTGACGACGGGGGTCTCCGAGCGCACGTTGCTGGATGACCTCGTGCCGCACACCGATGCGATGAAGGTGACCGAGCGCTTCCGGCTGATCGACGCCGACACCCTCGAGGACCGCATCACCATCGAGGACCCGGCCTACTTCACCCGGCCATGGGAAGCGGTGCTCACCTACAAACGCCAGCCGGCCGCGCTGTTCCCTGAGGATGTCTGTCTCGACCGCCTCGAGGCGAACAAGCCCGCCCTTCCGTCCTCATGAGACGCCCCCTGATTTTGGAGCCAGTCAGCATGATGGCTGATCAAATCGTCGGCGGGGTCGCCCGCCGGCCCAGCCCTTGGGCCCTGCTGGGCGCTGTCGCCCTGTCCTTGGCCACAAGCGCCGCCCTGGCCCAGGGCCCGCCCCCCGAAGAGCCGCTCACTCCGGCGCAGCAACTGGTCAAGTCAGCGGGACCGTCCCCCGGCGGGTACTATTACGTCCCCCCGCCGTCCTTGCCCGACGCGCCGATGCCAGGCGCGGACCCGCGGGATATCCAGGGAACCTGGTTCCATAACCAGGGAATGGAGTTCCGCATCGCGCGGGACATGTTCGGCAATTCGGCGCCCTATACGATGAAGGGCGCGGAGATCGTCGTGCGCCGCTTGAAGGGCGACCGGGCGGGCAAGCCCTACACCAACCCGTCGGCGAAATGCCGGCCGCCCGGGCCGCAAACGCAGCTCGACCTCAACATGCCCTTCACGGTCTTCCAGTCCAAGGACTGGATCAGGTTCGTGTTCGAGGAGTTCCACGGGCGCTGGCAAATCATCACCAACCCGGACGCCGTGCCGGCCCCTGCCGAGAAGGCGTACATGGGCCACTCGGTCGGCCATTGGGATGGCAGCACCCTGGTGGTCGAGACCAAGGACTTCAAGCAGGCCATGTGGCTTGATGTGGAAGGCACGCCGCTATCGGCGAACGGCAAGCTGACGCAGCGCATCCGTAAAGTCGACAATGGCGACCGTGAGCCGTACCTCGAGATCATTACGACGATCGACGATCCGGTCTACTACACCAAGCCGTGGTCGGTGGTGCGCAGCTTCGGCTGGACCCCAAATCTGGCCTACCACAAGGAGTATAACTGCGAAGAGCAGATCGGGGACCGCAGCGTGGATGCCGACGCGGGTCTTGTGCCAGAGCCCAAAGATTAGAGGGCCGGCCCAAGCTCGCGAAGGAAGCCACATGCTGAGGTCCGCCCGAAACCTGCTGCTCGCCCTGGCGCTGGGCCTCCCATCGGCGGCCGCGGCGGGCTCGCCGCGGATCCGGCAGCTCAGCAGCGGAAAACAACCAGGGCCTGCTTCGGTTGCTACTTAGCCGCCTTGGGCGACCCGCCCCAGTGCTCCACGATCTGGCCGTTCTCGACGCGGAAGATGGTTACCGGATTGTAGATGTAGGTCTTGGAGTTATCCGCAGGATCAGGCAGGTGAATTTCGAAAACCAGCGCTACATAGTCGCCTTGCGCCACGACCACAGTGGGAATCGCGGAGTTTTTTGGCGGGGTCTCACCGGGTTTGGCCTTGATCACCGGCGGCGACACGCCGGCCTCGAACGAGTGGATGATCCCTTCTCGGCCCGGTTCGACATTCGGATTATACTGGATGTAGTTGGGCGCAATATAGTGTTCGAAGATCTCCCGAACGTGGCCGTAGCGCAGCGCTTTCGCGAAGCCCATTTCGGCTTCCATGACGAGGCGGCGGCTCGCGGCCGACTTTGGGTCCAGATCTTTCGGGGACTGTTCGATGGCTGCATCCCACTCCTTCTGGTCGGGAAGCGGCGGCAAACTGTCAAGCAGCGCCCAAGTAGCGGCATGGGCAGACTGCCCGGCAAACAGTATCAACATGGCCGCCAGCGAGGCGCATGCCAGAGCGTTCTTCTTCGACGGCGGACGCATATGCATACCTGTTCAATCCCCCCTGTATCAGACTGACGCTACAACGCGCGTTGCGGCCGCGCCAGGATTAAAACAGTTGCGGTCCAGCACTGACTCCGGGGTGTGAGGGTGCTGGCAGTCTGACGATAAGAGGTCTCCGGTTTGCCCCGTCAGGCCGATTTGGAGGTGCTTTTGGCCCAACGTGGGATCGAGGTCAGCCGGGAGTCGGTGCGCTGCTGGGTGATCAAGTTCGGGCCGTTGATCGCCGCGAACCTGCGCCGCTTCCGGGCCGAGGTGCATCAGACGTGGGCGGCCGCCGCTGCGGCTGCCTGATCGGAGGGGAGGGGATGGTCTTCCTCGGGCTCGTACCGGTTAACTTGCCAAAACCTGCCGACAGGCTTTGAAGATTACAGCTAATCTCAAGACCGGGACTCGCCGGAAACTGGATAGCGCGGCTGAGACCATGCAGCGCGGTCGCAACTGCCTCGGCAATTGCGCCAACGCTGGAACAAACTAGGGGCCGTGCCGTTTCTCTCCAGCTCCAAAAGGAGCGCCGAGGCGCGGGCGGGCTGCGCGACGCATAGCTCGATGGCTATAGCAGGCGAGTATCCGCCATGGTCCAAGCGATCCAATCAGTCGCCGGGCAAGGTGAAGGCGCCAAAGGCGCGATGCATGCGGGCTCTAGGTCCCCGCAATCCGCGCCGCACACGCCCGACCCTCAGGCTCCTGCAACCGCCGGGAAGATATTCGTCGTGGACGACGACTATTTTGTCCGCGAGGGCATCTGCGGCCTGCTTCAGGATGTCGGCCTGGACGTGGAAGCCTTTTCCTCCTGTGAGGATTTCCTCGAGAGCCATCGACACGGCCCAAACACCTGTCTTGTGCTCGATGTTCATTTCCCTGGCATGGGTGGATTGGCGTTGCTCCGCCACATGCGTGATGTGGCGGACAGCACGCCGGTCATCGTCGTCAGCGGCAGCAGCGAAATCAACGAAGCCGTGCGATCGATGAAGAAGGGCGCGCTGGATTTCATCGAAAAGCCGGTCGCGCGCGATCAGCTGGTCGACAGCGTCATGCGCGCCTTAGCTCTGTCTCGGCGATCACAGGAGATCTCGGTAGCGCGCGACGAAGCCCTCCGCCATCTCCAGGGCCTTACCAGCCGGCAGAATCAGATCATGGCCCTCGTGCTTTCAGGGCATCCGAGCAAGAACATTGCGGCCGACCTCGGGATCAGCCGACGGACCGTCGAGAACCATCGCGCGGCGATCATGGATCGGACCGGCGCCCATTCGCTGCCGGAACTCGCCCGGTTGGCCATGTTCGCCCAATGGACGCCCGATCATTGAGGTCTGCGTATGATCATGACGCCTTTGGTCCTGTGTTGATCCTCGATGCAGGGGCCGGCGAGGACTGAGCGGAGATCTCTGGTTCTGGCCGATCAATCGTCCCGGATGGCTCAACCGTCTCTAGATTCAGCGCCTTTCGGAGGGCGGTGAGCTGGCGCTGCGCGGCGCTGTCCAGCCGCGCCATTTGCTGGTTGCAGGCGTCGAAAATGGCGCCGCGCTCGGCTTCATCTGCGGCACGGACCGCCGTTTCGAGATTGGCGTAGATTTCCGCTGCGTTGGCCAAAGACACGGGAAACCGTGAAAACTCGACCATCGCCGCAGCATCGCTCAGCGACTGGATCGGGAAGGCCGTCAACATCCGCTCGGTCCCAAGAAGCGTGCGACTGGCGGACACCCGGGTGACCCGCCCTCGCCAGGCATCATCCACAAGAAGGTCGTGAAGATCGTGGATCTGGGTTGACGCGAGAATAGCGAGATTGAGCGCCGCGGTCTTGGTGGCGAGCACCGCTCGGTCCTCCTTCAAGACCGCCGCCGCCGCCGCGCGCTCTTCGCGACGACGGCTGGCTCGCGACTCGCTGGCGGCTACCCATCCAGAGCCGACAACAGCCGCAATGGCGCCCAGGGCTTCCACCCAGGCTGCCGTCTCGGACCAGATTGACCCGTTATTGTACATGCCTGACTCGTTCCCCGCTGCGCCGCCGGTTCAAGGATGACCGCCGGCGCCGCTCGCGTTCACGCCGCAGTGCTGGCAGCCAGCTTGGCGGATTTTTGAACCTGCTCGAGGGTGGGATAGTCGGTGTATCCATGCGCGCCGCCGCCATAGAGGGTTGCCGGATCCATCAGTGGGTTCAGCGCCGCGTTCTCCTTCAGCCGTCTCACAAGATCGGAATTGGCGAGGAAGAGGCGGCCAAACGAGACCAGATCGGCTTGGCCGCTGGCGACGGCGTTGATCGCCATCTGGCGGTCGTAGCCATTGTTGACCATCCAAATCCCCTCGAAGCGGTCGCGCAGAGCGGCGTAGTCGAACGGAAGGCTATCCCTGCGCCCACCGGTCTCGCCCTCCACCACATGCATGTAGGCCAGACGAAGGGGACTGAGCCGATCAACCACATGATCGAACAGCGGCTGAGGATCACTGTCATGGGAGTCCCCGGCCGTGGAGACGGGCGACAGCCGAACCCCTAGCCGATCCGCCCCGATAGCTTTGGCGCATGCTTCCGTGACCTCGAGCAGCAACCGTGCGCGATTTTCGATCGATCCGCCATAGGCGTCGGTCCTGTGATTGGTCCCATTGCGCAGGAAGGCGTCCAGCAAATAGCCGTGGGCGCCGTGCAACTCCACGCCGTCGAATCCAGCATCGAGGGCTCGCATCGAGGCATGCCGGAAGTCAGCGATGATGCCAGGGATTTCATCGAGCGCGAGCGCCCGTGGCGTCGAGCAATCGACGAAGCCCTGACCGGCGATGAACGTCTTGGTGTTCGCCCGGATGGCCGACGGACCGACCGGGGCTTGGCCATCCTTCTGGAAGCTGGTGTGCGAGACCCGACCCGTGTGCCACAGCTGCACGACGATGGTTCCGCCTTCGGCATGGACAGCGTTGGTGACTTTCCGCCAGCCTTCCACCTGGGCGTCGGAATAGCAGCCCGGCGTCCCGGAATAGCCCTGCGCCTGCGCCGAGATTTGGGTCGCCTCGGCGATAATCAGGCCTGCGGAGGCGCGCTGGCTATAGTAATCGGCTGCGAAGACGCTGGGTACGAACCCTGGGCCGGCGCGATTACGGGTCAGGGGCGCCATCACGATCCGATTCGACAGCTGAAAGGCTCCAACTTCCACGCGCTCAAACAGAGCGTTGGCAGAGCGGGGCTGGTAGGTTCGGGACATGGTCGGTCTCCAGGCCAGTTTGGCCGGTGTCATTTGAATGTCGGCGTGCGGGAAGGTCAGCGTCGAAACGTGGTTGGAAAGACGCCCCCCGGCTGCAGGATGCGGCCGGCTGGGCGCATCCTCAGCTAGGCCACGACCGGAACGGGCCGAACCGCGTCCTTGGTTACACCGGCAGCGCGCTCACTTTTGGTGTCGGTGAAATCAAGCACAACGCGAGATGGGACATCGCCGTGGTCCAGCCGCTCGAAGATGGTGTTGATTCCCGAAAGCGGCTGCAGTTCGATGTCGGCCTTGACCTTGCCCCTGGCCGCGAAATCCAGGCATTCGGCCATGTCCTTGCGCGTGCCGACGAACGAGCCGCGCACGGTGACCGCGCCGGCCACGAGGCCGAAGATATCCAACGGGAAGGCTCCAGGCGGCAGGCCCACCAGCACGCAGGTTCCGCGCTTGCGGGTCATGCCGACTCCCTGCTTGAACGCCGGGAGCGACGGGGCAGTGATCAACACACCGTGTGCGCCCCCGCCGGTTTCCTTTTTCAGGACTTCGCCCGGATCGTGGATCTTGGCGTTGATGACGAGGTCCGCGCCCAGGCGCTTGGCGTGCTCGAGCTTGCCGTCGTCAATATCGACGCCGCAGACCAGCAGGCCCATGGCCTTGGCGTATTGAATGGCCAGGTGGCCGAGGCCGCCGCAGCCGGAAATGGCGATCCACTCGCCTGGCCGCGCCTCGGTTTCCTTGATCCCCTTGTAGGTGGTGATGCCCGCGCAGATCAGGGGCGCAGCTTCCTTGGGGCCGAGGCCTGCGGGAATGTGGGCGACATAGTTGGGGTCAGCCAGGAGGTATTCGGCGAAGCCGCCGTTCTGGGTATAGCCCCCGAACTTTGCCTCGTCGCAGACCGTTTCCCAGGCTGACAGACAGTATTCACAGTGACCGCAGGCCGAGTAGAGCCAAGGGACGCCAACCCGGTCGCCTTCCTTGACGATCGTCACTCCAGCGCCCATCGCGACCACAATGCCGATCGCCTCGTGGCCCGGGATGAACGGCGGCGTCGGCTTCAGCGGCCAATCGCCGTTGGCGGCATGCAGGTCGGTGTGGCAGACGCCGCAGGCTTCGGTCTTCACGAGAATCTGGCCAGGACCCGGTGTCGGAATGTCCCATTCCTCGAGCACGAGCGGCTTGCCGAAACCCCGCACGACAGCGGCTTGCATTTTGTTGGACATCTGGATCCCCCTTCGGGTTCGGGTTCAGGCGAAATCGCCTCGATCTGGATTAGGCCGCCGCGGCGCCGAGGCCGCGCACGGCCTCGATCATCTTGACCAGAACGGCCTGGGCGTCGCCGTAGACCATGTTGCAGTTGGGTGAGTAGAACAGCGCGTTGACGATGCCCGAGTAGCCTTTGCCCTGGCCGCGCTTGATCACGTAGATCTGCCTGGCCCGGTCGGCGTTGAGGATCGGCATGCCGAAGATCGGCGAGGACTTGTCGGTGCGCGCCGCCGGATTGACCACGTCATTGGCGCCGATGACCAGGGCCACGTCGGTTGCGGCGAAGTCGTCATTGATGTCGTCGAGCTGGAAGATCATGTCGTAGGGCACGCCGGCCTCGGCCAGCAGCACATCCATCTGACCGGGCATGCGTCCTGCCACGGGATGGATGGCGAATTTGACGGAAACCTTCGCCGCCAGCAGCAGCTTGACGAATTCATAGAGCTTTTGCTGGGCGTGGGCAGCCGCCAAGCCGTAGCCAGGTATGATGATGACACTGCTGGCGTAGCGCATCTTGATGGCGGCGTCAGACGCTTCTGTCGGCCGCTCGCTGCCCTTGATGGCGCCGGGCTTGGCCTTGGCCTCCGTTCCGAAGTTGGTGAACAGCACATTGGCGATCGAGCGGTTCATCGCCTTGGCCATGATCACCGTCAAAAGCAGGCCCGCGGCGCCGACCACCATGCCGGCGATCATCAGCGCCGGGTTCTGCAGGACAAAGCCCTCCAGCCCCACGGCCAGGCCGGTGAAGGCGTTGTAGATGGAGATCACCACCGGCATGTCCGCGCCGCCGATCGGCAAGGTCATCAGAACGCCGAACACTAGGGCGCAGCCGAAGAAGATCCAAATCCACGTCGGCGCGGTGAGCCACAGACCGCCGACGCCTAGGGCGGACGCCACGATCACACCCGCTACAGCCAGAGTCGCGACCATGACCGCTGCGTTGGCGAACTGCTGGCCCTTCACCCTCAGGGGCTTTTTGAGCACGCCATCGAGCTTGGCCCAGGCGATGACCGAACCGGACAGCGACACCGCCCCGATCAGTCCGCCCAACAGGGTCACGATGAGCTGGGTGGCGCCATGGGTGTGCCCGCCGAAGAGCTCCACAGCGGCGATCGAGCCGGCGGCCCCGCCGCCCATGCCGTTATAGATCGCCACCATCTGCGGCATGGCCGTCATGGCGACCTTACGCCCGACAAGCCAGGCGCCCACGCCGCCGATCAGCAGGGCGGTCACGGCCAGGCCGACATTGACCATCATGTGCGGTCGCGCCGCGGCGTCGATGGTGAGCAGGTAGAGGAAGCTCGCCAGAACCGCGGCGACCATGCCCAGTCCCGCAAGGCGGATGCCGGACGGCGCCGTGGCCGGCGAGGACATGCGCTTCAGGCCGAACATGAACAGGAAGGCGGCGCCAAGATCGGCGCCGCTGATGACAAATTGTGAGACCAAGGTGAGCATGGCGGGTCTCAACTCTTCTTCAGGTGATGGACCCGGGCGTGAGCGTGGGCGGCCTTCGGCTTGGTCTCGCTGGTCTTGAACATGGCGAGCATGCGGTCGGTCACGGCGTAGCCGCCGGCGGCATTGCCCGCGCCGAGCAGCACCGCGAAGAATCCGATCGCCTGTTCCAGAGGGGTGCTGGCGTTGAACAGGGCGTAGAGGCCGCCGACCACCACGATCCCGTGGACAAAATTGGAGCCGGACATCAGCGGCGTATGCAGGATCGCCGGCACGTTGCCGATGATCACCCAGCCGGCGAAGGCCGCGAGCATAAAGATGTACAGGGCGACAAACCCGGTCATGGCTATGTCGAAAGTCATCGCGGGGGTCCGATCGTTCTCAAGCCGCTTTCGCGGGTGTTTTGGAGGCTTTGGTCTTCGCACCGTCGTCCGGCTTGGCGTCGGCATCGCAAAGCTTGCCGTCGTGGGTCAGGGCCGTCTTGGCGATGACCTCGTCGGTCCAGTCGATGGTGATGATGTTGTCCTTCATCATCAGGGCCAGCAGCGCGTATTGGTTCTTGGCGTAGAGCTCGCTGGCGTCCCTGCCGAGCAGCGAAGGGACGTTCAGCGGCGCGACGATCGTCACCGCGCCGACCTGGGTCGTCTGCCCCGGAGACGTGTCTTCGCAGTTGCCGCCGCCCTCGGCGGACAGATCGACGATCACGGCGCCGGTCTTCATGCCGGCCACCTGCGCCTTGCTGATCAGCTTTGGCGACGCCTTGCCGGGGATCGCCGCTGTAGTGATGATCAGGTCCGAGGCCTGAATGTGCTGCGTCAGGGCCGTGTCGACCTTCGCCTTTTCGTCGGGCGTAAGGGCGCGGGCGTAGCCGCCCTTTCCGGTGGCGTCGACGCCGGTATCGACGAAGGTGGCGCCCAGGGACAGAGCCTGCTCGCGCGTGGCCGGACGGACGTCGTAGCCTTCCACGACGGCGCCAAGGCGCTGGGCCGTGGCGATGGCTTCCAGTCCGGCGACGCCCAAGCCCATGACCAGAACCTTGGCCGGACCGATGACCCCGGCGGCCGAGGTGATCTTGGGCAGTACGCCGGTCATGTGGGTCATCCCCAGCGCAACCGCGTAGTAGCCGGCCAGGGCCGATTGGCTCGACAAGGCGTCCATGGACTGCGCCCGGGAGATGCGCGGAATACGCTCCATGGCGAAGCAGGTGATCTTCTTGGCCAGCAGCCTCTTCACCAGCTCGGGCTCATTGGCCGCGTAGACGAAGCAGACCAGGATCGAGCCCGGCTTCATGGCGTCGACCACGTCCAGCGCGGGCGGCTGGACCGCCAGCACCACATCGGCGTCGGCGACCATCGCGGTTCGATCGTCGAGGATGGCGACATCCTTGAAAGCCGAATCGGCGAGTTTGATCGCTTCGCCCGCGCCGGCCTGCATATGCAGCCGGGCGCCCAGTTTGATCAGCTTGGGGACGACCGAGGGCGTCAAGGCGACGCGCCGTTCTCTGGCTTGGGTCTCCTTCAGCACGGCGACGTTCACATACATTGGGGGTCCAGTTCTCGGATGCAGAACAAGGCGCGAGGGCGCCGGAACGACGCCCTCGCGCGGCCCGATCTAGGTCGGAGCGTGCTCGTTCGCGGTGCGGACCAGCTTCTTGTTGACGAACTCCTGGATGCCCATGTCGCCGAGCTCGCGGCCGTAGCCGGAGTTCTTGATGCCGCCGAAGGGTAGTTCGGCGTCTGACCAGTCGATGTTGTTGATGAACATCATGCCGGTCTCGACCTTGGTGGCGACCCGTTTGCCGCGCGCGACGTCCTTGGTCCACACCGAGCCGCCCAGTCCGAAGTCGGAATCGTTGGCCAGGGCGATAGCCGCCGCCTCATCTTTCACCCGGAAGAACAGGGCCACCGGGCCGAAGAACTCGTCCCGGAAAGCGGGGTTCTCTGGCTTGATGTCGGTCAGGATCGACGGCTGCATATAGGAGCCGGGGCGATCGATCCGCTTGCCGCCCATGAGCAGCTTGGCGCCCTTGGCCACGGCGGTGTCCACCTGCTTGAGCAGTTGCACTAGGGCCGCCTCGCTGGACAAGGGTCCGAGCGTGGTCTTCTCGTCCATCGGATCGCCGGCCTTGAGCGCGCCGAGTGCGGCCTGGAACCGTTCGATGAACTTGTCGGCGATGCTGTCGACCACGATGAAGCGCTTGGCCGCGCAGCAGGTCTGGCCGGTGTTGTACATCCGGCCCCACACCGCCCAGGGGATGGTGTGATCGAGATCGGCGTCCTCGAGCACGATGAAGGCGTCGCTGCCGCCGAGTTCCATGGACGAGACCTTGAGGTTCTTACCGGCCCGCGCGGCGACGCTTTGGCCCGCCGCGACGCTGCCGGTCAGGCAGACACCCTTGATGCGGGGGTCATCGACAACCTGGTCGCACTGCTCATGGGAAATGAAGAGGTTGGTGTACAGACCGACCGGCGCGCCGGCGTCTAGCAGCAGCTTCTCGAACGCGAGCGCGCATTGCGGCACGATGCCGGCATGTTTCACCACCAGGGTGTTGCCGGCCATCAGATGCGGCCCGGCGATGCGCGCCAGCTGGTAGTACGGGAAATTCCAGGGCTCGACGCCGAAGATCACCCCGATCGGGCTCGACTCCATATGCGCTTCGCCCACTGTCGGGTTGAGCTTCACCGGCGCCAGGAAGCGTTCGGCGTTCTTGGCGTAGTAGGCGAGAATGCGCGAACTGAACTCGACCTCGCCGCGGGCCTCGCCGATTCGCTTGCCCATCTCCAGCGTCATGGTGCGGGCGAAGGCGTCGGCCTGCTCATGCAGCAGCTTGGCGGCCTTGGCGATGATCACCGCCCGCTCGGCATAGGTCTTGTGCCGCCAGGTCTCGAAGCAGGTCTGGGCCGCCGCCAGCTTGGTCTCGTATTGCGCGGCGTTGATATCCTCGAAGCCCTTGATCAGCTTGCCGTCGAACGGGCTTAGGCTCTGGTAGGTCATTGGATTTCCTTTTGGGTGTCATTCGGCCCCCCGAAGACGTGGCCCTGTCGGCGTCAGGCCTCTAGGATCACCTTCAGGGCCTTGGTCTTGGCGGCGTTGCCGAAGGTCTCGTAGGCGTCGAGGATGTCGGCGAGCTTGAAGCGGTGGGTGATCAGAAGCTTCGGATCGATCTTCTGAGCCTTGAGGACCTTGAGCAGCATCGGTGTGCTGACGGTGTCGACCAGCCGGGTCGTGATCGAGATGTTGCGATCCCAGAGCTTTTCGAGGTGCAGGTCGACCTTGACCCCGTGTACGCCGATGTTGGCGATCACACCGCCCGGCGCGACGATCTGTTCGCAGAGTTCGAACGTGGCCGGGACGCCCACGGCCTCGATGGCGGTGTCGACGCCGCGGTTGTCGGTCAACTTCATCAAGGCCTCGACCGCCTTGCCGTCGCTGCTGTTGATGGTCTTCGTCGCGCCGAAGCGCTTGGCGACCTCCAGGCGATTGTCGTCCAGGTCGATCATGATGATCTCGCCCGGCGAGTAGAACTGCGCCGTCAGCAGCGCGGCCAGACCGATCGGTCCCGAGCCGACGATCGCCACGCTGGCGCCGGGCTGGACCTTGCCGTTGAGCACGCCGCACTCGAACCCGGTCGGCAGGATGTCGCTCAGCATCACCAGGGCTTCTTCGTCGGCCCCCTGCGGGATCGGATAGAGGCTGGTGTCGGCATGCGGCGTGCGGACGAACTCCGCCTGGGTGCCATCGATGGTGTTGCCGAGGATCCAGCCGCCCGTCGTGCAATGGGAGAACATCCCCTTGCGGCAGTATTCGCACTTGCCGCAGGCGCTGACGCAGGAGATCAGCACCCGGTCGCCCACCTTGAACGCGGTGACCGCCGAGCCGACGCTGTCGATCACGCCGACGCCTTCATGGCCCAGAATGCGGCCGGGCTCGCAGCTCGGCAAATCGCCCTTCAGGATGTGCAGATCGGTGCCGCAGATGGTCGTCTTCGTGATCTTGACGATCGCGTCGGTGGGCGCGGTGATGGTCGGCTTGGCGTGGGCTTCGAATGCCTTCTTGCCTGGCCCATGATAGACAAGGGCCATCATTGTCGACAGCTTGGTCATCGCATTCATGGTCATACCTCGGGCTGGTCGCGAACTGGGCGCGAGGCAAAGTCCCCGGTCCAACTATGACGCTCAGAGTGGGTCCGAAGGCGGCCGCTCGACAGGATCGGAAACTACTCAATCGAACAGAGATGGGCGGTGAGCTTCGGGCGACCGAACCACGGGAAGCCGCTTCAGGCGTGAGATGACAGTGAACGCCTGAGTATATGCCGAGCCTGCTTTGACGGCGCTTCGCGCGCTAGCCTCGACGAGAACGACCTGGAGTCAGGAGCATGGATGGCGCGTCTTGCCGCCGTCCCGCCCCCTCGGCCCGCAAGCGTCGCCAAATGACGCGACCCGGGAGACACATCGCATGTTCAAGACCGAGATCCTCGCACCGGGCGTTCTGAAAATCGTCGCGCCGGAGACCCTCCATGCCGACGACTTTCTCGCGCTAGCGCCGCAGGTCGATGCGATCATCAAGGACTACGGCGAAATCAGGCTGCTGATCGACGCGTCGCATCTGGAGGGATGGGATAGTCTCTCCACTCTCGAAAAGCACGCTGGGTTCGTCAAAGCCCACCAGGCAAAAGTTACGCGGATCGCGGTCGTCGCCCGGCGCGACTGGCAGCACTGGCTGGTGGGCGCCGTGAAGGTGTTTCTCCATCCGGAGATCAAGTCGTTCGACCCCGGACACGAGAGCGAAGCCCTCCGCTGGATCGGGAAGGCCGACACAAACGTTGTGGCCACCGCAGCGGGTGAGCCTGTCGAACGTCTCATCGCGGACGTCGTCGACCGACATTGATCTGCAAGTCGCCCCGACCGATGGCCGCCAGGGCGAAGCCTTCAGCTGAGTAGATTCCGATCCTGTCCGCTGAGGAAGGACGGCGGCCATCATGGGGATTGCCGGCGGATGAATATGATCACCGATCCCAAGTTCGAACACAGCGGGCTCGCCTTGCTGACCCCCGCCCAAATGGGTGACGCCGATCATGCGGCTGAGGCCGCAGGCGTCTGGGGTGCTGATATGATGGAGGCGGCTGGCAGCGCCGTCGCGGTCGCCATCGGAGCGCGCTGGCCGATGCGGCCCGTCAGCGTCCTGTGCGGCCCAGGCAATAACGGCGGCGATGGCTTTGTCGTCGCTCGCCACCTTCAGGCGGCGGGGTGGCCGGTGACGGTGGCTCTCCTGGGCGCGCGCGACAAGCTCGCCGGAGACGCCGCGCACGCAGCCAGCCAATGGACGGGCGATATCGCCCCATTCAGCCCCGACAGCCTTGATGGCGCAGGTGTCATCGTTGACGCCATATTCGGCGCTGGGCTCTCCCGGCCTCTAGATGGCCAGGCCCAGATTCTCGTCGAGGCCATGAAGTCGCGCAAAGCGCCGGTCTGCGCGGTGGATGTCCCGAGCGGTCTAGACGGCGCGTCCGGGATAGTGCGCGGCGCCGCGGCGCCGGCCGACCTGACCGTAACCTTCTTCCGCAAGAAGCCTGGGCACCTGCTCTATCCGGGACGGGCGCTGTGCGGCGACATGGTGGTGGCCGACATCGGCACACCGGTTTCCGTGCTCGACGCCATCGCCCCGAACACCTGGGAGAACGGTCCCGGCCTATGGCTGGACGGCTACCCTTGGCCTGAGCCAGAAAGCTACAAATACAGGCGCGGCGAGGTCCTGGTCCTCGGCGGAGAAGCGATTACGGGCGCCAGTCGCATGACCGCGCTCGCCGCGTCGCGGGCTGGCGCGGGCATGGTGACGCTGGCGGCGCCGGAGGCCGTCTGGAGCGTCTACGCCACGTCGCTAATCAATGCGATCGTGCATAGCTTTCAGGGCGCCTCAGGCTGGCAGGCCTTGCTGGCCGACAAGCGGCGCAACGTCATCGCCATCGGCCCCGGCGCGGGGGTGGGCGCGCCGACGCGGGCATATGTCATCGCCGCGCTGGCCACGAAGCGCGCGGCGGTCCTGGATGCCGACGCGCTGACGTCATTCGCCGAGGCGCCGGAGGATCTGTTTAGCGCGATCGACGGGCCCTGCGTGATGACCCCCCACGCCGGAGAGTTCATGCGGCTGTTTCATGTCGAGGGCGATAAGCTGGCGCGCACGCGCGCCGCCGCCAAACAGAGCGGCGCTGTCGTCCTTCTCAAGGGGCCCGACACGGTCATCGCCGCGCCGGACGGGCGCGCGATCATCAACGCCAACGCGCCGGCGCAACTTGCCACCGGCGGGACCGGCGATGTGCTGACCGGATTCATCGCCGCGCTGCTGGCCCAGGGGATGGCGCCGTTCGAGGCAGCCGCAGCCGGCGTTTGGCTTCACGGTGCGGCGGCGGCGGAGTTCGGCCTGGGGCTTGTTGCGCAGGACTTGCCCGATGCGCTGCCGCGCGTGCTCCAGAAGCTCAGGGCGCAGGTGGATGGCTAGTCAGCTGAAACGACGATCATCGTTGCACTCGGTCCTGGGACCCGTTGGAACAAGGACAAAACCATGAAGGCGATGGTGCTAAACAAGCCCGGAACCCCGCTCGAATGGACGGACTTGCCTGACCGCCAGCCTAGCGCCGGGGAAGTGCGGGTCAAGGTTCTCGCCTGCGGGGTCTGTCGCACGGACTTGCACGTCGTTGACGGCGAATTGCCTGACCCGAAATCGCCGATCATTCCCGGCCACGAGATCATCGGTCGGATCGACGCGATAGGGCAGTGTGTTACCGGGCTGACACTGGGTGAGCGGGTAGGCATTCCCTGGCTCGGCCATACTTGCGGTGTCTGCCCCTATTGCGAGGCGAACCGGGAAAACCTCTGCGATGCCCCGCTATTCACCGGCTACACGCGTGACGGCGGCTTCGCGACCGCCGTCATCGCCGACGCGCGCTTTGCGTTTCCGCTCGGCGAGACGGGCAGCGACGTATCGCTTGCGCCGCTGCTCTGCGCAGGACTGATCGGCTGGCGTTCCCTGAAGATCGCCGGCGACGGCAAGCGCCTGGGAATTTATGGCTTCGGCGCCGCCGGTCACATCGTCGCCCAGGTCGCCAGGTGGCAGGGCCGGGAAGTCTACGCCTTCACCCGGCCGGGCGACACCGGCACGCAAGTCTTCGCTCAAAGCCTCGGCGTCGCCTGGGCGGGCGGCTCGGATGAAATGCCCCCAGAGCCGCTCGACGCGGCGATCATCTACGCCACCGTGGGCGACTTGGTTCCCGTGGCGCTGAAGGCCGTCCAAAAGGGCGGTCGCGTGGTCTGCGCCGGGATCCACATGAGCGACATCCCAAGCTTTCCTTACCGGATTCTTTGGGAAGAGCGGCAACTGCTCTCCGTCGCCAACCTCACCCGGGAGGATGGGATCGAGTTCCTCGGGCTGGTTCCGAAAATGGGCATCGTCGTCAAGACGACGACCTATCCGCTTCAGCAGGCCAACAAAGCGCTGGAGGACTTGCGCGCCGGCCGGTTCGACGGGGCCGCGGTGCTCGTGCCGTGACGACCGTTCATGGGCAGATGACGGGTGACGCTTGAAAATCAGGACGGATGACTTCCGGGTTCGCGAAGGCGGCGACGTCAAGCTGCACAAGCTGCCGACGGTTACAGATCCGATCTACGGATCGACCAAGGACTATCAGGATCTATTGGCAAAACATGTCCTAAAGCTGAGCGAGCTGCAGGAGCTGCTTTACGCCTCCAATCGCTTTTCGATCCTGCTGATCTTCCAGGCCATGGACGCCGCCGGAAAAGACGGCGCGATCAAACACGTGATGTCCGGGGTTAACCCACAAGGGTGCCAAGTCTACAGCTTCCAACATCCGAGCGCCGCCGAACTGCAGCACGATTTCCTCTGGCGCACGACCCGTGATCTGCCGGCGCGGGGGCGGATCGGAATCTTCAACCGGTCCTATTACGAAGAGGTCCTGATCGTTCGGGTCCATCCTGAGCTTCTGCAAAGCGAGGGCCTGCCGGACGTCTCGCCGGACGATCCTTCGGTTTGGCGTCACCGTTTCCGGTCCATCACCAACTTGGAACGACATCTGCATGAGAACGGCACGCGCATCATCAAGATATTCCTGAATCTTTCCAAGGAGGAGCAGCGAAAGCGCTTTCTTCAGCGCATCGACCAGCCGGAGAAGAACTGGAAGTTCAGCCTTGACGATATCAAGGAGCGGGGCTTCTGGAGGCAATACATGCAGGCTTATGAAGAATGCCTCAGCGCGACGAGCACCGAGGACTCCCCTTGGTTCGTTGTCCCAGCTGACGATAAGCAGAACGCACGTTTGATCGTATCGCAAATCCTCGTTGACACACTTCACGGACTGAAGATGCACTATCCGGAGGCGTCGAGCGCGCGAGCCGATGATTTGCTCGAAATTCGCAAACACCTCCAGAAATGACACCTCCACTGGGAACGGCTCTGAACCCGAGGGAGGTCGAGCTGAAGTTCCACCTGCCGGTGGGCAGCCGGGTCCTACTGGAGCATTACCCGGCGCTTGCGACGGCGGCCCCCGCGCACCATCACTTGGTGAGCACCTATTTCGATACGCCCGACCGGGCTCTGGATCGATGCGGTCTGACCCTGCGGGTGCGACGGGACGGGGAGCAGCGGATTCAGACCGTGAAGTCCCGTTCGAACGGTCATGACGTGGCCGCCAGTCGCGGCGAATGGGAGTGGCCAATCGGGCAGGACTCGCCGGAGGTCGCTCGGCTGTCACAGACGCCGCAGTTGGCGGCGGCGGCACTCGCGATCAAGGGCCGCCTACAGCCTGCATTCGTTACTGACATCCGCCGAACCACGTACCTCCTACACCTGGACAACGGCACGACGGCGGAAGTGGCGTTCGACGAGGGCGACATCCAGGCCGGCTTCGCCCGCGAAGCCGTCAGTGAGCTCGAGATCGAACTCAAGAGCGGCGGAGTGGAGCCGCTCTATCGGCTTGCCGGATCGCTGCTGTCGACCGCGCCCCTTTGGCTGATGTCAGAGAGCAAGGCGTCGCGCGGCTGGCGGTTGCGGACAGGCCAGGGCGCGGGCGCACAACTGACGCGGCCTCTAAAGTTGAAACGGAGGCTCTGCGCTGACGCGGGCTTTCGCCAGATCTTCGGCGGCACGCTCGGCCATTTGACGGCCAACGTCGGCCCGACCCTCCGCGGCGATCCCGAAGGCCTGCACCAGGCCCGCATCGCCATTCGGGAAGCGCGAGCGGTGTTGCAGTTGTTTGATCCATATCTCGACGCCGACGGCGCCAGGCGATTCACGGAGACCCTGCGAACCTACCGTTTGCGTTTGCGACGAGCTACGGCGGTCACGGTCTGCGGGACGGTGACCGGGAGCGGCCGTTGCTGGTGAAGCCGTTTGAATGTGATCGACTGGAAAAGCTGCTTACGGGTCTGCTGTCGGCGCCCAAATAATTGAGCTTTCGAAAGAACCAAAGCTTGGCGACTTCCATTGCGGTCTGTGTGCCTCGGCGCAATTCACATCCGAAGGCTCTTTGATCTTGCCCATGGCCGCCGACGGTGCTGGCAGTCTAACGATAAAAGGTCCCCAATTTGCCCCGTCAGGCCAAATTGAAGGTGCTTTTGGCCCATCCGATCTCGTTCAAGCGTCGCCGCTTTCCGCCGGAGGTTATCCAGCATGCGGTTTGGCTCTATTTTCGGTTCACCCTGAGCATCCGCGACGTCGAAGAATTGCTGGCCCAACGCGGGATCAAGGTCGGGCCGTTGATCGCCGCGACCCTCCGCCGCTTCCGGGCCGAGGCCCATCAGACGCGGGCGGCTGCGGCTGCCTGATCGGAAGGGCGGGGAGGGTCTTCCTCGGGTTCGTACCGGTTAACTTGCCAAAACCTGTCCGCTCCTCCGAAATGTTATTGTCGTTGAGGTTTTGACCAGGATTTTGACCGAACCAGCGCAGAATGCTGGTGACGCGCCCCCGTTTCTCACCCAGCTGCAACTGCAGTCCGGTCGTCTTTGATTCAAAACCCAATTCATCCTCGTCCGGAAGCCGCCTTCCAGACTTTCATGGTGGTATCGGCGTTCGCAATGCCGTCGATCGAGCGGATGCCGACGTAGGCGCCGCCGGGGTCCCCACTGCGCAGCGGTTGGACGTCCATCACCACCACCTCGCCGACCTTGAAGGTCGTCACGGTGACGCCCATGCTGACCATATGGCCAACGCTGGACATCTCGAGGTTGTAGACAGGCATAGCCCCTCCGCCCTTGGCGTAAGATGCGTCTCGCAGCTGAATGTAGACGTGTGGGTTACCGAAAAAGACCTTAGCGACCGTTCCAGTAATCGTCTGCACTTTTTCCGAGTCATACATCGCGTGCGAATGGTGCGCATAGGCTGAAGCCGAGAAACACAGCACCGCCAGCCCTCCAAACGACGCCGCCAGAACAGTCTTTTTCATCGATTTTCTCCTTAGTGTTGTGATTTTCGGTTCTCGCTAATCCAACCTACTCAACCGTCGATGGGTCAGCCGGCAGGGTTGAAACTCCCTTGAAGCTGAGGAACGACGGAGCCGCCGGGATCTTGCCCTCAAGCTTAGCCTTCTCGGCCTTTTTGAAGACCGTCGTCCAAGGCGTCTGGTCGAACAGGTCGTGATAGCGCGGGTCACCGATCGCGAAGTCGGCAAGCAGGCCCTGTGCGTCGTGGTAGACGAGGTTGGTCGAGACGCACTCGTTCAATGTGACAAAGGTGCTCTTCCACGCCTGGACCGCATCGGGGGCCTTGGTCTGGATCGACGTCCCGTGCAGTGGGAACTTGAAGGCCAGCGGGTCGTACCAGGTCACGTCCACAAGCATTTCGTTTCCGATCTTCTTGTACCGCTCGATGACCTCAAGCTGGTCGGAGTTCTCAGGCGCACCGTGGCCGCGCGTGTTCGCCTTGATGTTCTTGGTCCACACCACCAGCTCATCACCGTCCCAGAAGCCTTGGGATTCGCCCAACCACTGCGAAATGCCGAGATCCGGGGGGAGGAAGCCCCGACCGTCAGTGAAGACATAGCGATCGCGCTGGTATTGGCCGGTGGAGTTCATGAGGATCATGGTGGGCGTCACCACCAGGAAGCGGCCGCTTGCGGTGAACGATTCCGGGACGCAGGAGTCGGCCGGCCACCAGTGCCGGCCCTCGAGCTCGGCCTGCAGCTGCAGCTCGTAGCGCGGCTTGTAGGCGTCGGACACCGCTTGCCAGAAGTCGCGAACAAGAACGATTGGAAAGCCGTTGGCCTGGGGCGGGTCACGCCAGTCGCCTGTCCAGTAGGGCAGAGTGGCGAGCGTATGCTTGGTGCCGCCCTTGGCCGCCTTGAGCCAGGCGTTGTAATGCTCCTCGGCGGTCGTGAACGCGTAGGGGCTCCGGGCCTCGGCCGTGAAGCCGTCGCCCGCGGTGCCCTTCAGCGTATCATAATAGTCCTTGAAGGACGTTCCCTTCCGCACCGCGTTCGCCCATGCGCCGCGCCAGGCCGAGGGCAGCGGCGGCGGGGCGCTCCACCACTCGAAAGGCGTCAGATTGTGGAACGGATCGTTTGGATCCACCTTCGCTGTCCGCTTGAATAGATTGGCCCATTCGCTGGCCGTCTTCAGCCCGGCGAAGGGGTGCAATGGGTCGAATTGGTACTTCACTTCGGCGCCTTCGGCCGGGGGGAGCGGTCCGTCCGCCGCCTCCCAGATCGGACCGACGCCGTAGGCGCCCAGGGCAGATGTGGGCGTAAAGACTGCGGTGCTTGCTTTTTCCCCCTGGGCCCAAGTGGCGCTGGCGCTGAGGGCAAGCGTGAGCGCAAGCCCTGCGCCGTACAACCGATATTTAATCACGTATCATCCTCCTCAATCACAGATCAAATGCCGCCGCCTGATGCATCTAACCTTCAGACTGCAGTGTGCTGTGGCTGGTCGATTTTTGATGCTCGGAACTCATTTCAGCGGAGACTGACCTGAGCCCGTTTTGCCGGGTTCGGGCGAAGTGCTAGCCGGGGCCGGCGCAGCTGGATTGGGCCGCGGCGACTCCTCGGCGAGCTGCAGCAACTGGCCGTCCGGGGTCACGATTACGAGGATGCGCGTATTGTTGCCGAGCACGATGGGAGCTGTGTTGCCCGGCGCCACGGTCGCGCCAGCGGTCATGGCCTTCGCCAGCGAGGCGTCGAAGTCACGCACCCTCATGCGCAACATCGCCGTACCGGGTCGCGGCAGCGCCTGATCGACCGTCACGCCATCAAGCTTGTCGTACTCGGCAAACTGCACCGGCAGCGTGCTGCCAGGCACGGTGCTCCCTGCCCATCGCTGCTTCAGCGTGTTGAGCCCCATCGCCCGGCCCATCAGGGGATCGTCGGTGAGCACAGGAGCTTCGTACACATTGAAACCGAAGACGGTCTCGAAGAAGTGCGCCGCCTTGTTGGCGTCGGCCGCCGTAAAGCGGAGCGTCGCGCCGATGGAGTTACCGGGTTCGGGCGCCGGCGGCGGCCGGTCCAGAGCGGTGAGATGGATGAAGAAACCGTCCGGATCCCGGACGATCAGTACCTGCCGGTTCCCGAACCGTACCGGCACACCGTTTGGCGTCACGAACGAGCCACCGTGTTCTTTGACCGCCTCGATGGCCGCGTCCATATTGCGCACCTGCAGTTCGAGCATCGGCTGGCCGAGATCGAAGACGCGCGATTTGACGGGTAGCCTCTGGCTGTTGCCTTCCCACTCGAAGAATTCGAGCACGAGATCTGAGTTGGACACGGTGAAGGTCGTATTCTTGAACTTGCCGCCCGGCGCGTTGTACATCACGTCAACCCCGTTGACGGACTTGAAATCCCGGTAATACGGCCAGTTCCTGGCTTCGTCGTTGGGCTGAACGCCCAGCAGCACTGTGTAGAACAACACGGTGCGCTCCATGTCGGCCACCATGTGAACGAAGTTGCCGGCCCCGACCACATCCCCCGCGGGCGCGAAGCCGACGCGGTTCTGCGCCACGGCCAAGGTGGGAGACGCCATCAGCGCGACCAACCCAAGCGCCGCCATGGCGCGTCCAACTATACCTGCCGTCCACTTCATGGCTGCCTCCCGGGGCGGCTGGGGCTCCTGGGACCGCATGCGTGTCCGTGAAGCCTGCGTTGTTTTGGCCTTGAGCTTATTTGCCAGTCCGGACGGACTGGCAAATCCAAGTTGAAGACGCGTCCAATGTAACGCTCTACGACAAGCAAGCTCATGAACTCGGGGCTGGATCGATGACTCGCAGCCGTAACTAGGTAATCCTAGCCGGTCGGCCGTTGGGGGGGTGTATTGATAGGCGCAGCTTTCTGTAAAAATTTTGAAAGGCCGGACGAGGGATCGGGCCGCGGCGGCAGAGTTCGGCGGCTGCAGTGGCATCGACCGCCTGTCTCGACGATCGCCGGCCATGTCCCTTTTCTGCGATGCTGACGCTGAGCAGTAAGGTGAGGGCAAGGCGGATACCGTACAACCTAGATCAGCGCGAAGATCCACCCATCACGCGGAGAAGACTGAGCATCGCCAGGAGACCGTTGCGATACCTGAACAGATCCTTGAATGCAGCGCGCGGCGCCGGGCGACGCATCTGAACAGTTGTTCAAGATGGCGCAGTCGTTCGCGCCCATACACCTGGTGTCGGCGGCTCCGTTATTGCGCCCCGTGAGACGTGAGCTCATACATCAAGCCGTTAATGTCGCGAACCAAGACTTCGCTGGCGCCGTCTGCGCGCTTTATGGCCTGGCCGCCCGTCGAGAAAACCGTACCGCCGGCCTTCTTCCATTGATCGACAGCGGCATCGATGTCCCGCACGACCATGATAAGTGCGGGCGCACCCGGGTCCGCGGCGGCCGGTGCAGCCTTCGCACGCGGAACGTCGGCGTATTCGATTAAACCGAAGTCCAGCGTCGTGCCCGCAATGCTGCCGTGTGTGACGCGCCATCGCGCTTCGGGCAAGTTGATCATCATGGCGGCGGGCGCACTTGCCCCCAATTGCCCTGTCGGACGCGAGACGACGAAACCGGTCGCATCCTGCAGAAATGTCAGGGTGCGCGCAGAGTCTTCGATCGACAGATTCAGCGAGCCGCCCAGAACCATATCGGCGGAATTAGCGGCGGACGCAGGCAACGGATCCGGCTGGATGAGCTGAATAAAGAGTCCATCGGGGTCGCGAACGACAAGTCCACGCATCTTGCTGTTCGGGTTGCCGGTCGGATTTATCGGCTGACCGCCTGCGGTCACAATAGTCGTCTTCGCCGCCTTGAGTTTCGCAAGCATCTGGTCCATGTCGCGGATCTTGAGAACCAGCGTGACGACGCCCGGGTCCTGAAGGTTTGGCACAAAGTTCTTCCGGGTTATTCCGGTGAACTCCGCGAGTTTGATATCAAACGCTGCGTTTGGAATACTGAGGACCGCGGCGCGAAACTTTGCGCCTTGCGTCCCGGTGAGTTTCGACTGGTCGCCGTTGAGAGCCATCGGCTGCGCCGCTAGGGAGTCGCTCCCTCCAACCCTCAGTCCGATCACATCGCGATAAAACGGCACGGTCTTATCGAGGCTGTCCACGGCGTGCGCGACAGTCTGGATCTGGAGAACCGGAGTCGCCGGGGCTTGTTGTGCAAAAGCCAGGACGGGCAGCGCCAGTCCTACCATGGCAAGCGTCAAGAGTGTTTTTGGAGACATGCGCGGCATACCCGGGGAGAGGGACTGGGACGATAAACACACGGTAGGGGCCGCTCTGCCGGGCAGATCTGCGAGTAACAAATACCGGCCGCGCCGTTCAGTCGGGGCGGCTGGCGTGGGCCAGCCGCCCCGTGAGGCTTTAGAAGCGAGCGCTGAGGATCACGCCAAAGGTGCGGGGGTCTTCCAGGCTCGGTGTCACTGTGTCGCTGGAGAGGGTTGTAGAGGTGGTGCTGGTCTCCTTCAGGATAGAGCCCAGCCTCTCGCGGCTGTCGGCCACGTTGCGGACGTAGCCGGTGATCGAGTAGCGGCCCTGCGCCATGGCCCAGGTGGCGCTGAGGTTGCCCAGAACCTCGGCCTCGTGCTCGATATAGGGCAGCCCCCCGGAGGCTAGATCTTGGGTCGTGAGTCGCGAGTCGTCATATTGCGAGCCGTACCGCATGTCGCCGTGCAGCGTCAGTTCCGAATCGCCGCCCAGGGGGAGCCGGTGATCGTAGGCGAGGGTTGCCTCGAAGGGGACAACGCCGGGGACGGTGTTCCGGGCGAAAAAGAAGGCGTATTCAGCGGGAATGCTCTCGCGCGCGTGAGTGTAGCCCAGATTGAGGCCGAGTTTGCCGTTTGTCCACGGCACCGCCAGAATCTCGAGCTCTACGCCGTAGACCTTCACCGGAGTGATGACGGTATTGTACGTCGGGTTGCTCAAGTCCGGGGTGAGGTTGATGCCCGCGGATTGATAGCCGGCGTAGTCGTTGTAATAGACCGCCCCGTTCACCTCCAGGTGGCCATTGCTGAAGCGGTTCTTGCTTCCTAGTTCGTAGGAGGTCAGGGTCTCGGCGTTGAGCGCCAGGACCTGGAGCCCACCGTTGGTGCCCGACGCTATCTCGACCTCGCCGGGAGAAAAGCCGGTGGCGGTCGAAATGTAGACGAGGTTCTTAGGAGTCAGGTCGTGTTCGAGCCGCACCTTGTAGGTGGTGTTGTCGAACTTGCGCTGGCCCGCGGCTCCGGAGATCGACAACGAGCTCAACCCCGCAAAGCCGGTGTAGTCCTCATTGTTTTGCACCTCGGTGTGGTCGAACCTGAGGCCTGCCGTCAGGCGCGTATCGGGCTGCAGTGACCAGGTGGCCTCGGCAAAGGCGCCGAGGGCGTTGGTGGACTTGCGGGTCTCCGACTTGAACACGCTAGTTTCGATCGGATCGAGGATGAGCTGCGTCTGGTCGTGGACGTTGTTGGAATAGGAGATCACCCCCGCCTGCCACCGCAGGGCTGAATCAGTTTTGGAGGTAAACCGCAGTTCGTTGGTGAAGAACTGGTCCGTGGGGGTAAAGACCGGCTGGTGGAAACTAAGACCGTTGAACTCGCTGACGACCAACGCATTCTCATACCAGGTGCGCAGCGCCGGAATATAGGTAACGGCGACGGGCCCGAGGTCCAGGTTGAATTCGGCCCAGTACTGGCGATAGTTGTTCTGACCCGATCCAACGGGCACGGTGTAGTCGAAGCTGTAGACGTTGGGCGTGGTTTGCGTGATCGCCACCCCGCCGGTGTGGGTCGTGTTGTCCTCCAAGGCGTAGCCGAGCAGGGCTGAGAAGTTTTCGGTGGGCTTGAACAGCAGCTTGGCCCGGAAATCTGTGGTGGAGCGCCGGTCACCTTCGGGGGAATAGTAGCCGTCCCGCTGGTACTGGTTGCCGGAGACCCGCAGAGCCAGCTTGTCCTCGATTATCGGCACGTTCAGGGCGCCTGTGACATGCCGCAGCGCGTAGTTTCCGGCCTCGACGGAGAGGTCGCCGCCGAGATTGTGCACTGACGGGTCCTGGGTGTGGATGGCGACCACGCCCGAGGTCGCGCTGCGGCCATAGAGGGTGCCCTGCGGCCCGCGCAGGACCTCGACCCGGTCGATGTCATAGCCGCCACCGACGCCGTCATAGACGCCGTCGACATAGATGGCGGCGGCCGCCGCGGTGGAGGTGACGCTGCTGCCGGCGCCGTCGTTCGACTTGATGCCGCGGATGATCAGGCCCGAGGCCGGGTTGTCCGTGCCGCTGCCTAGGGAGCCGCTGACGCGCTCGGCGTCGCCGCCGACGATGCCGGGCACGTCCTCCAGGATGGTCGTCAGGGTATACTTGCCCTGGCTGACCAGCTCCTCGCCTGAGCGCACGCTGACGGACGCCGCCGTCCGCTGAGCCGTGCTCACACGGTGCTCGGCGGTGACGACGACTTCCGTCAGCGAGTTGGCGCCGGCGCCGTCCGTGGTCTGGGCGACAGATGGTAGACCGATGGCCAGCGCGCCGAGAACAACGGACGCAGACGTCAGATTTCGAAGTTTGATGTTCATGGTTTCCTCACCCCGCCCCATTTTTATTGGGCCTTATTCGCCTATACTTGGAGAGAAAGGCGGCGCGCAAAGCCTTTATAAGTCCTTTCAAAATTTTTACATAAAACTGTGCGTTTCATGGCGGTCCTCTAGCGGTCGGCTGCAATTCATCGATCGAGCCCAGAGTGCACGCGCTGACTTGTCGAAGATTGTTACATCTGGCGCGTCTGCAGCTTCCGAGCTTAGCTCCCGTTCCTGACCCCACGGCGAACGTCCGCCCGCCGAGTACGGAGTGCGCTGATTTCGATGAAGAAGGCCTGGTTTTAGCTGTCGGCTGAGGGCTGTCATGATACAGACAGCGTTCTGTAAAAGTTTGGAAAAGCCTGATGACAGACCGGAACCAAGGCGGCACGGTTCCCAGATGAGGACAGCCGAAACTGCGGCGCATGTCTTGCTGGTCGATGACGATGTCGATCTGAGCCGGCTGTTACAGCTTTATCTTGAAAACGAGGGCTTCAGGGTCGCCCTGGACTTCAACGGCCAGCTGGCCGCCGCCGCCAGCGGCGTTTACGACGCCATCATCCTCGACATCATGCTGCCGACGGTCACAGGGATCGAACTGCTCCGGCGCATACGGCAAGACAGCACGATCCCCATCATCATGCTGACGGCGAAGGGCGACCAGGTCGACCGCGTGATCGGGCTCGAGCTCGGCGCGGACGACTACATAGCCAAGCCCTACTATCCGCCGGAATTGGTCGCGCGACTGAAAGCGGTGCTGCGCAGGCGCAACGGCGCGGCGGCCGGCGCGGACGAAGAGGCGGAAATGGCGCTGTCGGAACTTCGGGTCAATGCGCCGGCGCGCCGGGTGACGTGGCGGGGCGCCTCCGTCCAACTTACCACGACCGAATTCAACCTGCTTGTGGCGCTGCTTCAATTCGGCGACCGGGTCGCGACCCGAGATCAGCTCGCGCGCAACGTCCTGGGACGGCCCTGGGAGAGTTACGACAGAAGCATTGACGTCCACGCCAACAATCTGCGGCAGAAGCTCCTGAACGCCTCGGAAGGCGGCCTGGAGATCGAGACCGTCAGGGGCGTCGGCTATCGCGCCAAGGCCCGCCAGTGAAAGGCGGCCTGTTCTGGAAGCTTCTGCTGGCCTTCTGGGTGGCGTTTTTTGTCATCTCCGAACTGTTCTGGGTTCTTGTGACCTTCAAATTCCCCGTCGCGACGCAGGAGGACCTCGTGGCCCAGCGTGCGGCGCCCGCGGTCCTCGATGCTGTGGGAACGGTGCTGAATAGGATGGGCGAGGTCTCCGCCCTGAGGGTGCGCGATTCCCTGCCCATGTTTGAACGCACCAAGGTGGAGATCCTGCCGCCATCCTTGCGCCCTGCGCGCCTGACCGGATCTGACGCGGTCATCGAGCGCCAGGTCCGTGGACCGGACGGCTCGTTGTTCCGGCTCCGTTATCACTATCAGGGCGCCAGGCGGTTCCTGGCGGTGCCGATCGAGCCATTGATCCTTGCCCTGTTCTTCGGGCCGATCTTCGGGGTGGTCACGGCCTGGTATTTGGTCGCCCCGATCAGGCGCCTCCGCCAGGGATTCGAACGCCTGGCGGCCGGAGACCTCTCGGTGCGCCTGGCGCCTGGCATGGGCGGGCGACACGACGAGATCGCCGACCTCGCGCGAGACTTCGACGTCATGGCCGTGCAGTTGGAGCAATCGATCCAGGCGCGCGAACGGCTTCTGCACGACGTGTCGCACGAGCTGCGCTCGCCGCTGAGCCGTCTGCAGCTCGCCATCGGTCTGGCGCGGCAGGATTCAACCGGCGTCGAAGCTTCTCTGGACCGGATTGAATACGAAGGTCGCCGGCTCGATTCGGTGGTGCGGGAGCTGCTCAGCCTGGCGAGGGCGGAGCGCGGGCATACGCCGGGCGAGGACTATTTCGATCTTAACGCCCTGCTTGAAAGCGTGCTGGCCGACGCCCGGTTTGAGGCGGACGCAGCCGGTGTTGGGATCAGATCCGACGTCGCCGCCGGCGACGACGACGCCCCGAGCCTGCGCGGCAACACCGAGCTCGTGCGCTGGGCGCTCGACAACGTCGTCCGCAACGCCCTTCGCTTTTCCACCAGCGGTCAGTCGGTGCACGTGACGCTGGCCTACGACGAGGCGGCTCGGCGCTACGAGATCGATATCGTCGACGAAGGACCCGGAGCGCCGGCGTCCGCGCTTGCCACACTGTTCGAACCGTTCGTACGCGCTGACGAGACCAGCCCCGGATTCGGGCTCGGCTTAGCTGTCGCCAAGCGGGCGGTGATGGCCCAGGGGGGAACGATCGAGGCGAGCAACCGGGCGGGCGCCGGGCTCGGGGTTCACATCATCTTGCCCGCCGACCGCCTTCCCGAACGGGTGCGGGCCCTGCCGCACCCCACCTGATCTCCCGCCCTGGCCTTCGCACTCTGCGAGCTCAAGCTCACAGGGCGTGGGCCGCCGCGACCGCGGCGGCGTAAATGGGGAGGGGGTGTTTGCGCGCTGAGCGAGTTATCCTGACAAGACCGGCGCGCCTGCGTGGCGGTGCTGACAGTCTAACGATAAAAGGTCTCGCCCCTGTTGGATGCGGAGCTTCCCGTCGCGGTAGCGGACGAGCAGCCTGCGCCCAGGCCGGCCCGAAATGTCCAGACTTGGCAAAAACACCTAGGAAATTCCTATTAAGTTAGTAGGTAATACCCGGCGGGCGAACACGGGCGGGCGATTCCCGTCGCTGCTGCTCAGGCCTGACCGGATTTGGGAAGCCGACATGACCACAGTAGTGATCGTCGGAGGTGGGTTCAGCGGCCTTTTGACCGCCATTCATCTGCTGCGGTCCAGTCCGGACCTATGTGTGCGCCTGTTCGACCGTTCGGCTCAATTCGGCCGGGGACGGGCCTATTCCACCACGAACGAGCGCCATCTGCTGAACGTGCGAACGGGCAATATGAGCGCCTTTCCCGATCAGCCGGGCCATTTCCAGGCTTGGCTTGCGGCGCAGGCCCTCAGCGCCGGCCCGCAGGATTTCGTCAGCCGTGGACTTTATGGGATCTATCTGCAGGTCCAGTTACGGGACGCCCTGGCGTCTTTCGCTTCGGGCCGGTTCATCCTGGAAGCCGACGAGGTCGTGATCCTTCGCCCGGCCCCCTCCGGAGGATGGGTGCTGGCCAGCCGAAAGGGCCGGCAGTTTGCTGCGGACGCCATCGTCCTCGCGGTCGGCCTCATGCCGCCGCACGCCCTGCCAGGGGCGTCTGACCGGCTGCTGCGATCCCGCGGCGCCTATTTCTCCGATCCATGGTCGAGGAATCTACAGGAAGTCCCGGCCGGGGATGTGCTGCTCGTCGGGTCTGGACTCACCATGGTCGACGTCGCGTTGGAGCTGGCTCGTCGGGGCCGTCGTTTGGCGGCCATTTCCAGGCGTGGTCTGCTCCCCCGCAGCCATGCGTCCACGGCGGCTGTCTTGACGCCCCGCGGCGACCTTGGCTCACCCCTGGAGGCGCTCCGGACGATGCGGCGCCATGCGAAGGCGGTTGGCTGGCGCGATGCCGTCGACAGTATCCGCCCCGTGACTCAGACGATCTGGCGCGATTGGCCGCTCAAGGAGCGCCGTCGCTTTCTGCGGCATCTACGGCCCTGGTGGGACGTGCACCGGCACAGGATGGCGCCGGCCGTAACCGCCGAGATCCACAGTCTGATGGCCGCTGGGGGCCTGACGGTGACGGCGGGCAGGATACTCAGCCTGGATCTGGACGAGGACGGCGCGGTGATCCTCCGTTTTCGGGAGAAAGGGGAGTCTGCACTGCGGCAACGGCGTTTCGCCGCCGTGATCAACTGCACCGGCCCGCACGGCGACTTGGCCGTTGCGGATAGCCCACTACTGGCAGACCTGCGCCTGCAGGGTCTCGTGCGCAACGACCCACTGTCGCTTGGCCTCGACGTGGACGAACACGGCCGGGCCCTGGGGCGGAACGGCCGCTCGGTCGCCGGCCTGTTTGTTGTCGGCCCCCTGACTCGGGGCGCCGTCTGGGAATCCATGGCGGTCCCGGATCTGCGCAACCAAGCCGCCCAAGCGGCCGCCTGCCTTGCCGCCGATCTGGGCGCGACGCTCGGTGGCTGTAGGACGGCCGCCGGCGCTTGAGGCGGATCGCGCAAGCTAGGCGCGGCGTGGTCAGGCCGCTTGGGCCAGTTTGCCTGCGGCTGTAAGGGCCTGCTCCAAATCGGCGAGAATGTCGTCGATGTGCTCGATGCCCACCGACAGGCGCACATAGCTGTCCGACACGCCGCTGGCCAGTTGCTCGTCCGCAGTGAGTTGCGAATGGGTGGTGGTGGCCGGATGGATGGCCAGGCTGCGTGCATCGCCGATATTGGCCACGTGATAGAACAGCTTCAGGCTGTCGATGAACCGGCGCCCCGCTTCGCGCCCCGCCGCCAATTCGAATCCGACCAGCCCGCCGTAACCGCCGGTCAGGTAACGGTCGGCCCGTTCGCGGGCCGGGCCGTGCTGCCTGGAGGGATGGATCACCTTCACCACCTCAGGGCGCGCCGCGAGGAAGTCGGCTACCGCCTGGGCGTTGCGCGAGTGTTCGGCGATGCGCAGGGGTAGGGTCTCCAGACCCTGCAGGATCTGGAAGGCGTTGAAGGGCGACAGGGCCGCGCCCAAATCGCGCAGCAACACAACCCGCGCGCGGATGATGTAGGCGATTGGGCCGAGCGGCTTGACCGCTTCAGTCCAGATCGCGCCGTGATAGCTGGGGTCGGGGATGTTCAGCGCCGGCTGGCGCTCCGGATGGGCTTCCCAATCGAAATTGCCACCATCGACGATCAGGCCGCCGATCGACGTGCCGTGGCCGCCAATATATTTGGTGGCTGAATAGACGACGATGGCAGCGCCGTGATCGAGCGGGCGGGTGAGCAGGGGCGCGGCCGTATTGTCGACGATGAGCGGAATGCCGAATTCGCGCCCGATCTGGGCCACCTCGGCGATGGGGAACACGGTCAGCTTCGGGTTGGGCAGGGTCTCGGCGTAATAGGCGCGGGTGCGATCATCCGTGGCGCGGCGGAAGGCCTCCGGATCCGCCGGGTCTACAAAGCGGACCTCAATGCCCTGATCGCGCAGGGTGTTGGCGAACAGGTTCCAGGTTCCGCCGTAAAGATCGGTCGAGCTGACGATATTGTCGCCGGCCCGAGCGAGGTTCTGCACCGCGAAGGCTGAGGCCGCCTGGCCGGAGGCCACGGCCAGGGCGGCCGCTCCGCCTTCCAGGGCGGCGATGCGTTGTTCCAGGATGTCGGTCGTGGGGTTGCCGATGCGCGTGTAGACATTGCCCAGTTCCTTCAGGGCGAACAGGTTGGCGGCGTGTTCGGTGTCGCGGAACTGGTAGGAGGTCGTCTGGTAGATCGGCGGCGCCACCGAGCCCGTCGCCGGATCGGCCCGCCAGCCCGCGTGCAGGGCCAGGGTCTGCGGGTGGAGGGCTCGCTCGCTCATGGGCTTTCCTT
>Ga0182013_10000212_pt1 | contig 77139 bp, 73 predicted proteins | sample 612S2MmetaG_FD_120487 | JGI IMG/M metagenome (GOLD analysis project Ga0182013, IMG submission 120487) | Permafrost microbial communities from Stordalen Mire, Sweden - 612S2M metaG | ecosystem: Environmental > Terrestrial > Soil > Wetlands > Permafrost | place: Sweden: Stordalen | collected... | reverse complement strand
TGTCCCCGGCTGCCCCGCCCCGCGGCTGTTCCCGCAGCACTTCACCTCTGCCTCGCGGCGCGCCCATGACCTGAGGAACTCCCGTTCGCGCGCGTACGGGTCGAGCGTCGCGAGCCGCTCTGCTCTCGCGGCGCCGAAGAACCGGCGGGCAAGACCGACAGAGTCGATGCCGGGCCGAGGCAGCTGAACATCGACGCCGACGGGACCGGCAACCGAGACCGCATACATCGCGACGGGCCCCGAATGCGAAAGGCTGAAACCGATCGACGGTCCTTCGGGCAGCGACAGCTCCCCGGCCGGGCCGGTATGTAACAGCACCCGCGCAGGGTCAACGTCCAGATAAAGGCTCAGGAGCGCCCTGAGCGTGCCCCTGGAGCGGGCCCAGAGCGTGCCGCTTCCCCGCCGCGGGAACCGGGCGCGCCTCGCGCGCTCAGACTCGCTGAGGGCGAGCAGCAGACCGTCCGTAACGGACCGCATGTCCGCGAACCAGACATGCATTTCATGAGCGGCGAGCACCGGCCGCGCGGGTCCTGGCTCCCATGAGCCGCCAACGGTGTGGTCTGCGGCGGTCGCGCTCATGCGGGCCAATCTAGCGTCGGAGGGTGTGCGGTCAGCGCCCCGCCCGGCGTCTGCGGGTACCCTGCGTGCCTCATGAATGTCGTCCAGACATCCCTGCCGGGGCTCGTTGTCGTCGAGCCGCGCGCCCACCCGGACGAGCGGGGTTTCTTCTGTGAGACCTACCGTCGGGAGTGGCATGAGCCCATGGGAGCCCCCGATGGGCAGGAGTTCGTGCAGGACAACCATTCTCGGTCCACGCGCGGGGTGGTCCGCGGCATGCACTTCCAGGTCGGGGCGGGCGTCGCGAAGCTCGTGCGGTGCGCCCGCGGAAGCATCGTCGACGTCGCCGTGGACCTGCGCCGCGGCTCGCCGACCTACTCCCGCTGGGAGGCGGTCCAGCTCGACGACAGTGACATGCGCGCCCTATACGTACCCGTCGGCTTCGCGCACGGATTCTGCGTCCTCAGCGACGTCGCGGACGTCATCTACAAGCAGAGCGCCTACTACGACCCGGCCGTCGAACGCGGGATCGCATGGGATGACCCTCAGGTGGCGATCACCTGGCCCCTGCCGCTCGAGGAGCTGACGGTATCCGCCCGCGACGCGTCGGCCCCGAAGCTGGCCGAAGTCGCGCACGAGCTTCCGTTCCGGTGGCATCCTTAGGCGGATGTCCGGCTTTCTCCAGCGCATGGGTGAGCGCACCAACGGGTACACGCTCACCCCCGCCCAGTACATTCGGGTCGCGTGGGTGGCGCTGGGTGCGCTCGCCGCGATCGTCGCGACAGGCGCCGCCGTCCGCCTGACAGGATCCGGTCTCGGCTGCCCCACATGGCCGAAGTGCTACGGGAACGTCTATCCGCCCCTGAACTCGCACGCAGTGATCGAGTTCACCAACCGGCTGCTGACCTTCCCGATCTGCGTCGCGGCGGGCGCCGCCTGGGTCCTCGCCCTGCGCCGCAGGCCCTACCGGCGGGACCTCGCGTGGATCGGCGGCCTGCTGCCGCTGGGCGTGGTTGGGCAGGCCGTCCTCGGCGGCTTCACCGTCAAAGGCGCCCTGGACTACGGCTGGGTGATGGGCCACTTCGCGCTCTCGATGCTGATACTCATCGCCGCCGTCGTGCTCGTCTGGCGCGCCGGCCATGAGAGCGAGCAGCTCGCCGCGAGCACTCCGACCGACCGCACCGTCGTGAGGATGATCCGTTCCCTCGCGGTCCTCGGAGCCGTGACGATCGTCGCCGGCACGGCCGCCACCGCCGCGGGCCCGCATGCCGGCGGCTCCCCTGGCCAGAAGATCAACCGCATGGACTTCGACGGGTCGGGGACGATGGACTTCGTGATCCACCGTCACGCCGAGATCGCGTTCGTCTTCAGCGTGCTGGCCCTCGGCACCTGGTTCCTGGCCCGCCGCCGCGGCGCCCGCGGCGAGGTCCGGCGCCCGCTCACAGCGCTGTGCGTCCTGCTCGCCCTCCAGGGCATCGTGGGCCTGGACCAGTACTACACGCACCTGCCCACGGAGCTCGTGTGGGTTCACGTCTGCCTGGCCACAGGCGCGTGGATCATGACCCTGTGGGCCACATGCGCCGTCGGCACGTTCGACCCGAGGGACACGCGTTCGCCGGCGGACGGGCCCGTCGATGCGCGTCTCGGCGCCGTCGCATAGCGGCGTTCCCCGGAAATTCGGGCCGTTTCGGAGGCCAAATGCCCTGTTTTCGGGGTTCGTCGTCCTGACGAGCGGTTAGCCTGCGGACAGGTAAGACACTCGAGAAGGGATTGGCATGACCAAGAACGAGCTAGCCGAGCAGATCGCGGGGAAGACTGGACTGGCTGCCAGCCAGGCACGGCAGGTGGTCGAGGCGACGATCGAGATCGTGTCCGACGAGCTTGCCGCTGGAGGGGAGGTCGCGCTTGCCGGGTTCGGCAAGTTCTCCGTCAGCCAGCGGGCCGCGCGCCAGGGACGCAACCCGTCCACCGGTGAGACGATCAACATCGCCGCATCCAAAGCCGCGAAATTCTCGGCTGCCAGCCAGCTGAAGAAGCGCCTGAACCCCTGATCTCGCACTGAGGTCGGGCCCGACGTCACCGGCCAGCGCGGCCGGTGACGTTCGCTCGGCGCGCTCTACGCCGATTCCCAGGAATCCGGTGGACGATTCTTACCGGTCGGTAACCGGATGTTTAGCGGGGCGCGGCACTGTTGACGGCATACCCACCAACGAAAGCCGGGTGATGCCGTCGTGAAATCGGATCAGGAAGTTCAGGACACGCAGGAGCGGCCCCGCTACAGGACCCTCGCGAGCTTCTACAACGCGGACGAGCGCAGGGTCAGCTCCCGTGAGCTCGACGTCGGGCTGTGGTGGCGCGAGGACGCGCGCGGGCCCCTGCACCGCGCCGCGTGGGTCAACGACACGGGCGAGCTGTACCTCGTGCGACTCGGCCCCGACACCGAGGGCGGCGGCAGTGTCGAGGTGCTCGCGAACCTCGACGACCAGGAGCGGCTCGAGAGCACCCTCGCGGGTTGGCGCGAGAGATGCGGGGAGCCGCGCTCGCTGACATGGCTGCGCGAGCGCGCCGCCCACCCACGCTCCCGCGCGGGCCAGAACAGCACCCGCGAGGGCACGCCGACGCGGATGCGCGTGCTCGCTCCCCGACGCGGGCCCATGCGGTAGCGGCCCCGCGTGTCCGGCGGACCTGTGTAAGCATCAGCCGGGTGCCCCAGGCACGCGGCCGGGCCGGCCGCTCAACCAAAGACTCCAAGGAGGGTCCCGCGGATGGCGCTTGATCAGAGCAAGGTCGGACAGGTCGTTGCGCAGCAGATGGAGGCACTGGAAGCCGACTATGGCGACGACTGCGAGATCGGCGACGTCTGCACGATCGTCGAGATCGTCGGGCCGCACGGCTCCCACGTCAGGGTGCGCAACAGCGACGCGAGACCCCACGCGATCATCGGGCTGCTGCGCGTCGCTGAAACGAGCGTGCTCGGCAGCTACGGTCCCGGCGAAGAGGGCGAAGAGGGCCTCTCGGACGACGGCTAGACCCACCTCGCGGGTGTGCGCGCCGCGCACGGAGCGACATCCTCATCCGACCGGTAGTCTTGCGCACGTGAGACACACAGTCGTATGTATCTCCAGCGAGGATGGGGCGGGCGCGCAGGACGCCGCGCCGGTGGTCGCCGACGCGCTCGGCTACCGCGTGATCAACGAGGACATCGTCATGCGCGCCGCGCTGGAGGCTGGCGTCGACCGCGACGTCGTCGCCGACGTGGAGAAGCGCAAGTCTCGGCTCCTTCGCATCATCGAGGGGCTCGGGCCGGCGGGCCTCGCCGCCGGATATGTCCCCGCCGAGGCGACTCTCGCCTTCAACCAGGTCCCGAACGACGATCTGCGAAGCCTGATCCGCACCGTCATCGAGGAAACCGCCAGCGCCGGTAAAGCCGTGATCGTCGCCCACGCAGCCTCCCACGCACTCGCCGACCGGCAGGATGTCCTGCGTGTCCTTGTGACCGCGTCGCCCGCAACTCGCGTCGAGCGCCTGGCGGCCAGCGGGAACATCGACGAGAAGGAGGCGGCGCGGATCGTCAAGAACGGCGACGCCGGCCGCGCCGACTACATCCAGCGCTTCTACGGCGTCAGCGCCGAGCTGCCGACGCACTACGACATCGTGATCAACACCGACAAGCTCGGTACGCAGGAGGCAGCACGCCTGATCGTCCAGGCGGCCCTCGGCGGCGATTCCTGACCGACGCGGTCCCCGGCGTCAGCTGATGTAGGCGACCCAGTCCGCGTCGCCGCGCTCGATCTTTTCGAACACCTTTTTGGACTCGAGGATCTGCGGCACACGCGTTTTGACGCGCCACGGCATCAGGCGGGCGGATTCGACCTTCATCATCGCGCCCCGCGCCAGCGCGTTCTTCGGCATCGGCAGGGGCTTGGGGCGCGAGTCGTAGTAGCCGCGGGACGGGCCGCCCCTGCGGAAGCCCGCGCCGTGGTGGTAGATGATCCCGCCGTAGATCGCGAAGAACAGAGGATCAAGTGACACGCGGTTGGTGCGCAGGATGTCCGTCCACGGTGTCTTCGTCAGTTCCAGCGAGCGGAGCAGGTTGCCTCCGACGTCGGTCGGGTGCTTGCCGTCGGTGCTCGTCCAGCGATGGCCCGGCGACCAGTCGCCGTGAAGCCTCCGCCAGGTGGCCACGCTGGTCACGCAGAAGCAGGGGTGGGGCTGTTCGTCGCCGCCGTTCTCGGCTCTGCGGACCGCAAGCAGCGGTGCTCGCTCGAGCGCCTCGGTGATCAGCGGCACCGGGTCCGCGATCGGGAAGGCGTCGCCATCGAGGAAGACGATGAGGTCCTCGTCGGCGGCCTCGTGGGAGATCTCCGCCGCGAGGTTGTTGAGCTTGCCCGCGTGCGCCCCCGCCTGGTCGATCACGCGGTCGAAGTACCTGGAGTAGGACGGGTCGATGCCCTGCAGCGACGTCCACGTCCGGTAGGGAACCGAGATGTTCTCGTGCAGATGCCTGTGCTGGATCTCGATCCACTGCGGTGTCATGTGATGCACGGTGGCGATGTGTAGCACTGGTACCTCTCTCCTTGGATGCGTCGCCCCGCGCCCACGCCGTCGCGAAACTGAGCGGTCGGTCAGGTCGAGAAGACTACCAACGCTCTCATTGCCGCCTTCGCGGGCGCGAGCGCAGCAGAAGACTCACGACGAGGATCACCGCGAGCACGAGGGAGACGGCGTAGCCGATGTCCGCGACGCTCCGAAGGCCATGTATCCCCGAGTTTTCCGGCACGCTGCCCGCGATCGCGGACGAGATCAGGATGCCGACCGTCAGCAGCCCGACCACCAGTGTCTGGGTGATGCCGCGCAGCGCCTCGACATGGGGCTCCAGGCGAGATGTGTCGACGGTCACCTCGAAGCGCCCCTTCTTGTATTGGCGCAGCCACATGCCCGTCGCCTCCTGGAGCGAGGGCAGGTTCTGCAGCGCCTCGCGGCCTGAGTGCAGCGCCTGCTTGCGGGCGAAGTCCGCGATTCGCTCCTGCGTGAGCGACTGCGCAGCGAGCGTCTTGGTGATCTCCACTGCGCTGTCGGCGAAGCTCGAGGAGCTCCCCGGCGGGTAGAGCACGCGCATGAACTCCTCGGACTGGGTCATCGCCTTCATCGCCAGCGAGAGCTGCGGGTCGGGCCGGTAGCCCGCGTCGCGCAGGAGGTCCAGCGACTGCGAGATGATCTCCGCGAGCGCCATCTTTTCGTTCTCGCCGACGTCCATCAGCGGACCGAGACGGCGGGCGAATTCCTGGTCGAAGGACGCGGCATCGGTCTCCCGGAACGGCTCGCTCAGCGATCGCAGCGACTGGGCGAGCGCGAGCGGGTCCCGCTTGGTGGCGGTGTACATCAGGCCGACGAGGTTCATCCGGCGCTTGAGGTCGAGCTCGCCCACCATCCCGGTGTCGATGAACGTCAGCTTCCCCGTCTCCAGGCTGACCATCACGTTCCCGGGATGCGGGTCGGCGTGGAAGAACCCGTCGATCAGGATCATTTTGACCGCCGCACGCACGGCGTTGTCGGCTATCTCAAGAGGGTCAAGGCCGGCGGCCACGATCTCCTGGCGCCGGTTCGCGGGCACTCCGTCGATGAACTCGAGTGTCAGCACACGGGTGCGCGACAGAGCTCGGATCACCTCCGGCACGCCGACGCCAGGGATGCTCTGCAGGTTGGCCGCGAGCCGGCGTGCGTTGTATGCCTCGAGCCTGTAGTCGAGCTCGAGCAGCAGTGAGGCCCCGAACTCGTCGACGACCCTCTGCAGGCCGACATCGTGCGCCCACGAGGTGCGCCGCTCCATCACCCCGGCGGCGCTGCTGAGGATGCGAAGGTCCGAGCGGACCCGCTGTTCGATGTTCGGCCGCTGGACCTTCACGACGACCCTGCGGCCGCCGTCGAGCGTCGCACGGTGGACCTGGCCGAGCGATGCGGCGGCGAGCGGCCGGGGATCAAAGCTCTCATACACCTCCTCCGGGGGCGCCCCGAGCTCGGCCGTGATCACCTCGCGCGCCTCCTCCACGGGGAACGGGCGCACGTTGCTCTGAAGCTTCGTCAGCTCCGCCTCCCAGTCACTGGGCAGCGCGTCGGCGCGGCTGGAGACGATCTGTCCGAGCTTGACGTAGGTGGGGCCGAGCTCCTGCAGCATCAGCCGCGCCTTCTCCGGCGAGGAGAGCGGCTCCACCTCGACGCCCCAAAGGCGGCTCTGCACCCAGCGGCGAAAGTCGCCGAGTGCGCCCCGGTCGAACGCGCCGTCGGCCCCGTAGCGCAGGAAGACGTCGTAGACCTGCAGCAGACGCTGGCGTTCGTGGAAGCGCTCGCTGTAGGAGGAGCGGCTCATGCGCCGTCCGTGGCCGGCGGGGTGTCGGTGACGATCGGGGGCGTGAGGCCCGCGAGGTTCTCCAGCAGGAAGCTGATCACGCCCAGCAGCAGCCCGGCGACGGCGATCCAGACCGCGCCGCTTGTGTTCAGCAGCCTGGGGGTCACCGCGTCCAGGAGCGCGAACACCGCGATGTCGACGACCACCACCACCGCGCCCAGGGACTGAAGCAGGAACGGGAGCGCCAGGAACTGCATGGCCGGCTTCACGATCGCGTTGAGGATCCCGAAGAGAGCTCCGAGCACGAGGTAGCCGGTCACGGGGTGTTTGGCGTCTACGTTCACGCCCGGCAGCACCGCGACCGTGATCGCTACGGCGATCGCGTCGACGAAGACCCCCGCCACGAGCACCCGCCACGGGCGGTGCCTGCGCATCTCAGGTCTTTCGGGCCCGCACCTGGTAGACGCTCGTGTGGCCGGTTTCGAAACCGTGCCGCGCCGCCCTCAGGTACAGGCGCCAGATCCGGGTGCGGTCATCGCCGGCGAGCTCGCGGGCGCGGTCCAGATGCTCATCGAGGCGACCCGACCAGTGGCGCAGAGTCGTCGCGTAATCGCCGCGAAAGCCCTCGACGTGGATCGTCTCGAAGCCCGCGCGTTCGATCGCGAGCTGAACACGCGAGAGCGGCAGGGGCTCGCCGTCGGGGAACACGTAGCGGGTGGAGAAGAGATCCTCGTGCGGGTCGTGGGCGGGATCGAGTGCCGCGATCGCATGGTTGAGCAGGAACCCTCCGGGCTTGAGGAGCGTCGAGAGGGCCCTGGCGTACAGGTCGATCTGGCTCTCGCCGACGTGCTCGGCCATGCCGATGCTCGAGATCGCGTCGAACGAGCCCGCCGGGAGCCTGCGGTAGTCCGACAGCAGGATCTCGACCCGGTCCGAGACGCCCGCGTCGGCGACCTTCTCACGCGCGAGTTCCGCCTGCGAGGGCGAGAGCGTGACGCCGGTGACGCTGACGCCGTGGTTGACGGCGGCGTGGATCGCGAAGCTGCCCCACCCGCAGCCGACGTCGAGGACGCGCATGCCGGGCCGCAGCTCGAGCTTGCTCGCCACCAGCTCGAGCTTGGTCCTCTGTGCCTCCTCAAGGCTCTGCGCTCCCCGCGAGAAGATCCCGCAGCTGTACGTCATCGACTCGTCGAGGAAGAGCGCGAAGAATTCGTTGCCGACGTCGTAGTGGTAGCGGACAGCCTCGGCGTCGCGCTCGATGCTGTGCAGGTCGCCGCGCAGCAGCAGCTCCAGGCTCGGGCGCTCCGGGAGGCCGCCGGGGGCGGCCGCGAGCACCAGGCTCGCGCCGAGCCGGACCCTGTCGGCTGCGCTGATCTCCTCGGGCTCCCACTCGTCGACGACCACGAACGCGCCGTCGAGGTCATCGACGGTGAGCGAACCGTCGACGTAGGCGCGGCCGAGCCCGAGCGAGCCGGGGGAGCGCAGGAAGTGTGCGAGGGCGGACGGGGAGCGCACCTCGAACGTCGGCGAGTTCGGCGCGGTCGCCGGCACCACGACGCCGTCCCAGAAGCGGACATGGAACGGGCGCGAGGGCAGCACGCGCTCCAGTTCGTGACCCAGCAGCCAGCTGGCCCTGATCAGCGCCACGGGGTCGCTCCCAGGCCCGGTGCGCCACGATCTGGCGCCTGCAGGCGCGCGCTGGGGGGATGTGGCAGCACGCCCGGATCGTATTCGCTCGGCGCCCGTGGACGCGGCGAGGTGCCGCGCGTACCGGCTGTGCGGGATAGTACGGAGGGTCGGTAGTGACCCTCACCGACCCGGGCGCCGGTTGGCACGGCGAGGATTGCTGTATGGCAATCACACCCGTGCTCGCCGGGGACGCCGCGCCCGCCGCCGGCGGGGAGGGGACGCCGATCATCGAGGTCGGCGAGCTCACCAAGAACTTCGGCGAGTTCACCGCGGTGGACGGGATCAGCTTCCAGGTCATGAAGGGCGAGGTGTTCGCGTTCCTCGGACCCAACGGTGCCGGCAAGTCCACGACGATCAACGTGCTGTGCACGCTCGCGCGGCCCACGTCCGGCCATGTCCGGGTCGCGGGCATCGACGTCGCCGAGCGGCCGAAGGCGGTGAGGCGCAGGATCGGCCTTGTCTTCCAGGAGCAGACCCTCGACGATCAGCTGACCGCCCAGGAGAACCTTCGCTTCCATGCCGTCCTGTACCGCGTGCCGAGCGGCGAGGTCGACCAGCGGATAGCGCGTGTGCTCGACCTCGTCGACCTCAGCGACAGGCGCTACGACCTGGTCTCCGAGTTCTCCGGCGGCATGGCTCGCAGGCTGGAGATCGCACGAGCGCTGATGCACGTTCCGAGCGTCCTGTTCCTGGACGAGCCGACGATCGGGCTCGATCCCCAGACGCGCGCCCTGATGTGGAAGGACGTCCTGCGTCTGCGCGACGAGTCGGGCGTGACCGTGTTCCTCACCACCCACTACATGGACGAGGCCGAGTACGCCGACCGGATCGCGATCATCGACCACGGCAAGATCGTCGCTCTCGACACGCCGAAGGCGCTGAAGGCCGCGGTGGGAGCCGACACCGTCGACCTGCGCACAACCGACGACGCGGCGGCCATCGCGGCGCTGCAGGCCGCCGGGTATGACGTGCAGGCCGGCGAGGACGGCGTGCGTGTCTTCGTCGAGCACGGCGAGCGCGCCGTCGCGCCGCTGATCGCAACAGTCGGAGAGGGCGTCCTGCACGTGCACGTTCATCAGCCCACCCTCGACGACGTGTTCCTCTTCTTCACCGGCCGCGAGATCCGCGAGAGCCACGGCGAGGGCAACTCGCCGCGGATGCGCGCGTTCGTGCGGGCGCGAAGGCGGTGAGCTGAGATGAGCACCCAGGCGATGCCCGCGGCGCTCGCCGAAGGCCCGGACACCGTTCTGCGGGAGGAGGTGCGAACGGCCGGGATGGTCTGGCTGCGCGAGCTGATCCGCTTCGAGCGGACCCGCACCCGCATCCTGAGCGGCCTGATCCAGCCCGTCCTGTTCCTGCTCGTCCTCGGCTACGGCATGAGCAGCCTCGTGGGAACGACCGCCGGCTTTGACTTCAAGAAGTTCATGTTCCCCGGGATCATGGCCATGAGCGTCGTCACGACCGCGATCTTCTCCGGCGTCTCGATCGTCTGGGACCGCGAATTCGGGTTCCTGAGAGAGATGCTCGTCGCCCCCACGAGCCGCGCCTCGCTCGCTCTCGGCAAGACCGCGGGGGGAGCGACGGTGGCGGCCGTTCAGGGCACGATCATGCTCATCCTCGCGCCGCTCGTCGGCGTGCGGCTCACACCGCTCCTCGTGCTCCAGATCATCGCCCTCGAGCTGCTGATGGCGATCGCGCTCACTGCTTTCGGCGTCTTCGTCGCGAGCCGGATCCAGAAGATGGAAGGCTTCCAGGTGGTCATGCAGCTGCTGCTGTTCCCGATGATCTTCCTCTCGGGCGCGCTGTTCCCCCTCGACGGCCTGCCGGGCTGGCTGAGGGTCCTGACGCACATCAACCCGCTGACATACGCCGTCGCGCCGCTGCGCCAGGTGGTCTTCGCAGCCCAGGACATGCCGCCCGCCGCGCGCGAGAGATTCCCCTCCAGTGTCGTGGTCTTCGGCCACACGCTCTCCATGGCGACGGAGATCGGGATCACCGTGGCGTTCGCGTGCGTGTTCATCGCTCTGGCGATAAGGGGCTTTTCCAAGACCCAATGAACCCAGGAACCGGAGGTGTGCCGTGAAACTCGAAGTTGCGATAGCGCGTTTCAAGGGGGAGAACTCAGCCGTCAACGCCTATTCGGAGGCGAAGTCGGGGCAGGCGAACCCGCCTCGCTGGACCACCGAGGTCGGCTTCGTCGAACACCACCACAGCGGGAGGATGCTCCTGCGCGGCACGTTCGCCGGCCACTACCTGGACGTCGACGAGAACGATCACATCTCCGAGACCGGCGCGGGCGCCGGGGCTCTCGCCGGAGGGCTCGTCGGGGCGCTCCTCGGGCCCGCGGGAATCGCGCTCGGGCTCGTCGTCGGGGGTGCCGCGGGGTCACAGGCCAGCGACGCGAGCGTCGCGGAGGCCGAGCCGGCCGCGCTCGCCGAGCGCCTGCGCGCCGCGGTGCCGCGCTCCTCCTCGGCGCTCGTCCTGATCGCGTCACCGCAGGATGTCACGGACATGCTCACGGCCGTCGGCGAGGGCGCGGCCGGCGTGTCGCGCGGGAGCCTGACCGACGAGCAGTGCGCGCAGCTGCAGGCGTCGCTCGCAGGCTCCCCGCCCGTGACGCCCTCGCCGTAGCAGCTCGCCGTTTGGCTCTTCCCCTCGGCGCGGGCGCGGGCTACCCTGACCCGATGCGGCTATTCCGGAGATCGGGTGGCATTGCCAGAGAACCCGAGGTCGCGATCGACGACCCGCGTTTCGACGGATGGGAGACGGTCGGCACCTTCGAGGACCGCGACACCGCGCTCGCATGGCGTGACCAGCTGCGCGCTCTCGATGTCGCCGCTGCGTGTGTGGCCGACCACCCGCTGGACAGGTTCGGCCGCGGCGACATCTACCTCGTCGTCGCTCCGGGCCAATGGTCGCGCGCGAACGAGATCCTCGAGGGACTCGAGTGAGGCACTCAGAGCTCTGAACGCCGCCGGGCGTCAGCTGCCCGCCAGGGCGCCCGCGTAGACCTGCCACGCGAGGGCGCTCTTGGCGAGGATGCTGAGGATCAGATACACGCGCTCGACGAACAGCGGGTCGGCCCAGCGCCCGCGCCCGCGGTATGCGAGCCACATGTTCAGCGCGAACCCGTTGAACAACACGAACAGTGTGAGGAAGATCGCGTACACGAATGGGGGAGCTCCAGCGCTGTTCGCCTGTGAGACCGCGAGCTGCAGCGCGATCGCGATCCACGGGACGGCGCCGGCTATGCAGCCGTAGATGAAGGGCCGCCAGTCGACGCTCTCCCGGCCGATGTTCACACGCTCCATCAGCAGGCCGAACAGGACCATCGCGGCGTTCACGCCGAAAAGGGCCACCAGGGCGCTCGCGGCGGTTATGCCGGAGAGCATCGCGATCAGGACGACCATCAGCGAGGCGCTGAGCGAATACTCCCACCAGCGTGCCGGGTTGACACCACGGGCGACGTTCGCCAGGTACCAGCGCCGGCCGGGTCCGGCGACGCTCAGGTGGTCCACCGCCGCGAGCGCGAGGAACATGGCGACCGCGATGTCGATCCGCAGGTTCAGCAGGTTCGCCGGCCCGCCGTAGCGACCCGCGCCCGGCGGACCGGTGAGGTAGCTGACGTCGACCGGCAGCGTCACGGGCTTGGCGATGATGAGGATCGCCGCCGCCTGCGCGAGGTGCAGGAGCCCGACGGCGACATTCAGGCGCACCAGGCGCGCGGGGGCGTCGACGTCGACGGATCCAGCAGGCGGGTGGCTCACGGGCATCTGTGGATCCTCAGGGCGATCCACCCACCGTAGCGCCGGTGCGCTACATGCCCATCTCGGCGACCACCCGCCCCGAGTCCACGGCCGCCGCGAGCTCCTTGAAGTCGCGCTCGTTCTGCTCTGCGTAGAGATGGGAGAAGTCGACTATCGCGCGGTCGAACACGTCGCTCGTGCCGAGGTAGGCCGCGATCGCGATGCAGTCCCCGCTGCGGGCGTGGGCGCGCGCCAGCGTCCACCCGCACAGGCGGCCGTAGGCGGCCATCCCCTTCGGGACCATCTGTTCGATTTCAGCCGAGCCCTTCCAGTCCTTCAGCTGCCGCGCGTAGAAGTCGCGCGGTTCCCCGTCGATACCGGCTTTGACGTGCAGCCATCCGAGGAAGATGTCGCTGGTGGCCTGCATCAGCCTCTGGCCGGCGACGACACGCTCCCCGTGGTTCTTGAACGCGCTGGGAGCCAGGAACTCCTCCAGCACCGACGGCTGCGCCTCCTTCATCTGCAGGAACAGGGGGTCCTTGCCGTCCCGGCCGAGCATCAGTGCGATCCAGGCGCGCGTCCCGACGCTGCCGACTCCGACGACTTTCCGCGCGAAGTCTTCGAGGCGGAACTCCTCGAGCAGCACCCGCCTGTCGTGCTCCAGCGTGCCTCGATAGTCGCGCAGGAGCTGGTGGAGCGCCTCGAACGTGATGTGCCGCTCGCCGCTCTGCACGAGATCTTCGATCGGGACGATCAGCGGAGGTTCGGCGACTATCCGAGCCTTGCCGTCCACGACGCGCACCAGTTTTGAGAACGCCGACATGCTGTCCTTCGTCCGTGCCTTGTCGAGCGCCTTCTCGCTGCGCTTGATTATCTTGGGTTTCAGCTGTGACCCCAGTTCACGCATCGTGTCGTCGATGTCCAGGTGCGCATACCAGACCTCGAGGTTCTTCATTCCGGCGAAGGAGTTCATCGACGTGCGGTACTCGCGCACCGTGTCGAGCACGACCTTCTCCTGATCCTTCACGGGGTAGCCGTTGTTGCGCGCAGCGATGAGCATGCTCACCGCGAGGCGCTTGACGTCCCACTCCCACGGCCCCGGGAGCGTCTCGTCGAAGTCGTTCACGTCGAACACGAGCCTGCGCTCCGGCGAGGCGAACACCCCGAAGTTGGACAGGTGCGCATCCCCGCAGCACTGGACGGTGAGCCCGGATCTCGGTGTGCCCGCGAGATCGCTCGCCATGATCAGCGCTCCGCCCCGGTAGAACGTGAAGGGCGAGACGAGCATCCGCCCGTAGCGGATCGGCACCAGCTCCTGGATGCGAGTCGCGGCCTGGCGTTCGAGCAGATCGATCGGGTCGGGCCTGTCCGCCGGCGGTTCGTACACGCCGTGGCTGGAGCGCGGCACCCGCGAACGGGCCTCCTTCCCGAGCGCCACCCGCTCGGCCACGTTCAGGTGCACCACCGTCGGGGCTGTCTTCCTGGAAGGCATGGCTCATCTCCTGCCGGTCGTCTTGTCAGAGAACGGGGTCGGCCCAACCCGGCGCATCCCGTGGCGGGCGGCGCGCGCATGCTCACGGTGTCACCGTGCGCGCACCCCCCGGATGCAGCAATTGAACTCCTATCGCGACGTCGGTGCCGGCCCGGCCGCGGCACGCCCGGCACCGCAGCGAGCACGCTCCGTGGCCGGGCCGGCACCAGGAACGCCCGAAGCCCGGCGACGCCGGGCTTCGGCCCCTCCTCCCTCGAGAGGGGCTCTGGTGGCGCTCCATTTGGCGGCAGCGACGCGCGCGTTTGGGGGCAACCGCTGCGAAGGGTTAACGGCGCGCCGGCGCGAAGGTTGGACGGAGGCGCCGAATTCGTCGAGCGCGTGAGGATGGCGAGCTCTGCGCAGGTATGGCTAGCCATGGCCACCGCTCGGGTGTAGTGTCCACCGGTAGGGAGGATGAGGTGGCCGAGTGCATTGGACTTCTCACGGCGGGCTCGCGCATTCGGCTCAGGCTGGCCGATGACGACCGGCTGGTCGCGCTCGTCCGCGGCGGGGACACCGCCGCCTTCGAAGCGCTCTACGAGCGCCACTGCGCCTCGCTGCTGTCGTTCTGCATCTACATGCTCGGGTCCAGGCACGACGCGGAGGACGTCATCCAGGCGACCTTCACCTCGGCCTACCGCGCGCTGCGCGCGGACGGGCGGCCGGTCGCGCTGCGCGCCTGGCTTTTCACGATCGCCCGCAACGAGTGCCTGAACAGCCTCCGCAGGCGACGCCCGACGGTTGAGCTGAACGGCGAGAAGGCGCTCGCCGGCGACCCGTGGAGGGAACTCGAGATCAAGGAGGAGCTGCGGGTGATGCTCGAAGGCCTGCGCGAGCTCCCGGAGCGCCAGCGGGCCGCGCTCCTGCTGACGGAGGCGCACGGTCTGAGCCAGGCCGAGATCGCAGCGGTGCTCGGAGTCCGCACTGAGCAGGTCAAGGCATACGTCCATCAGGCACGGGCGAACCTCGCCGCCGATCGCACCGCGCGAGAGGACGACTGCCGCGAGATACGCGAGGAGCTCGCGAGAGCCCGCGGCGCCGCGCTGCTGAGGGGACGCCTGCGCCGCCACGTGCGTTCATGTTCGGACTGCCGTCTCTACGCCGACGGCGTCGCGCGCCGGCGCCGCCAGCTCAGCGCCGTACTGCCTCTCGGTCCCGCTCTCATGCTCCGATACCGCATGATCGAAGACGCGCTGTGGAGCGGCGCCGGAGACCCCGCCACGTATTCCGCCGGCGCCGCGGCGGGCGGGTCGGCGGCAGGTCTTGCGGCGGGGCTTGCCGGCGGGGGGCTGCAGGCGCTGGTCGCGAAGGTGGCCGCCGGCATCGTGGTGCTCGGGCTCGGAGCGGGCGTCGGCGCGTCCGTGCTCAACTCCTCGGGCGTCTCCGGGTCGCAGTCCACGCCCGCGCCGGGGGCGGCCCACCAGGCGCTGCTGGCGTCGGCGTGGACCGGTGGCGCGGCCGGTGCTGCAACCACGTCTCCCGGCGGCGTTCTGATCGCACCCAGGGCCGCCGCAGGCGTGCACGCAGGGACAGCGATCAGGTCTTCCACCGCGGGCGGCCTGCCGACGGTCCAGGATGCCGGCCCTCAGCCGGCGGCTGGAGGACCGGTAGTTCCCGCGCCTGAACGAGCGGCGCAAGGGCCTGTCGTCAGCGCCCGCGCCCGCGCGAGCGAAGAAGAACGGCGGCGCTCCCGCGAAGAACGCGCCGTCAAACGCGAAGAAGCGCGGCAGCTCCTGATTGAACAGCGCGAGCAAGCGCGTGAAGAACACCAGCAGGCCCACGAAGGACACCAGCAGTCCAGCAACGAACGCGAGCAGGCACAGGAAGAACGCCAGCACGCGCAGGAAGAACGCCAGCACACGCGCGAAGAACGCCGGCACACGCAGCAAGAACGCAAGCCTCACGAAGAACAGGGACCCAAACGGACGTCCGGCGTGCCGAAGACCGAAGCCGAACGCCTGCGTCTGCGCGAAGAACGCAAGGCGAAACGCATCGCGAGGAGCGAAGCAAGGCGAGCCAGGAGCGAGGACGCGAGCTAGACCGGCCGGGCCCTGCAACGGGGGACCGGACCCGGCCGTCGACTCAGGTTGGTGACTGCGTCGGCGAGGCGGGCGGACTAGACCAACCGCGGAGCAATCCGGACAGTTAACTTCGCTTCGGCTACGCACCAGTCGAGACAATGACGCGCACCTGCGTCAATGGAAACAGCTTGCTGTTACTGCGCGATCCGAGACCGATCACCTCGCCCCGGCGCACTCTGTGAGTGTGCTTTCGCACAACGACGAACCTGCAATCCGCGCTAGTGAGCATATGCTCGACGCGATTGGTGCTCTCACCTGCGTGAACGCTGGGGACGACGCACGGCCTGCCGGCCGAGACGTAAATGGCCACCAGCCCATTCGGGGCCAGGATCGAACTCGGCTTTGGGCTGAGCGCCAGGACGTCGCCACGATGGACGTTGTTACTCGCGGAGTACTTGAGCGGCCCGACGGTGCAGCCGGCGGCTCGGACACCGGCCTCGACCGTCTTGAGCGGCGCGCCGATAGCGAACCGCGGCACCACACAGGGCGGCGTCACGGTTGTGGTTGCGCTCGCGGAGAGCTCAGGCGGCGATTCCTTACTCGGGTACTCGAAGTAGGCGCACAACAGGTAAACACCCGGCGATTTAATCGCTTCGTTTCTAGTTTCGGCGAACGGTCCACCGGTCACTTCCCACGAGTCGAGCACCGTTCGCGCTTCCGGTGCGGCTGCGGCTGCACCGGCATTTGCTGGGCAGCCGTCCCCCGTATTTGGCAGCTCATACTCCCACACCGATCTCCTGGTCTCCGCCTGCGCCGTCGTGACGATCTGGAACGACTGGTTAGGGGCGACGATCGGAGGAGAGGCGATCGAGAGGGCAAGATGCGGCTGACGCGCGTGGAAGGTGGTTTCAGCTGCCACAAGCACATCTCCGTGCGCGTCGCTTACCCAGCCGCACATCTTGTAATTCCCCGCGAGGGTGAACGTCCAGTTGGTCGAGAAACTGGCTGGATCACCTTCCAGAAATACTTCGTTACTGATCAGCCCTTCGGTGACGTCCTTGCCGTGATCGGCGGCTGGGTTGGCACCGCATTCTTCTCCGCCCGCTGGCAGGAGATGGATGACGAGGTAATCCTTATTGCCGCCATGGATTACGGCTCCGAGTTGAGTTGTGATCGACTCGGCCGGTTCGGCGCTGCCCAACGTCAGTTCAAGCATTGGCGCTGCAAACGCGTTTGCAGCGCAAGTCAGAGCCAGCGCGACGGCAACGATCACCGAGGAAGCAGCAATCAGAGGCCTGATGCGCATCGCCCGAATCCATTTCATTCGCATGAGACGTACCCCCGCCCTGCTGCGTCCTGATGCCCGAAGTCCCTCACGGCAGACCGTCCCCGACCAAGTGGGAGTCCGGCGGCGCCGGATCCTACCACCGATGGGTGTCTAGGGCACAAGCGCCGATCCGGGTGAGCGGCGACGGCGACGGTCTTCTCAGCCAACCGACGTGGCGGGCTCGGTCAAGGAATGTCTGTGCCCTTCGACCAGCGGGCGGCACCCCGACGCGCGCGGCAAGGAAGCGGCCGGCGCTAGGTCCGGATCAGGGGCAGGCAACGCGCTGGGCGGCTGTGCTCAGCGACCCGGCCGGGGTCACTGACAACCTCTCGAACTGGTTGCCTGTGGCTCGCGCTACGGCGCAAGGTCCGGTACGCGACCGCTAAAGGCCAGTGCCGCACCGCTCGATAATAAGGCGTGCCCACGCACGAGGAGTATCCATGGGAGCGCGACGAGCGGGTCGCGGGGCCGGAGGCCGCACACGCCATGTGGGATCGCGCGCGAGAAAGGGCGCCACCCAGGCCACCTCGGCCGCCCACGAGTGGTTCATCCGACGCCCCTGATCCGTCAAGACCGCATCACGGAGGGGGAACTACTCAGGCGCGCAACGCCGCCGTTCGACTCATCAGGATCGTCTGCTGGGGCGTTGCCGCCATCGGCGTCACGATCGTGTTCGTGTTGGCTATGCGTACCTAGCCCGACGCCCACGGTTACAGCACGATCGACCCATTCCACTTTCTCGCGTGCTCGGTTGCTGCATTCGTCAAGATGAGCCCCAGCCTTCCCGAATTGTTCGTACATCTCTCTCTGGTGGGCATCCGGTGCGCATGTTTCACGAGCTCGGTCATGCGGTGGCTGCCAGGCGCCGGCTTGGTGGCGCAGCTCGGGTCTCGATCGGCAACGCGGGCAAGCTCGAGACCATCCGGCTCGGAGAGATAACGGTGTCCCTCAATGCGCTCGGTCACCCCGGCCGCCGCGCGGGCTTTGCTGCCTTCGAGGCGTCTCGCGCAACCGCCCGCGATGTCGTGCTGATTGCACTCGCTGGCCCTGCTGCCTCCTTAGTTGGTCTTGGGTTCACGGCTTGGGCTCTCGCGGTGAGTCAAGGCATCGGCGTGTTGCGCAACTTGCTCCGGGCGGCTGCCGCGGCGAGACTGGTCACGCTTCTGAACGTCATCCCCTCCGAGTTACAAGAGTGACGTGGCGGGCATAGGCAACCCAGTGATGGCCTCGTGGCACTAGGGCGGCGCGTGTGGGATGGTCCCTTCGCTGCATTCGGCGGGATCGTGTCTGCCTGTCGTCTCCGTTAGAAGACGAAGGCACGAGTCGCAGGGCTTCGTGCGCCGCTCGTTGGTGAGCACGTCCTGCGAAGAAGCCAATCTCCAGACGTTTCGTCGAGTCGCCCCGGATCGCACGCTAAGGGAAAGTGTCATCCGTGTCTCGGCGCGAACCTCCGTAGCCGCGGTCTCGCGGATCCGTCGGCAGCCCGCGTCGAAAGCGTCCGGGCGCAACATTGCGCCCGGACCGTTACATCTCATGAATGGTCCGGGCATCCCGCGACCATCCCCAAGTCGCGGGATTGACTCTCTACCGTCAGCCGCAGCCGGTGTTGTTGCCGCAGCTCGAGCACGTGTAGCACGAGCCGGTTCGCTGCATCATCCCGCCGCACTGGCTGCACGCCGGTCCGAGATCAAGGCCCTGGAGCCGCGCAGGGACAACCGGGGGGGAGTCGGTGAAGGCCGCCGCGGGTGCACCGCTCTCGCGGGCGTTGGAAGCCTCTATCTCGGCGGATGCCTTCTCGTCGGCGCTGGGCCCGGCGGTGTCCGATGCTCCCATCGCCATCGTCGCCTCCTGGGCCGCTTTGCGCGCACGGACGGCCGGCGTGAGGATGCCGAGTTCCTCCTGCGCATCCACGTCGAGGAAGCGCGAGGCGAGCCAGCGCATGATGTAGTCGGGCATCGACTTCGCGAACGGGATCTCCGGGTTGCCGGTGATGCCCTCCGGCTCGAAGCGCATGTAGCTGAACTTCTGCACGAGGGTTTCGAGGGGGACCCCGTACTGCAGCGCTATCGAGATCGCCGTAGCGAAGGAGTTCATCATCCCGCGCAGCGTCGAGCCCTCCTTGCCGATGTCCGTGAGGAAGATCTCCCCGACGGACCCGTCCTCGTACATCCCTGCGGTTATGTATCCCTCGTGTCCCGCGATCGAGAACTTGTGGGTGATCGACTGGCGCTCGCGCGGCATCCGCTTGCGCCTCGGGCCTGCCTCCGCGAGCGCCCTGCTCACGGCCTCCTCGACCGCGGCGTCCACGTCCACCGGCGCCGGAGCCTGCGTCTGCGCGTCGGTCCTGAGCGCCTGTGCCGTCTTTGAGCCGTCGCGGTAGATCGCGAGCGCCTTGATCCCGAGCCTCCATGCCTGCGTGTATGCGTCGGCGATGTCCTCGACTGTTGCCTCCTGCGGGAGGTTGACGGTCTTGGAGATGGCGCCCGAGATGAACGGCTGCACGGCTCCCATCATCTTCAGGTGGCCCATGTGCGAGATGGCGCGCTCCCCGACGGCGACGTCGAACACCGGCAGGTGCTCGTCGCTCAGCCCGGGAGCTCCCACGATCGTGCCGTGCTCTGCGAGGTGCGCCTCGATCTGGCCGATCTGCTGTGTGGAGTAGCCGAGCGTCTTCAGGGCGAGCGGGACGGTGCGGTTGACGATCGTCATCTGTCCGCCGCCGACGAGCTCCTTGTACTTCACGAGCGAGAAGTCGGGCTCGACTCCGGTGGTGTCGCAGTCCATCAGGAACGAGATCGTGCCCGTGGGCGCCAGCACCGTCGCCTGGGCGTTGCGGTAGCCGAGACGCTCGCCGAGCTCCACGGCCTCATCCCATGAACGCCGCGCTGCGGTGAGCAGGTCGCCGTCCAGGCAGGTCGTCTCAGGGATCGCGCCCGAGGCGTCGCGGTGCATGCGCATGACGGCGTTGTGAGCATCGCGGTTCTCGGGGTAGCGGTCGTAGGTCCCGAGCCCGAGGACGCCGGCTATCTCGGCCGAGCGGCGGTAGGCGCGGCCCGTCATCAGCGCCGTGATCGCGGCGGCCGTTCCACGACCCGTGTCGGAGTCGTAGGGCATGCCGTTGCTCATCAGGTAAGCGCCGAGGTTGGCGTAGCCGAGGCCGAGCTGGCGGAACGCGCGGGCGTTTGCGCCGATCTCGTCGGTCGGGTAGCTGGAGGGGCCCACGACGATCTCCTGGGCGAGCAGAATGATGTCGACGGTGTGCTCGAACGAGTCGACGTCGAATGTACCGTCCGGCCTGCGGAACTTCATGAGGTTCAGCGACGCGAGGTTGCATGCGGAGTTGTCGACGTGCATGTACTCGCTGCACGGGTTCGAGGCGTTGATGCGCCCGCTGTTCGGCGACGTGTGCCACTGGTTGATGGTCGTGTCGTACTGGACGCCGGGGTCTGCGCAGCGCCATGCGGCCTCGGCGATCTCGCGCATCAGCTCGCGTGCGGGAAGCGGGTCGCCGATCGGCTCGCCCGTCGTGCGCGAGATGAGCCTCCACTCGTCGTCCTGCTCCACGGCCTGCATGAACTCGTCGGTCACGCGGACCGAGTTGTTGGCGTTCTGGTACTGGATCGACTTGAACCCGTCGCCGTCGATGGACATGTCGAAGCCGGCGTCGCGCAGCGCTGCCGCCTTGTCCTCCTCCTTCGCCTTGCACCAGATGAACTCGCGGATATCCGGGTGGTCCACGTCGAGCACGACCATCTTGGCCGCCCGGCGTGTCTTGCCGCCGGACTTGATCGTTCCGGCCCACGAGTCCGCTCCGCGCATGAACGACACGGGCCCGGAAGCCGTGCCGCCCTTCGCGAGCGGCTCCATCGAGCCACGGATGTTCGAAAGGTTGATCCCGGAGCCCGAGCCGCCGCGGAAGATCATTCCCTCCTTCGTGTTCCACGCGAGGATCGACTCCATCGTGTCGTCGACGCTGAGGATGAAGCAGGCGCTGCACTGCGGGCTCTCCTCGAATCCGACGTTGAACCAGACGGGCGAGTTGAACGCTGCCATCTGGTGCAGCAGGATGTGGGTGAGCTCGTGGTTGAACGCGCGGGCGTCCTCTTCGGTGGCGAAGTAGCCGCCGGCCCTGCCCCAGCCCGTGATCGTGCCGGCGACGCGGCTGATCATCTCCTTGACCGAGCTCTCACGCTCAGGTGAGCCGAGCTGTCCGCGGAAGTACTTCTGGGCGACGATGTTCGTGGCGTTCTGCGACCAGATCTTCGGAAACTCGACGTCTTTCTGCTCGAATGCTACGCGCTCGCCGTGCCCTATACGGGCATCCCTGATCTCCCACTCGACCGCGTCGAACGGGTGGATGCCGGCGGTCGTGAAAAAGCGATTGATCGTGAGCGCCTCACCGGGCGCGGACTGCTGGGCGATGTTGCTGTGCACGGCTGGGTTCATCGGGCCTTCCTCCTCTGCTGCGCCGGCTCTTGGGACCGCCACGGGAAGCTGTTGTCGGGTCGACCATGCTCCCCCTAGGGCCGGACGGAAGAGGGACGAACTTCAACTTCAATTGTAGGGGCCCCGGAGGGCCCTTCCGGGTCTAGTGACCGAGTCGCGCCCAGTCCCGAAGTTCGGCGAAAGTCGCCGATGTCCGCATGCTCGCCTCGGCCATCGAATGGCGTGCCGAGAGTACCCACCGGGGCTCATACGCCTGCATCCAGGCCAATACCCAGGCGAGGGCGCAGACCACGATCACGGCGGCGACGACCGCAAGTGCGATCGCGGCCGAGGAGGTTCCCCCGCCGGAGGACCTGGCGTGGGTGTCCGCGCCGGCGGCGATCGCCACAGCGGGCGCCGCGAACTGAGAAAGCGCGGCTGTGCAGGCAATTGCCCAGATCACCCGCACGTTGGATGCTCGTCTTCGCACGAGCCCAATGCTAGGCCAGCGAGGGGTCGGGCGGGAGCAGGTCGCGGACCGCATCCACCGAGAGCTCGAGCACGCGTGCCGGGCTCTGCGAGGCGTCTATCGTGCGGAAGCGCTCGGGCTCGGCGATCGCGAGCTCCTCGTAGCAATCGGCGATCGCCGTGAAGAAGTCCTCGCCCTCCTGCTCGAGGCGATCCGCCTGAAGCGCCCTCTCCTGCTGGCGCAGGCGCCCGGACTCTGGCGCGATCCGCAGGAACAGCGTCCTGTCGGGTGTCAGTCCGCCCGTCGCGAACAGGTTGACGGCGCGAACCTGCTGGACACCGAGGCCACGGCCCGCTCCCTGGTAGGCGAGCGAGGAGTCGACGAAGCGGTCGAGCAGCACCAGGGCCCCGTCATCCAGGAGCGGCAGCACTCTCTCCTGGACCAGCTGGGCTCGTGCCGCCGCATACAGAAGCGCCTCGGCGCGGGCGCCGACCTGCAGCTGCGGATCCTTGACGAGGTCCCTGATGCGCTCGGATAGCTCCACGCCGCCCGGCTCGCGCATGAGCTCCACTGGGGCCCCGTGCCGTTCGAGCTCGTGCGCCAGCGCCTGCGCCAGCGTCGTCTTTCCGGCGCCGTCGATGCCCTCGATCGTGATGAGCCTGCCACGAGCCACGCGGGGACGGTAGCGCGCAGCCACCAGCTTCCGGCGGGTGGCATCATCTTGAGCTCTCGGGTTCTCGGCGGAAAGGGTGTACCGATGCCAGACGCGCATGACGAAGAGGCAGGGGAGATAGGCGGACAGGCTGACCCGAGGGCCAGGCTGATGCAGGAAGTCGCTGAGCAGATGGACGCGATCGAAACCGAGTTCGGGGACAACTACGAGATCGGCCGCGTGATAACCGTGATCGAGGTCAAGCGCCCGGATGGCGAGGTGGGCCTGCGCGTCCGCGCCGGCCAGTACCCGTGGGTGGCTGCCGGAATGCTCCGCTTCGCTCTGAAAGTGGTGGAAGCCGAGTAGGCGACCGCCCCGCCCTCGGCGCAGGGGCACGACACGCCGCGCGCAGCGCTCGCGGCGGGCGCCTCTAGGATGGGCGCGATGCCGGCGTCCGCCCAGACCAGCGATCGAAGCACCGGCGGGGTCGACGCTCGCCTGCCGGGCGTCGAGGCACACCCCCACGCACGGGCCGTGCTGCTGCCGGCCCTTCCGCCGGGCGGACACGCCTCGCATGCCTACCTGTTCCACGGCCCCTCCGGCACCGGCAAGCGCGATGTCGCACGCTCGTTCGCGGCCGCCCTCCTCGCGGACGGCGCCGCGGACCCGCAGGCGGTTATGGGCAGGGTCGCGCGCGGTGCGCACCCGGACCTGACCTGGGTGACCGCCTCCGGGGCCAGCGAGATGCTCGTCGCCGACATCGAGGAGCCGGTGGTGGCCGCAGCCACCCGGACCCCATTCGAAGCCTCGAGGCGGGTATTCGTGATCGAGGGGGTCGACGCGATGACCGAGCAGGCCGCCAACCGCATGCTCAAGACCCTCGAGGAGCCCGCTCCGTTCGCTCACCTCGTGCTCCTCACCGACCGTCGCGAGGACGTGCTCCCCACGATCGCCTCGCGCTGTCAGCCCGTCCGCTTCGATCCGCCCCCGCCCGAGCGGATCGCCGCTTCCCTCGAGGGCGTGGAGGGCGACGTTGCGATGGCCTGCGCGCGGCTGGCACTCGGCGACGCTGGTACCGCGGCGACGCTGGCGAGCGAACAGGGAAGCTCGCTGCGCGCCGGCGCCGTGCAGATGATCCGGGCGATCCTGTCGGGTTCCACGGCCGCCCGCCCGTGGCTCCCCGTGCTGGATGTCGCCCGCCAGGCCGGCGCCGCAGCCGGGGCTGGGGCGCAGGAGCACACGGCGCTCGAGCTCGAGTTCGTGCCCAGCAGGGAGCGTGCCCGCCACCGACGCGAAGGCGATGAGGCCGCCAGGCGGGTGGAGCGGCGCATGCGGATCCGCACGCTGGATCTCGCCCTCCGGCTCGAGGAGCTCTGGCTGCGGGACATGCTGTGCGCGAGGGAGGGAGCACCCGACCTCATCCACGCCGTGGATATGCGCGAGCAGATCACCCAGGACGCAGACGGGCGGGAGCCCGCGGATCTCCGCGAGGGCATCGAGCTGGTCGGCGACACCCGGCTGAGCCTCACGGTGAACGTCAGTGAAGAGCTGGCGCTGGAGTCCCTGGCCTACAGGCTGCAGGCGCTACTGGCCGACTGACGCGATCGGCCCGAGATTGGGCTCGATGCCGTAGGTCTCGAATGCGAGGAAGCGCGAGAACAGGCGGTTCTCGGGTCCGTGGTAGTCGGCGGACCCGGTCGTGAGAAGACCGAGCTCGCCGCAGCGGGCCGCGAGCAGCTCGGTCTGCTCGCGTGTGTGCGTCACGTAGAACGCCTCCACGCCGTCGATCGAGAGGGCGACGAAGCGGTCGATGCTCGACAGGACTTCAGCGGGGTCGGATATGTCCCAGAACGGGTGCGCCCAGATCGCAACGCCGCCCGCATCGTGGATCGCCTCCACCGCCTCGGCGACGGTCGGCGTCTCACGCAGGCGAAACGCGGGCTTGCCCTCGATCAGGTAGCCCCTGATCAGCGACCCGATGTCGTCGATTTCCTCGGCGGCGAGGCGCGACGCGTTGGCCGGTGCCGACAGCACGGCTTCGGCGAGGTGCGGGCGCCCGATCGGTTTGCCGGCAGCCACGCGTGCCTGCAGCTGCTCTTCGTCGAGCTCGAACCCGACCTCCTTCAGCCCCGCCGCCATCCGCAGGGTCCGCTGCTCGCGGTCTGCGAGGAACGCCGCCAGGCGCTCGGTGATCAGCTCGCCGGTGTAGTCGATGTTGTAGCCCAGGATGTGCAGTTCGCGCGGTACCGGCGACCCCGCGTCGACGGCGGAGATCTCGACGGCTGGTACCACGCGGACGCCCAGCTGCTCACCCGTGGCCACCGCCTCCGCGACACCCGAGATCGTGTCGTGGTCTGAGAGCGCGAGGAGCTCCACGCCGGCCTCGGCGGCGCGGCTGACGACCTCGTGCGCCGGCAGCGCACCGTCTGAGTGCGTCGAATGTGACTGCAGGTCGAAACGGATCGCCATCGGCTGCAGCGTATGTGATCGGTTCAGATCCCCGCGTGCTGGTGCGCCCCGCCACAGGCGTGCGAGCGCAGCAGGCCGCCCACACGCGTGTGCAGCTCGCCGCGCATCCTTGTGACGGCGGCGTGGTAGACGCGGGCGCTCTCGCTCAGGTCGCTGTGCTCACGGCGCACATCTGCGAGCTGCGCCAGTGCTGCGTCGGTCTCGCTTGCGCGCCGGCGTGCATCGAGCCAAAGGATCTCCAGATAGGCCAGGGCTGCACCGAGCTGGTCTTCGGGTATCGCACCGGGGGTTTCGAGGTCGGTGATCACCGGGACCAGCTGGTTGCTGAGCCAGCGCTGCTCGCTGTGGGACCTGAGCAGCAGGCAGATGTCGGGAGGATGTGAGATGTCGTCGAGGGACTTCATGAGGGGTGGTATTGCGTGAGGGAGGTTTGACTGGGTCATGTGTCTTTGGCTTCGGCGCCCCCATGTCGCTGCTTTAGGAGCCGCCCCGACCTCTACACGCTTCTCCAACGCCATACCCCGATCCCCTGCGCTCAAGCCCGACGGGGCTACCGGCCGATGAGAGACGCAGCGGCAACTACCGTCGAAAGCGAGATGCGCACAGCCGAATCAGACCCCACCCGGCGCAGTGCCGGCCAGTACGCGCGCGAGACGGTGCGCCGCATGCGCATGCGCACGCTCGTCGGACTTGGTGTGCTGGCGGTCGCGACGGCGTTCCTTGGACGCCTGTTCGGACTGAAAGACATCCGGTTCCTGGCTGCGGAGCTCGCGCTCCTGGTGAGCATGTTCGTGATCGCGCGCTATGTGCTCCCGCTCCTTGAGCGCCGCGACCGCGGGGCGACGGGCGAGGAGCAGGTGGGGGCGCTCCTGGACGAGCTGGCGGGACCCAGCTGGCGGGTGATCCACGACGCGAGCATGGGAAGGGGCAACATCGACCACATCGTGATCGGGCCCCCGGGCGTGTTCACGCTCGAGACGAAGAGCCATCCGGGCCCTGTACGGGTCGGGCGCGTCCACGGGGGCGCGATAGAGCAGGCGCGTGCGCAGAGCCGTGCGATCGCCGCGGTCACCGGGCTCAGGGTCGAGCCGCTGCTCGTCTACAGCAGGGCATGGGTCGATCGGCCGATGGCCCGCCGGAAGGGGGTCCGCGTCGTTCCTGCGCGCATGCTCATCGGTCACCTTCAGCGCAGGCCGACGGTCCTCACGCGTGAGGAGATCGGCCGTGCGCACGAGCGGGTGGCGCGGGCCCTGCTGGACCAGCACGCGCGCGAGCGGGCGGCGGGCGAGAGGCGCTATCTGATCATTTGATCCCCTCTCGCGGCGTGGTCGCGCGCGCGGGGCGGTAGTTTGGTAACTGAGCATGTCCATCTCACCCTTCAACGCCCACCCCGTATCGCCCGAGACGGAAACGCGGCGCGCGCGGCTGGTCCTCGCGATCGCGGTGATCGGAATAGCGGCGACGCTGATCGCCTACGCGATCTCGCCCGGTGTCAGGCACGCCGTCGGCCACGCGGCGCACAGCGTCAAGGGCGCCGTGAGCCGCGCGCTCGACCACGACAAGGCCGGCAGCACGGACGACAAGAAACCCGCGCAGGTGACGAGCACCAGCAAGACCGGTGGCACGTCCGCCCCTGCCACGAGCACCTCTACCACGCAGGCAACAGTCCAGACTCAGAAATCTCCCTGAGGGCAGGGCGAACCGAGGTCCCGGCCGGAAGCATGGGTAGCGTGCACGGGGTGCACGCCCCAAGCATCTCCCCGCCGGCGCGCCCGGCGCAGCCCACGCCCGAGCAGCTCCTCGCGCGCTTCGGCCTCGAGCGGTTCCGGCCCGGTCAGCGCGAGGCGGTGCAGGCGGCGCTGGACGGCCGCGACAGCCTCGTCGTGATGCCGACCGGCGGCGGCAAGTCGCTCTGCTACCAGCTGCCGGCGCTCGCCGATGTCGGCCTCGTGGTGGTCGTGAGCCCGCTGATCGCACTCATGTCAGACCAGTTGACACGTCTCACACAGGCCGGCGTGAAGGCGAGCATGCTCGCATCCGGGATGCAGGACGGCCACAACACGAAGGCGCTCGCAGACATCCGCAGCGGCGAGAGCAGCCTCGTGCTCGCGGCGCCCGAGCGGTTCGCATCAGGCGCGTTCCGCGAGGCGCTCGCGAGCCGGACCGTGAGCCTGTTCGTCGTTGACGAGGCGCACTGCGTCGCCGAGTGGGGACACGACTTCAGACCCGACTACCTGCGGCTGCACGAGGCGATCGAGTCCCTCGGGAGGCCCGCGGTGATGGCGGCAACGGCGACCGCGACGCCGCAGGTCGCACGGGAGATCGCCGAGCGCCTCGAGCTCCGGGACCCGGTTTCGATCCGCTCCGGCTTCGATCGGCCGAACCTCACGTTCGACGTCGTGAGCGTCGAGGGCAAGGGAGCCCTCGCACGCAAGCGGGCCGCGCTGATGCACGTGATCGGAGAGCAGGGCGCGAGGCCCGCGATCGTGTACTGCGGGACCCGCAAGGACACGGACACGCTCGCGGCAGAGATAGGCGCACACGGGATCGAGACCGTCGCCTACCACGCCGGGATGACCCCGCAGGCGCGCAGGGACAGCCAGGAGGCGTTCATGCAGGGCCGCGCGGAGGTCGTCGTCGCCACGAACGCGTTCGGGATGGGCGTCGACAAGGCGGATGTGCGCACCGTCGCCCACTGGGCTCTGCCGACGAGCCTCGAGGCCTACTACCAGGAGGCCGGAAGGGGAGGTCGCGACGGGGAGCAGGCGCGAGCGCTGCTGCTCGCCTCGCGCATGGACCTCGGCAGGCTGATCAGGTTCATCAACGAGCGCGAGATGACCGTGCAGGACGTGCGCGCCTACGTGACGCGGCTGCGAAGCGCGGGCGGAGATGGAGAGGTCGCGATCGGTCATGGCGACCTCGGCGAGCGCGACCGCGTCCTCTTGTCGATCGCAGAGCGCTCAGGCGCCGTGGAGCTCAGCCCGGGCGGGCGCGAGGGGCTCCTGGTCAGGCCGACGGGGCAGGGGAGCCCGAGACTCGCGCATCAGGCGATCAAGGCAGCGAGGGACCGCGGCTGGGAGGCCTACCGATCGATCGAGCGCTACAGCGCCGGCGACCAGACATGCCGGCGCCGTCAGATCCTCGACCATTTCGGCGACTCCGAGCAGGGGCGCCCGACCGGGCGCTGCTGCGACGTTTGCGACCCGGACCCCGAGCTCGAGCGGGTCCTCGCCGCGCCGCCGGCGCGCGCAGCGAAGGGACGGCGCGGCCGCCGCGGATCCGGCGCGGGCACGCTCGCCGCAGCCGAGCTCCCGCCCGTCGACGAGCGGGAGTTCGCGGGCCTGCGGGCATGGCGCCTGGAACGGGCGGAGGGCAAGCCCGCCTACACGGTCGCCACGGACGCAACGCTCGAGGAGGTCCTGCGCAGGCGACCGTCGAGCACGAAGGACCTGATCGAGATCAGGGGAATAGGACCCGCGTTCTGCGAGAAGCACGGGCCATCTCTGCTGCAGACGGTGGCCGAGCTGTAGCCACCGCACCCGGATCGACTCGGGGTCGGTCCATCGGTAGCATCAGTCCCGCGCCGACGTAGCTCAGCTGGTAGAGCACTTCACTCGTAATGAACGAGTCGCTCGAGAATATCTAGCGTTTGCGGCTTATTAGAGCGGGATTTCGCCCAGTCACGGCGCTAAAATGTTCCATAGATGTTCAATCGAGGAACAGCGGCACGCGCGTGAGCGTGCACCCCTAGAAGACCGCCGAAACACGCACTCCGGACCGGCCCTCTGGCCCGACGCGAATTTGCGGACGATCGCCCGCGGCGTCGTATGCCTCGGCCAGGTCGTGCAACAGTGCTTCTTGCTCCGGGAGGAGTGTGGTCGATGCCATCCGCGTACCGTACGGCGTGCGGCGGTTGCTTGCCAACGCGTTTGCGCGTGGTCTCGCGACCCCGTCCTAGAGCTGCGGTTCCAAGTAACACACGCGACAGCTACGAAGGCGAGGCGTGAGTCAGGGACTCGCTTGGCCGTCTGCCTCAGGCCCTCGCGTCGCCAGCATGCGCCCGTGCAGCGTCGAGGACTGGCGCTAGGAGTTTTCGCGTGCGGCGCTCGACGTCGCCGAAGTGCGGGACGCCAACGGTGAGGTATTCGCTCAGCTCGTCATCCCACAGTCGCTTGTACGACTGCAGGCGACGATCGAACGTCGCAGCCCACTGGCGCGGCGACGTGCGCTGCTTACCGCGCACGATGTCGTGAGCCGACTTGCGCAGGTAGAGCTCCCAAGCCTCCAAGGGATCAACGTGGCCTCCGTCGAGTAGCTCGTGCATGTCAAACAGGTCACGACACTGCTGTCGCTCGGCAATGCATCGCAGCTTCTCGGCTGCAACCTCATCCAGCGCGTAGCCCTCAATGCCAGCACCCTCCGGAATGTCAGGCCACCTGCGCTCGATGGACACGCGGCTATGCGTCTCGACTAGCTCGTCATCGGAGATGTCGAGCTTGATCGGCCGCGGCTTCGCGCTACCGAGCGGGCCAACATACGCGACCGATGCGATGCCGCCATCGACCGCGGCAACCTCCAACAACGGGAACTCAACGCGATGCCGACACGCCTCAGCGGCCTCGGCCACCGCAGCCACCGCGTCTGCAGTCGAAAGACCGTCCACCGCGGAGAAGTCAAGATCCGCGGAGTACCGGTAGTCGGCGAAGTAGCAGAGCCGGAGCAGCGTTCCGCCCTTGAAGACGAGGCGAGGATCTTGTCGCGCCCCGATGTCGACACAGAGCTGTGCGAGTACGTAGTCGCGCTCGATAGCTGAAGCCGAGAGCTGCTCCTCGTTCGCACGCTTCGTGATCGCTCCCTTAGCGATCACGCGGATACCACAGCTTCAAGCTCAGACGCGGGATATGGCCAGGCAACTCCCCAAGTCGTATCGACCCAGCCGTGATCTCCACGAGCCGCGCGGTCAAGCTCGATCAACGACTTCCAGGGCCAAGGCTCCAAAGACGCTGCGACCGGCAACGCGAGAGTGGTGGCAAGCGACCCGATCCGGCGATACGCCGCGCCCGCAGCCAACTCGCGAGCGAGGCCCCTCATCGCCGGCACTCCATCTGCCGCGGCGAGCGCTTCGGCAAGGCGCGACACGCCACCGGCGAGCCGCGGTCGCGAGGCTACGTCAAGCAGCGCGCGCTCTACACTTGCGACGCGCGAAGGTCCAAGTGGTTCGGTGCCAACGAGCACCGTGTCCACTCGCTCCCGCACGACCCTGAACGGACGGCCCGTCAGCGATCGCTCGCGTGGCCGAAACGGACTTGCCACCTGGATCGCACGAACCGGCCGAACCAGCAAGCCGTGATGGTCCAACGCCGTCAGGAACCCGATCCGGTGCGGATGCCCATAGAACACAGCCGCAACCGCCGAACCGAGATCGTCCCAGACCGCCGCAGTGCCCAGAGCCCCGATCTGCCGAGCGGCATAGCGGCCGCGGGCGACCCGGTCAACGAGCCCGATGTCAGACAAGCGCCTAAGCAGATTCGACGTCGCCTGAGGCGAAAGGGCCATCGCGTCCTGGGCGTCCGCAGCCGTAAAAGCCGTCCGCCCTTCGCTTACGAGGCGGTCTAGAAGATCCAGTCCCCGCGGGCTTGCCATAGTCGTCTCCAGTTCACGTTATACGTGTATCGACGACAACTATAACAAACATAAGTTGCCGTGGACGGCATTTATTCACGTTGATCGTGAACTATCGCCACCCGCGACAAAATTGATCGCGCTCCGACGCCGTCGCGCTCGACCCCCCGTCGTGTGCAGCCACCGACGAGATCGCCGACGGACTGCCGCCGTGGTCGACGTCGACGACGACGGGGAAGACGACGAGGATCGCGATGAGGAAGACGACGACGATGACGATGACGACCACGACGAGCACCGCGACCAGCCGAAGCGCGACGAGCACCATCGGCACCAGCGGAGCATCAGCGACAGCAGCGCGACGAGCGGCACTCGCTAGCGGAGTGAGTCGATCTACTGCGGTGTCCTCGCTAGTCGGGTTGCCCTAGGCGGCGATACCATGACCCAGCTATGCAGCGCGCTTTCGAGCTCTCGTCCTCTCCGCTATGTTCCATGGAAGTTCCATGGCTCCTCGGCGAGCTCAGGCCAGAGCTGGTAGAAACCGCACTGTAAAGCCAAAACGCCGACGTAGCTCAGCTGGTAGAGCACTTCACTCGTAATGAAGGGGTCCGGGGTTCGAGTCCCCGCGTCGGCTTGGCGGATTCCCGCGCCTGAGACGGAGGTGGCGGGAGGATCCCACCGGCCAGAAGCAGCGCACACGCCGGTTCGCGGCGAGGCGATGCACCAGGCATGACGCTCACTGCGACGCGTCGTCGAGCCTCTTGGACATGCGAATCGACGTAGGCTTGAAGCTGGCTCGCTCGTAGAGTCGCCGGGCGTAGTCGTTGTCGGCGAACACGTTCAGCGCGATCGACTCGTGACCCTGCTCGCACGCGACCTGTTCGAGGCCGTTGAGGAGCGCCCGGCCGTAACCCTTGCCGCGTTGCTCCTCGTCGATGGCGATGTCGTAGATCCATGCCGATGAGACGTCGGGCCCCTTCAGCGCGAGCCAGGCGTAGCCCACCGGACCAACATCGTCGGCATCGGCCATCACGATGAACATCCCGTCGGTGTTCTTGCCATCCGGAAGCAACGCATCGGTCTGCTCCTCGGCGAGCGCCTCTGCTCGATCCCGCGACCATTCGCCGGCCGCGACCTTTTCGACGGCGTAGTCGCGGATCGCTCGGGCTCTGAAGGCCGCGAACTCGGGGTCGGTCATCGGGCGCAGGCGGAGAGTGGCCACGGCGGCAGTCTAGAGGCCGACCGTGTGCTGTGACCGAGTTCACCTCAGGCGGTTCGGCAGGCCCGCGCGGACCGTGGTCCTGCGCGAGCCGCAGTTGGCCCTGCGGCTGCTGTTCGGCGAGGACCAAGCGGTTCATCGGAACCGGCCGGATGGGCCGGGGTTTGGCGGATGTGATCGTCAGCCCAGAGGACGGTCGGCGCCCGGTCGCCGCTGCTGACTCACCTAACGCAGTCGAACGGGCCCGACACCATAGGCCAGAAGAAGTCCTGCTTGGTGAAGCCGAACGCGCTGATGTTGCCGTTCGCTTCGATGGCGAAGGGCTTGAAGAGGAAGTTGTAGAGCTTGCTGGGGACGGGGCCCCCGATGTCCAGCACTTCCGCGTCAGAGTTGTTCGGGAAGGGGCGCTCGCCCGCGAGGTACATGCGCCGGCCGACGGCGAACTCCCCGCGCGCGGACTGGCTCGCGAAGAACGTGTTCTGGTACGGGAAGTTGGTGGAGGTGTCGCAGGTGAACGGGAGGTCGGAGCGCAGCTTCAGGGCACCGCCGTTGACCCACCGGACCCGCAAGACGAGCGGGACGAGCTGGCTCGTCGCCCACCGCCCGAACATGACCTCGGCGACGCGCCGGTTCTTGTCGTTGTCCGCGAAACCGAGCGTGGACAGCGCCTTCAGCTTCCCGTAGTCCGTGGCGAAGATCGGCGCCATCGCCCGGATCTGCTGGCCGATCGCGGTGCCTCGCGCCTGGGCCTGCGCGGCAAGGTCTTCTGCGTCGAGGTCGAAGTTGGTGTTTGACAGCGCGTCGCTCCCGGAATAGCCAGCGGCCGAGAGCAGGTTGATCGCGCCCGGCCAATACTGCAGGTCTTCCTCGATGCCCAGGTAGCCCAGCGCCGAGGCGAGGTTCAGCTCGTTGGCCATGATCGACAGCCAGGTTCCGGCGACCTTGCCCTGGATGTCGACGGCGTTCTGCACGTTTGCCACGACGGCGTCGATCTGTGCCTTCTGGGTCAGGCCGCCGGCGTAGGCGGCCGCGAGCTGGCGGCAGAGGTTGTGCACGTTCGCCACCCAGGTGAGCTCGACCTCAAGGCCCTTTCTGACGGCTTCGAACGTGGCCTGGCTGAAGGAGGCGTTCTGCGAGTACGTCACCTGGCCGACGTCGCCGCTGATGGTGCCGAACGACAGCGTCGAGTCGCAGTAGAGCTGGCGCAGGTCGGCACTCGCCGCCGTGAACGATTCGCCCGCCTGCACGCACGACCCTTCCGGGTACTGGCCGGCGGGGTACACGGCGCTCAGCACGCTCTCGGATATGTAGTGGAACGCGGCGCCCTGTTCGGGCGTGCTGCCCTGGCCGGTGTACGGCCACGGTGTCGGCGCCTGGTAGGCGACGGTGTCGAGGTCCGCCGTGTTCGGCGCGACCGCGGTGGCGGTGGCCGGCTCGTACTGGAAGCGTGTCCCGCGCCGCAGCGTGCCCCACAGCGCGTTCCCTTCGTGGTCGTGGTTGGGGGCGGCCAGAGCGGAGTTGGCTTCCGCCGCCGGCAGCGTTCCCTTCGTGACCCCGTCAAGCAGGGCATATGCGCCGCCGGCGAGCGCGTAGTGCGAGGGCGGGGCCTCGCCGGTGTAGGGGAGCCCTGTCTGGTCGACCGACAGCGGCTGAAGGAACGCGGAGGGGTTGCCGCCGACGCCGGCGATGGCATCACCGAGTTCTTCGGCGGTTGCGGGGACAGCCTGAAGCGATCCGGCAGGGATGGGGTCGGTGCCGATCGACTGCAGGAAGACGAGCTCGATGCCGAACCCGGGCCGGTTGCCCGAGGAGGCTTCCGCCGCGTTCTTCAGCGAGGTGATGAGCTGGCTTACACCGCCGGTGTCGAGGCTGCCGTTGCAGCTGGTGGTGATGGTCCGCTCGGAGAGCTCCTGCATGGACACGGCGTCGAGCGTGAGGAGGTGGAAGCCGGCGGCCACGGACGTGCCGGCCGCGCAGCCGGCGCGGACATCCTGCGAGGTGAAGGTGCTGACGCTCGGGGTCGGGATGTTCATCACGTCGACGAATTCACTCGATCCAGCCGCCTGCGTTTCGTATGACAGGTAGGCGCCTGTGACGAACGCGAACCGGCCGAGCGCCGGCTGGTTCTGGACCAGGCCCGAGATCGACCCGTCGTTGGAGCTGAGCAGGGCGTTGTTGACGGTGCCGGTCGACGTGGTGGGGTCGCCGACCACGCTCCAGCCGTCGCCCGCGGTCGAATTCAGGTCGTTGGTGCCGAAACCCGCCACCTTCTCGACCACCTTCTCCCATTCCGACTGGACCCCCTGATCGGCGACGAGCGCGACGATGGGGTCCGGTGCGCCGCTCGCGTAGGTCTCGATCGAGGAGAGCGCGCTCTTCGCCGACTGGGGGTCGGCACCGTAGGTGCTGGTTCGCGCCGTCCCCGTCTGTGGGTCGATGATCGCCACGAACACCGCGTCATTCGCCGGCAGGGCGTAGCTGCTGCCGTTGTACTGCAGCACGGTGCCGCCAGGGGCGCTGCCACCGTTCGGCACCGTCGTGGCGAGCGGGATGCCGATCGGGGTGTTTGGCTGCGTGGCGGCCACCTGTATATCGCGGTAGGTGCTGCTGTGTCCGGGGCCCGCGACGGTGAGCCGCAGCACGTAGTGCCCCGGCGCCGCGGGTCTGAATCTCAGCCGCCGTGTAGTTCCGGCCAGCAGCAGCGCCTGCGGACCGCGAGGCTGCTGGAGCACCGTCCATCGGTAGCGCAGCCGCGAACCTCTGGCGGCCCTCGGCTCGCTCCCTGACAACGTGATGAAGCTGCCGGCCGGGGCGCGACGTGTGCCGCCGATGTCAAGCAGCGGCGCGCCCGAGCGCAGCCGCGAGCGGGTCGTGGCGGAGGCGCGCGCGGGCGGCGCGACCCTGCCCGACGGTGCAGCCACGGCCACTGTGGGCGTGGTGAGGGCGAGAGCGGCACCGAGCACCAGCGAAGGCCGGGCGAGCGCGGCGAGGGCCCTCTTCATCTCGGTCGCCGTGCGCCGCCGCGGGTGTCGTCGCACTTCATCCGCGAGCAGGCTACACGACCGGGATACCTACCGATGGTGATCTCCGGCCGTCACGCGCACGGCTGCAGCGGCACGGCGGTCGATCTCAGCGCAGAACTGCGGCGCGGCCTGCGAACGTCGCTCGTTCCCCCAGCTGCTCCTCGATGCGCAGGAGCTGGTTGTACTTCGCCACGCGCTCTGAGCGCGCGGGCGCGCCCGTCTTGATCTGAGCTGCGCCGGTGGCGACGACGAGGTCGGCTATGAACGTGTCCTCGGTCTCCCCGGAGCGGTGCGAGAAGAGCGTGCGGTAGCCGGACTCGCGCGCGAGGGCGATCGTGTCGAGGGTCTCGATGAACGCCCCGATCTGGTTGAGCTTGATCAGGATCGAGCTGGCGATCCCCGCGTCGATGCCGCGCCTGAAGATCGCCGGGTTGGTGACGAAGATGTCATCACCCACCAGCTGGGTCCGCTCGCCGATGCGCTCGGTGAGCTGCGCCCATCCGTCCCAGTCGTCCTCGGCCATCCCATCCTCGATCAGCACGGTCGGGTGGCGGCCGGTCAGCTGCTCCCGGTAGTCGACCATCTCGCCGGAGGTCGGGACGCGGCCCTCATCGGTCAGGTGGTAGGCGTCCCCGGAATGGAACTCGCTGCTCGCGGGGTCCATCGCGCTCGCGATCTGTCCGCCGGGCTCATATCCGGCTGCTCGACCGTCTCGACCAGCAGCTCGAGCGGAGCCTCGTTGGTCTCCAGCGCCGGCGCGAAACCACCCTCATCGACGACTGCGGTGCTGAGCCCGCGCGAGTGCAGGGTTCGTTTGAGCTGCTCGCCTGCCTCCTCAGGGGAGCAGCGCCACGACCAGGTCCCCTTTCTGGCTGCTTACGGTGCCCCGCTGGACGGCGCCCGCCGACAGCGCCGGACGCGAGGTCCGGCCGGCCCCGGAAACGAGGTGGACGTGCGCCCGCTGCGGTGCGCTCGCGACTGACATCGCAGCCGCGAGCGAGCACATCAACCTCCACAGCCTCCATGTCGTCCCGCGGCCCCCGGCCTCAGGCTGCGTGGCACCCCCGGCACCCGTGCCCGCTCGCGCTGACGCTTTGCTGCGCCCGCGGGAAGAAGCTCGCAGCGACTAGCCTGTTTGCCTCATGGCGGGCGTCTTTGTAACCGGCGGCTCGGGCTTCATCGGCGGGCGCCTGATTGAAAGGCTGTGCTCGGACGGACACCGGGTGCATGCCCTCGCTCGTTCGGATGCCGCCGCCGAGACCGTCCGCCGCCGCGGCGCCGAGGCGGTGCCCGGGGACCTCGCCGATGTGGCCGCGATGCGAGGCGGCGCCGACGGCTGCGAGCTCGCGTTCCACGCCGCCGCCACGCTCGGCGACTGGGGACGGAGGGAGGACTTCGAGCGCGGAAACGTGGATGGTTCGCGCAACGCCCTGCGTGCGTGCCGGGAAGCCGGCGTGGTGAGGTTCGTCCACGTCGGCACGGAGGCGGCGCTGATGGCGGGCAGGCCGCTGGTGGACGTCGACGAGAGCGCACCTCTGCGCCCGGACTCTCCGGCCCTCTACAGCTCGACGAAGGCCCGCGCCGAGATGCTCGTGCTCGCCGCGAACAGCGAGCGCTTCCAGACGGTGGTGGTGCGCCCGAGGTTCGTGTGGGGCGCCGGCGACACGACACTGCTCCCGGTGATGGTCGAGATGGTCAGGGCGGGACGCTTCGCCTGGATCGCCGGCGGGAGGCACCGCACGTCGACAACCCATGTCGAGAACGTCGTCGAGGGTCTCGTGCTGGGAGCCAGGCACGGTCAACCCGGCAACGCGTACTTCGTCACGGATGGCGCGCCCGTCATCTTCCATGACTTCGTGGCCCGGCTCCTGGGTACCCAGGGTGTTCGCCCACCGGAGCGGAGCATCCCCGCGCCGGTGGCCGGCGCCGTGGCAGCCGCCGGCGAGAGCGCCTGGAGGATCCTTCCGCTGCCGGGCCGGCCACCGCTCACCCGCTTTGCCTACTGGGTCAGCTCCCGGGAGTGCACGATCCGGATCGACAAGGCCGTCGAACAGCTCGGCTACCGGCCGCGCACGAGCATCGCCGACGGACTCGCGGAACTGAGCGCGTAGAGAGCCGCGCGCAGTCGTCGCGGTGCCCGGTGGGGGGGGTGCAGGACACACGCGCCGGCACTAAGCTCTGGCCGATGGCCAGGAGCTACCTGAACCCCGGCCCGATCGAGTTCACCGGGACTATCGTTCGCAACTCGGACGTCGCGAACTCCAGTGCCTGGATCGAGTTCCCCCACGATCTCAAGGAGACCTACGGCGTCGGGAACCTCGTGCCCTTCGCCGCCGTCTTCGACGGGCGGGTCAGCTACCGGGGGAGCCTCACGAAGATGGGTGGCGAGCGCGCGCTGATCCTGCTGCGCAAGGACGTGCGCGCGGAGCTCGGCAAGGATCCAGGGGACTCCGTCGACGTGGTCGTCGAGCTCGACGAGAAGCCTCGCGAGATCGAGGTGCCCGCAGACCTCAGACGGGCCCTCGCCTCGGCGGACGCCCTGCCGCGCTTCGAGGGCATGGCGTACACCCACCGCAAGGAGTACGTCAGGTGGGTGCAGGAGGCGAAGCGACCGGAGACCCGCACGCGCCGCATAGCGAAGACCTGCGAGATGGTGGCGCAGGGAAAGACTCGCAGCTGAGCGCCGAGAGAGCAGGCGGCGCACGTCTTGACGAGCGTCGCGCCGCGCGGTTACGTTGGGCCGGTAAGCGCCCGGGGCGCACGGGCGCTCGCGGTGGCCCTTTGATCCGGGCGGCACGCACCGAGGGAGGAGGCGCAACATGGGGAAGAGGTACCGGATCATCGGACTGCTCGCGCTTGCGGCCGGAGTGCTCGCACCGGCTGCTTCGGCGGCGGCTGCTCCGCAGTACGTCGCGCTGGGGGATTCGTATTCGTCGGGCGTCGGCACGCGCGTGTTCTACGAAGAATCGGGGGAATGCGATCGCAGCCCGGATGCATACGGGCCGAAGATCGCGGCTGCGAAGGGCTACACCCTCAGCTTCCAGGCATGCAGCGGCGCCAAGACGCCCGAAGTGATCTCGAAACAGCTCGGCACGCTCAGCAGCACGACGAGCCTCGTGACCATCACCATCGGGGGCAACGACGCCGGCTTCAGCAACGTGATCCTCAACTGCGCGCTGTACTACTTCACGTGCGGCAGCGCGATCAGCGAAGCGGACGAATTCATCAAGACCAAACTGCCGGGGCTGCTGGAAACGACCTACAAGGACATTCGCGCGAAGGCCACGACCGCGCACGTGATCGTCCTCGGCTATCCGAAGCTGTTCACGAAGGAAGGAAAGACGTGCAACGTCAACTTCCTGACCTCGGGCAACGAGAAGAAAATGAACGAATCGGCGGAACTCCTCGACAGCGTGATCAAGGGGCGCTCCGAAGCGCTGAAATTCACGTTCGTCAACCCGACCAGCGCCTTTGAATCACACGAGGTGTGCTCCTCCTCGGAATGGCTGAATGGTCAGTCGGATCCGCTGTCGGAAAGCTACCACCCGAATGTCTCGGGTCAGGCGGAGTTCACGACGCTCGTCGAGGCCGCTCTCTGAGCCCCACCGCTCCGTGCCCGCGGGGAGACCCGCGGGCGCAGAGCGTCACTCACCCCAGGGGGAGTTCCCGTCCTCGGCAGCCGCCTGCTCGATCTCCTCAAGCGTGATGTCGGTCCTGCGGTCCTCGACCATCATCTGCAGGGCCTGCCCGATCGTCGGCGCCCACACGCGCCTGGCGACCACGACCCTCCCGGACTCCTCGTCGAACTGCTTCCATTCGAGCTCGACCAGCGGGACCCGCGAGGCGGGTGCGTCGGCGGGCACCGGCGCGCCCCACCCGTACAGCGTGATGTGCGCCTGCCAGCCCTCGGGGCACAGCTCGCCCATCACCGCCAGCGCCCCCCACTGGTCGGTCACCGGGCGCCTGCGCCGGCTTCGGTTGCGCACGTAGATCGCGATCGGGACGCAGAGCATGACGAGCCCGCCGATAACGAGCGCGAGCAGGAGCGGTTCGTCCGGGGGAGGGTGGACCCCGCCTCCCTGCACGCCGCTCGCGAGCAGAAGGACACCGCCCGGGACGCTCATGGCATCACGCTCCATCGGCCCGATGCGACCCAGCTCAGCAGATGCCACCCGCCTGTGCTCATCCACCACTCACAGTAGCCACCCGACGCCCCTCAGCGTGGGTCCGTCAGACGAATTGGGTCAGCTCAGCTGGCCGGCGTCCTGCATCAGCCCGGCGGCGACCCTCTCGGCGGCGGCGGAGACGCTGGGGTGAGCGCGCATGGCGGTCAGGAACGGCTCGCGGCCGATGCTGAGCAGCGTGGTCTGGCTCGTCGCTCTCACGGTCGCGGTTCGCCTTACGGGGTGCAGCAGCGCGATCTCGCCGAAGCCCTCGCCGGTGTGCATCGTCCTCAGCTCGCGCTCGTTCTGGGTCACGAGAACCGAGCCGTCGGTGATCGCGTAGTAGTGCTCGCCCTCCTCCCCCTCGCTGATGATCGCGGTGCCGGGTCCGGCGTTCACGTACTCCGCTTCACGCGCCAGGGTCTCCAGGGATGCTGCGGGCAGAGCGGAGAAGATCTTCATGCTGCGCAGCGTCCCCATCTCCACGACGGGGATGGACGCTTCAGCGTCGATGTGGCGGATCCTGCGTCCCGCGAGGAGCACCGCAAGCGGTGCAAAGCAGGCCATTCCCACGAACGCCGCGCCGGGGCCGCCGATGCTGATGAGCAACGGGACGATCAGTGCGCTGAAGCCCATCCCGATGTCCCGCATCGACTCGATCAGGGCGAATGCGCACACCACCACATCCAGCGGCGTGGAGCGCTGGAGCAGCGTCTGCGCGCTGATGCTCTGAACCGAGCGCGCTGCGCCGACCAGCGCAAGCAGCAGGACCGCGAGCAGGACGGTGGACGCGAGGGCGAGGGCCCCCAGGGCCGCCGCGCCGACGAGTGCGGCGATCACGAGCGGAATGGCGAGCCTCCTGCCAACGAGCCCTCCTGCGACTGCTGCGCCGAGCAGGCCCCCGGCGCCGAAGGTGGCGCCGAGGTACCCCGCAGAACCCGGTCCTGTCTTGAGAACCTGCACGGCGAGGGCCACGACCAGCAGGTCGATCGCCCCCTCGATGGCGGCCGCCCCCGCGGGGAAGGCGATGAGGGCCCGCGTGTTGGGCTGCGACACGATGACTCTTGCGGCGCCGAGGAGGTCGGCGAGGCCGCCCTCCTCCTCCTCCTGCTCCTCGATGTCCTCGGCGCCCACGCGGACCGAGCGGACGCCTGCCGCGAGAACCGGCGTGCACACACACAGGACCGCGATCACCGCGCACGCGAGCCCGGGACCGTCGATGCTGATGAGCACCCCGGCCAGCGCCGGGCCGGCGAGGGTGCCCAGGCCCTCACTCCAGCTCGTGGCTATGTTCGCCGCCGTCAGCTCGTCCGGGTGGCGGACCACAAGCGGCATCAGGACGTGCTGGAGCGGCCGTCCCACGCTCAGCGCGACGGTGAAGATGACCGCCGCGGCGTAGACGACCGCGGTGGGGGCGCCCGCGAGCATCGCCGCGGCGATGCACGCGAGGGACAACGTCGAGGCGGCGTAGGACCAGGTGAGCAGCCGGGCCGCGCCCAGGCGCGACAGGCGGGCGCTGACCACCGGCGCGAGCAGCAGCGACGGGACCAGCTGAAGGATGACCACGACACCGGCCGCGGTCGCACCGCCGCGGATGTACGCGTACACGATCAGCGCGAGCCATTGGCCGTACTCGGCGATCGTCATCACCATGTAGGCCACCAGCAACCGGCGGAGGGCGTGGTTGCGCGCGACCACCTTCACCACCCGGCTGGATCCCCCGCCCCCAGTGTGCATCAGAACGCAACCTACCTGCTGCGCAGACCCGTCCGCTGAAGTCTCAGGGTGCCAGGCGCTCGATCAGCCAGCCGGCGCCGTCGCGCCTGTAGCGCAGGCGGTCGTGCAGCCTGTCGCTGCGCTGCTGCCAGAACTCGATGCTCTCGGGCGTGAGGCGCAAGCCCCCCCAGTCGTCCGGGATCGGGAGCTCACGACCCTCGTACTGCCGCTCGAGGGCGGCGACGCGCTGCTCGAGCTCGGCGCGCGTCTTGATCCTCTTGCTCTGCGGCGAGGCGAGGGCGCTGAGCTGGCTGCCGCGCGGACGGGTGCGCACATACGCAGCGGTCTCCTCGGGCGTGGTCCGCACGACGGGCCCCTCGATCCGCACCTGTCGTCCCAGCGGGTCCCAGTGCCACAGCAGCGCTGCACGCGGGTTCTCCGCGAGGGCAGTGCCCTTCTGGCTGGAGTAGTTCGTGAAGAAGACGAATCCGCGCTCATCGAAGCCCTTCAGCAGCACCATCCGCACCGAGGGGGAACCGTCGCCGCCGGCTGTCGCGACGGCCATCGCCTGCGGTTCCCTGACCCCGGCGGACCCCGCCTCCTCATACCACCGCTGGAACTGGCGCAGCGGGTCCGGGTCGGCATCCTGCTCGAGCAGCGGCTGAACGTGGTCGGTCACGAAGCACATTCTGCACCGCGACCGGCTCGGGTGTCGCCGCCGCAGCGCCCGCGCACCCCTTCCCGAACGCTCGCGGGTGGGTGGCGGCGAGCAGCGGACCAGCCCGACGCGGATGGGCGTCGCCGCCATCTCATACCGTCTGCCCCACCGATGCAGGCAGCCGCGCGAACCCCGCACACCCACGATTCGCCGCTGGACCCGGACGCCGCCGCGCTCGGGCGGGGGCGCCTGATCATCGGCGACGCCAGGCAGGCACTCGCCGGTCTCGGCGACGGGATCTTCCAGACATGTGTCACGAGCCCTCCGTACTGGGGGCTGCGTGACTATGGCGTCGACGGCCAGATCGGAGCCGAGGCGCTCCTCGACGACTACGTCGCCGCCCTCGTCGAGGTCTTCCGCGACGTAAGGCGTGTCCTCTCGAGCCGCGGGACGCTCTGGCTGAACGTCGGCGACAGCTACACGAGCGGTGGCCGGACGTGGCGCGACCCGGACAAGAAGCTCGCCGCCCGCGGCATGAGCTACCGCGCGCCGACCCCGGACGGCCTGAAGCCCAAGGACCTCATCGGCGTCCCCTGGAGGGTCGCGCTGGCTCTGCAGACCGACGGCTGGTACCTGCGTTCGGACATCGTGTGGCACAAGCCGAATGCCCTCCCGGAAAGCGTCAAGGACCGGCCGTCGCGCTCGCACGAGTATGTGTTCCTGTTCGCCAAGTCACTGCACTACGACTACGACTACGAGGCGGTGCGCGAGCCGGTCATCGGCAGCGGGCAGGGCCTGCGCGGGCGCCGCTCGGTGTGGGACATCAACACCGAGCCGCGCCCGGACGCGCACTTCGCGACCTTCCCGCGCGACCTGGTGCGCCCCGCCGTGCTCGCGGGCAGCCGCGCCGGGGGCGTCGTGCTCGACCCGTTCTTCGGGTCCGGCACCGTGGGCGAGGTCGCGTGCTCGCTGGGCCGCGACTTCGTGGGGATCGAGCTGAACCCGCAGTATGCGGCGGTCGCCCAGGCGCGGCTGGGAGAGCTCGCGCCGGGTCTGCTGAGCGTCGAGCGGGGTCTGGCACCGCGGCGCGAGGGCTAGTGTTCGCCGCATGACGAGCGCGTCCTCGCCGCACCCCCGCTCTGGAGCCCCGTGGCCCACGCGACCCTGACACGGCTGCGTTCGGCGGCCAACCTCGGCGAGCGCTCACTGCAGGGGCATCTGCGCCGTGAGCTGTCGGCCTGCGAGAGCGTCCTCGATCTCGGCTGCGGCAGATCATCGGTCCTGGAGGTGCTGCCGCGGTTGCCGCGATCGGTCGGGGTGGACGCCTTCCCGGCCGCGATCGAGGACAGCCGCAGCCGCGGCGCGCACGATGACTACATCCAGGCCGACGTCACCGAGCTGGAGCTCGCGCCCGGATCGTTCGACGCGGTGCTGATGATGGATCTCATCGAGCACCTCGACCACGCGACCGGCGAGGCGCTGATAGAGCGAATGGCGAAGGTCGCGGCGCGACGGATGCTCATCTTCACCCCGAACGGGTTCGTCGACCAGCACGAATACGACGACAATCCGCTGCAGGTACACCGGTCGGGCTGGACCGTCGAGGACTTCCGCCGCCGCGGCTTCCAGGTCGTGGGCATCAAGGGGTGGAGGCTCCTGCGGGGTCCCGAGTCCACTCCGCGACCGCCCGCGCTCTTGACCAGGCCGCTTTCGAGCCTCTCCCAGCCGTTCATCGAGCGTCGCCCCCGCCACGCATATTCGCTGCTCGCGATCGCGCGCTACGGCGGCTGATCCACGGCCGCCGGCCGGGGCGACACTCCCTGCCAACCTTGCACGAGATCGCGTGTTAACGACGTGTGGTGATCCTGTGAGACTTCAGAGGAGCGGGAATGAAGGCGGGCCACGATCCGAACGGTTCGTGACGCCGGCCGACGGCGCGCCGTGCTTGGTCGCCACGGCCGCGGACGGAGCCGACGACAGAGAGGTCCCCGCCCGCGACGTCCTCGCCGCGGTCGTCGAGGGTGCCGCGGACGATGAGCTGCTCGCACCCGACTTCCGAGTCGAGAACCTCGCCACGTCGGCGGCGGACGACCTCTACTACGGACCGGGCGCCCTGCGCGACTGGGTCAGGGACCTCCTGCGTCTGTTCGAACCGGGAGTGACGCTCTCGGCGGCTGAGCAGATCGCGCAGAGCGAACACTTCGTGCTCGCGTCGTTCGAGCTCGACGGTGTCAGCGCGAGCTCCGGCGAGCACCTGAGGTTCGGTTGGACCGCGGTGTCGTGGCTGAACGCCGGCAGGATCAGCCGGGCCGTGCTCTATGCGTCGCGGCGTGAGGCACTCGACGCGGTCGGCCTGCACGACTAGCGCCCGCACCGGGAGCTGCCTCAGCGACTAGACTCCGCTGTTGATGACCAACATCGGAGACGGCCCCTTCCAAAAGGGACAGGACGTGTGGGTGCTGCAGTCCGACGGCTCGCAGCGGGCCGCCGAGTATGTCGGCGTCGGCGAGACGAGCGCATGGTTCGGGGGCCCGCCGACCGTGATCGTGGTGTACCCGGACACGCGCACCGGCGAATCCGTCCAGGTCGACCGCGTGATACCCCGCGAGGACTGAACGGCGCACGCCTGGATGCGTCCCCGGCCGTCTCCGGATTCCCCGCGGGGTCACCGGAGGACGGACGAGGTACAGCATCCGTGAAGGTGCTTCGGCATTACGCCGCCACAGATCGTGACGCACCGCACGGCCCGGCGCAAGGGCTGAGCTCGCACCTGCGCGCGGACGGACGGACAAATGGAGCGCCCCCGCCTCAAGGAGCGCTGCGGGGCGGCCGATGCTCGCCCATGCGCATCGCTGATCGCGTCCCCGCGGGCGCCCGCGGGTCGACGGCCCGTGTGTTCGCGGCGTGGGCTGCCGCTGCGCTGGCCGCAGGCGCCCTCGCGGGCTGCGGCGGCTCGGCAGCGCAGAACCACACCGCGGCCCTCACTCCGGTGGAGGCCGCCGCCTACACCACCTCCTCAGGACCCGGCTACAGGTTCACGCTCACGACGCGGGCGACGATCGCAGGCCAGAGCGCGACGCTGATCGCCACGGGTTCCGTCGACGAACGGCTCGGGGTGGGGTCGCTGAGCATGCGGCTCGGGCCCTACGACGTGGACGAGGTTCAGAGCGGCCCGTGGGTCTACGTTCGCGTACCCGGCGCGGCAGGGCTTTCCGGCTCCGGCCGGCCATGGGCGAAGGCCAACCTCTACACGTTCGCCGAAGCGATGTCGGCGGACAATCCCGTGGCGGGGGACACGAGCGGTCCCACCCAGCTCCTGGCGATCCTGCGCTCCGGGGGCGCGGTCAGTGCCGTCGGTCCTGAAGAGGTGCGGGGGGTGCCGACGACGCATTACCACGCCCTCGTGGACTTCTCGCGCTACGCGAGCACCGTGGCGCCGTCGAGGCGTGCGGGCGTGCGGTCCTACGCGCAGGAGCTGCAGCGCATGACCGGCAGCAGCACGCTCCCCGTCGACGTGTGGGTCGACGCCGAGCAGCGGATCCGCCGTTTCCAGACCTCCCTGCAGGTGTGCACGAAGGAGGGGAAGCTCGCGGACCAGATCGCGATGGACATCTACGGATACGGCCCGCAGCCCGTGGTCAGGGTACCCCCGGCCTCCCAGACGACCGACATCACCGGGACGCTGGCCTCACGGGTCTCGCAGGCGCTCGCGCAGCTGTCCTGCTGAGCGGCGCTCAGTCGCTCTCCAGCTCGTTGCCGAGGCTCGCCCAGCGGGTGACCCCGCCATCGACGACGTGCAGGACCTCCTGCGCGCCGTGACGTCGGAGCAGGCTCGCCGCGGTGCCTGCACGCACGCCCCCGGCGCAGATCGCGGCTATCGGCCGCTGCGCGTCCACGACGCCGGGGATACCGACGATGTCATGCCAGGGCGTGAACACCGACCCGGGTATGTGCCCGGCATCCCACTCGTGGCGCTCGCGGACGTCGAGCACCTGCAGGGAGGGGTCCGATCGCATGCGCTCGGACAGCTCCCCGACGCCGACGCGCTCGGTGCTCTGGACGGGGTGGCGCTCCTGGCGCCAGTTGGTCATCCCTCCCGCGAGCACCCCCGCGACGTTGCGCAGGCCCACGGACACGGCGAGGCGGGCGGCGCGCCGGCCGTCCTCGTCGTCGCGGCCGATGAAGATGATGTCGTTCTCGTGGTCGGCCAGCCACGCGAGCTTCGAGCCGAAGCCGGGGCTGAAGGACGGTATGCAGATCGAGCCGGCGATGTGAACGTCGTCGAACTGCAGGTCCGTCCGCACGTCGACCACTAGCGCACCCTCGTCGCGCCGCAGCTGCACCTGGTGGGGATAGAGAGCGTCGACCTCGATGCCGCGGGTGAGCAGTGCGCCCCGGTTGAGCTCGACGATCTTCTGGAAGTTCGGGGGCTGGGGCCCGAGCGAAGCGATCGACCGGGCGACGAACTCCTGCTCGTCCTCGATCGAAAGGGCAGGGTTGTGACGCCTCTCGAACCCGATCGTCGAGCAGATCTTCATGTTCATCCCGGCTCCGCCGCACATCGACCCTCCGAGGTGCGCGGGCCAGACCTCGCAGTCCTCGGGGAGGCTGAGCAGCTTCTCGTGCAGGGAACGGAAGATCTGTCGCGCGCCCTCGGTCTTGTCGATCGCGAGGTCGGTCCGCGCGACGTCGCCGACGAACAGGCTGTCGCCGGAGAGGACCGCCCACGGCTCGGTGCCGCGCGTCGTGTCGATCAGGGCGAACGCGGTGTGCTCGGGCCTGTGGCCGGGTGTGTGCAGGGCGCGGATCACGAGCGTGCCGAGCGAGAGCTCCCAGCCGTCCTCGAACGGCTCGTGCGCGTAGTCGGGCGACGCGAGGGCGTGAACGTGGATCCGCGCGCCGGTGGCCGCGACGAGCCTGCCGTGCCCTGAGACGTGGTCGGCGTGGTTGTGCGTCTCGAGCACATGCTCGATCGCCACACCCCTGTAGCGGGCGAGCTCGAGGTACTCGTCGATCTCGAAGCGCGGGTCGATCACGGCCGCGATGCCCGCGCGCTCGTCGCCCACCAGGTAGGACGCGCATCCGAGGTCGTCGTGTGTGATCTGGCGGAAGATCATCGTCGCGTGAGGTCGGGCACCGGCGCTCAGCCCGGCTTCCTCAGGGAAGAGGTGCTGATTCTAGTGGCCGGTGGCCCGTATGGTCGGGGCTCCGGCGCCGTCGGACGCCTGCGCGTCCTTCTCCAGCCATCGCACCAGGCCCGCCCCGGAGGGCCGCGCGAGCGTGATGAACGAATAACCCTCGGCGGCCCGCTCGGGCATTCGTGCGAGCAGATGATCGTTCAGCCGCTCGACGAAGACGTCCTCGCCCTGCCTGGCCCATCGCTCGTGGCGGTCGAGCGCCTCGCGGAGGTCGGCGAGGTGGGCGGGTGGATCCTCGACCGGTCCGTAGTGCGGCAGCGCCAGACGGCCGGGGTCCCACGCTTCGAGCACGTCCAGGGACGAGCGCCAGCAGCGCAGGTCGATGTCCGGCGGCGGGGTCGGCGGGATGACCACGCCGGGCGCCAGCCGCACACCGGCGACGTCGCCCGGGAACGCGACCCCGCTGTCCTGGTCGAGGAACGCCACGTGATGCCACGCGTGGCCGGGCGTCCACGCTGAACGGAAGCGCCCGATGACATCCCCGTCCTCGATGATCGTGAGGTTCTCCTGCGGTACCGGCACCACATCACCGACGAGGCCCTCGAAGCGGTCCCCGAAGACGCGCTGCGCGCTGGCGACGAGCCGCGAGGGGTCAATCAGGTGGGGCGCGCCGCGGGGATGAACGAACACCTCGAGATCCGGCCAGCGCCTGACGAGGGCGCCGGCGGCGCCCGCGTGATCGAAGTGGATGTGGGTGAGGAGCAGCGTCCTGGGACGCCTGTCCCCGAGCGCATCGAGCAGATGCTCAAGGCATGCCGCGGGCCCGCAGTCGATGAGCACGTCGCCCGAGAGCCATGCTCCCATCATCTCCGGGCGCCCGTCGTAACGGACGTCGAGGATCTCGAGGCCGCGATCCGGCGGCTGTCGATCATCGGCTGCGCTCGTCTCCGCCACCGCGCGCCACTATAGAGACGGCACGTCGGGGCGGTCGGCCATGATCACTGGATGTCCGCCCCCAGCGAGCGCCGGCGCCCAGCTGCCACGGACGCACGGCGAGATCAGCTCAGGCTGTTCGCCCGGCGGGTCGCCGTCGTCGCGTTCATCTCCGCCGCCCTGATCGTCCTCGGGGCGGTCGGCCTGGCGATCAGCGAGAGGGTGGACCTGTGGTTCGCGTTCCGCTGGGCGCTGGACACCGCCTCGACCGAGGGCGGATTCGCCCAGCCCAGGACCGTAGCGGGCCAGCTCGTGGAGGTCGCCCTGATCATCGTGGGCGTCGGCACCCTCTTCTACGCTCTGGCGATAATCGCCGAGTTCTTCGCCGCGGGGCACCTGGCGGAGATGCTCGCAGACCGCCGTACGCAGAGGATGATCGACTCGCTCAACGACCACCACATCATCTGCGGCTTCGGTCGCGTCGGCGTGCAGGTCGCGAGGGACCTGCAGGTAGCCAGGGCCCAGGCGGTCGTGATCGACCTCGACCCCGAGCACCGAGACCAGGCGCAGGCGCTGGGCTTCCATTTCGTGCAGGGCGACGCCTCCGATGAGCTGGTACTGCAGGAGGCAGGGATCGAGCGCGCCCGTTCGATAGTGGCGTGCTCGGACTCCGACGCGGTCAACGTCTTCATCGCCCTCACCGCCCGCGAGCTGCGAGCGGACATCTCGATCGTCGCGCGTGCGGCGTCGGAGGACACCGAGAAGAAGCTCCGCAGGGCCGGGGCGGACCGCGTGATCTCGCCCTACAAGGCGAGCGGCACGGAGATGGCGCGGCTCGCACTGCACCGGCAGCTCAGCGGCGCCGTGGACGTCGGCGAGGAGTATCGCCTTGAGGAGATCGTGGTCGGCGACGGCAGCGGCGGGGTCGGGCAGAGCGTCGGCGAGGTCCGCGGGGCGTCGATGATCGTCGGCCTGCGACGCGGGACGGACTTCCAGCCACAGCCCGCCGCCGAAGCAACACTCCAGGCCGGCGACGTGATCCTCGCCATGGGCTCGCCCGAGGTACTCGACCGGCTCGAGGATCTCCTGGAGTACGGCCCCGGCAGCCGCTGAACGCCCAGGGTCAATAGTGTTCGCGCCATGCGAGCACACCACGTCAACATCGAGCATCACTTCGAGAAGCCTCCGGAGAAGATCTTCGCCTACCTCTCCGAGCACGAGAACCTCGGCGACATCTTCGGCGCGAAGGTGACGCGCCTGCGCGACGGCGAGGATGGCCAGCGCAACGGGGTCGGGTCGGTGCGCCGCCTGCAGATAGGCCCCCTGCCCCCGTTCGAGGAGACCGTCACCGAGTTCGTGGTCCCCGAGCGCATCGTCTACCGGATAACGAAGGGCAGCCCGCTCCGCGGCCACGTCGGAGTGATGAGCTTCGCCGCGGACGGCTCAGGCACGCGCCTGGTCTACGACATAAGGCTCGCATCACCGATACCTGGGCTCGCGCTGATCGTGCGGGCCGCACTCACACGCTCGGTCACCCAGGGGCTCGCGCAGGTCGACCGCGACGCCTGAGCGCAGGGCCGTCAGGCGCCGGTGGTGATCACCATCCGGAAGCGCGCCTGCCCGGACATCATCCGCTCGTAGGCGTCGGCGGCACGCTCCAGCGGGACCGTTTCGATCATCGGCCGCACCCCCGACAGCACGCTGAACGCGAGCGTGTCCTCGGAATCCTTCGAACTGCCTGACGCGTGCCCCGCGATCGAGCGCAGCCCGCCGATGAGCATCGACGGGGGCACCTGCATCGGCTCCATCGAAGCGCCCACCACGACCAGCCTGCCGCGGACGCCGAGGCCGCCGAGGACGGCGCTCATCGCCTCCGCGCTAGTCACCGTCGCGAGGATCACGCTCGCGCCGCCCAGCGCCGTGAGCTCTGCCGCGGGGTCCTGGGCGGTGCTGTCTATGTAGTGCCTGGCGCCGAGGCGGCGGGCGAGCTCCTCCTTCCCGCGGCCGCGCGCGATCGCGACGGTGTCGAAGCCGAGCCTCGCCGCGAACTGGACCGCGAGGTGGCCGAGACCCCCGACGCCGAGGACCGCCACGAGGTCCCCGCCCGTGGCGCCGCTGTGGCGAAGAGCGTTGTAGGTGGTGATGCCGGCGCACAGCAGCGGCGCGGCATCCTCGGCGGAGAGCTCGTCCGGGATCGACGCCAGCGCGCTCGCCCTGACCAGGACGTAGTCGGCGTAGCCGCCGTCGCTGGTGACCCCCGGGATAGGCATGTTCGCGCACGCGATCAGGTCCCCCCGGCGGCACTGCTCGCAGTACCCGCAGTTGCCGCCGAACCAGCCGACGCCCACCCGCTGCCCGACCTCCCAGCCCTGCACCCCCTCGCCGAGCGAGGCGATCACGCCCGCTATCTCGTGACCGGGCACCATCGGGTGCGAGCCGCCGGGGAAGCCTCCCGAGACCGCGTAGGAGTCGCTGTGGCATACGCCGCACGCCTGCACACGGACAAGGGCCTGCCCTCCGGCGGGCTCGGGGATCTCGCGCTCGACCAGCTCCAGCGGCCCGTTCGGCGCGCTCACCTGCACAGCCCTCATGCTCGTCATGTGCTCTCCCGCCCGGATCTCGAGGTTCGCGCCCACGATATCCCGACCGGGCTGCGCGGGTCATCCCCTCATGTGCATATCGTGGGCGGTTCATGTCACCCTCCGCATTCACCGCCTCGCTCGAGCGCGACGAGGCAGTGCTCAGGTTCCCCTATGACGAGGGCCTGCGCGTGCTGCTTCGCGCGATCCCCGGACGCCGCTGGGATCCGGCGGAGCGGGCGTGGTGCGTCCCGCTCGAGCCCGAACAGGCCGAGGCGCTCGCGCGGCTGCTGTCGGGGCTCCCCGGCGAACCCGACGTCAGCGACCAGCTCAGGCATGCGATCGGCCGCCGCCGCTCGCGGCGACGGCTCACGGAGTGCCTGGTGGACATCGCGCGGCCCGACTCGCAGTGGTGGCTGAGCTTCGCCACCGACGCGGCCGCGGGCCCGGTCGGCGAGCTCCTCTCACATCCCGAGGCGAAGGAGCTGCCGGCGATCGGGCGCGCCGTCGTCCCCCTCGACGACGAGTCCGTGGAGATCGTCGAGAGGCTCGGCGGGGAGGACGGGCCGGTGCGCCTGAGCGATCAGGCCAGGCGCGCGCTGAACGTGCGGTCCGGTCACGTCGAGGAGCGCGCCGTCCAGCTCGGCGGCGGGGACGAGCACGCCGGCCTCGGTGACGAGCGGGCCGCGCAGCGAAAACACCAGATCGAGTTTCGCCGCGATCGCCGTGGCGAGCACTGGATCGTGTTCGCCCCGCCGCGGACCCGCCACGCCGAGGTGCTGGCGGCCCAGGCCGGCCTGCGCGCGCGCATGACGGCTGATCTCTCGCTCGGGATCGCCGCGGTCGAGCACGACGCCGACCAGATATTCGAGCTGATCGGCCAGCTCGAGAACGCCGACGTGGACCCCCGCGTGATGGCATGGCTCTCGCGCTCGCGAACCTGGCGCGGGAACATCGAGGTCCAGGCTCCAGGTGCCGGCGAGGACCCCGTGTTCCTCCTGCTCGGCGAGCGCGAACGACTACCGCCATTCATCCGCGAGCACGCCGCCGGCGCTCCGGGCGGAGCGAGCGTTCCGCTGACGCTCGCGAACTGGCTGCTGATCGAGGAGCACCTCGAGGGATGGATGAGCAGGGCCGCCCGCCGCTGTGTGCAGGCGCTGAAGGACGGGCGTCCCGCGCCGCCGGCGGTGCTCGAATCCTCCGCGGTCCACGCCGCGCCGGCGTTCGTGCTCGCCCCCGGCCACAACGCGCCGCTGCTCGAGCGCTTCGCGGGACTTCCGGGCGGGCAGCACCCGCAGGCCTCGCGCGGCGCGACGCATGAGCACGCGCGCCTTCCGTTCATCAGCGCCGACCCGTTCTGCGTTCCCGAGCTCGACGGGTTCCTTCACGACACGGGTGTCTGGGTCGAGCCGTCGGCGCTGGCGCTGCTGCAGGAGATCCGCGAGGAGCATGCGCGCGCCGCAGGCCTGGTCGAGCTCTCCAGCGCGACCGACGCGGAGCTCGAGGTGGATGGTCTCGGCGGCGAGCTGAAGCCGTTCCAGCGCGCAGGCGTCAGCTACCTGCTCGCCCGCCGCCGCACGTTCCTCGCCGACGAGCAGGGGCTGGGCAAGACGATCGAGGCGCTCGCCGCGCTCGAGGCGGCGGGCGCCTACCCCGCCATCGTCGTCTGCCCGGCGAGCCTGAAGCTGAACTGGCTGCGGGAGATCGGCCGCTGGCTGCCGGGCCGCACGGCACAGGCGCTGTCCGGCACCGGGGCCGGGTCCGGACGGGCGGACATAACCGTCGTGAACTACGACATCGTCGCCGCGCGGCTCGACGAGCTGACGGCAATGGCCCCGGCGGCGCTGGTGCTCGACGAGTCCCACTACTGCAAGAACGCGGCGGCGAAGCGCACGCAGGCCGTGCAGCGGCTGTCGGCCGAGGTTCCCGCCGACGGGCTCGTGTTCGCGCTCACAGGCACCCCCGTGATGAACCGGCCCGCGGAGCTCATCTCCCAGCTGCGGATCCTCGGCCGTCTCGCGGACTTCGGCTCGGGTGTCAAGTTCGGCGAGCGTTTCCGGGGGCCGGACGCCCACATGCGCCTTCACTGGCATCTGCGCGCGCGCTGCTTCGTCAGGCGCCTGAAGGCGGACGTGCTGCCGCAGCTCCCACCGAAGACGCGCTCCATCGTGCCAGTCGAGCTGGACAACGAGGCCGAGTACAGGCTCGCCGAGCGGGACCTCGTGGCGTGGCTGCGCAGCCAGCCCCTGGAGCTCGGTGTGCTCGACGCGAAGGTCGCGGCAGCGCTGCGCGCGGAACGCCTCGTGCGCCTGAACGCGCTCAAGCTGCTCGCCGCCCGCGGCAAGCTGCATGCGGCGATGACCTGGATCCACGACTTCTGCTCCTCCGGCGAGCGGCTCGTGGTCTTCGCCCACCACCGCGAGATACAGCGCGCCGTCCTGGACAGGTTCCCGCGTGCCCTGCACATCGTCGGAGCCGACAGCCACGGCGCCAGGGACGCAGCCCTCAGCTCCTTCCAGGAGCCCGACGGCCCGGAGAACCAGCTGATCGTCTGCTCGATCGAGGTCGCCGGGCAGGGCCTGACGCTGACACGTGCATCGAACGTGCTCTTCCTCGAGCTCGACTGGACACCCGCCAAGCACGACCAGGCCGAGGACCGCTGCCACCGCATCGGGCAGGTGGACGCGGTAAACGCGTACTACCTGCTTGCCGCCGACAGCGTCGACGAGTCGATCTCGGTGCTGCTCGAGCGCAAGCGGGCCATCATCGGCGCCGTCACGGACGGCCGGCCGGAGGACGAGGAGAGCGTCGTGGACGCCCTCGTGCGCGAGCTCCGCGGCGAGCCCTACCGCCACCTGCGCGCCGTCGCCTGAGCCCCGCGCTACGGCCAGAGTTCGAGCTCGTTCATGATCGCGCCCCACTTCTGGACCGCGTTGAGTTCGGCCTGCACGACCCTCGCTTCCAGGCTGCCGGCACGCGAGGCGAGCGCACGGGCCTGAGCTGTCTCGCTCGCCGACAGCCGGCCGAACAGTTCGCCGATGCCGACCCATGCGGGCATGAAGCGCGCGTCGAATGAGACGGTCGCCGCGGGCAGCGTTCGGAACCCGCTCGCGGCCCAGGACGCCACGTCGGAGCACAGGGAAGGTTCGCGCAGCCCTGCCAGAACCCGGAGATGGCCGGCGTATTCATGGACTTCGCGTGTCAGCGAACCGCTGCTCCAGTGCAGTCCCGCGACGGCCGAGATGAACGACCGGATCGCGGGCAGGTCGGGCTTGTAGGCGGCGGTGACCATCGCTCCGATGACCTCGTCGCTGAGCTGCGTCGACTGCGGGTCCTGCGGCGAGTGCGCCGCCGCCTGAGGGCATGCGCTGCGCACCCGCCCCAGCAGCAGCACCGGTGCGCGTTCCTCCCGCACGATGTCGGCTGCCGCCACGTGCACGAGCTGGTAGTCCGCCTGCAGGTATGCCTGAGTCGCCGCTGCATCGGACGTCGCGGCCGGCGCCTGCGACGGCGCCACGGCCAGCATCGCGGCGACAGCCGCGATCGAGATGCCACAGCGAACCCTCATCCATCCAGAGCGTACGCGATCGAATGCGCCGCGTCGAAGGCGAAGAGGTTCCTAAGGACCGCGATAGAGGGGCGCCGGCGCCGGGTATCCTTGACCAGGCGGTCCCGTCCCGCCGTGCCGCGCGCGGGAGGCCGCCGCGGAGCAACCTCTTCCCGTCATCCCCGCGGCGTGGGCCGGTGCACCCAGACAGATGAGACGTCACGCAAAAATCGCCCTGCAGCCAGAGGCCGTCGCTCGTGTCGTGCTGCGGCCTGTGCCGCCAGAGGAGAGCCGCGGGGCATGAGGTCGCTGGCGCCGTCCATCGCCTGTCTGCTGCTCACGCTGGCGCTCGGCGCGTGCGGCGCGTCGCTCCACAGCAGTCCGTCGGTCCTGAGCAGCGTCGTGACCGCGACCGCGTCCTCGAGCGGCCCGGTGGGCGTCTCCCCGCAGAGCGGCACCGTTGATGCCTCGCCCTCCACCCAGGTGAGCTTCCTCGGTCCGCGCGGCACGCGCGTGCTCTCGATACGTGTCACCGGGTCGAGCAGCGGCGTGCACCCGGGTGTCCTGCGCGCGTACTCGACGGGTACGGGCGAGAGCTTCCTGCCCTCGCGCCGGTTCACCGAAGGCGAGCGCGTGACCGTGAGCGCGCAGGTGTCGACCGGGGCTGGGAGCTCACACCTCTCCACGACCTTCGCGATCGCGCACCAGGCCACGGTCAGCACGAAGGCCTTCCCGATCAACGCGGGTGAACCGAACGCGGTCCAGCACTATTCGACCGCGCCGTCGCTGACGCCGTCGACGGTGCGCGTGAGCACGCCCGCAGCACCGGGAGCGGCGCCCGGCGATCTCTTCCTCGCCCCCTATCAGGGCGTGGGAACACCCGGCACGATGATCACCGACCAGGCCGGGCGCCTGATCTGGTTCCGCCCCGTCCCGGCGGGCGACACCGCGACGAACTTCTCGACCCAGACCTACGACGGGCACCCCGTCCTGACGTGGTGGCAGGGGAGGGTCCTCGAGGTCGGCTTCGGCCAGGGCGAAGACGTCATGTACAACAACTCCTACCGGCAGATCGGGTCCATACGGGCGGGCAACGGCTACCACGCCGACCTGCACGTGCTGCGCATCACGCCGGAAGGCACCGCGTGGATCGACGTGTTCGACCCGATCGACATGAACCTCACGTCCTTCGGCGGCGGCCCTAACGACGTCCTCACCGACGGCGTTGTCGAGGAGATCGACATCAGGACGGGCCTGGTGATGTGGGAGTGGCACGCGCTCGGCCACATACCGGTGACCGAATCGCACAACCCGCCGCCGCAGTCGCGCTGGCCATGGGACTACGTCCACATCAACGCCGTCAGCCCCGGCGGCAACGGAGAAGTGCTGCTGTCGGCCCGCAACACGTGGGCGCTCTATGACGTGAACATCCGCACCGGAGCGGTGAGCTGGCGACTGGGCGGCGACCATTCGGACTTCAAATTCACCCCCGGCGTCCAGTTCTACTGGCAGCACGACGCCGCATGGCAGCCGGGCGGCCTGATCTCGATGTTCGACAACGGGTCAGACCCCCCGGAGGAGAAGCAGTCGCGCGGCCTGCTGCTCGAACCGGACCTGTCCACGCACACCGTGAAGCTCGTCAAAGCGTTCGTCAACCCCACGAAGACACTTCTCGCAACGAGCCAGGGAGACATGCTGAACCTCGGGGAAGGACGTTGGCTGATGGGCTACGGCGGCCTTCCGAACTTCACCGAGTACAGCGAATCGGGCAAGGTGCTGCTCGACGGCACGCTCGGGCGCAGCGTGCAGGACTTCAAGACGTTCCTCGGGCCCTGGGAAGGCCACCCGCCGGGGAGGCCGTCGGTGCTCGCGACGAGCTCACCGGGCGGGATGAGGGTCGCCGTGAGCTGGAACGGCGCCACGAACGTGGCCGCCTGGCGCGTTCTGGCGGGATCCTCCCCGACCGCGCTCACCCAGGCCGCGCAGGCACCCGCCTCCGGTTTCCAGAGCACGATCGCGGTCCCCTCGCCCGGGCCGTACGTCGTCGTGCAGGCGCTTGACGCGAGCGGCGCCGTCCTCGGCGTCTCGGCACCCGTCAGGTCCTAGAGTGCGCCGGGCCCTTCACGGGCCTGGGACGAAGCTTCTCGACCTTCCCGATCTCGCGTTCGGAACGGGCGCGCCTTGAGACGATCGCCGACTCCGCGGCGTTCTTGGCGGTGAAGAAATAGTCGGCGAACCCGCGCCGGCGTGCTTCGTTGAACCTCGACGGCAGCGGGGCGCGCAGCTCCCGCGCCGACGCCTCGCGCATGCTCGCGCGCATACCCTCCTCCAGCGGGCCGCTCCCGGCGCTGTTCTGCACCTCGAGTCTGCCGCCGGCGGTCGAGTAGTCATACAGCTCGGCTTCCTCTCCGGCCTGCAGCGGAGTGACACCATCCGGCTCCCAGTGCGAGTAGGTCACGTACTTCGCGGCGCCCGTGCGCATCGCGACCACATGCAGGGGGGCGTCGGCGGCATAGGGCTGGATCGCGAACTCGGTGACGATCTCGTCGGTCGCGTGGAGGATGTACTGCCTTCCCGGGGCGTCCGGGTCGGCGAGGATGCTCGCGAGGTCGTGCCTGCCGGCGATGTGCGCGTAGTGCTGGTCGCTGCGCCATTGCTGTGAGCCCGTCGCGATCGTGAGCAGCAGCGGCGCGACGTCCACGCTGGAGGTCAGCTGCGTGCGCAGCCGCTCGGGCGAGCGGGTGAGTATCCCGCGGGGGTCCTTGACCATCAACGGCACCCTGATGCCCTCCTCGTAACCCGATGCCCCCTTGCCGCGGAGTCCGTGTGAGGCCCCGTACTCGCCGTGGTCGGACGTGAAGATGATGATCGTGTTCGCCGCCACCTCAGGCTCGCTTTCGAGCGTCGCGAGCACGCGCCCGATGTGCCCGTCGACCTCGCGCTGGAGCTTGGCGTAGAGGTCCAGCAGTCCCAGCCATCGCGCTTCGAACTCGGGACCGCTGAACGGGACCGGCCCGAACGATGCCGCCGTGGTCTCCTGGAAGGAGAGCTGAAGGCGCGGCTTTGCCTGTGCGATCAGGTGCTCGGGTGTCTCGAAGTTCGGGGGCAGGCGGCGCGCGGTGCGGGGCGCGTCGCGCTCGGCCGGGACCCTGTCGGTCCAGGCGTACCACCATGCGATGTCGTGGGGGTTCACGAACGACACCGTCGTGCACCAAGGCCCTCCCTGGCCCTCGGCCTTGAACCAGCTGTCGAACCGGTCGGCGACGGTGCCGTCCACACGCCAGCCCTGTCCGGGTGCCCCGTCCGGGGAAGGGAACACTCCGCCCGCGAACCCGTAGCGCTCGAGCGCTGTTTCACCGCTGAGCCGGGTCCAGCGGTTGTCGTGGTGGGTGAGGTGCCACTTGCCGAGCCAGCGCGTCGAGTAGCCGTGCTCGCGCAGCATCGTTCCCCAGGTCGGGAACCCCGGGTCGAGCGTGCTCCCGCCGGTGACCATGCATCCCGTCTGGTGGGTGTACAGGCCCGTCAGCAGCGTCGCGCGAGCGGGGCTGCAGTCGTTGGAGGCCGTGTAGTGGCGCGCGAAGGACACCGCGCCGGAGCGCAGTCGCTGCAGGTTGGCGGGCAGCGCCGGCCCGACCGGCGATGCCGCAGGCCACTGCGGGAAGCGCATCTGGTCGACGACGATCACCAGGATGTTCGGCTTGCCCACGCCCGGCCGGCGTCGCGTCGCTGGCGCGGGGGCGACGGCCGCGGGGGTGGCGGGCCGCTCATCGTCATCGGCGAGCGCCCTGATCGTCAGGCCCGCCGCGAGCACACCGGCAGCGCCGAGCCCGCCCTTCAGGAAGGTGCGCCGGTCCACTGCTCTGCGCTTTGCGGGATCCGTGTCGTGCAAGGACCACAGATCCTAAGGCCGCCCCGAACGGGGATCCTCGGGCGAGGCGTCCCCCGCTGGGATCGGCGCCGCGGCGCCGGATGGCGGATCAGCCGTACGTGTACTGGTCGCCGGGCGGGTTCGCTTGGCCGGCGACGCTGCCGGCGGTGGCGATCACATCAACGGTGCCCGCAGACCCGGCCGGGGCGCTAACGGTGCACGTGGTCGTGCTCGCGCATTCCAGTGTCGTGGCCTTCCCTTTGCCGAACTTGAAGCTGGTGGCCGTGCCGAGCGCGAATCCGGCGCCGGTGATCGTCACGTGCTGCCCCTTGGTGGTCGGGCCCGTGCTGGGGGACAGTGCTTCGACGACCGGGGAGTACTTGAAGTGGTCGCGGCTGCCGGCGGCGGATTCTCCTCCGTCGGCATCGACGCGGACATCAGCGGTTCCGGCGGCGCCGGGCGGCGATACGGCGACGATCGATGTCGGCGAATTCACTTTGAATTCCACGGCCGGCACGCCCGCGAAGCTCACGCCGGTGACGCCTTCAAATCCCGTGCCGGTGATCGTGACGGATGTGTGTCCCGTCGCAGGACCGGTCTTCGGCGAGAGCAATTTCACCGCGGGCGCGCTCGCGTAGTAGTAGCGGTCAGCGGGAACGGTTCCGCTCGTTCCCGCTTCCGTGCTCACCGTGACGTCGACGACCCCGGTCCCGGCCGGTGCGGTGACGGTCACCGATGTCGCCGTGTTGGAGGTGATGCCTGTCGCCGCCGCGCTCCCGAACCTGACGGCGGTCGCGCCGGCGAGGTTCACCCCCGTGATCGTGACTTTGTTGCCGCCGCCGAGCGGGCCGTTGGCCGGGCTGAGGTGGGTGACGCTGGGTATCGGTTCCCCGAACGCGAGCATCTGGGTGCCGCCTGCGGACACGTCCGCCACCTTGCTCAGGCCGTTGACGGCCACCGGAACGTCGCTGGGTGACCCCGTGGTTCCGTCGCCGAGGGTGCCCGAGACGTTTACGCCCCAGGTCATGACCGTCCCGTTGGTCAGTCGCGCGACGCTGTCAAAGGTGCCCGCGGACACGGCCGAGACACCCGACAGGCCGCTGACGAGGACCGGTTCGCGCTGTGATTTCTCGAGCGTGCCGTTGCCGACCTCGCCGTCTGTGTCCTGACCCCACGCCATCACGGTGCCGTTGTCGAGCAGGGCGAGCGAGTGCGAGGAGCCTGCCGAGACCTGCGCGACGCCCGTTAGCGACGGCACCGGTATGGGGCTGTCCGCGTTGCCTTCTTCTTCCGCTTCTTCAGCCGGTTCAGCGCCGAGCTCGCCGTATGCCCCGCTGCCCCAGGCGTCCACGGTTCCGTCTTCCAGCACGGCGAGGCTGAAATCGCTGCCGGCCGAGATGCCCCCCACTTTGCTGAGGCCTTTCACGGCAACGGGTACGGCGCTGGACCTCGTCCCGCCGGTTCCGAGCTGGCCTTCTTCGTTTGAGCCCCAGGCCATCACGGTCCCGTTGTCGAGCAGGGCGAGGCTGAAGTTACCGCCGGCGGCGATCGCCTTGACGTTCGTGAGACCTTTGACCGCCACCGGGACGCTGGCTTCGCTGGTGTTCCCGTCGCCGAGCTGCCCGTATTCGTTTTCGCCCCACGCCTGCACAGTGCCGTTGCCGAGCAGCGCGAGGCTGTGGTTCGCGCCCGCCGCGATCGCGCTCACGCCGCTGAGCCCGGGCACCGTCCCTGGGATGTTCCTTCCGACGCCTTCTTCACCGAGCTGCAGGTCGTTGTTGGCGCCCCACGCCAGCACCGTGCCGTTGGCGAGCAGCGCGAGGCTGTGGACGCCGCCGGCCGCCACGGAGGAGACGAATTTCACCCCGGAGACCAGGGTGGGAACATCGCTGGAGGCCTGCAGGCTGCCGTTGCCGAGCTGGCCGTAGGTGTTCTTGCCCCAGGCGACCGCGGCGTAGTGGTTCGTCGCGACGGTGAGCGTTGCGGCGCTGGTGGTGCGCGTGCCAGCGACGTTCGTGAAGAGCGCCCTGTACTCGTAGTTGTTCTCGGCGAGGGTGCTCGCGGAGATCGTGAACCTGTCGGATTTCGCTCCCGGGATCGCGCTCCATGTGCTTCCCGCGTCGGTGGACAGTTCCCACTGCACGGTTGGTTCGGGGAACCCGGACGCGGCTGCTTCGAAGCTGGCTTCCTGGCCGACTTCCACCGTCGTGCTTTCGGGCTGCGTCGTGATCAGCGGCGGGGAGTGGACGGTCAGCGTCGCGGCTGCGGTGGTGGCGCTGCCGGCCGCGTTCGTGAACACGGCCCTGTACTGGTAGCCGTTTTCCGTGAAGCTGGTGCTCGTGATCGTGAGCGTCGTCGAGGTGGCGCCCTCGATGGGCGCCCACGCGCTGCCGCCTTCCGTCGAGCGTTCCCACTGGACGGTCGGCGCCGGATATCCCGACGCGGCCGCTTCGAACACGGCGGGCTGACCTTCGTTGGAGGTGGTCGAAACGGGCTGTTTGGTGATCGCTGGCGCCCTGTGCACGCTGAGCGTCGCCGGCGGGGAGGTGACGGTGCCCGCGACGTTGGTGAACGCCACCCGGTACTCCTGGCCGTCTTCAGAGATTTTTGTGTGGGCGATGCTCAGGACATCCGAGGTGGCACCCGCCACGACCGACCATGTGTTGCCGTCGTCGGTCGACCGTTCCCACCTGGTCGTCGGTTCCGGGGTTGCGGTCGCCGCTGCTTCGAACGTGGCGGTCTGGCCTTCTTCGACGGTCGTGGACGCCGGATACTGCGTGATATGAGCGAGCCCGTACACGGTCAGCGTCGCCGGGTTGCTCACCGCCGTGCCGAGCGCGTTCGTGAACACGGCTCGATACTCGTTTCCGCTCTGGGTGAGTTTGGCATTGATAATGATCAGCGGCGAGAACGTGGCCCCGGCGATCGGGCTCCATTCGGCTCCGCCGTCCGTCGACAGTTCCCACTGGACCGTGGGTTCGGGTGTTCCCGTCGCGGCGGATTCGATGAACACCGCGTGTCCTTCTGTGGTCGTCTTGCTTTCGGGCTGCTCGCTGACGACCGGCGGTTTGCCGACGGTCAGCGTTGCCACCATGCTCGTGGCTTTCCCCGCGGTGTTGGTGAACGTCGCGCGGTACTGGTAGCCGTTTTCGCTGGCTTTGGTCGTCGCGATCGTGTACACGTCCGACGAGCCGCCAATTATGATCGAGGTCCAGGTGCTCCCCGAGTTGGTCGAGCGTTCCCATTTCACGGTCGGGGTGGGGGAGCCCGTCGCTTCGGCTTCGAAGCTCGCGCTGTGTCCTTCGAGGACGGCCGTGCTGGACGGGCTCTTGGTGACGACCGGAGGGGCGCCGGCTGCCCTGATCGCGTCGGGTGATCCCTGGCTGCTGGAGCTCGTGAGAGGAGCCGCGGCTGCGGTCCCCGAGATGGCGAGCATGAGCAGCATCGCCGCTGCGAGCAGCGCGCTCAGCATCGCACGCGGGCGCCGGCAAGCGGCGAGCCCGTCGGGCTGCGCGCTGTCCCGTGAGCCCTGAATCGGGGCCCTCATCCTCATATTCGGCATCCTGCCTCCCCTTGCCCTCTGTCAGGTGCACGCCGCACACGGCGCCGGTCCGCGCATGGCCTGAGCCCCGCGGCCCTCGAATACTAGCCCGATCCCCGTGCCAGTCAACCCGCATCTGGGCACCCGCCGCCGCTTCATACGCACGGCGCGTGGGGTTCGGTGGGTGCCGTTCGCGCTCGATCGGGCCGTGCGAGTGGGATGCTGGTCGGGTGTCCGGTGTGCGCGTGCTGCTCACTGAGGGTTCGAGCCTCACCTCGCGGGAGGTCCTCACGTGCCTCGGTCCCGCCGGTCACCACATCGAGGTGCTCGACCCGGCTGCGCTCTGCCTGGCTCGCTTCAGCCGGTGGACCCGCAGGGTTCACCGCTGCCCCGGCGGCGCCGGCGACCCCGCCGGTTATCTCCGTGCGCTGCAGGCCGTCGTGGTCGAGCGGGAGATCGACGTGGTGCTGCCGACGCACGAGCAGGCGTGGCTTCTCGCGGCCGCACTGCCTCAGCTTGCGGACGGTGTGCGCGTTGCGGTTGCCGACGCGGACGCGTTCGCACAGGTTCAGAGCAAGCTGGCGTTTGCCCAGTTGCTGGATCGGCTCGGACTGCCCCAGCCCGCTTGGCGCACGGTGGCAGGTGCGAGCGACCTGACTGATCTGCCGTTTCCATACTGGCTGAAGGCGGCGTTCAGCACAGCGGGCCAGGGAGTGCGGGAGGTGGTCGACGAGGCCTCGCGGGACCTTGCTTTCGCCTCGCCCGCACTCGGAGCGTCGGGGATGCCCCTGATGGCGCAGGCGCCCGCCAGCGGCCAGTACGGCCAGGTGCAGGGGCTGTTCGACCGCGGACGTCTGATCGCCGTTCACACCAGCGTCCAGAGGGGGACGGGGGTTGGTGGCAGCGCGGCGGCGCGGCTCAGCGTCGATCACCCGATCGCCCGCGAGCACATCGCGACGATCGGAGAGTCGCTCGGCTGGCACGGAGGTCTCACACTCGACTACCTGCACGAGGGCGGCTTGCCCGTCTACCTGGAGTGCAACCCGCGCACGGTGGAGCCGGGGAACGCGGCGGCCAGCGGCGTGAACCTGCCCGATCTGCAGGTCAGGCTGACGCTGGGGGAGCATCGGCCCGGGCCGCCGATCGCCGGGCGTGCCGGGGTGCGCACGCATGGCACGATCGCTCTTCTGCTCGGGGCAGCGAGCCGCGGCCGCTCCCGCGGATGGCTCATGCGGGACATGCTCGCCTCGCTCGCAGGCCGGGGCGTGTACTCGGGCAGCGCCGAGCAGCTCACACCGTTACGCCGCGACCCCCCGAGCGTCGCCGCGGCCGCCTTCGTCGCCGCTCGCCTGCTGGTTTCCCCCCGCGCGGCATCGGATATCGCCGGGCGGTCGGTTGCCAGCTACTCGGTCGACCCGGACACCGTCTCTGGCGTGGGCGTGACGTCCGCGCCCGATCCCCGAGAGGCGTCCCGATCCGCCTGACGCTGCGCCCGCGCCCGGCCGGTCACGGAGCCGCGGCGATCATGGCCGCTGCCGCCGCCGCGTCGGGAGCTGTCCCGCCGGCCTCGCCGGGGGTGCGCACGAGCACAGCCGGTATGCCGAGCGCCCGTGCTCCCGCGAAGTCGGCGACCGGGTTGTCGCCCACCATCCAGCGCCGCGGGGGATCGCCGCACGCACGCAGCGCGTGGCGGAACGCCTCGGGATGCGGCTTCTCATAGCCGATAAGCGCCGAGCTGAAGACATGCTCCACCAGGCCGGAGAGGCCGAGCTGCTCGACGATCCGCTCGAGCTCGGGGACATGGTTCGAAAGGATCACGTTGCGCAGCCCGGCATCCGCGGACAGCGTCAGGGCACGGCGCGTGTCCGGGAAGACCAGCCAGCCTCGCGTGCCGTCGACGAAACGCTCGCGCACCGCGTGTGCGAGCTCATCGGCGCGCGAGGACTCGACCCCGCAGCGCGCGATCGCGCGCGACAGGACGGGCGTCATCTGCCGCCACCACGCGTCGGCGCACGCGATCTCCGTGTGAGCACGCTCGTGGCGGTTCCAGGGGAACGTCCCCTTGAGCGTGTGGCGGATGCCCTCGAGTGTCCCGCTGTGTCCGGGTGCGTGCTCGTCGAGTACCTCCATCACGCAGCCTCCCCACAGACCAGGACGCCACGCCAGAGTGCCGTCGAAATCCCAAAGAACCACGCCCGCGCCCACGGCGTGATTATCCCAGCGGCGGGGTCGCCGCCCGCTGCGGGCACGCGTCAAACACGGAAGAGGCTGATCGCGAACGGCTGATCGAACTCGTATCCGCCGCCCGGCGCGGGTCGCCCGAGCCGCTGGAAGGCCGTCCTGAGCGCCGGTTCCTGTTCGCTGAAGGCGCTCGCCCTCGCCGGGCCGGCGCCGATCGTGCGGGAGCGCAGCGCATCGAAGTCCGGGTGGCGCACCGTGAGCACCTGTGTTCGGGAGAGGACCCGTTGCAGTGGACCTGCGGCCGCTCGCCCGAGCGCGTCCTGCGCGTCTCTGCGCACCTGTGTCTCATCCTCGACCGGGCGCAGCAGCTCGAACGCGCTCCCGCGGGCGATCGGCTCCTGCACGAACAGCAGGCCTCCCGGGCGCAGCACGCGCGCCGCCTCGGCGAGTGCCGTGTCCATCGACGCCGGCGGGACGTGGTGGAGGCTGTTGAAGAAGATCACGACGTCGAAGCTCGCGTCGGCGAACGGCAGGTCCTCGGCGGAGCCCTGGACGTAGCGCGCCGCTACCCCTCGAGCATGCGACCGCGCCAGCTCGATCGCAGACGCCTGCGGATCGAGGCCGACGACGCGCGCCTTCGCATCCCCGAGCCGGCGGACCAGCGCGCCCTCCCCGCACCCGACGTCAAGGACGTCGCGACCTTGAACGTCGAGCAGCTCGTCGAGTGGTTCGGTGGGCGCTCCGGCCATCGCGGGTCCCATCATCCACGAGTGCGCGGGCGCGACGGGCGCCCAGGCCGGCCCGGAGCCGGCGTGCTGTCTGCGGCGGCAGTGTTCCGGTCACACCGGCGCCGGGCGCCGGAACGCGATCAGGGCGCGCCGGCGCCCGGCTGGCCCGAACCGAAGAGCTGCCCGCCGCCGGGGGGTCCGGCGTGAGCGGCACCGGTGCGCCCCTGCCACACGGCTTTCGCGCCCAGGTCGCCCGTGCGGTACGTCATGAAGCCGGCGATCAGCGCTAGCACGACGAGGGCAACCCGGAGCGTGGAGAACACCCAGCGTGGGGAGAGGAGGCTGTCGACGATGCCCAGGCCCGTCGGGCGCCCACCGGAAATCCGTTGCGCGGCGAAGGCGACGATCAGCACAGCGGTGAACAGCACGTAGATGACCGCGAGGATATGTGCGGCCTGGGAGTGTTCGGAGATCAGCGTTGCGGCCTGCCCCTGCAGATGCAGCTCCTGCCGGAGAGCGGCACCTGCCTGCATGGTCAGGAAGATCGAGCTCATGGCGACGATCGACGCCAGCGCGAGCGCGATGCCGTAGCGCGAGAACCACTCCGGCTTGACCATGAACACGATCGCTGCCACGACCGTCGTCGGGATCAGGACGACCGGCACGTGGACGAACAGCGGGTGCGCGGGCAGTCCGCCGTAGACGTTCGTCATCCGGATCCCTACCGTGATGAAGCCGAGGAACGCCAGGCCCGTCAGGACGAACTCGGCGCGGCCCCAGTCGACTCCGGTGCGGCCGGGCGCAGCAATGGTCTCCGTGCTCACCGGTTCGAAGCTACGGATGAGCGATAAGACGGCCATAAACCCAGCGTGAGGATCCTGTCATCGTTCTCGGCCCTCGATGGCGTCGTGCCGGTGCGGGCCCTGCGTGGTTGTGCGCAGTTGCTCAGCAGACAGGGCTCGCGAGCGAGCAGAGCGTTTCCGGGACGGGCCTGGGAATGGATGACCACCCGATGTGTGTGAGCTCGTGCAGCCCGCTTTCCCCCGACCAGTCGACGCCGCCGCCGACGGGTGTCACCGCGCTGATCTCTTCATCTCCCACGTCCACGAACGTGAAGCGTGCCCGCTGGGCGCTGCGCCCGCCCAGGTTGTAACGCGTCCAGCGGTCCAGGGCGGGATTCGCGGAGGGATCGCAATCGTGCAGGTAGGAGTACAGCCACCCTCCGGCGAGCTCGGGTGAGAGGAACTCGGCTTCGCAGGTGGCGCCCGCCCCCGAGGTGACCTGGTCCACGAGGCGCGGCGGTCCGCCGATGTGCGCGAGCCAGAGACTCGTGATCGCGAAGGATTCGCTGGCGCGGGTGGTCGCGTAGGCGATCTGCTGCCCATGGATCGTCAGCCCGCTCACCTCGCCGACGCTGCCCTTCGGCCAGTGGCCCGGTCCGCCCGAGCTCAGACCGCGCGAGGCCGGGAGCTCCTGAGCATCGGCCCTGCTGGCGCCCATGTGCCAGGCGAACAGGTTGTCGGGGCGACGTGTGCCACCGGACGGGTCTGTCCGGAGGTACACGAGCTCGTCGTTCCAGATGGCCGGCTCGTGAACCGACGTTCCGGGGGCATGGAGGACGACCTCGGCGCCCTGGCCGAACGTGTACCGGTAGATCCGGCAGCCCCTCAGCGCGCTCACGTCGACGCACCGCGAGTAGACGGCACTGACTGCGCCGTCGCTCGGCCCGAGCTCGAGGTCGAACGGGGCGGCGCGCTCACCGACCGGTGCCCGCGCGGTCACGCCGGATGGTGAGCGCGTGATGAGCTCGTATTCCCCTGTCGCCGGATCGGGTCTGCTCCATGCCGCCCAGCCTCCATAGGAGGCGACATCCGAGCCCTGGCCGTCGAGCAGCACGGGACCCGCGGCGACCGCGTCGCCTGCGAAGGCCAGCGCGGCGAACGCCAGCGCGACAGGGAGAAGAAGCCGCGCGCGCAGGCGATGCGCGGCGCCGCAGGCCATGTGCTCAGCCGGTCTTCGTGGGCGTCAGGATCATCACCGGGATGACGCGCCCGGCGGCCTGCTTCTCATACTCCGCGAACTGGGGTACGCGCGCGGCCTGTGTGCTGTAGAGACGCTCGCGCTCCTCGCCGCTCGCCTCGCTTGCGACCGCGTCGATCGTGTTGGTCCCGACCTCGATCGTGACGTCCGGGTGGGCCTTGAGGTTGTGGTACCAGTCGGGGTGCGTCGGGGCACCCGCCTTTGATGCGAACACGACATAACGGCCGTCGTCGGCCTGGTAGGCGAGCGGGTTGACGCGGCTCGCGCCGGTCTTGGCGCCCGTGTGGTGCAGCAGGAGGAGCGGCATCCCCTCGAACATCCCGCCGACGCGTCCGCCGGTGGCATGGAATTCATCGATGACTTTGGCGTTGAAGTCTGCGGGCGACGTGGACATCTTGCTCCTCCGTTTCAGTGAACTCGACAGGCCTGGACCCCACGGCAAGTCTAGTGAGGCTCGTCATCCGCGATCAGCAAACCACGGACCCGGTGCCGGGGTTGTGTCTTCGATCTCCGAGTCGACCATCCGGGTGGAGGTACAGGCTCGCCGCGTGCGGCGCGAACGGGCACGCGGCACTGTAAGACTCCGGGCGTGGCGGCAGCCCCACGTCAACGGAGTCGACTCGTGCGAGTGACGGTGGCGCTCGCACTCGCCGTCACCGGCCTGATCCCTGTTCCGGTTTCTGCCGCGGCGGCGCCGTCACGGTTCACGATCCCCGCGTCGGCCCTCCAGCTCGTGGTCGTCTCGAGCCCCACCTATGACCCGCCGCAGTACCTCGCGAGCCTTCGCACTTACCGAAGGGCGAGCGCGAGTTCACCCTGGACGATCGTGTTCCCGGCCTGGCAGGCCGAGATCGGCTCGGGAGAGCTCCGGGACGTTCGCCGGGAGGGCGACCACGCCACCCCGACCGGCGTGTTCGCGTTCGGCGCGACGATGTACGGGAACCAGCAGAACCCCGGCGGACTGCACGAGCCGTTCCATCACCTCGTCTGCGGCGACTGGTGGGACGAGGATCCTTTCAGCTCCACGTACAACGAGTTCGTGCACGCCGCCTGCGGGTCGACGCCGCCCTTTGCCGCCTGGTCCGAGGCGCTGTGGACCGAGGAACCCGCCTACCCCTACTTCGCCGTGATCGACTACAACGAGCATCCGACGATCGCGGGTGCGCTCGCACCCGGCTCGGGGATCTTCCTGCACGCCTGGGTGCATGGCCCCACCGAGGGGTGTGTGGCGTTGCCCGTACCCGAGCTCCTTCACGTGCTGCGCTGGCTGGAGCCATCGGACCACGCAGTGATCGAGATTGGCACCGTCGCAGAGGTGGGTCGTCAGCCATCGCTCCCGGCGGGCGTACCGTCATCCGCGGCCCAGCGCTGAGCGCCTGAACCGGTGCCCCGGCGCTCAAGACGCCCGGCGCCGACCCGTCGCGACCGCTACTGCAGCGCTCCGACGGGTGCCGTTGCAGCGCGGCCGATCAGGCCGAGGATCGCCGTGCTCGCCGACACCGCGGAATCTCGGCTTGGCGCGAGTGTCGCGCTCCCGCGAAGGACTCGGCGCAGCTCGTCGGTGAGCTCATCGGAGTCAGCGGCGTGCCTGATCAAACCGTGCAGCACCATCGTCCGGACGTTCTGGCGCACATGCCCGTGCGAGAACCCGTACGCGATCACGGGGCACCCCTGGGCAGCTGCCTCCAGGCAGGTCATCCCGCCTGTCGAATGCACCAGCACGTCAGCTGCTCCCAGCAGATCAGGCATGGAGTCGGTGTATCCGAGCACCGTGACCCGCGGTTCCTGCGCATAGCGGCTGCCCAAACGCTCGGTTGCCTTCCTGTTCTCCCCGCAGACCGCGACCACGTGCGCGAGTTCGAGGCTGAGGGCCGCGTCGATTGCGCCGCGGAGGTCCCCGACACCCCACCCGCCCCCCGATACCACGACGAGCGGCCGATCAGGGTCAAGACCCAGATCGCGTCGCGCGTCGCAGCGCCGGCGTCCGTTCAAATGGGTCTGGCTCAGCGGCGGGTGGGCCGCGGCGGCGGGCGCACCACCCGTGATCGCTGTGATCTCCTCCAGGGACTCGGGATAACTCGCCAGATGTAGATCGGCGCCCGGATGCGCCCAGAAATGCAGGCCCGCGATATCGGTTACCACTGCGCACACCGGAACCCGCAGGACCCCTCGCTGGCGCATCAGTCCGAGCGGGGCAGTGATGCCTGGATAGGTCGACACCACGACATCCGGCCGTTCAGCATCGATCAGCGCAGCGAGCCGCGATCGACTCGCCCCGTACAGCGCTGCGAGAGCCAGCCGACGTCCTGGTGCCCAGCGCACACCCACCGCATAGGACAGCGTGTAGGTGGACGGCAGACGCGTGAGCTGCCACCGAGTGGCTCGCTCCAGGAAGGTTCGAAGCGGTCTGTTCCTTTCTCCGAGGCCATTGCGAACCCTCACGCGGAGCTCAGGGTTCGTGCTGAGCAGTTCCTCGCGCAGGCCGCGTGCGGCACTCTGGTGACCGCTTCCGACACCCGCGGAGAGAATCAGCACGCGCGCGGCAGGCTGCTCGCTCGCACAGTCCGAAGAGCGTGGCACGACGGCAGCATATGCCGACGCGACCGGCTGGTTGGGCTCGTGGCCGAATTCGATGACGTTTCTCATCTTTGCCGTGCGACGTCTCAGTCTGCCTGCCAAAGCGAGATCCAGCGCGTCGCTTCTCGCGCTGCGCAGGCACTACCGGCGTTAACGCCACGGTGGGAGGTCGGGTCCGGCGGCCGCCGGCCGCCGAGCGCCGCGGCTGCCCTTCATCCCCCCAGCGTCGAACTTTGACGGGCTTCGCGCGCACGCTGCGCTGGGGCTGCCTCCGTGGAGCGCTCGAGGAACGCGAACGCCGCCAGGGCAATCAACAAGGCGAGCGCAGCCGCGAGCGAGAGGACTTGTATCACGTCGCTATCGACGAGCCCGTGCGGAGGAGAGATGGCCCAGCTCATCAGCGCGAGAAGCACGAACCAGCGCCGCCCCGCGTCGAACACCAGCAGCACGGCTAGCGCGAGCACGAGATAGTGACTCCAGAGCACGGGGCTGAGAAGCAGCGAAGCGGCGATGCACGCGCAGAACAGGACCCGCTCATCATGGGTGCGGCCATACGCGCGGTGGGCCGCCACGAGCAGGGCAAGCGTGAGTAGCAGCACGGCAGCCTGCGCATCCACCATCGCCAAACCCGCGTTCATCAGCGCCCCGATCAAACCGAAGCCGGACTGGGCCTCATGGGCGCCCAACTGGGAGAGCAGGCTCAGGTACTGGTCGGCGTTGATCGGGCCGATGACGAAGCCCACGGCGAGCAGCACGACCGTCGACGCGCCGGCCCACGCGAATGCGCGATAGCGACGCGCCAGCAGGAGCCACAGCAGCAGTGGAGCGAGGAACAGCTTCGAAGCCACAACCGGTGCGGCCAGCACGAACATCAATGGACGGCCGCGCACACGCCACAGCAGGACAGCTCCGGCGAACAGGAGAGGGCTGAGCGCTCCGAGCTGCAGGCCGGTGATTGTGAAAGCCGAGCACAGCACAAGCGCGGCCCGCCAATGGCCGCTGCGTGTGGGCAGGCACACAGCTGTCACGGCGCCGGCCGAGATGAGGAAGAAGACCGCGACGCCGACGGCGACCGGGAGCGACGCCAGGAGCATGAAGGGCCAGACGGCGAAATACGGGTAGACGAACGAGGAGCCTGAGTAAACGGCCGGCGAGCCCGGCGCGGGGTAGACCTGCAGCCCACGCAACGCGGTGTGCCCGGCGCGGAGGAAGACATCCAGGTCGTATGCGGGCGTGAGCGGGAGAAACGCGAGCACGATCGCGGCGACGAGGGCGAGCAATGTGATGGACCCGCGGACGCCCCGCACACTGCGCCTGTCCATCGCCGGCCGGAGGTCGTGGCCTGTCCGGTCTGCATGCACGGTCGGCGACGGGGATGTGAAGGCGCCGTCAGGCCCCATTGCGCCACCCTACGTGCCCACGCGTGGATCTCGCACCAGCGCGAGCCCGTGTGAGCGGACTCTCATCGGCCGGCAATCGCTCCCCGGCTCACCGACGCATGCTCCGGCGGCGGTGTCCTCGCGCTGACGGGCCGTCGGCTCGGCGTGCGCTACCCCGAGCGTTCGTGTTCGTCCCATGAGGCGGGCATTCGACCCCGGAGGTGCCGTGGCCGCCCATCGGCTGACGCCAAGCAGCCGATGCGGTGCCCCGTCCCATGGACGTGGGGCGTGAAGACAGTCTCACCGGACCTTTAGTTGTGCGTGAGTTGACCGCCGGACTGTTCATAGCGGGATTCAATGCCGCGCAAGACCAGCAAGGGAGATCTCATGAGCACACTCACGGCGATGACAGACCGAAAGACCAAATGTCCAGCTTCCCCATCGCCAGGTGCCGTGGTGACACGGCAGCAGGAGCAAAATGTGAGGCACCTGCCGGCGGGGTATGAGGTGGTCGGAATCCTCGGCCGCACGCCGGTAGTGCGCCGACCCGACGGGCAGCTTTCAAGGATGAAAACGAAGGGCAGGCTCGTCAAGGCGGACGGCGTCCAGGCGGTCCAGTCATATCTGCTCGTGCACGGTTAGGTGGTGGCCTCGTGACGACGTCGCCCTGACACCGGGACTGCTCGCTCCCACGGCGCCTCTCCAACGCGACCCTCGTGTCATGGCGGGCGCCATCCTTGCCGTAAGGCACGAGCCCCGAAAGAGCGCGGCATCGCCCTGACTGGCGGTCTCCAGCGGTCCTGAGACCACGGTGGCGGCCGCGATGTGTCCGGAAGGCGGTTCGGGAAGTCCCTGAGCGCGGGCGGCTTTCGCCGCAATCTGGATGTGTAAGGCGGAAGGGGGGGGATTCGAACCCCCGAGACGGGGGTTACCCGTCTAACGGTTTTCAAGACCGCCGCATTCAACCGCTCTGCCACCCTTCCGCGGTGACATGGATGCTACGCGCTCACCCGGCAAGCCCGCACGCTCTAAACTGGCGTCCCGAGCTCCGGGAGAGGTGGCCGAGAGGCTGAAGGCACTCGCCTGCTAAGCGAGTATGGGGGTCAAACTCCATCGCGGGTTCGAATCCCGCCCTCTCCGTTCTGCAGGGACCCACGTCCGGGTCGGCCGCGGTCGCGATCCTGCGGCGGCGGTCCATGTGCGCCGGCGACGCCGGAGCGCAGGGGTACGCGGGCGAGCTGCAGGGGCTGGTCCGGCGGTCCGCGGGCTAACCGGCGGCGTCCTCGGCCGAGACGGCGAACACGATGTGGCGCCGCGCGAGGCTGAGGTAGGCATGAAGCTCGATCGGGCCGCCCTCGAGCGGCGCGACGGTGACGTCCGTCAGGGTTATGAACTCCCGCTCGGAAGCGTTCAGGACATCGGAGACCCTGCTGCGGTAGCCGTCGCGGGCGAGCGTGATCACGCCCTCGATCCGGTGGCGCTCGGTCTCGACCCGGATCCGCTCGTGACGGTGCTCGATAGGCGGCTCATCGCCCTGGGTCGCTGGCTCCGGACTGCTCATGCGCTCATTATCGGGCCTGCGGGCTCGTGGCGCGCCGAGGCCCTGCGCGCGTTGGCTAGAGGATGCCCTCAGGGGTGCGCGCGGGGAGTCCCGCCCGTGTCGCCGGTGCGTCGGGTAGATCCCGGGATCCGGTAGGGCGGTTGCGCTCCTCGCGCACTATGTACAGAGGACGGTGCTTTACCTCGTCGTAGATGCGGCCGACGTACTCGCCGATCACGCCGAGCGCGATCAGCTGGATGCCTCCGAGGAGAAGGATCGCGATCGTGATCGAACCGAACCCCGGCAGGTAGGAGCCCGTGATCCGCAGGGCGATCACGACGGGTATCGCGATGAACGCGACGCCTGCCGAGAGGATCCCGGCATAGGTCGCGAGCTGAAGCGGGAGATGTGAGAACGAAGCGATCGCGTCGAGCGAGAACCGCAGCATCTTGCGAAGCGTGTACTTGGTCTCGCCGGCCTGGCGCGCGTCGCGCTGGTAGGAGACCGCGGTCTGCGTGAACCCCACCCACACGGTCATGCCGCGCAGGAAACGCGATCTCTCTGTCATCGCGAGCAGCGCGTTGAGAGCCCTGCGGTCCAGCAGCCGGAAGTCGCCGGAGTTCGGCTCGAGGTCCACCTGGGCGAGCTTGTCGAACAGCTTGTAGAACCACGAGGCGGTCGCGAGCTTGAAGGCGGTCTCGCCCTCGCGCTCCTTGCGTACGGCGTAGACGACGTCCGAGCCCTGGCTCCACTGGGCGACCATGTCGGGGATCAGCTCCGGCGGGTCCTGCAGGTCCGCGTCGATCATCGCCACGACATCGCCGGCGGCGTGCTCGAGCCCAGCGGTGAGCGCGGCCTGGTGGCCGAAGTTGCGCGAGAGGTGGATGACGCGCACACGCGGGTCTGCAGCCGCGAGCCTGTCGAGGATCGCCGGGGTCGCGTCGGCGCTGCCGTCGTTGACGAGAAGCAACTCGTACTCGTAGTCGGCGACCGCTGCGCTCGCGCGCGAGACGAACTCCTCGATCAGCTCCTCCTCGTTGAACACGGGGGCGACGAGGCTGAGTAGGGCGGGTGTGCGAAGTGGTGTGTCCGGCATGGTCAGTCTCGTTCCCGCCGGGGCCCCTTGCGACCCCGCCTTGCCTCCATCTTCAGGCTGTGCCTTAAGCCGCCGCTCAATTTATCGTTCATCCTGTGTACGGATGTCCCTGACAGATCACGAGTCGCAGCCGCTGAGCACAAGCGTAGCGCCCCCGCCGCGCCCCACGCGGGCGTCGGTTTTCATCCAGTTCGTCAAGTTCGGGATTGTCGGCGTCTCCAACACGGCGCTGACGTTCATCGTCTACACGATCCTGCTCAAGGGCTTCGGTGTCTTCTACCTCGCGGCGTCGGCGATCGGCTTCATCGTCGGGGCCACCAACGGGTTTCTCCTGAACCGCCGCTGGACGTTTCGCGAGCATGTCGGTGACTCGCTGACACCGGTCCGCTGGGCGGTGGTGCAGACGTGCGGTCTCGCCATCGACGAGATCCTGCTCTACGTGCTGGTGCACGACGCGCACACCGACAAGCTCCTCGCCCAGGCCCTCGCCACGGTCGTCGTTACGGTGACCACCTTCTTCGCGAACCGGGCATGGACGTTCCGCGTGCACAGCCCTGTGGTGCTCGCCGACGGCGAGCGCTGAGCGCGTCAGCGGAAGACCGCGAGCAGGGACAGCCCGGCAGGGATTCGCCCGCCGCGCGCGATCAGCGCGCCCTCGAGCACGAGCGGTCGCTCGAGCAGCCAGTTCAGCGGCGCCGGCGGCACCCACAGGTCGAGGCTGGATTCGGTCGTCTTCTTGGTGCTCAGCCGGTCGAGCACCCGGAGCAGGATCGCCGCGGGAAGCAGCAGCGCGTTGAAGTAGGTGGTGCGGACCTGCCTCCAGCCGGCCTGCTGTGCTGCGCGCTCCAGGGATTTCCTCGTGTAGCGGCGGTGGTGGTGGTTGATCTCGTCGTGGCCGCTCCACAGCCACTGGTATGCGGGGACCGTGACGAGCAGGGCGCCGCCGGGCGCGACGGTCCGGCGAAGCTCACGCAGCGCCGTCACGTCATCCTCGAGGTGCTCGATCACGTCGAGGCTGACAGCGAGGTCGAAGGTCCCGTCCTCGAACGGCATGTCCAGAACCGAGCCGGCGATCACCGCGCCGGAGTCCCGCGCACGAGCCGCCTCGATGCTCGCCTCGGCGAGCTCCACGCCCGTCACGTCGCCGTAGCGGGCGAGCTCGACCATGTTGCGACCGCTGCCGCAGCCGGCGTCGAGGATGTGGGCTCGCGGGGGCAGGCCGAGCCCGGCGATCACGTCCTCGAGAACGATCCGACGCCCGCGGTACCACCAATGCTGGTCCTCGACGCGGTGCGTCTGCAGCTCATAGTCCCTGTCCATCTGCCTTCATCCTTTCCTATCGTTGCCCCTGCGCGCGGTGCGCCCGTGCGAGCCGGGGCGTCCCGGGCCGCTCAGGGGACCCGGATCGAGTAGTCGATCCTGCCCTTCGCGCCTTGCCACAGGGCGAGCGCACGGCCGCTGTCCGGGTCGATCGCGACGCTCGCGTCGGCGGCCGGTTCGGGGCTGGAGACCTGTTCGGCTTCCCCGAAGCTGATCCGTTCCGGGTATGCCTGCAGGCCCGGCGCAGCATAGAGCGCCGTGCGGCTGGGGTACGCCGCGCCCACCGGGCCGGCTTCGGGCTCGCCCCAGAGAACGAGCAGTTCGCCCTGTGGGCCGGGCGCGATGTCCTCGAGCAGCACGTCCCGTCCCGGCGAGGCGATGGTCGCTGCGGGCCGTACGCCCGACAGCTCCACCGGCGCGACATGCACGGCCCAGCGGGCGGCTTCGGCCCCTGCCCAGGCCATCACGACGCCCTCGGAGCTGAGCCGGATCAGCAGCGGGGATGCGCCGGGGTTCTGGAGGGCGTCGGGGACCGCGAAGCGGTCGACGAGGCTCGGAGCATTGAAACGCACGCCCTTGCCGGAGATGTCGACGTACACGCTCTCCTGGCCCGCGCGGCGCTCTGACCATGCGACGATCGCGCGGCCGTCGTCGCTGAGCAGCGCAGCGACGTGTGCACCGGGGTAGATCGGGGCCAGGCGCTGGACCGGCGCGGGCGCGTGGTGCGTGGGCAGGAATCGCGCGTACAGGACGCCGTGCGCGGGCCACAGCGCGAGCATGTCCGTGCGGTAGTCCAATGCGAGCGTGGGGGGAGCCGGCGCCGCGGAGCCGGCCGGTGCCGTCCGGATGGGGGCGGCGAGGCCCGTCTTGAAGAAGCGCTCGAGCTGGACGGAGATCGACTGCTCCGATGATGCGCTCGCGAGCGCGACGTCCCCGAGGTAGCCCCGCGCGATCGCCCTCGCCGCGCCGGGTTCCCGGTGCAGCACCGAGAAGGGCCCGGCGGCAGGTCCCTGGATGACGAGCTCTTCCGACGGGACCGCGGGGCGTGAGCCCGCGATCAATATCGATCCCAGCGGGGCGCCGCTCGCGAGCAGCGACCCGCGCGGGGCGATCTGACGGCCGGAGGTTTCTCTCGGCGCTCGCGGCCCGCCGGGCGCGTCGCCCGCGTGGAGCGCGGCCACCCTCGCCCCCGGGCCGCCGGGGCAGCCCACCGATGCGCTGAAGACGATCGCCCCGGCTCCCGTCCCGTGGGAGGGGGAGTCGCTCGGAAAGACCGCCCGCGCGGCGCCGAGCGCCGGGCACGGGGACAGCTGTGCGGGCGAGCTCCACCCGCTGCGGGCGACCTCTGCCGCTGCTCCATGCCTGCCCGAGCCGTCGCGCAGGCTGGTGGCGCCGGCCGGCACCGCCACGAGCACGCCGGCGACCACGGCCGCGATCAGGCGGTTGCGGCGCAGCCTCCTGTGTACGCGCTGCGGCACGGGATCATTGTTGCCGTTCAGGAGGCCAGCGCCGCGCGCAGGAAGCTCACCGTCCGCTCCCAGGAGCGGTCCGCATCGCTCTTGCTGTACGTGCCGAGCCGGTCGGTGTCGTTGAAGAACGCGTGCCCGGCGCCCTCGTAGAAGTCGAACTCGACGTCCACGCCGGCGTCACGGATCTCGCTCTCCAGCGCCTTCGCCGCGTCCACGGGCACGAATTCGTCGGCTGTCCCGAAGTGTCCGAGCACCGGTCCGTTGATGCCGGTGAAGTCGGGCTTGCCGTGCGGCATCACGTAGTAGTAGCTGACGGCCGCGGCGATGTTCGGGCATGTCGCGGCAGCCCACACCGACAGTCCGCCACCGAGGCAGAAGCCGACGGACCCGACGCCGGGACCCTCGACCCCGGGCTGTGAGGCGAGGAAGTCGGCGGCGCCGCACATGTCCTTCTCGGCCTGCTCCATCGAGAGCGCCATCATCTTCTGTTCGGCCTCGCTCGGCTGGCCGGCGGTCTCGCCGCGATAGAGATCGGGTGCCAGCGCGAAGAAGCCCTCGGCCGCGAACCTGTCGCATATCGAGCGTATGTGCCCGTCAAGGCCCCACCACTCCTGCAGGACGATCGTCGCGGGCCCCGTCTCTCCCGCCGGCACTGCGAGATAGCCGGGGGCGGTGCCGGCACTGGTGGGGAACTCGATATCGGGCATCTGGGGCTCCTTCGGTCTGGGGCTGAAGTTCCGCGGCGAGCATTAGCTGCCGAGCGGCCGCAATGTTCGCATGGTGCGGCCCGCTCGTGTTGCCCTGCGTCACCGAGCCCGGCCGCGTGCCGTCCCGGCGGAGGTATCGTTCGCGCCGCAGGTGCTCGCCCACTCGCTCGACCATCAGGAGGCAACCATGCCAGCCGACGTCAACCACCAGTTTCGACTGGCAGCGCGCCCTGTGGGCCTCCCGAAGCCCAGCGACTGGAGTTACACGGAGGAGCCCGTGGGCGAGCCCGCCGACGGCGAGGTCCTGGTGCGCGTCATGTACGCGTCGATGGACCCGGCGATGCGCGGGTGGATGAACGAGAGCCGCTCCTACATACCTCCGGTCGGGATCGGCGAGGTGATGAGGGCGCTGGGCGCGGGTGAGGTGATCGCCTCCCGGCACCCGGCCCTCGCGGTCGGCGACCACGTGACCGGCCTGCTCGGCATCCAGGAGTACGCGCTGGTGCCGGGTAACGGGCTGATCAAGGTCGACACCTCGCTCGCGCCGCTGCCGGTCTACATCGGCACCCTCGGCATGCCGGGGATGACGGCCTACTTCGGGTTGACGGACATCGGCCGCCCGCAGGAGGGCCAGACGGTCCTCGTGTCCGGTGCGGCCGGCGCGGTCGGCGGCCTGGTGGGCCAGATAGCGAAGATCAAGGGCGCCCGTGCCGTCGGGATCGCCGGCGGCACCGAGAAGTGCGCGCACGTCGAAAGGGACCTGCACTTCGACGCGGCAATCGACTACAAGTCCGAGGATGTCGCCGCGGCGATAGCCCGCCATTCCCCCAACGGCGTGGATGTCTACTTCGACAATGTCGGC